>Ga0310121_10002322_pt1 | contig 18190 bp, 28 predicted proteins | sample CB27_Tmax_986_MG_FD_203504 | JGI IMG/M metagenome (GOLD analysis project Ga0310121, IMG submission 203504) | Marine microbial communities from Western Arctic Ocean, Canada - CB27_Tmax_986 | ecosystem: Environmental > Aquatic > Marine > Oceanic | place: Canada: Western Arctic Ocean | collected...
AACAGGAATTTTGTCTGCTTATCCGCGCAACAAGGGGTCGGCGATACCTGCCTGTGCAAACCCGGCCGCGCGCAGGACGCAGCTGTCGCACCGGCCGCAGGGGCGCCCCCCCGGTCCCGGGTCGTAGCAGCTATGGGTCAGACCGTAATCGAGGCCGAGCTTCAGCCCTCTCGTGACGATCTTGGCCTTGGTCAGCATCAGGAGCGGCGCGTGCACTCGGAACCTGGCGCCGCCCACACCTGCTGCCGTGGCCAGCGATGCCAGCCGCTCGAAGGCGGCGATGAACTCTGGACGACAGTCAGGGTATCCGGAGTAATCGAGCGCGTTCACCCCGACGAAGATGTCCTGGGCGGACAAGGCCTCCGCCCAGCCAAGCGCGAGCGCGAGAAACACGGTGTTCCTGGCAGGCACGTACGTCGACGGAATCTCGTCCCGATCCATGGGGCGGTCCTTCGGCACCGCTGCATCGGTGGTCAGGGACGAGCCGCCAAACACGGAAAAGTTGACCTCGAGCTCGATGTGCCGCTCGACGCCGAGCGCGGCCGCCACCGCTCGCGCGGCCTCAATCTCGCGCGCGTGGCGCTGTCCGTAGCGGAGCGTCAACGCAAACAGGCGGTACCCTTCGGCTTGAGCGATGGCCGCAGCGGTATACGAATCCAGCCCCCCGCTCAGCAGCACCACCGCGTCTGGCATGGCTATGTCCGATCGAGGTTACACGCCGCGCGTGTCAGGGTCCCAGATGTACTTGTGAAGCTGGACCTGAATGCGCGCGGGCAACCGATCCGCCAGCACCCACTCTGAGAGGAGCCGGAGGTTCATCACGCCGTGCGCGGGTGACAGGTGCACGGCGACAGAACGTTCCTTCAGACGGTACTTCGTGATGACATCACGCGAGAACTCGTAGTCCTGGCGGTCCTTGACGACGAATTTCACTTCGTCGTGGGGACGAAGCCGTTCGAGATTAGCCCAGTCATTGCGATGAGCCTCCCCGCTGCCCGGGCATTTCACGTCGAGAATGATGACGACCGCCGCGGGCACGCGCGCGGTGCCGTGCTGGCCGCCGGTCTCGAGCAGCACGGTGCTGCCCAGCGCGAGCAGCGACCGCATGAGCGGGTAGACCTCCTCCTGCAGCAGCGGTTCGCCGCCGGTCACTTCGACAAGCGGGCAGCTCAGACGATCCACCACGGCGAGCACCTCGTCGAGCGACTGTTTGTGCCCCTCATGAAACGCGTACTCGGTGTCACACCACGAGCACCGGAGGTCGCAGCCCGTAAGGCGCACGAAGACGCACGGCCGGCCGGCGTAGGTCGACTCTCCCTGAATGGAGTAGAAAATCTCGTTAATCGTGAGCAATCTCGCTATTATCGTCCCTTCCCTCCATGCGCGTACACATCGGCACATCGGGCTGGAACTATCCGTCCGGCAAAGGAACGTGGAACGGTCTGTTCTACCCCGCGACGCGTTCCAAGCGCGCGGGAACGGCGGGGTTTCACGAGCTGCGTTTTTACGCGGACCACTTCGACACGGTCGAGGTGAACTCGACCTTCTACGGACAGCCTCAAGCCGACATCACCACCGGGTGGGTCGCGCGTACGCCCGCTCAATTTTCGTTCTCACTGAAGCTGTATCAGAAGTTCACGCACCCGAAGATGTTCCGTGACGCCGCGCTGAAGTCGGCTCCAGGCTCTGACGGACCGCTCCTCGACCTGCTCGCGATGGTGACGCGAAGTGACATCGACGATTTCAGAGCCGGCATCGATCCGATCGCGAAGGCCGGCAAACTTGGCGCGCTCCTCGCGCAATTTCCCCCGAGCTTCAAGAGTACGCCGGCATCACGCGACTATCTGGGCCAGCTCCTGCGCCTCTTCGGCGACTATCCGACGGCGGTTGAGCTTCGGCATCGCAGCTGGAGCGATGCCTTTGCAGAGACGCTCCAGATTCTAAACGGCTTCGGGGCCGCATGGGCCCAGATTGACGAACCGAAGTTCCGTTTCTCCATCCGGCAAAACGCACTGCCGAACGTCACCGGCTTCTATTACATGCGGCTGCATGGACGAAACGCCGCCCATTGGTGGCGTCACGACAAGAGCGAGGATCGCTACAACTATCTCTATTCAGCAGAGGAGCTCAGGGAGTTCGCGGACACGGCGAGGGCCGCCGCGGAGCTTGTGAAGAAGGCCTACCTCTATACGAACAACCACTTCTCCGCGAAGTCGGTCGTGAACGCGGTGATGCTGAAGGCGCAACTCGGCGAACCGATTGAGGGCGAATATCCGCCGGAGCTCGTGGAGCGCTATCCGGAAATCCGCGACCTCGTGGCCACGCCGGGTCACGCCCTCAGGGCCTCACGGTTACGCTCTTGATGACATCCGCGACCGCCAGCTTCTGGGCCACGTCCATGCCGGAAATGACCTGGCCGAACACCGTGTAGTCCTTGTCGAGCCTCGGCTGCGGTGCGAGTGTGATGTACATCTGGCTGTCGGCCTGACTCGGATCGCCCGCGTGCGCCATGGCGACGGCGCCCAGCGTGTGCGTGTGCTTGGGGCTGACCTCAGCCACGCCGATCGCCCTGCCGCTGCTCCCCGTGCCCCAACTGGCCCGCTTGGTCATGTTGCGCGTTTGCGGATCGCCAAACTGGACGACGAACCCAGGCACCATGCGGTGGATGCGCTGCCCGTTGTAGAACTTCCGCTTGGCCAGCGCCACGATGTGTTCGACGGTCTTCGGCGCTTCGTTCGGATACATCTCGATCTCGACCGTCCCCTTGACGGTCTCGATGACAAGGACCGGGCCCGCGGCCATCGGCTTCGACGCCGCTGAAGACGCCGGCACCTGGGTCGCCTTGCCTTGTCCAGCGACCGTCTCCATGACCACAGCAACGAAAAGAACTGCGATGGCTATCCCGCTTGAACGTCTCATGCCTTCCTCCCTTGAACTGGCACCACGTGCTGAACCCTTTGAACCTTCCGAACCCCAATTCTGGGACATTCTCCCCTGATCGCGCAATCCCCGCATCGCGGATACACCGGGCGGCATACATTCTGCCCCCACGTCACCAGGTAGAGATTGATGTACGGCCACCACCGGCGGTCCGTGGCACGGTACAACGCCTGTTCGGTTTCGTCGGGAAGCGTTGTCTTCACCCACCCCAGCCGGTTTGAGATCCGGTGCACGTGCGTGTCCACGCAGATGTTCTCAAGGCTGCGGAAGCCGAGGATCAGCACCAGGTTCGCGGTTTTGCGGCCGACCCCTGGCAGTGTCACGAGCTCCGCCATCGTGGAGGGCACCTGGCCGCCAAACCGGGCGACAAGCATGTGGCAGCACGCTTTTACATATCGCGCCTTGAAGCGAAAAAAACTCACCGGGTAAATCAGCCGTTCGATCTCCTTGACGGGCAGCCTAGCCAGCGTCCTCGGCGTCCTGGCGGCCTTGAACAGCCGTGTCGACGCCGCGTGGGTCGCCGCGTCCTGGGTACGCGCCGACAGAATGGTTGCAATGAGAATCTGAAGCGGATCTTTCGCCTGCTCTTCGGAAGTCTTCTCGACGGCCGGCAGCTCGAGCCCGGTGATCGCGGGGGCAAGGGCGCGCATGACGCGCTCTACGTTGGAGGGCGGCGTACGAGGCGAGCGGCTCATCGGTTGCGGCGCGCCACGAAGGAACGGAGAGAGATTCGGTCCCGCTCTCGAGCGGTCTCAGTCGACTCGACGCCGCTAATTCTTCCTAGGTTCAGGTTCCTCGTACCCTGGTGGGAGAATCTGACCTGGATACCAGAACGTGTTATGACAGTTCTCGCAGGTCGTATCGAGACCTTCACCGAGGTCGAACACCATGTCCCGGTCCCTGGCGTCGATCGCCTGCAACATCGCGGCGGTCGCCTCACGAAGATCCCTCGCTTGCTGGTTCCACCTCTCCTGGTCCTTGGCGACCATGGCTGCGATCTCCGAGGGCTCCAATTCGACACCAGGGGCGATCGACTTTTCTCCCGGACCGGCCATGGGGCGGCCCGGCGTCATCAGCAGATCGCTGGCCTCCATGACGATGAGCGCGTTCCGTCGCACCTCCGCCCATTCCTCGTCGTTCTTCGGCTCTCGTTCCTCGATCTCGTTCGGACCGGGACCGGTCACGATCGTCCCCACCGAGGCCCACACCACGTCCGCAGCGGGGTCGATGACGGCAGCCATGAGGGCCCGCACGGTGGCTGTCTGGGCTGACGGCGGCAACAGAGACTCCGCCGGTGTCTCCGACTTGCCACCACAGGCAGCGAACAACACCGTCGTCGCGTACACCACAACACCGAGAGCAAGCAGTTGAGAAACGCGTGACATCGACCGATCCTTTCAGACGAGTTGGCCGCGGAAGGCGCGGCGCCACATTGCGGCGCCATATTATAGCCATGTACGCCATGTCGCTCTCTTAATTTTCCGTCAGAATCCTGCGCCTCCTGCCGCAGCGCAGCTTCAATCTTCCCTGAGGCCGACCTACCAATAGCCAATCATCCGGCCTGCGCTGATAGCGGTCAACCAGCAGCCGAGCGACATCCCGCCCATCACCGCCAGTTGACGATGCTCGCGCGAGGAAAGCTCGCGCTCGCCGCGTGCCCGCCAAGCCGGCAGTCGACTGAGCACCCACACGTTGACGAGACCGAGGCCGATCACGGGGAACTTAATGGCGAAAAACGGATTGCCGATGTATTCCGTGGCGTTGCTCGACAGCAGGGCCGCGCCGGTCATCACCGCAATCGCAAAACCTACCTGCGCCACCGGGACCGTTGCGCGCGACAACGCGGCAAGCGGCACCCGGCGCCACAGGCCGAGCAGGTGCAGGTCAAGGATGAGGACCGAGCCGAAGAGCGTCGAAACGCCGAGAATGTGCGCGAGGTTGACGATGGCGTACGTCCAAGGGCCGGACTGCCGCATGAAGACCCCGAGCGTAGTCGATTGCATCCACGCCAGGAACTCGGGCAGATCGGCCACGGGTCGCGATCACGTCAGTGGCGGTCGGGATACACGTTGAAGACCCTGTTGCCCCAGGTCACCTTCTCCGTCTTCATCTCGAAACGGCTGGCCGTCTTGTTCCGGTGGCCAAGCACGGTCACGGTCGCGCCGAGGGGAATGATGCCTTCCTTGAGGCCCGCGCGCTCGGTGCGCGCCGACGGTGCCAGCGTGATGTCCCAGACCTGCCCGTTGACGCGGATCTTCATCGTCGCGTGCGGGCCGGCAAGGCTCACAGGAGCTTCAAGCGTACCGGTCAGCTCGGTCTCCTGACCCGAATTACCACCCCAGCCGTGATGAGCCTGCATCGGAATGGAAAGGACGGAAACGAGCCCAAAACAGGCGGACAACAAGCGTAATGACTGCTTCTGCATGAGGTGCCTCCGTGTTTACAACTCGGGATCATTCTATGCGACCTGCTCAATGGACACGTCTGTAATCATTGTGTATCCTCGGCGGAGTGACGCGGCCGCGCCACACGGTATGACAACGGGAGAAACGTATCATGCGCTTGAGCCACAATCGTCGATTCATTGTGCGAGCCGTCTCGCTGGGGATACTCCTGTCCTGTGTTTTGGCCGTCTCATACGCCCAACAGGCGCCACAGGCTGTCGCGATCGACAGCGATGATATCGGCGGCGTCGTCACCGGTCCCAGCGGGCCGGAAGCGGGCGTCTGGGTCATTGCGGAGACCCACGACCTGCAGGTCAGATACATCAAGAGCGTCGTCACCGACGATCGGGGGCGCTACGTCGTACCCGACCTGCCGAAGGCGAACTACACCGTGTGGGCCCGCGGCTACGGGCTGGTTGACAGTCCCAAGGTCACCACCGCGCCTGGAAGGATTGTGAACATTGCGGCAACGCCGGCCCCGACGCCGGCCGCTGCCGCGCACTATTACCCGGCGATCTACTGGTACTCGATGCTGAAGATCCCAGCCGCGGACCAGTTCGGCGGCAAGAGCAGCATCCCGGCGAAGGTGACGCAGGCCCAGTGGCTCAACACCATCAGGAACAACAGCTGCATCGGGTGCCATCAGATAGGCCAGCTTTCGACCCGGACGATTCCGGCGTCTCTCGGCACGTTCGCCTCGTCGCCACGGGCGTGGATGCGCCGTCTGCAGTCGGGCCAGGCTGCCCGGTTGATGGTTCAGCCGCTCACGGCGCTCGGCATCGGCGCCGCGCTAGGGAATTTCGCAGATTGGACTGACCGCGTCGCCAAAGGCGAGCTGCCGCAAGCGACGCCGCCGCGCCCGCAAGGAATCGAGCGCAACATCGTCATCACCCTCCGCGACTGGATGAACGAAAAGCAGTACCTCCATGATCTGATCTCGAGCGACCGCCGGTACCCGACCGTCAATGCCTACGGTCCCCTCTACGGCTCACCCGAGTACAGCTCGAATGACATGCCGATTCTTGATCCAGTCAAGAACACGTGGACCACGTTCCGCCTCCCGGTGCGGGATGAAGGTACGCCGATTAGCCTGGGGCCGGGCCATGCTGCGATGCTGAAGCCGTTGATGCCCTCGCCCTATTGGGGCGACGAAGTGATCTGGGAAACGAAGGCCAACAACCACAACTCGATGCTCGACAGGAAGGGGAGGTTGTGGCTGGCCGCGACGATTCGCGGGCCGGAAAATCCCGCGTTTTGCAAGCAGGGCTCCGATCATCCATCCGCCAAGCTGTTCCCGACCGACCGGACGGTCCGGCACCTCTCAATGTACGACCCCAAGACACAGAAGTACACGTTCGTCGACACCTGCTTCGGGACGCACCATCTCCAGTTCGACGCGGAAGACAGGCTGTGGACCAGCGGCGGTGGGCCGGTGCTCGGTTGGCTCGATACCAAGAAATTCGACAAGACGGGTGACGCCGCGACATCGCAGGGGTGGACCGCGTTGATCCTCGATACAAACGGCAACGGCAGGCGCGACGACTATGTGGAGCCCGATCTCCCGGTCGACCCCACCAAGGACAAGCGGATCGTCTCGCGCTTTTACTCGGTGATGCCGAGCCCCGCCGACGGCTCGATCTGGGGATCGGGCGCGTTCAGCGTTCCAGGCCGAATCATGCGGGTTGCGCCGGGCGACAATCCGCCCCACACGGCGCTCGCCGAAGTGTACAACGTTCCCGCCCCTGGCTTCGGCCCTCGAGGCGCCGACATCGACAAACAGGGCGTCGTGTGGGTCTCGCTGGGCAGCGGCCATCTGGGCAGCTTCGATCGGCGCAAGTGCAAGAGTCCGCTCAACGGCCCGAAGGCGACCGGCGATCACTGCCCGGAGGGCTGGAGCTTTTATCAGTACCCGGGCCCAGGATTTGCCGGCATCGGTGAGAACAGCGCGGAATCGAGCTACTACTCGTGGGTCGACCAGCACAACACGTTCGGCCTTGGCGAAGACGTACCGATGTCGACGGGCAATCTGAACGACGGGCTGATCGCGTTCAAGGACGGCCGGATGATTGTGCTGCGGATCCCGTATCCGATCGGCTTCTATGCCAAGGGTTTCGACGGACGCATCGACGATCCGAAGGCCGGCTGGAAGGGGCGGGGATTGTGGACCACGAGCGGCGATCGCACGCCCTGGCTGATGGAGGGCGGCAAGGGGTCGAAGCCGCTCACGGCGCACTTCCAGCTGCGGCCGGATCCGCTCGCCAAATAGGTCGCTCCTAGCGGCATGGCAGCCTCCCTGCCCTCGTGAGCGCCAGCGTCACGCCCGCGAGGATGAGGGCGGCGCCGACTCCGGTCAGCAATGTCGGTCGCTCGTCCAGGAATACAAACCCGAGCAAGAGCGCGATGGCGGGCATGAAGACACTGATGAAGCTCAGGCTCGTCACGCTCCACGTCTTGAGCAGCGTGAAGTAGACAAGGAATGCCACGACGCTGCCCGCAATGCCGAGGTACGCGATCGCACCCCACGTTGGAGCGTCGCGAGGAAGCTGGAATCCGTCGCCGGCGACGAGCGACGCTGCCAGCAGCGCCACGGCGCCAACGAGCATTGCCGGCGCATTGAGCGCAGCGGGATGGAGCGCTGCGCCGTGGCGTTTGGTTGCCACAGCCGCCGCAGCCGCGAAGGCCGCGCTCGCGATGACGGCGAACATCGGTCCTGCCTTCGACGCGTCGATCTGGACGTGATCGCCGAACAGCGCGACAACACCCAGAAAGGCGAGAACTGTACCCGTAAGCTTGCGCGACGTGATGCGGTCGCCCGGGAGATAGAGGTGAGCGAAGCCGATCGTGATCAACGGCAGTGTCGCGAAGAGAATCGCCGTCAGGCCGCTGTCGAGAAATTGCTCGCCCCAGTAGATCAACCCGTAGTCGATGGCGAATAGCGTCAGACCGACCCACGCGATCAGTGCCCACTCCGTGGCGCCTCGCGGCCAGCGCGTGCGAAAGAGCGGCACAAGCGGGATGAAAACCGCCCCGGCGAGAAAGAAACGGAGGGCGGCGACGTTGAACGGGCCAAGGCCGCCATAGCCGATCTTGATGACGAGCCAAGTCGAACCCCAGAGGAGGCAGAGCAGCGCGTAGAGCGCCACGTTCCACCCCTGGCGCTGGCGCGGCGTGCGCGGGCCTACAGCGTGCACGCTATGTGCCGGCAAGCGCTCGCTGCACGGCCCCCAGTGCGTCCTCGTCTGACGGGAAGTTCTGCGCGTCCTTTTCCGCTACCAGTTTGTCTCCGACCCAGACAGTAAACTCTCCTCGCCCGCCTTCAATGAGATCCACAACGACCGCCGTCTCCTTCTTGATGAGCGCCGCCACACGGGCGGCGCGAGGCCTGTAGTTTCAGACCTTGCAGTATCGAATGCGCACCTTCTGCATGAACGCTCCTTCCCATCGGAGTCTGGATCACCGCCGGCCGACGTCCCGCGGGCGAAAGTGGTGCGACGTGTGCGCCGCGACGCGATCGCGCCTCTCGAACGCCTTCACCAGAATCAATCCTGCGACAAATCCACCCACATGGGCCCAGAATGCGACGCCGCCGGCCTGCTCGGAGGCGATGCTGGTAATGCCTCCGGCAAACTGCAGGAAGGCCCAATAGATGAGCATGACCCACGCCGGCAGCGCCAGCGAGTAGAAGAAGAACCCAAGCGGGACCATCGTGAGAACGCGCACCCTGGGGAACAGCACGAGATAGGCCCCCATGACGCCGCTGATGGCGCCTGACGCGCCCACCATCGGTACTTCGGAGGCGGGATCGGCGACCACCTGTGCCAGCGCCGCCGCCAGCCCGGACAGGACGTAGAACGCGACAAACCGAGGCCGCGTCATCGAGTCCTCGATGTTGTTGCCGAAGAGCCACAGAAACCACATGTTGCCGAGGAGATGCATCCACGACCCGTGCAAAAACATCGATGAGATCACGTTCGAGAGCTGACGGTCTGGATCAGTGAGGCAGACAAGGCCCTCCCCCATGGAAAACGGGGTGCCCGGAGTCAAAGACAGCGTGAGCTCGCCGGGAATGAGGCCCAGGTCGCACACCGACTGGGCAAGCGGCAGCATGGCCCCCGCACCCTGGATGAACACCCAGGTGAAGGTGGTGATCGCAATCAGCGCCATCGTCACGTACGGCGTACGCTGGGTTTTGTTTTCGTCGTGATACGGAAACACGAGGTGTCTACGGAAAAGTCTTGTTCTTGACCGGGGCCTCGCGGCGGAATTCGTGAGACAGGTTGTAAAAGCCTGCGGCCGTCAGTCGAATCCTTATATCCCGATCCTGAGAGTTCTCCCAGTACCAGCCGTGAATGCCGGCAAACGGCGCGGTGAGCGTTCCCGAGGCCTGGCTGGTCCCTGATCCCTTCTCGTACGTCTCGGCATACCCGCGGGGAGCTCCATCCGGCTCCGCATGAAATTCGTACACCACCGGACCCGTCGCGCTCCAGGAGTACAGCAGCGCCTCTCCTTTCTCGAGGCGGTACTTGTATTCCATTGGTTCACGAGGGCCCAGCGTGAACTCGATCGTTTCGTTCTGAAATATTTGGGGCTGAGGGGCGACGACGATGGCTTTTCCCGCACCGGTCGCAGCGGCGGCAGACAACGCCTCCACCTGCTGGCCGACAACGCCAAGCTCAAGCAGACCGAACCTTTCACCGGTGCCGAGCGGATCTACCGCGTACTCCGCCGGCAGGACAAACATCACGAGGATCAACCCCGCGGCCAGCAACGCCGCCCCCGCCGCAACGGCAATCCGTTGCTTGATTTCAATCGTCTGTTCGTTGGCGGTAACCATGATCACAAGGTGGCAAGGAAGTAGCCCGAGAGTTGGTATCCGACGAGCAGAAAGCCACACGCCATGACCACGGCGTTGGTGGCAAACGCGTGGCGCAGAAAGCCCGTTCGCGTGCGCCAGTAGCTGAAGCCGATCAGCACCCCGGTCAGCGCCAGCACCTGACCAATCTCCACACCGACGTTGAAGCTCAGGATGTTCGCAACGAGGCCATCCTGCGCGATCTCGAACTCCTGTAACTTGGTCGCCAGGCCGAACCCATGGAAGAGGCCGAAGATGAGCACGGCCAATCGGGTGTTCGGCTGAAAGCCGAAAAAGCGTTCGAACCCGTCCATGTTCTCAAACGCCTTATACGCGACGGAGAAGCCGATGATGGCGTCAATCAGATACGAATTGGCGTGCACGCCTCCAAGCACACCCAAGAGCAGCGTCGCACTGTGCCCAATCGTGAACAGGCTGACGTATTGGACGACATCCTTCACCTTGTACAGAAAGAAGATGACGCCGACGAGAAACAGCAGATGGTCGTAGCCGGTCACCATATGTTTCGCGCCGAGATACATGAGTGGGCCAATTGCGGCGCCGTCGATTCCTTGCAGGAACACGGCATCCTTGCCTGATACGCCATGCGCCGCCACGGATTCGGACAGGACCGCCACCAGGAGCGCGATCGCTCCATATCCGACGCAACTTCGCAGACGGCCCATACCCTCTTCCTGATCGTCCTGTCGGCAACGTCGCCATCCGGTTGTCAACGCAGGTACCTCTGATGGCAGTTGTCGCACGACTCGTTGATAGCCTCCCCCGACATCAGGAGTGCCTGCGCATCCTTGGCTTCGATCGCCTTCAGGGCGACCTTCCCGGCCTCGATCATCTCCTGAGAGATTGTGACCCAGTCTCCGTCATCCGCGGCCCAGCTTCCCATCATCAGGAGATTTCCAGACTCGATAAGGGCCGCAGCACTATCGCCGACAGCCTGCCATTCCGCGTCGGTCCGCGGGACCGTTTCCAGCACGCCGTCGAACGAGATCACCGTCCCGACGGAGGCGAACACGACGGTGGCTGCCGGAGCCGTAATCCCGTTCATGATCTGCAGGACACTCGCGACAGGCGTTATGAGCCGCTGCACCGGGGGAGCTTCTGGGGTGGTGCGTCCGGCCGCGACCACGAACCCGATGCCGCTGACGAAAAGTGCCGCGCTCACGACGAACAACCAGTGCACGGTTCGCATGGTTTCTCCTGAGGCTGTCGAGCGTCCCGGTTATTCCTTGGTGACTTTTGTGCTCTGACTGGCCACACATTGCCATCGGCCGTCGCGAAACACAAACACGTCAACGTAGCGATAGGTCAATTCTAACCGGCGACCCTGGCTGGGACCAGCCAGATGTCGTGAAAACCAGACGACCGCTATATCGCGGTAGATCTTAATCGTAAACTCGTCGAGCCTCGACGAATCGATCTGTTGATTGAATTCAGCCGCAAGGGAGAGTTCCTTGGCTTTGTCGCCTCGGCTGCCGTCGGGGTATGTCGCGAGAAATTCATCGGCGAGGAACTTCTCGATCGCGGCGGCGTTGCTGCTGAGAAACGCGGCGTCCCAGTCTCGCTCGATCTGAATCAGGATTTGTTGGTCCGACAGGGGGGGAAAGTCCTGAGCAATCGCGCTCGTCACGGTGAGAGCTGTCGCGAGAACACACGCGAGCGCTTCGCGCCTAGTCATATCTTCACCTCAAGCAGTGCTTAGGCGGCCTTGTCATCGAATTCCGCAGGGTCAACACACCGGCCGCACTGCGCAGCGTTATCCAGTTCCACGCCAATTACAAGAGGGCAGACGCGGTATCCCGAGCGCTCCAACGGGCTTGTCTATCGGGGAGGAAGATAAGAGGATAGGACACGAGGAGACCATTTCCATGGGACGCGATCCGAATCGGGCTGGTATCTTGTCGATCGCCGCCGCCCTGCTGACGCCGAGTTGATGAGTGCTGCCTCAAGTCCTGGCAGGACTTGGCTTATTGTCGCTGTTCAGCGCCGGGTGCCTGTTTTGGCTGGAGCGCTTGGCGCCGCTTTTCTTCACGGTGGCCGTCGGTTCGCTCGTCTATCAGGTCTGGGCGGTGAGCAAACGTCCGGCTGTCATGCGCACGTGGGCGGTCAAGGCGATTCTTACGGTGAGCCTGGTGCTGAACGTTCTGGTGATTGGCGGCTGGATTGTGCTGGCCATCCGCTATCGGTAAAGGATTTTCTGGCAACGCGCTTGACAACCCGAATCGCCTGAGCGTACTGTGCCCTGCGTTGGTGTGCCGGTGATGCGAAGACTCGTGCTTGGGACGCTGCTCGTCATCATGCCGTTCGGCGGTGTGCGGGTGATGTGCGTCGATTCGCCTGCTGACATGAGCCGTTCGAGCCCGCGGAACGAGAAAGACGCGGACTGCGTGCGCCTCTGCGCGCTGCATCAGCCGTCTCGAACAGAAAGCGGCTCGGATTGCGCGCTCTCGGCGGGCGCTTCTCTCCCGAGCCTCTTCGCAAGCGTCGCCATTCCGCTGCCTCAAGAGCCGCCGCGGGGCCCCCTCGTGGTGGCCCACACGTACTCCAACTCTCCTGGGTTCTATCTCGAGCCAGCGTTGGCTCACCTCGGCCCGCCCCCCAAGCCGGACGCTCTCTGAGCCGCCGTCTCGGAAACCTCCGAGGCCTCCCAATTCTTTCGGTCAGAGGAGCTTTGCCGATGAAAGCGATCAGTGTCTGTATACGTGTCCTGAACGCAGCGCAGATGGCCGAAGTGGACCGGTGGTTCGCCGTCGGTCTCAACCAGCAGATCAATCAGCTCCTCGCCGCACCGGCCATGGCGAAAGGGACGAAATGACTAACTATCGCGAGCTCGAACAACAGCTTTCGTCAGACCTGGGCCTCACGCGACGACCAATCGCAATTGCCTTCCGGGATGTCCCTCCGCCAGGGGTCTCCAAGTTCACGGGAACGGCGCCGTCCGGCTGCAGTTTTTGGCCACTCGCTTCGGAAGGACGCACGTTCTACACCGTGCCGAGCGACCACTACAACTGCGCTATCGGTTCCTACACGCACAACATCCCGCTGCCCGCTGCGCGTGCCAAGGAACTCGAGGACACGCTTGGCTTCATGGCCGGTATCGGGTACGTGCGGATGGAAGAGGTGCCCGGCATTCATGTGCTGCCGAAGACACCGGCGGTGGTGGTCTACGCGCCGCTTGGGGAGACCCCGGTCGACCCCGACGTCGTACTCTTCTGGGGGCCTGCCGCGCGCGTGATGCTTCTGCAGGAAGCCGCGATTCGTGCGGGCGTCGCCTCCAGCCTCAATACACTTGGCCGCCCGACGTGCATGGCGCTGCCGGCCGCGCTCGCGCACGGCATGGTGGCGAGCACTGGCTGCATCGGCAACCGTGTTTATACGGGTGTGGAGGAAGGCGAGTTGTACGCCGCGGTGCCAGGAAAGGATCTCCCGAAGCTGGCGGAGGCGGCGGGCACCATCGCCTTGGCCAATGCGAAGCTGCGCGAGTACCACCAGTCTCGACGGCGTGACCTGATGACGTCAGCGACATAGGGGGGAGGAAGGGATTCGCTTACACGGGCACACCGCGTTCGACGAAATGGCGCCGACCGACCGTGAGGGTAATATTGAGACAGGTCGTGCCGTTTTGCATGGAGAAGGAAGGTGCCCGGTGGTGCCGCTGGTCTGCAAAATCAGTCTGGGGGCCGTAAGGTCCCCGGAGGGTTCGACTCCCTCCCTTCTCCGCCACAGACGTGCCCTCGGCTCCTTTCAACGCCGCCGTCCAGAGGTATGATTCGCCGCGCAAGGAGAAACGTGATGCGCCTTAGACAATTGTTCGCATGCCTCGCCACGTTGGCGGTTGCCATAAGCCTGCCCCGCCCGGTCGATGGGCAGCTCGCGTCCAGGCCAGCCGAAGAATGGACCAAGACCCTTGCGGCCGCCAACCGTGTACAGGGGCTGAGGGTTGACGACATCATTGCGAGGCTGCGCCTCAAGCCGGGTGATGTCGTCGCTGACCTCGGCGCCGGCCCTGGCCTCTTCAGTTTGCCGTTCGCCAAGGCCGTCTCACCCACCGGGAAAGTCTATGCAGTGGAGATCGACCAGGGATTCCTCGACACGATTCGGACAAAAGCCGTTGAGGAACGCATCAGCAACGTGCAAGGGGTGCTCGGCAAGTTCGAGGATCCCAGCCTGCCGGCGGCGGACGTGGATGTCGCCTTCTTTCACGATGTCCTTCACCACATCCAGGATCGCGCGGGGTACCTGAAGAATCTCGCGCGCTACGTCAGACCTGGCGGGCGGGTTGTGATCATCGATCTCACCCCAGAGGGGAGTCCCCACCGGGCACAACCGGAACTCGTGGTCACCAAAGATCAGGCAACGGGTTGGATGGCGGATGCCGGTTTCAAACCAGTCGAGGAAATCACCGACCTATTTACCGACAAGTGGTTTGTCGTGTACTCCCGTTGAAGATCGCCGACTTATTGCTTGAGAGGCTTGACGGTCATAACGGTCAGTGCCATCGGGTCTGACCGCTCGTTGACGACCGCTTCGATCAACACCAGGGTGCCCGACGGGATCTGGGGAGCCTTCGCAGCTGTCACCACGGCAAACTTGTTCTTGCCCGCGACAAAGGACTGCTTCAGGCCCTGTTCCTGGGCGCGGCCACGGGCGCTGATCTGCATCCGTGCGATTCCCACCCCCAGCGGCTCCAGGACCTCACGAATGCCGTCCGGATCGAAGGTCGCACCAGGCTTATAGGAAATCAGGACCGCTTCCTGGGACCTGCTGATGGTGACCCCGTCGACACCAGGCAATCGTTTCAGATTGAGTTCGGCAATCAGGGCGCACGAGCCGCACGAAATTCCCGTGGTATGCAACGCCGTCATCTCGACCTGAGCCAGCGCTTGGGTGGCCGATGCCAGTGCCAGCCCGGACAGGAACGCTATCTGCTTGCAAAGCTTCATCTTTTCCTCACCCACGGTAATTCGACAGCGAACTGAAGCACACGCCAGCACAGCATGGCAGCTGCGCGCCGCAGAGTTATAAACGCATTATACGTACTCCTTCCAGCAGCCGTCTACTCGAACTCGATTAGACTACTCGAGCGATAGCTCTCTGAGGAGTGTGGAGGACCGATGAAGAAGAGGATGTGTCTCGCGGCCGCGATCGGCATCGTGTCGGTCGTCAGTTTGTCGAGCAGGCAAGATATAACGTTCATTCACCCGGGACCTGGCGGCAGCCCCCACGTGCTCACGCAATGGACGATTACCGGCGCCAACGTCTCGATTGAATACGGCCGCCCGTATCTGAAGGAGCGTACCGTCGGCCAGGACATCGTCCCGTACGGCGAGGTGTGGCGTGTCGGCGCAGACGAGGCAACCACGCTGATATCTGACAAGGCGCTCGTATTCGGTGGCCTCACCCTTCCAGCCGGCGGGTATACGCTCTGGGTGTTGCCGGCCGCGGACAAGTGGCAACTGATCGTGAACAACGAGACAGGCCAATTCGGAACCGACTACAACTCGGATTTCGACCTGGGCCGCGTGGATATGAAGCTCGAGACGCTCAATCCGCCCGCCCAGCAGCACACTATCTCAATCGACCCCGTACCGGGGGGCGGGATACTAAGAATCGAGTTCGGCGCCGCGAAGGCCACGATACCGTTCACCGTCAAGTAACTTGGACGGACCTTCTCGTGCCCCTTCAGAGGACCCGAGTGAGCGGCGACTCACCGCTGAGCACGGCAATGACATTGCTCGCTGCGAGATCCGCCATGGCCGTGCGCGTTTCCGTGGTGGCGCTGCCGAGGTGTGGGGCGAGCACAACATTATCCAACGAGAGCAGATCGGAGTGGACTTCGGGTTCGTTCTCGTACACATCGAGCGCAGCGCCGGCAATCAGCCGGTTGCGCAGCGCCAACGCCAGCGCCGTCTCATCGACGACCGGTCCACGGGTCGTGTTCACCAGATATGCCGATCGCTTCATCCGCGCGAGCTCGGCCTGTCCGATCAAGTGGTGCGTCTCTGGCGTCAGCGGCACGTGCAGCGACACGATGTCGGAGGTGGAAAGCAATCGGTCAAGCGGCATGCCCTGTCCGAAACGCGACGTGTGTGCAATGGCCATTCCAAAGGCAGACGCGCGTGCTGCGACCGCCCGGCCGATCCGCCCAAAACCGATGACGCCAAGCTGCCGGCCACGCAGTTGCATGCCGAGGAGCTGATCGAAGGCCCATCCCTTCCAGTCGCCGCGGCGAAGCATGCGCTCGCCCTCACTCAGGCGTCGGGTGACGGCCAGGATCAGAGCCAGCGTGAAATCGGCTGTGGCGTCCGTCAGAACGTCTGGCGTATTGGTCACGATGACGCCTCGCTCACGCGCTGAGACGATGTCGATGTTGTTGCAGCCGACGGCCACATTCGCGATGACGCGCAGGGCCGTGCCGGCCTCGATCACCGGCCGATCGATGACATCCGTGATGAGCGACACCAGCGCGTGCTTACCGGCAATCCGCGCGACCAGCTCGTCGTGCGGCATGGCGCCGTGACCCTCGAAGCGATGGACCTCACACGCCGCTTCGAGGCGCGTCATCACGGACGCCGGCAGCCTGCGAGTTACGAGGACGGGGGGGTTAATGGCCGTAAGACTTGCAGTAGCCGCAGTGATTGCACATCACGGCTGGCTCGATGAGGCAGGGACCGTCCGTATCTACGCCGGCGGGTAGTGCGAACATCCCGTGGCTGGCATGCAGCGGCGCGAGCACCGACGCCGGCCGAGCGAACGCACCGGCGGACACGGCGCCCTGGTGGGCAAGTGCGTCCCGTACGAGCGTGCGCAACTCCTGCTCGGTCATACGATCAGGTCCACGACGTCGATGATCCCCACCACCGCGGCGTCAACGGGCGCCAGTTTCCGACCGATCGCCTCGCAGGCCGCGCGTCCCTCCATGACGATCAGCACTCTCTCGTGCACGCCAGCGCCGAGCGCATCCACGGCGATAAGCGCCGTGCCGCGTGGCTTGTCGTCGAGCGTCAGCGGCTGCACGAGAAGGAGCTTGGCGCCTTCGAATGTCGCGTGCTTCTGCGTGGCGACGACCGTGCCGACGACCCGCGCGATCTGCATCAGCCGAGGTCCCAGTGATCGACGATGCCGACGATGCCTGCGTCGGTGGGGACTTCTGTTGGATGGAACGGAAAGCTCGCTTCTTTGCCCCGTACGAAGAACACCGTTTCTCCGACCCCGGAGCCGACGGCGTCAACAGCCACCAGCGCCCGCCCGGCCGTGGAGCCGTCGGCTGCCAGCGGCTGCAGCACCAGGAGTTTCAAACCCGCGAGGTGGTGGTCTTTTTGTGTGACGACGATGTCGCCGATAACCCTGGCCAGTTGCATCGGGTCAGCCTCCCGCCGCAACTTCGACCGTGTCCACGATACCGACGACCGCGGCATCGATCGGACAGTCTTTCATGCCCGCCGCCATCCGCGCGGAACTGCCGCTGACGATCAGGACCGTCTCGCCGACGCCTGCGTGAACGGTATCCACAGCAACCAGGTAGGCGCCCTCCGCCTTGCCGTGGGGGTCCATGGGACGGGCCACGAGCAGCTTGTTGCCGACAAGCTTCTGGTCTTTCCTCGTGGCGACAACCGTCCCGACGATGCGGGCAAGAATCATCTGGACGCGCCTCGTTATGCCTTGCCGGCGGTAGCCTTCCCGATCGGCAGCGCGTCTTCGAGGTTTGCGTGCGGGCGCGGGATGACGTGCACCGACACTAGCTCGCCTACGCGGCGCGCGGCCGCGGCGCCCGCATCGGTGGCCGCTTTCACGGCCGCGACGTCGCCGCGCACGATGGCGGTCACGTAGCCGGCGCCGATCTTCTCCCAGCCGATAAGCGTGACTTTCGCCGCCTTGACCATGGCGTCTGCCGCCTCGATCATGGCCACGAGCCCCTTGGTCTCGATCATTCCCA
>Ga0310121_10002326_pt1 | contig 18182 bp, 11 predicted proteins | sample CB27_Tmax_986_MG_FD_203504 | JGI IMG/M metagenome (GOLD analysis project Ga0310121, IMG submission 203504) | Marine microbial communities from Western Arctic Ocean, Canada - CB27_Tmax_986 | ecosystem: Environmental > Aquatic > Marine > Oceanic | place: Canada: Western Arctic Ocean | collected...
TTCGGTCACCCCGTCGCCGATCCAGGAGGGCCAGCAGGCGGTCATCACTGGATCAGGGTTGGCAGGAGCCTCCGTCCAAGTCGGAGGCGTAGCGGCGGCAATAGTGGTCTCCTCTAATACCCAGATCACTTTCACAGTGCCGATTACTCCATGCCAGCCTTCTCGGATGACGGAGCTGCGGATCCAAGCTGGGGCCGCGGTTGCAACACGGGGCACAACCGTCGTTCCGCGATCCCTCCTCGAACCGTTTCCATTCGGACAGATATGGCTCACTGGCCTGCATCCTCAGGAAGGCCAGTGCCTCCATATCGAACCGACCGCGCAGTCGGTGTCCTACCTCATTGGGGTTCAGTCGCTCGCCGAGGCAGCCAGCACGCTGACTCCAGTGAATCTCAGTATGGGAACCGGAATCGCTGCTGCGTCTCCGAGCTTGGCCCAAGTCGCGGCTGCCCCGTCTAGCCTGAACAGCTTGCCTGAGATGCGAAACAGCTTCCCGTCGCCACCGGTCGCCCGTAGCCCGTCAATCTCGCTCTCCACCCCTCGGATGATCCCAGATACTCGTCAACTGCTTCACTCGCGGGCTCACCTCGAGCATCAATCGCGGGCGCGCGAGGAGTTGCAAGGGCTGCTAGTTGCAGGGCGACTGGCACTGAGTCCCAGGGCCGATGCGCCAGCGCGGATCGTCCCACTGGTGGGAGACCAGATCGAAGTCCGTGTGCCAGAGAGTTGCGACGAATCCAGCACCATCACAACGGTAGTGCGAATCGTAGGAAATCGCTCCATATGGCTGGAGGACTTGGCGAACCCGGCAGGCGGGATGTCTCAGGCAGACTATCAGAACTTCAGTTCGCAGTACGACAATGTCATCGGGGCTCGCCTCGACTCGTATGCGGGGTCGCCGACCGACTTGGACGGTAATGAACGTGTTGTGGTGGTGGTGACGAGGGAGGTCAATAACAATGAGGCCGGCATTCTGGGGTTTGTCTACAGCGTCGACCTTTTACCCGAAGTTTGTCCGGCAGGTAACGGGGGCGAGTACTTCTACGGCATTGCGCCAGATCCCACAGGGCTCACCGACAGTCAGATTACGCTTGATGAGGTTCTTGACCGCTATCCCCGGTTGATCGCACATGAGGTCACCCATGTAATCCACGACTCCCATCAGCTCCAAACCGCTGGATTTCCAACTGTTTGGGAAGGCGAGGGGATAGCCACCTTTATGCAGGAACTGGTCGGTCACGGGTTCACGGGACTCGGCTCTGGTCAGAACCTCGGGTCTTCGGTGTTCTGGGCAAACCAGGATTGGTACGGATCCATGATGCAGGACCTGGTGGGGTATTTCGGGTTCGACTTCGTAGACTCGAAGGTCGTCGGTGCCCCACAGGAGTGTTCCTGGATTGATCGGCCACCTAATGGGCCATGTCTCAATGACAGCCGGATGCCGTATGGCGTGCCCGCCTCTCTATTCAGATGGTTAGCGGACCAGACCTTCACGCCCTTCACCGAGAGCCAGATGACGAGGGCGATTATCAGTTCGGAGACCCACGGGCTCGATCTCCTCACTGCCATTGCGGGAGATGGACGACAGGAAGAATTGCACTGGCTCATGGCTTATTGGGCCATCGCGATTGTGGCTGACGACGAATACTTCGGTAGCGGAACGCCCACCTTCAAGAGTTGGGACTTCAGAGAACTGTACAACTCATTTCTTCATGCCGATGCGATTAGGCCCGCTCCCGCTGAACGGGGTCACAGTTTCAGTGAGTCCTTCAATGTTCGCGCCGGATCGACAGCGTACTTCATCGTTAGGGGCAGCCACGGCCAAATATCGTTCGGGGCTACCGGCCTTCCCGCCCATATGAAGCTCTGGGTTGTCCGGATCGAATGAGGTTCTTGGTCCTCATTGGAGTGTTGGCAATCCAAGTCTCTTGTGCCCGGCTGGAACAACAAACCCCCGAGCCTCAAATCGCCTCATGCGTAGACGGTCGGGTGGCCGTCCTGCCAGGGCCAACCTCCGAGCCGCTCATTCAGACAACCGAAGGCCGTTTCATCGCCGTAGGTGAAGACGCCTCGGAACTGACCCGTCTCGAAAGCGGGGAGGTGGAGGTCTGCGGAGAGATTACTCGTGTTTCTCCCATCGGTAGGATCGACCTGCTTAGCTACCGAGTGGTCAGAATGAATGGAGTCCCGGCATGGAGCGGCGTTCTGATCGCAAAGGCACAGACGATCTACCTGCAGACGGAAGACGACCGACTTCCGCTCTCTGGACCCACCGACTCCTTGGTGCCTTTGGTCGGCGGCAAGGTCTGGGTGAGTGGAGAGCGAGTTGCCGAAGGGGTTCGCCTCAGTTCGTTCGGGCTAATCCGGGCTCCCTAGGCATGATGCCGAAATGGGGCACGGGATTGCTGCGTGTTCTGCTCCTACTATCAGGATCCGTGCCCATGGGTGAGTGCCCAGCCGCCTAGCCATTAGCGGATCACCCGATTGAGCCAAAAGTTGGTGCAGATCAGTCCGAAGGGGTCCTTAGTGGATTGCATCGAAGGGGGTACCTGGGGGGCAAGGCGTCCTGAGGTGTGAAATGTTGTGTGCAAGAACGGATGCGGAAAGGGTGCGAAACCCCTGTCTCGGGCTTCGCACACCATCGCAAAATACCCGTGCCAGTGCTCCGAATCTGTCAAACTCGCCTTCAGCGAAGCAGGCTTATCAGGCGTGCGCCTTAACCAACTGAGCTACAGACCCCAAAAAGGCCGGAAAAGACACCGCATCGCCTGAAACGGTTCAACCTCGATCTGGGGCCTCCCCAACACACTCGACCCTCGCTTCTCCGGATGTCAGCACGGAGACCTCTTCCTCTAGGCGGGCAAGTGCCTGGACGGGCACTCGCGCAACCACCTCGATCTCCGAGGAATACTGCTCCTCTCGCTCTGTCGCACTTAGTTTGTCCAAGAGGCGGAGAAGGGACCCTCCTGCCGCTAACCCCACTCGCACGCGAACCCGAACTGTGGTCATGCGTTCGGAGGTCCGAACCGTTTCGACGCAGCGCGACACACTCCTGGCATACGCTCGACCGAGCCTGCCTTTCCCCAGCTTCACACCCCCGAAGTACCGAGTTACCACCGCAACGATGTCACCCACCCCCGAGTGAAGCAGAGTATTCAGGATCGGTCGGCCAGCGGTCCCTTTGGGCTCGCTGGCGTCGCTCAACCCGACGTGGGCGGTGTTGCTGGGTGGTCCCGCTACGAAGGCCCAGCATTGGTGGGTTGCGTCAGGGAACTCAGCGCGGACCCCATCCACGAACATCCGGGCCTGCACAGTATCCTGGGCCAGACCGATCGAGGCGATGAAGCGACTCCCCTGGACTCGCTCCTCCATTCGGTGTAGCCCTCTGACGGGGACAGGATACGGGTCTCCGCTGGGTAGATCAGAAGCGAGTGGAATCAAAAGTTTCCCCGACCGTCAATGAGCGGAACGCTCAACGGGAATCGGGGGCGTCGACCGGACCAACCGTCCAGAGGCCGATCCCTCCCGGCTGGTGCTGAAGCTCCACCGAGCCGACCCGTCGATAATCCTCCATGTCAAAAACGTCCAAGGTACCACGAACGGAGCCCAGCCCCTCGTTCGTCACGAAGGCGAAGCGTCCATCGGGGCTGATGACGACCCCATGAGCGAATGGCTGACTCGTCCCCTCCCGCGCGAGCACCTCTCCAGACACCAGGTCGAGGATTATGATCGCCTGAGCCCCTCTCAGTGTCACCACCAAGCGATGTCCATCTGGCGTCATCGCCATGTTATACGGCCCCCCCGCCGTATCGAAGCGTCTCGTCACGCGCCATTCAGTCACGTCGAGCTCGAGGACCTGCCCGGCCACGTTGCACGTGACATAGACGAATCGGTCTGCTCGTGCGCCCACACCTGGGGTGACCCAGGTGGGATAACACCCTGGCGCCGTCCCGATCGCGACGGCTGACGCTCCGTCGTCAGCCAGGTCCAGTAGACGCTCCCCTCCTGGACGAACGGAGAACCGCTCAGAGATCGCGTATGCCGAGAGGCTCGTCTCAATGACCTGGTCGGAGTGCGAGCATACGGAGTAGTGAAAACGTCCGGATGCACTGATCCGGCTGCCATGCGGAGTGACACAGGTACGGATCCTAGCCAGCTCTCTCAGGTCAGGAGCGTACACAATCGAAAGGTCCGACGGAGCTGGGTCCCCGTGGAGGTTGAAGTTCGCAACGACGAGCAGCTGTCCGTCCGGGGTCGTGGTCAACGTCGCCGGAAAGCGCCCTAAGGCCGTCCTTCCCACCAACGAGTCGGCCCCCGCACGAAACTTCCAGAGCCACCCGTCGGGAGTACCGTGGGCCACCGTTACGTAGAGGAACTCCCCGTCTGGGGACACCGCGATGCCATGGGGACCGTCAGTGTCTCGGGGCATGATCCCGATCGGGAATTCGTGTTCGACACGTGCCCCCCGCTCGAGATCGAACACCACTCGGCTTATGAGGTCCGAGGACTCGTTGGGAACATACATCCGATATTGCTCACCTTCTGCCCCGGAGATTCGGCCAGACATCCCTCCGGATGTCCCGGGGCTCGCGCACCCGCTCGCGACGACCGCAATGACGCAGAGGAGAGCGGTGCCGGACCGCGAACTCGCACCGGCCGCTTGCCTCACGGGAAAAGCGGGCCGGTCTCGGGCGGTTCGAGCCGAATGACCCAGAGGCCCGAGTTCATATCTGATACGAAAATGTTGTCCCGATAGGGCTGAGGGCCCCACGCGGTGGGATCATTGGCAGGGCTACCTTGCGGGTGCCCCGTAGGAAACCACGCAATTTCGCGGCCCTGTTCGTAGAGATCGCCGCGCAGCTCTCCGGAAACATCAACAACTCTCAGTCCCGCCTGATAGTAGGCGACGTACAGACGGTCGTCCTCCACCCAGATGTTGTGAGCGCCGGCTTCCGGCACGTCATACCGCCCGACCTCTACAGGATTCTCCAGATCGTCGATCGAGAGAATGTGAATGAATCCACGCGACACCCGTGTGCCCGAAGTGGTGCGCGGAACGCACTCCGCGCAGTCAAAGATCTCATCCCCTACAAATAAGTAGTTGCGACCCTCCGAGTTCCGGTAAGGAAACGCGACGTGCGTGCTTCCCTCAGGATACTCCAGGGAAGAGATGACCGCAGGCTCGGTGGGGGTCCCACCCCACCGGCCATCTCCAACGTCCAGCATCCAAACCCCATCACCCCAATACGATACGTAGGCGATGCCATCGGCCACCCAGATGTCATGAAGGTACTTACCCGGCTCATCGATGCCCCACCGGCCGACTTCTCGCGGGGCGGAGGGGTCCGAAATATCGATGATATGCACATCGAGTGTGCCATCATGGATCGCGTACACCAGGTTATCGACAATGAAGGTGTTGTGAACCCCCCCAGTGAGATCCTCCGTGTAGGTAGAAATCACCTGGGGATGGGCTGGATCGGCGAGATCCAGGAGGACGATTCCGTTACGTCGATCAGAGGCGCCCTCACGGGTGATCACGGCCAATGTCGCGGCCTCGTTTACCTTGACATCATTCACCACGCGGGCGTCGACCGTGACCGAATCGGTCATCACGGGTCTGGCAGGGTCGGTCACGTCCCAGGCATACATCTTCTGCCCACCGTTGTGCGTGCCGACGTACGCGTAGTCTCGGCCGTCCACACCCTCGAACACCCACAGGTCGGATGACGGCGCGTGAGATACCAACCCAATCCCTACCTGGAGGGGCTCCTGTGCGATATCGCGACTGCGGACCTCAGCGATCGCGTCCGCCGAAACGGTTCCCGCGCTAGCGACGATCCGATAGTTGCCCGGTTGCTCCGCTACAAACGCGCCGTCCTCAAAGACGGAGGCACCCAGTCCGCTCCTCATCCCGTCCCCACCAACAGCGTACGTCAGCGCAATGTCCGTGACGGCCCCGCCGGCAGCATCCCTCGGAGTTGCCTCGAACCGGACGACGTCCCCGGTGCGCACCGCTGCGATGTCTGGAGACAACTCGATCGACCGGACGGGATTCTCGAGAACGTCGACCACATGTACCGTCTCGACGCCCTCTGCCGAGGCTACGAGAGCAGCGGCGCCGGGCCGAAGGCCTCGCGCGAAGCCACCCGCGCTGACCGAGGCAATCTCGGGATTTCGGCTGCTCCAGCTCACCTCTACCCGTGAGCGGAGATCCCCGGAATCCGTGCGGGCCTCCGCCGTGAACGAGATGGCGGTCCCGGCATACAGGGAAAGGGGCGGGGGGACCACCGAGAGTGAGGCGACCGGAGCACCGCGCACGATGATGGGAATCATGAAGATCTTCGGCTCTGGCAGACCTTCTGAGTTTGGCGCCATGACGGCTAGAATTAGCTCGGCCTCACCCTCCTGCAGAGCACTGATAAGACCCCCGTCCGCGAACGTTGCTATCCCTCCGCTCAGCGGGGCACCCATGAGTGGCACGCCCTCGACGGGAACGCCGTCCGCATCAACCGGGGTCGGCTCTAGGTCTACCATCCGAACAAACTCCCCAACCACGAGGGTGATTGGATCCTGAGTCACTCGAATGTCCTCGACCCTTCCTCCCGCAAGAAGTTCGGGAGTAGGCTCAATCTCAGGCTCGGGCGGCTCTGATACAGCTGCTGGTGGCTCAGCGTCCGGACCGGAAACTGGGGCAGGCGTCTCCACCACCGCCGCGGCACACCCTGCCACGACCAAGACAAGAGTCACCTCAGCGATCCATATAGCAGTCTTCACCCGCTCTTAGTCCTCATCATCCAGGCCCTCCCATTGGTGCTCATCCTCATCTTCATCCTCATCTCCCCAGTCGCCGTCCTCGTCCCAGTCCTCGCCATCCAGCTCGTCATCCTCGCCCAGCGCCAGCGCGAACTCCCGCCCCTCCGCCTCAGATTGGTCAGATTTAGGGGTCGAACGGTCTACCATGGAGATCCCTCCGCGAAACCGGTGCGATGCCAGGCCCGTGGGGAAACGGGCCCACTGCGCCCGGAGTTTCTCACCCCGTGAGGGCAATACTAGAAGTGGCTAGGGGAAAGTCAAGCGCTTTTCACCGTGACGTTTCTCGCTCATGTTCCCGACCGACCGGGGAACGCCGTAGCCACTCCGGGGCTACCGACTAGAGCGCCTGCAGTCGACTAGCCACTCAACCGTCGAACCATGGTTTTCAAGGGATTTAGCGCCTCCGTATTGGCTTTGCTGCTGGCGATGCCGGCATGCGAGTTGCCCCCCGCACACGGGGACGCAAACGCATTCATTGTGGGGGCTACTCCCACCCTCTGGGGACAGGTCGAGGACGTCTTCCTAGAGGCCATGGAGCCTACGGTTCAGACGGTGCGAAACGAGCGGCCCTTCCGAATCACCCACCAGGATCCCACTGCGCTCGAAGACTGGGGAGTCCTCCGTCGATTCCGACAGGTTCTCGTGCTCGGAGTGGTGGGGGATCCCTGGATCGACGAGACACTCGCGGTTATGGAGCAGCCTCTGGAATCCGCGCCCACAGTCGGGCAGGTGTTGAACGTTTGGGCCCGTGGCCAGCAGGTCTCCGTGCTCCTTCTACCGCAGACTGGTCAGGTCGAGGCGGTCAGGCAGCTCTCGGGAGAACTCCACAGCATCCTTGACGAGCAGTTTCGAGGTTATGCGGTCAACCGGATGTTCGTTTCGGGGGAGGACCTCGCCCTCGAAGACTCACTGCTCACCAATGCTGGGTTCTCCCTCCGACTCCCCATCGTGTACCAGTATTCCACTCGAGACTCAACCTTTCGATTCCGGAACGACAACCCGAGCCCCGCAGAGCTGATCCGTGAAGTTTCGGTTTCGTGGCAGTCTCCGGCGGCCGGGGTAAATCCAACGGCCGAGGAGCTGCGTATCTGGCGAGACCGCTTCTCCTCCGAGTACTACAATGACCCCCAGCTCGTCGACACGCTCACGGTGTCGTTCGGCCCGATCCAAACCGACGGTATCCGGGGCGTAGAGTATCAGGCGGCATGGGTGAGCCCGCCAGACGCCTGGCCGGCTGGCGGTCCATTCATCGCCCGAGCGCTGACCTGTCCTTCTCAGGATCGAACGTACTACATCGACGCCTGGCTATACGCGCCCGGGAGGGATAAATACGAGTATATGATCCAGCTGCAGACCATCCTTGACTCTTTCCGCTGCCAGTAAGCGTGTCCTTCGTACACCTACATACTCATTCTGAATACTCCCTCTTGGACGGAGCCAATCGGCTCGGCGACCTGATCAGCCGAGCGCTACAGTTCGAAATGCCGGCTCTCGCGCTGACCGATCACGGGAGCATGTTTGGGGCGTGGGAGTTCCAAAAGCAGGCTCGCAAGGCTGGCCTCAAGCCGATCATCGGGATGGAGGCCTACGTCTCACCCGGTGATCGGAAGGATCGAAGTCGCAGAGGGCCGGGCCATCAGGCGTATTACCATCTGGTCCTACTCGCTCGTGATCGGGAAGGATACAGGAACCTGGTTAAGCTCTCGTCCCTCGGATACACGGAGGGCTTCTATCATCGCCCCCGAGTGGACCGGGAGCTTCTGCGTAAGTATTCGGGTGGACTGATCGTCTCTTCTGCATGCCTGGCTGGAGAGATCGCGCGGCGTCTCATGGATGGAAACGAGGCCGCCGCACGCGAGACGGCAGCCTGGTATGCGGACGTGTTCAAGGATCGGTATTACCTCGAGGTCCAGGCCCACGACAGCGATGGCCAGACGGAGCTCAACCGCAAGGTCTTCGAACTCGCGAAGGAAGTTGGTCTCCCCGTGATCTGCACGAATGATGCGCACTTCCTGGAGGCAGGAGATCACGAGGCGCACGACACGCTCCTGTGCATCGGGCTTCGGAAGGACAAGTCTGATCTGGGAAGAATGCGTTACAACGAGGGGCTGTATTTCAAGGATCCCGATGAGATGAGGGGTGCCTTCCTCGATCGCCCAGACACGGTCGAGAACACCCTGAATATCGCCGACCAGGTAGACGTGAGGTTCGAGAAGACCTATCACGTCCCCGCGTTCCCCTTGCCAGAGGATCACTCCGAAGAGGGAGAGTATCTCGTCTATCTTGCCACGCGCGGCGCCACGGAGCGGTACGGAGACCCTCTCCCGAAAGCCGTGCAAGAACGGTTGGACTACGAGCTCGGAGTCATCCTGGAAACGGGCTATGCGGGGTATTTCCTGATCACCTGGGACTTCATTCGGTGGGCTCGTGAGCATGGGATCCCTGTCGGCCCGGGAAGAGGTTCCGCTGCCGGGTCTATCGTGAGCTATTCCCTCTGGATCACGAATCTGGATCCGCTCGAATTCGACCTTCTCTTCGAGCGCTTTCTTAACCCCGATCGGGTCTCGATGCCTGACATCGACATCGACTTTTGCTTCGAGAATCGGGGCCGGGTGATCGACTACGTCCGCCAGAAGTATGGACATGACGCGGTAGGACAGATCATCACCTTCGGGACCATGAAGTCGCGCGCGGTCATCCGCGACGTCGGGCGTGTGCTCGGATTCGAGCCGTCCGAAACCGACCGGATCGCGAAGATGATCCCCAACCAACCCGGATCAATCTTCACCCTGAAGGACGCTGTGAAGAAGATCCCGGAACTCGAGCAGCTCTCCCAGCAGGACGAGCGTCACGCAAAGCTCTTCGAATATTCCCAGACGTTAGAGGGATTATCCCGGCACGCCTCGGTTCACGCCGCAGGAGTCGTGATCGCACCTGGGCCGCTGGACGAGTACGTCCCCCTTTGCACGCAGCAGACTCGTGGAGGGGGATCGGACGGGGACGCCGACACCGTGATCGTAACCCAGTACGACATGAACTGCCTCGAGGATGTCGGGGTGCTCAAGATGGACTTCCTTGGGCTGAAAACTTTGACGGTCATTGAGGACACGACCCAGATGATTCGAAGGCGGGAGGGGGCACTCAAGCATCCCGGCTCAGGTCAGGTCTTCGAGAGCATGGATGACGTGCCGCGCGATGAACCCGCGGTCTACCAGATGCTGGCACGCGGAGCGACCTCCGGCGTCTTCCAGTTCGAATCCAAGCTCGCGTCGGACAAGCTTAGGGCGATGCACTGCGACCGGTTTGAGGACCTTGTCGCGACGAACGCGCTGATCCGGCCGGGCCCGCTGGACTCCGGAATGACGGATGTCTACATCCGCCGGAAGCTAGGCCAGGAGGAGGTTAGATACGCCCACCCCGATCTCGAGAAAGCTCTCTCCACGACCTACGGGATCATCGTCTACCAAGAGCAGGTGATGCGGATCGCCAACCTGCTTGCCGGCTTTTCCATCGCTGAGGCAGACGTGCTTCGAAAGGCCGTAGGGAAGAAGATCCCCGAGCTGATCCGAGAGGAACTGGGAAAGTTCACGGAGCGGGCTCTTGAGAGGGGAGTTGAGAAGAGGATTGTCGATCAGCTGACCGAGCAGATCGAAACCTTTGGTCGCTACGGATTCAATCGGGCTCACAGCGTGGCCTACTCTCTCCTCTCGTATCACACCGCCTGGCTCAAGGTCCACTACCCAGCAGAGTTCATGGCCGCGCTTCTCTCGTCCGTAGTCGACAAGACGGACGATGTTGTCCGATACATCGCGGTGTGCCGAGACCTACCCCGCCAAGTCCCAGGGATTTCAGAAGCGCTAGAGGTGCTTCCCCCTGACGTGAATGAGTCACGGTGGAAGTTCACGGTCACGGAAGGGGGACAGGTCCGATTTGGGCTCGGGGCGGTCCGCGGCATCGGCTCAGGCGCCGTCCAATCGATCATCAGCGCGCGTGAAGCGGGGGGGGCCTTCACTAGTCTATTCGATTTACTCGACCGGATTGACCTTCGCGCGCTCAACAAGCGCGCTTGCGAAGCCCTGATCGCGGCAGGCGCGTTGGACTCATTCGGCCACCGGGCCCAGCTCTTGGCAGGACTGGACGTGGCCTACGCAGAGATCCAGACCCGAGCCGCGGAGGCCGCCGCGGGGCAAGCCTCCCTTTTCGCGGTCGATGAACCCTCCGCCAGTGGGGGCCATCCCGAGCTTCCAAGCACTCCCCAGTGGTCCGAAGGCGAAAGGCTGGCCAGGGAAAAGGAGGCGGTGGGATACTTCGTTTCCGGCCATCCCTTGGATCGTTTTCGGGATCTTGTCCGCGCGTTCGGACCCCTTACCACCGGGAACCTCGCGGAGTTCAACGGGCGAGATGTCGATCTCCCCTGCGTGGTGACGCAAGTGACACGTCAGATTCTCAAGAAGGATGGCTCGGAATGGGGCAGGCTCACGGTAGAGGACTTCCATGGGACCGCGTCCGTTCTGGCGTTCGGGGAAGCCTGGAAACGTGCGCGGGACATACTCAAGCAGGATGCGGTGGTCCTCCTTCGCGGAACAGTGTCGGACCGTGAGCGGGACGAGGAGGACCCTCCGATCTTCTTGGATGTGGCCGAGTCGCTCGAGGAGGTTTGGGAAACGGGTCGGGTAGCGGTCGCCATTGACGTTCCTGCCGGCGGCACCCTATCCGAGGAGGCGTGCGGCCGCGCACGTGCGCTGCTCGCAGGGCGACCGGGCTTGGCCCCGGTGGAGGTGCGTCTCGACAACGGCCCCGACTCTAGTCCCCGACTCCGGTCGAAGACTCTGAGGGTAAAGCCGGATGTCGAAGCGCTATCGGGACTTCGCGAGATCTTCGGGGAAACGCGGGTCCGATTGGTGCGAGCTGGATGAACGAGGATGAAGCGGTCCTCGGCGGCGGGTACTTTGGGTGCCTAGAAGCCGTCTTCCAGCAATTACGGGGGGTGTCCCATGTCATCTCCGGATATGCCTGGGGAGATCACCCCGGAACCCACGTACCGCCTGGTGTGCGGAGGGACCACAGGGAACGCCGAGGTCGTAAACGTCTCTTTCGACCCCGACGTCATCTCGTATCGCACGCTGATCGAGGTATTCTTCGTAATCCACGATCCGATAACACGGAACTGGCAGGGCGCAGACGTAGGTACGCAATACCGATCGATGCTCCTCCCCAAAGACGCTGAGCAACATGCGGTCGCGGAAGGGTTGATTCGATATCTGCAGTCCGAGGGGCGATGGCCCGATCCCATCGTGACCGAAGTCAAGAACCTTGGAACATTCTACCCGGCGGAGACTCTAGAGCCTGTTTGTTGCCTAAGTGGCTGCCGTTCATACTGATGACTGTATGACTGATACCCCAAATCCTCTTCTGGATCATTCGCTTCCGATCCCTTTCGATCGCATCCGGCCACAGCACGTGGTGCCGGGGATACAGGTGATCCTCGGGGAGGCGCGTTCGACGGTCGAGCAGATTGCCTCTGCGAACGGACCGGCAACGTGGCACTCCGTGCTCGCGCCGCTCGACGAGATGATCGAGCAGGTAGGCCGGGTAACCGGCCCCGTCCAGCACCTGCTTGCCGTCTCCGAGAGCCCGGAGCTCCGGAAGGCCTGGGGCGAGGTCCTTCCCGAGCTCACCACATTCTGGTCCTGGTTACACCTTCATAGAGGGCTTTGGGAGCGACTGAGGGGACTCGATGAGAGCCCGGGAGAGATGAGTTCTGACCCGCTCCGGATGCGGCATCTCAAGCGCACAGTGAGAGATTTCCGCCGCGAAGGCGCCGACCTAGGCTCGGAGGACCGAACCCGACTGGAACGGATTGACGTGGAGCTAGCTCGGCTCCAACAAACGTTCTCCGAAAACGTTCTCGACGCGACTGCCGCATTCTCGCTGCTGATCAGCGATCCCGCCCGACTCCGTGGGATCCCGAACGACGCGATGAATCGCTTCCGCCAAGCCGCTGGGGACGCGGGGGAGGACGGGTGGCAGATCACCCTCGATGCGCCCGCAGTGCACGCAGTGTTGCGTCACGCAGAGGATCGAGAGCTACGCGCCGAGATTCATCGGGCCTACCATGATCGTGGGACGATGGATCCGACGGACAATCGGCCTCTGATACTGAAGATTCTGGAGCTGCGAGGAGAGAAAGCGCATCTTCTTGGATATAAGGACTTTCCGGACTATCGGCTCCAGGAGCACATGGTCAAATCCGGATCCAAGGCGATCGAGTTCGTAGCCGAAGTGACGGAGCGGACCCGGCCCTATTGGGAGCGGGACCTCAAGGAGCTTGACGACTACGCAAGTGTGCTCGGCATCGGCCCCCTGGAGCCGTGGGATGTCGGCTTCCTGATCGAAGCTCTTAGGCGCAAGCGCTTCGACCTCGACGAGGAGGTCTTACGGTCGTATTTCTCCCTTCAGGTGGTTCAGGAGGGGCTATTTCAGATCGTCGAGCGACTCTTCGGCTTGCGTGTCGAGGCCCGAAACATCGGACAGGTCTGGCATGAAGACGTCCGATACTTCGAACTGTTCGACGAGGAGTCCCGATTGCTCGGCGGATTCTACACCGACTTCTTCCCAAGGCCCGAGAAGCGCGGTGGCGCGTGGATGAACGACCTGTTGTACGGTGGGCCCAGGCCCGACGGGTCTTTCGCACCACACGTCGCCGTGATATGTGCGAACTTCCCGCAGCCCGACGGGGATCGGCCTGCGCTGCTCACGCATCAGGACGTAGAGACGCTTTTCCACGAGTTCGGACATCTGTTGCACCACCTGAGCTCTCAGGTGCCGATCCCGCGAAGGGGAGGCGTGAGCGTCGCTTGGGATTGGGTGGAGCTCCCGTCCCAACTTCTGCAAAACTGGGCCTGGGAGAAGAGCCCACTTGATCTCTTCGCTCGACACTGGGAGACGGGCGAGCCCCTCCCGGAGGCGTTGTTCCAAAGCCTGCTCGATGCCAGAAGATTCATGGGCGGCTGGCGCCAGATGCGACAGCTCGGCTTTGGCACTCTCGATCTGGCGCTGCACACTGAGTTCGACGGAGAGAGACACAGAGACCCGGTTGCGTGGGTATCTACACTGCTCGAGCCGATGTCACCGAACCGGAGTTTCGCCGAATCCCATCCTCTGCCAGCCTTTAGCCACATCTTCTCGGGAGGGTACGCCGCATCCTATTACTCGTACCTCTGGGCCGAGGTGCTCGAGGCGGATATGTTCACCCGGTTCCTAGAGGCCGGGGTGTTCGACGAGGACACGGGCCGAGAGTACCTCGGGAAGATTCTCTCCACGGGAGACCGAGCTGACCCGGAGGAGCTTTTCCGTTCATTCATGGGACGCGACCCCGACCCGGAAGCCCTCCTCGCCCGCAACTTGGGATAGCCGCGTCCGAAAGGCGGAACCCCTGCAGGTCTGACGCCTCCGTGACACCGCTGCGCACATCCTGATACAAATCAGTTACCAAACTTATGGTGTGCTGGCTTTGAACCAGGTTTTAGGTTCAGGTCCTTAGTGGACTTCGGGTTGAATCCAACCGAGGGATATCGACCTTGCGACCAACATCGCCGGAGACGTGGTCTTCATGGTGGAGGGAGTGGTGATCAAACACCCGGGCGAAACAGCTACCTGATCCAGCCTCATCACCCCGAGATGGTGGGCATCTGGCAGTCGACCACGCCCGAACGGGTGCGATGTTCTGGGCTCGGCACGCTGAAGGGCAGCCAGCCGAGGCGTTCGAGCTCGTTCGCGGGGATGTTCCTGCCGGAATAATCGAGTACTGACGATCCAGCCGGCTTCCTGCGGTTCCCATTCGATGCGCCGCCCGTCGTCTGTTCCCCCGGCGCATCACCCTGTTACAATGACCCCTCGGGCTGACTGCATCGACCCAGGGATATTGTCCACGGCTCAGGAGGGCTCGTTGGCGAATACACCTCACCTCGATTTCGAGCAAGGCATGGTCGAGATCCAGGAGCAGATTGACCAGCTCCTGAAGCTCGCCGAAGAAAAGGGCATCGACGTGTCCGGCGAGCTAGGAGAGCTACGGTCCAAGCTTGCGCGTCTGCAAGAGGACACGTTCCGGAACCTTTCCGCTCTCGAGCAGGTGCTGGTTGCACGTCATCCCCGTCGCCCCTACACCCTGGACTACGTGGAACGGGTGTTCACGGACTGGATTGAACTCCATGGCGACCGGGCGTTTCGCGACGACGCTGCGATTGTGGGAGGATGGGCCAGGCTTGATGAGAGCCCAGTCATGGTAATCGGGCACCAAAAGGGCCGGGACATCAAGGCGAACCTACACCGCAACTTCGGGATGCCGCACCCGGAAGGGTACCGCAAGGCCCTCCGCCTCATGCGACTCGCGGAGAAGTTTGGGCGCCCCGTGGTAACGATGATCGATACCCCGGGCGCGTATCCTGGAATTGGAGCGGAGCAGAGGGGGCAGGCGGAAGCGATCGCGGTGAACCTCCGTGAAATGGCCCGGTTGAGAGTCCCTCTGATTTCGGTAGTGATCGGAGAGGGAGGATCAGGAGGCGCCCTCGCGCTCGGCGTGACCGATCGGATCCTTGTACTCGAACACGCGATCTATTCCGTGATCTCCCCTGAAGGGTGCGCAGCCATCCTATGGCGTTCAGCTGAACACCGGGACCAGGCGGCCGAAGCGTTGAAGCTCACCGCGCAAGACCTAGTCCGACTGGGGGTCGCCGACGAAATCATTCCAGAGCCTCCCGGAGGGGCCCACGCGAACTGGGATGCCGCCGCGGACGCGGTTCGGGCGATCCTTTCCCGTCATCTCTCGGAGCTAAGGTCCATAGACGCTCAGGAGCGTCGCGAGCAAAGGTGGAGCAAGTTCGGGGCGATCGGCGCCTGGGCAGACCCCGAGTAGAAGGCTGAAAGGGGGCCGCTGAGATCGTATGGGAACCTTCGCCGAGGTCGGATTCAAGGGGCGCCGGAGAGAGCACTTCACGGCCTCCGATCTGGACCTGCGAGTCGGTGGGCACGTGATCGTGGAGGCCGAGCGGGGGGAAGACCTGGGGGAGATCCTAGCGTTGGGAGCGGTCGCTGAACGCAAATGCTCCACCTCGGAGGGATGCAACACGCCCATTCCTGAACGGAAGGTGGTCCGCGTCGCTCGTGAGCGGGACCTGAAGACTCTCGAGACCCTTCGGGCAGACGAGCATCGGGTGCGCGCCGGGGTCCGCCGCCTCGTAGCGAAGCTCGGGCTGAAGATGAAGATCAGCGAAGCTGAGTGGCAGTTCGACCGAAAGAAGCTGACCATCTTCTTTACGGCCGAGCGCCGGGTCGACTTCAGAGCCCTCGTTCAGGATCTCGCTCGTACCTTTCGGACTCGCATCGAGTTGCGACAAATCGGGGTCCGGGACGAATCGGCTATGCTGGGAGGGGTTGGCCGGTGCGGGCGTGAGCTCTGCTGCTCGACTTGGCTACCGGAGCTCAAGCCGGTGTCTCTACAGCTCGCGAAGGATCAGGGGCTCTCCCTGAACCCGTCCCAGATCTCCGGATGCTGTGGGAGACTCATGTGCTGCCTGATGTACGAGCACCGGACGTACGTGGAGGCTCGCCGACGCTTCCCGCGCGAGGGCAAGACTCTCCAGACCTCGCACGGAGCCGAGCGGGTGATCAAGGTCGAGATCTGGGGAGAGACTGTATCTCTCGTGGGTGAACAGGGGGAAAGACGAACGGTGACGCTCGCCGAGCTGCAGACCGAGATTCAGGAGTCCGGAGGATCCGGGTCCCGCGGACCGCAGGGGACCCACCGGTCCGCCCCCCCTCGGAGCCGGGCTTGAGCGGCTCGGCGAAGCAGTACCTCACGACCCCTATCTACTACGCCTCGGGCGAGCCCCATATCGGGCACGCCTATACGACGTTCCTCACCGATACCATCGCCCGATACCATCGCCAATCCGGCGCAAAGGTGTTCTTCCTCACCGGCACGGATGAGTACGGCCAAAAGATCCAGGAAGAAGCAGCGAAACGAGGTGTGGAGCCTCGGCAGCTGTGCGACGAGATGGCGGCACGGTTCGCCAGCGCGTGGCAGGATATGGATATCGCGTACGACCGGTTCATCCGCACGACAGAGACCGAGCACCGCCTGGTCGTTCAGGCATTCCTTTCCCACTTGAATCGCCGAGGCTTCATATACGACGCAATGTACAGCGGCTGGTATTGCGTGCACGAGGAGCGCTACTGGACTCAAAAAGATCTGACGCCGGAAGGAGCGTGCCCAGACTGTGGCCGGCCCGTCCAGGAGATCGAAGAGAAGAACTACTTCTTCCGTATGAGTGCCTTTCAAGAAGGCCTCGTACAGCATCTCGATGCAAACCCGGAGTGGATCGTCCCAGACGTCAGACGGAACGAGGTGCTCGGATTTCTACAAAAGCCACTGGCAGATCTTTCGATTTCTCGCCCTCGGTCGAGGCTACACTGGGGAATCCCTCTGCCCTTCGACGAGAGCCACGTGACCTACGTCTGGGTGGATGCCCTGATCAACTACCTCACGGCGTCGCGCGCAATCGACCCTGGGAAACGGGAAGAGTCGCGTGGCTTCGAGGACACCTCAGGATCGTCGTGGCCCCCTGACCTTCAGATCGTCGGCAAAGACATTCTCACGCCTCACGCCGTCTATTGGCCAACTCTGCTGATGGCGGCCGGTCTGCCGCTTCCAAAGAAGATTCTGGCGCACGGCTGGTGGCTCTCAGGCAAGGCGAAGATGTCCAAGTCCCTGGGGAACGTCGTAGACCCACTGGATCTCAGAGCAGAGTTCGGAACGGACGCGGTACGCTGGTATCTGATGCGTGAGATGCCTACTGGCTCAGACGCCTCGTACACGCAGGAGAGATTCTTGGCGCGTTACGGCGAGCTCGCGAACGTCCTGGGAAACCTGGCAAGTCGTGTGACATCTATGATCGTACAGTACGCCGGGGGAATCGTGCCGGAAGCCGCCGGCGCTGGTCTCGACGAGGAGATCCGGGGAACGCTGGACCGGTTCCACGCGGCGATGGGCCTACTACAGGTCCACGATGCCCTAGGATGCGCTATGGCATTCGCTAGAAGCACGAACGGTTACATCGAGGGGTCGGAGCCATGGATGCTTGCCAAGGATGGGACCCGAAGGGAGGATCTCGAGGAGGTGCTCGCAACGCTCGCACGGTCCCTCATAGTCCTCTGCGCGCTCTTCGTTCCCGTGATGCCCCGGAAAATGCAAGAGCTATCCTCCGCCCTCGGTCTCCCCTCCGTGCCGTCGCTCGAGGCGGCCGTGCAGACCCGGCCCGGAGGCCTGAGGGTCGAGAAAATGGCACCGCTCTTCCCAAGGGTAGACC
>Ga0310121_10002327_pt1 | contig 18179 bp, 11 predicted proteins | sample CB27_Tmax_986_MG_FD_203504 | JGI IMG/M metagenome (GOLD analysis project Ga0310121, IMG submission 203504) | Marine microbial communities from Western Arctic Ocean, Canada - CB27_Tmax_986 | ecosystem: Environmental > Aquatic > Marine > Oceanic | place: Canada: Western Arctic Ocean | collected...
ATTTGGCCAGACTCCTTTCAGGCTGAACGTTCAGTTTGTTCTTGGGGGAGTCTGGTCTTTTCTCATATACTCCTATTCAAATACACCCCATTTTTCCCGTGTGAATATCCGCTACGGCGTTGCCCTCCGGGAGGGTCGAGCGACAGCGAGGGGAGGGGCGCTGCTAGTTCGGCGTTTTCTTCTTCGGTGCCCGGACGCTTCGCATACCCGAACCTGTCGCTAGACGTCTTTTGAACCTGTACGGAATACCGAGCTTATTTGCAATCGCTCGGCCAACTGACTCCGCGTCATTTTCGGCATCCTTATCGCGGAAGCGGATCACGGTCCAGCCGAGTCGCCGCGGATCCTCTTGACGGCGAATATCTTTGGCGGTTGTTTCATCATGGTATCCACCGTCGATTTCAACAACAAGCATCCTCTCGACGCACGCGAAGTCAGCTATCCACCGTCCAATGGGATGCTGCCGGCGAAACTTCAGTCCGCAAAGCTGTTTCGCTCGCGGGATGCTCCACGGTAAACCCTCCGACCGAGTCTGATTTCGACGCAAGGAGCGTGCTCGGTTCGTGGTCAATGAGTCTGGCGGTTTCTTGGTCATGATTCGGTTGCTGTCATCGCTTGGGCGTCCTCGTCCATCCACGTCCACTCACGGCCGGTTAACTTGCTGATGGCGCGGCGAAGCCGCGTCACCTTCGCCTTGGATGGGCGGGTTCCAATATAGGAACGTCCCGTCTTGGTCGAATAGCACCTGCCGATCGTGTAGCCGAGAAAATCGAATGATTCCTCGGGAACTCGACATATCTTTGTTTTCTCTTCGTTGACCGTCAGCTTGAGCTTCTGCATCATGCCTCGCATCACGTGCATTGCCTCGTGGGCAGTGCCATGACAGCAAATCACGAAATCATCGGCATAGTTGACGATATGTGCGGAGAGACGTTTCGCATGTCCGAGCGCCTTCCATCCCAAGACGAATCGCCGCATATAAAGATTCGCAAGTAACGGTGAGATCGGAGATCCCTGAGGACTTCCGCGTCCCGTATCCTTGTTGCGAGTTGTTCGATGCTTTTGCCCTCGTTCATCCGTCTCTTCCACCGGCGCCTCAAGCCACATCTTGATAAGACGCAGCATGTGTCGGTCACTGACTCGACGTGACACCGATTTCAATAAGTCCGAATGAGGGATTGTATCGAAGTACCCGCTCAGATCCGCATCTACAACTTCCTTATAGCCACGGTTCAACAGCGAATGAACAGACCTAACGGCGTCCAACGCGCTGCGTCCCGAACGGTAGGCGTATTGTTCCGGCTGCAAGTCAGCCTCGAAGATAGGCTCCAAAACCAACATTGCCGCCGTCTCGACCACGCGATCTTTGATAGTCGGGATTCTCAACGGACGAAATCGACCCTCCTGGCCGGGCTTGGGTATCATGACCCGTCGCACGGCCTTGGGACGGTACGACTTCGTTCGAAGTTCTTCCGCCAGTTCGTCCAGCCATCGAATCTTCCCGTATCGCTCGATGTCTTCAAACGTTTTGCCGTCAACGCCGGGTGCTCCGCCATTTACGAGGCAGATGCGATAGGCGTGACGAAAAACGTCTTTCCGATACACCTTGTCGTACAGAGAGTAGTATCGATAGTCGGACGAGTCCTTCGCTTTGACGTGTAACGCCGCCTGTAGCTTCTCAACCGTTTCTGGAGTTAGTAGGCTCATCGCCAATCTCCTGGCTCTCGCCACTTCTTGCGTTAACTTTGAACTAAGGCCCCTTCGCTCGACCGGCATTACCCGGCGTCATCACTACTACGGGCCTCTCCGCCACCTCATGCAGTCTGGCCTGTCCCTCACGGGCGTCCAGTTGGAAGTCACGTCCTCCACCGCACAAGGCTTTCCGTGTTGCATCAGATTTCCATGTGCATACATGCCGTCGCAACTACCCCGGCAGGGCCGCTGGATGTTGTCACTCGTCTCGTCCAGCGATGACAGTCTTCCCCGATCTGTTGGCGGGTCGACTCCTGCATTGCGTCTTTCGAGGCCTGCTCAGCGTTCACTCACATTACGGCCTGTATGCTCGCTAGGTCACCCAAGGTGACCCGTTACGTCGGGGTGCTTCAGTTGAAGTCGTTACCTCCTTCCCCCGCCCCGACTGCTATCGGCTGGAGCGACTAGTTGCCGAGTGGGAATTTCACCCACTGAAAATCCATGCCTTTCACGGCACACGACAGGATTATACGCTAAGCGATCAAATCGTCGATTTGCCGCGGATTTCTTAGGAGCCGGAGGTGGCCGCTCTTTCTTTCTGCTTCGTTCGGCAGTACGAGTCATCTCCGTAATCAGGATGTCGAGACTAACCGAGAAAGTATTGGTACGCCGGGCAGCAACACCCGACGTTCAGTGTTCAGAATACGGAACATCTTGTCAGCAAAACTTGCGGGCTGGTCGGCTACCGCTAAACGCGACTCGAACATGTCATGGTTTGTTTCGCGCCCGAAGCGGTAATGCAGTGCAACTCCGTTGCCAGCAGGGCGTCGAGCTGCTCCCGCGGCGGCAATTCGAGCCATACCTCACCGTCGACAACCTTCACGGGAAAGACCTTCACGGAGAATTCCTCGCCAGAAAGGCACTTGCCTGTTTTGAGCGAGAACGGTTGCTTGTGCAGTGGGCAAGCGACGTTTGGTTCGTCGCCCGTGCTGCCGATGATGCCACGGGAGAGTACAAATGCGTTCTTGTGCGGGCACATGTTTTGGCAAGCGTACCATTCATCGCGACTGGTGAAATTGTAAACGGCGATTTGCACGTCGCCATATTTGATCGTCGCTCCGCCGTTTATCGGGAAGTCAGAAACCGTGCCCACGCGAACCCATTTTTTGCTGAGGTCCCTGGCAGGAGTTTTTCCATGGCCATTGGATTTCCCGTTCCCGTTGGCTGACGGCATTTCGATTTGATGTAGCGGCACGGCGTCCTTCGGCCAATCGGCTGGCCGCCTTTGGCCGCGTTCGTCGATGAATTCAATTCCTGGTTCGGTTTCGTCCGTGTTTACAAACTGGCGGAACAACTTGCGTCTTTCCGGATCGTTGACAACTTCCTTCCATTCGCATCTGTAGGTGTCGACCAGGCCTTGCATCCGGCGCTCTAGCTCGTCGCAAATGCCGAGCCTGTCGTCGATAACGACTTCTTTCAGATAGTCGATACCGCCTGCGAGCTTCTCTAGCCAAACGGCGGTACGAGTGAGCTTATCCGCGGTGAAGATATAGTACATGAAGACGTGATCGATGTAGCGGATCGCCGCCCGTTCGTCGATATCGGCCGCGAGCAAATCCCCGTGCCGCGGTTTCGCACCGCCGTTGCCGCAGACGTACAGGTTGTAACCATTTTCCGTGGCGACTAAACCGAAGTCCTTGCATTGCGCTTCTGCACACTCGCGGATGCAACCGCTGACCGCGAACTTCACTTTATACGGAGCGCGGATGCCGCGATAACGTTCTTCGACTCGGATCGCGAAACCGACGCTATCCTGCACGCCGTACCGGCACCAGGTCGAACCGACGCAGCTTTTGACCGTTCGCACCGCTTTGCCGTAGGCGTGACCGCTTTCAAAACCGGCGGCGACCAACTCTTCCCAAATGCTAGGTAGTTGGTGCAGTTGAGCGCCGAACAGGTCCACTCGCTGTCCGCCCGTGATCTTCGTGTACAAGCCGTACTTCTTCGCGACTCGGCCGAGCAGAATTAGCTTATCGGGCGTGATCTCGCCGCCGGGGACCCGCGGGATGACACTGTATAAACCACCCCGCTGCATGTTAGCCAGGAAGCGGTCGTTGGTGTCTTGAAGCGTTTGGTGTTCCGGCTCGATGATCGTTGCGTTCCACAGCGACGCCAGAATAGAAGTGACCGCCGGCTTGCAGATTTCACAGCCGCTGCCTGTGCCGTGCAAGGCAATTAGTTCGTCAAACGTTTTGAACTGCTTGATCTTGACGATCTCGAACAGCTCTTGTCGCGAGTACGCGAAGTGCTCGCACATGTGGTTGTTTAATTCGAAACCTGCCTTTTGCATTTCCGCCGTAAAGATGTCAGTCACCAACGGCATGCAACCGCCGCAGCCGGTGCCGGCCTTCGTACAGGATTTCACGTCGCCCAGCGAAGTTAGACCCTGCTCTTGAATCGTCGCACAAATCGCGCCTTTGCTGACGTTATTGCACGAACAGATTTGGACCTCGTCGCTCATCGTGTCCGCTCCGCCCAAATCCGCCGCGGCTCCGCCCGATCCACCGATCAAGTCGCCCGGAGCGCACGTCAGTTCGTCATCACTTTTGGCCAGCATCGACAGCGCTGCGTAATCCGACGCATCGCCGATCAACACGCCGCCCAACAGCCGCTTGCCCTCGCGGCTGAACAGCAGCTTTTTGTAAACGCCGCTGAAAGGGTCCTCGAACGTCAGCGGCAACGCGCGTCCAGGTCCCGCTTCGAAATCGCCGAAGCTGGCGACGTCGACACCCATTAATTTCAGTTTGGTTGAGAGTCGGTGCCGGTGAATCTTTCATCGCCGCCGGTCAAGTTCCGCGCAATCGTTTCCGCCATCACGTACCCGGGCGCAACTAAGCCGTAGATCATGCCGCCGTGCAGGGCGACTTCTCCGACCGCGTAGATTTCCGGGTCGGATGTTTGCAAGTGATCGTTGACGACAACGCCACCTCGCTGGCCGACTTCAATGCCGCACTGGCGAGCCAGTTCATCACGCGGCCGAATCCCGGCGGAAACGATAATCATGTCGATCGGCAACGACTTGCCGTCGGCAAACACCATGCGTTCGACGTTCACGCCGCCGGTCACTTCCTTGGTCGCTTTATTCAAATGCACTCTGACGCCGAGCTGTTCAATCTTGCCGACCAAAATCTTTGATCCCGCGTCGTCAATTTGCCGAGGCATTAAGCGTGGAGCGAACTCAATCACATGCGTTTCCAGGCCTAGATCGTACGCCGCTTTGGCCGCTTCCAATCCGAGCAGCCCGCCACCGATCACCGCGCAGCGGGTCGCTTGCTTGCCGTATGCAATGATCTTTTCCAAATCCTCTATCGTGCGGTAGACAAACACGCCACGCTTTTGAATACCTTCCACCGGCGGCACGAACGGATAGGAACCGGTTGCCAGTACCACGGTGTCGTACTGGATTTCCACGCCTTGGTCCGAAGTGACGACACGTTGTTTGCGATCGATCTTGTTCGCCCGATCGCCGATGTGCAATTCCACTCCATTTTGCTTGTAGCAATCGAGCCTCCCGATCATCAGCTTCTCTGCGTCACGATGGGCGAAGAAAGAGGTCAGCCCCACGCGGTCGTACGCCGCCCGAGGTTCTTCGCAGAAAGTGACGACACGATATTGCTTTCGCTTATCAAACTCGATCACCTTTTCGACAAAGCGGTGCCCTACCATGCCGTTGCCGACGACGATAATGGTTTTCTTTTCAGATTCAGTCATGCACTGCATTCCTCAAACGTCATCCCAAGACTCGGCGCGGCGCACCCGCACGGCGCAGTCTTTGTAAGAAGGTTGTTTCGAATAGGGATCGAAGTGGGCGTGGGTGAGCGTGTTGGTCGCGTCGTAATGCATGGGGATAAACACCTGGCCCGGCTGGACCGTGGGTGTGACGAACGCCTTCGCGCGGAGGCAGCCTCGTTGCGACTCGACGATCACCTCTTGGTTCGGCCGAATGCCCTCGCGGCGGGCGTCCCGTGGGTTGATTTCCACGTAGACCTGCTGAGGTCCGAGTTGACGTAGGACCGCCGACTTGGCGGTGCGCGTTTGCGTGTGCCACTGCGCCGCGGTGCCACGACCGGTGAGTAAGAGATAGGGATAGCGGCTGTTAGGCGGTTCGGGCATCTCACGCGGCGACTCGAAGAGAAAACGGGCTCGGCCGTCGGGGTGATAGAACCTGCCGTCTTCAAATAGTCGACGTTGTGTGAGTGCTGCACGACTCTCGGTGTCGTCAGCCCGCGACTCGGAGAGTCGCGCCATACTCTCTGGAAACGGCCACTGAATCCCACCGAGCTCGTCAATCATGCGATAGTCACGAATGCCCGTGATGTCACACGGCTGGCCGCGAGAAAGTTCCTTCAACTTGTGAAACACCGCTTCCGGGTCGGTCCAATCGGCGAGCATCTCGCCGCAGCCCCAATGTTCGGCGATGAGGCGAAAGATGGCGAAATCGGCCAGGGCCTGCCCAGGCGCCCGCGCGACTTTTTTGACCAGTCCGATGCGGCGTTCGGAATTGATGAAGGTGCCAGTCTTCTCGCCCCATCCCGCCGCGGGCAAATAAAGGTCGGCACGCTGTGCCGTCTCGGTCGTCGGGTACATGTCTTGAACGACAAGAAAATCCATGCGGTCGAGAATCTCGTGGCAAGTATTCTGATTGATCCAAGAATGGGCCGTATTTGTGCAGATGATCCACAGGCCCCTGATTTTGTTACGCAGGATGCCTTCGATGATCTCGTTGTAGGACCAGCTCGGACGATCGGGGATGCAATCCACTCCGATGCCAATGATGTCCGCGACCGTTTGTCGGTCTTTCTCAGATTCAACATCGCGTCCACCCAGCAGGTTCGTCGTATTGCTGAACAGTCGTGACCCCATCGCGTTGCACTGACCGGTGATCGAATTCGCACCAGTGCCGGCCCGGCCAATGTTTCCGGTCATCAGAGAGAGATTGATGATGGCCTGGGCGGTGCGGACGCCTTCGTAACTTTGGTTGACGCCCATCGTCCACCAGAATGAAACGCGATCGCCTTCGTGGATGGTCTTGGCTACTTCGTGTAACTGCTCGGCCTTGATACCGCTGATCGTGGACACGTGATCTGGCGTGAATTCGGAGACGTGTGCGCGAAACTCATCGAAGCCGGAGGTGTGTGCTTCGATGTACTGGCCGTCGATCCAATCTTCACGAATGAGAATGTGCGCGAGACCGTACAGCATTGCCAAATCGGACTTCGGTCGTAAAGCGACGTGCTGCGTTGCCGCCATCGCCGTCTCTGTCCGCCGCGGATCGACGACGACGACTTCTGGCCGGTGTGGATTGTTGAGCACCCGCTGCCACATGATCGGATGGGCGACGCAGAGATTTGATCCGACCAACACCATCACGTCGGACTCTTCAAAGTCCTGGTAGGTATACGGCGGCGCATCGAAGCCGAACGCCTGCTTGTAGGCGACGACCGACGTGGCCATGCATTGCCGTGTGTTGCCATCGCCGTGGACCATCCCCATGCCGAATTTGGCCAGCGCGCCGAGCAACGCCATCTCTTCGGTGGTTATCTGCCCGGTGCTCAAGAAGGCGATCGATTCCTTGCCATGGCGGGCTTGAATCTCCTGAAAACGGTTGCAAAACGTTTCCATCGCCTCTCGCCAATGGATAGCCCTCAGCTTTCCCCGTCCGTCGCGCAAGAGTGGGGTCGTGCCACGATCGGCGGATTTCAGCACCGACAACGCTTCCCAACCTTTTGGGCAAGCCATGCCGAGGTTCACCCGGTAATCGACAGCCGGCGTGAGGTTGATCGCTTCTCCCTGGCGGAGATAAATGTTTAGGCTGCAACCGGTCGAGCAGAAGCCACACACCATCTGAGTCGTGGCATCAGGTTTCCATGCGGTGGGAACTTGGCCCAGACCAAACTTGCCAGGTTGGAGAATCAGATCCTGCGTGAGTGGCCCATCAGCAGCCCTCCAGATAGTATCCGTGCCTTGGCGCTGCGAGCTTGCCACGTCATCCGTCAATCGATCTTGAGCGTTTGTACTCATGAGGCGGGAGTCCCCGGCATCTTGGCGGCAACGGACGCCGCGAAGAACAAGTATCTTTCATGCAGCTCGCCAATCGTCAGCAAGCCGAGCATCAGCAGCGTCATAAAGCCGACAAACAATGGATGGTAGGAGCCCGCAGTAATGGTCCCTTCGGCCATGAGAATCAACGGCATAACGATGCCTCCGAAAACCCCGAAGAAGAACCTACGCAAAGTCGTCATGCGCAATTCCCCAGTCATCAACATTGCGCTGCGTTTGTGTGGCGTGTGTTGTCGGCGTTTGAGATGCACCAACGCGCTCGCTTCCAACGACAGCTTCGCGGCAACAATGATCAGCAGAGTTTTACATAGCGTCCGACCATATTCAGTCATGACAGAATTCGTTGTCAGCTCGCTTGTCGTGCCCGCTCCCACAAGCAAGATAAGCAACGCGGTTGGATTGCCGAGGACCAGGGTCGTTAGCAAAAACTTCGCGCTGGTGAGAGGCAGCCTCCAGCACGGCCGGCGCGTGTCGACGTAGACCATGATCGAACAGCAAACGGCCAGGAACCCCGTCACGGATGCACACACGCCCAGGCCTGCCTGCCAGCTCTCGGAGATCGTCAAACCGAAGAGATCGAAGAATGCACAAACCACGTACGCCGTGGAAGCCGCGGCGAAGAAGCCGAAGGCGAGTATTTCGCGACTCAGCCAAGACGTTCGCAGACCAAGCAGGGCTCGAAACGCATAAAACGGACGGCCCAAGTGGAACACCGACGCTCCAAGTCCTAACAGGCCCAAGACAAGCGCGGCGCACAAGTGCAGCGGGCGGACCGATGCGGCAATGTCCTCACGAAACAACGAAAAGTAATAGTACATCACCTGCTCGACGAGGAACGTCCCCACCGACATCTGCGTCAGCACAAGCATGAAGACGAGGGGCAGGTGGGCATGCGACCGCTGGACCGCAAAGTAGTCGGCTGGCAGCGCGTTGTGAGGAAGCGGCCGGCTGGATTTGTAGATCGTGGTGGGAACGGTGTACCCGGGCTCCGGCGCGGTGGGTAGAAACTGATTGGCCTCGGTCGCATCGAGGACAACTTGCGTTTCAACGAGCCGAATGCGAATCGCCTGATTCGGGCAAGCCTGCACGCATGCCGGAGCCTCGCCGACCTCCAGCCGCTGATGGCACATGTCGCACTTGCGCACGATGCCCTTCGATTGGCTATACACAGGCACGTCGTAAGGGCACTTGAGAATGCAGTATTGGCAGCCGATGCATTGATCGTCCAAATGCTGCACGATGCCCGTGATTGGGTCCTTTTCATAAGCTTTGACCGGGCAGCCTTCCAGACAAGCCGGCTCGATACAGTGGTGGCAGGCGGTGGTAACGTGCTGCAGGACCGGCAACTCGCTCGTGCCGCCGGTCAGCTGACCCACATTACGCCAAAGTTCGGTCGCTTCCAAACCATTGAGCGAGTGGCACGCTGTCACACACGCCTTACATCCGGAACAGGAATCCAGGTCGACCTCAAATGCATACTGCTGGCCCGCCTTCGGCGCTGAGAGCGGGATGAGATCGCGATAGTATTTCGCGCCTAACGCCGCGCCGTTCGTCTCATACGTCCGCGCAAACCGATCGACGGCCGGGAGCGATTGCTGCTCGTCCAGCAACGTAAGCAGAAAAACGTTGAGTGTGGCATCCTGGCTCGGTTGCGTCATATTGGTGCGTATTAGGCGGGCTGGAGTTCGAGTGTCTGCTCGCGCTGTTTTTCGGCCAACGCTCGAGCATGCTCCTTGCGGGCCACCGTTTCAGCTTCTGGAGAGAACGTAACCGCGAAGGCACAGAACGAGCAGGCGGTGACCAAACCGCCAAAAATCAACAGCGCGGTTGACCATGGCAGAGCACCTTTGAACAGAAAACCAGCCGCGACCGCTCCCGCATTGCCGCCAGCCCCGACAATGCCCGCAACTGCGCCGAGGGCCTTCTTATTTACGAACGGCACCACCGAAAAAGTGGCGCCTTCGGACATCTGCACGAACAAGCTGAACAGAATCAACGACGGTATCGCCAACACCAGAATGCCCATCTGCGAGAATAGCATCAAAGCCAACCCCTCGCAGAACAACGCCATGAACAGGAACATGACGCGACCTTTGAGCCCCCACCGTAAACCAAAGGCATCCCCAAAGACGCCGCCCATTGTGCGGGCAAAGATGTTCATCAGGCCGAACAGCCCGGCGGCCAGCCCAGCGGTTCTCAAAGCGATTGTGGCGTTCATCCGTTGGAAGTAGTCGAAGTAGTCAAGAAAGTAGATCACGAGCACGTTGTTGATGGTCAGTTCGATGCCGAAACAGGCTGCGTAGACCACGAACAGCGCCCACACCCGGTGGTCTTTGCAGGCGGCGACGAACGCGCCATTCGACTGCCTCTTGTCCGGCAAACGGCCAGCGGCGCGGAGGTCCTTGAAGTTGCCGTCCGGAGCGTCCTGAGTGAGAATGAAGTAGGCGATTCCGGTCAACAAACACAATACGCCAGCAACTAACATTGAAAGCCGCCACCCCAACGCATCACTGAAGCCGCCTGCCATCACAAACAGCGTGAAAACGAGCGGCATGACGACCTGCGTCACGCCGCCCCCGAGATTACCCCAGCCGGCGCTAGTGGCATTGGCCGTTCCGACAACGTTTGGTGCGAACATGATCGACGTGTGATACTAGGTGATCACGAACGACGCGCCAATCATGCCGATCAAAAGCCGCATGAAAATGAATGTCCACGGGTCCCGCGCCATTCCGATCAACATCACCGGCAAGGAACCGAGAATCAGCAGCCAGGTGTAGGCCAGTCACGGGCCGATGCGATCGCAAAGCCAGCCGATGAGAAGCCGCGCGATCACTGTCATCGCCACCGACGCAATGATGCTCCAGCCAATTTGCGATTGTGTCAGCCCCAGCTCATCGCGCACTACCTTCATCAAGGGTGCTATGCCGAACCAAGCGAAGAAGCACAGAAAGAACGCGAACCACGACATGTGGAACGCTCGAATCTGGGGCATGCCCAATTTGAAAAAGTTGGCCCAAAGCGCAGTCGCCTTGTTTTGAATTTCCATCAATTATCGCCTTTGGCGTCAACATGTTCACATACCCATAGCGCCGACAGCATCTTGGCGATCCAAGCGCGCAGACCCTTCGTGCGTACATGCCAAAGGCCGCCTGCTTGGAGATCGATAGGATCGGAGAAGAACCGAAAAGGACTACGACTGCCAACGGAGCGCAGACGCACTGTCGTCGATCTCCTGTACACTTTAGCAACTACGGTTCGCTTCCTTTGCGAACCAACCACTTGCCACTCCGGCAAGATTCGTGCCAAACAACGTTCTTCGCGTGCTTGCATGGATGCAAGGCCCACGAAACCTCTTGCCGTATAGACAAATGCAACAAGTTTGAACGCTACGTTTCATCCCCATCGACAAAACGATTGCGCACCCTTTGCCTAGCTTTGTGGCAGGGGTTGCCACGAAGAGTGCAGCGTCGACGTCATCCGCGCCTGTGAGGCAGGCAATGCCGCACTGAAGAATAACCAGTTTGAAAGCTCTGGCCAGGTGACTCTCGCTCCAAAAAGCCCCCCAAAAAGAATCGCCTCATAACGTCGACGGCTATTGGGCGAATCCGTCCACCGCAATGTCAGGGTCGTTGCGTCGGGCGAAATCGACGACACGTTCTACCGACTCCACCATCCGCTGGGCGTCGACTTCGCGAATATCGAACGGCTGACCCATGCCGTGCAACATCGTGAGCGTCAAGCGTCCTCCCAGGTGCTGGCGAAACTCTTCCATGCCGTTAAACAGTAAAGACGTGTCAAGCATGGCAGCGACCTGCACGGGTAGTCCCAAGTCGGCCAGGCACCGCAAGATGCGCTCGGCGTCCGTCCAAGGCAGATCGTGTGCCAACGACGAATAGACCGAATCGATCGCCACGCCGATGGCCACCGCCTCGCCGTGTCGCAATTCATAGCCGGTCATTGACTCCAACTTGTGGGCTGACCAGTGTCCGAAATCCAACGGCCTGGCCTCCAAAGTCTCAAACGGGTCCCCGCCCTTGGTAATATGCTCCAGATGCAATTCGGCCGAACGCCGTAGGATCGGCCAGGCCACGGACATGTCTCGCCGGCGTATTTTGCTGGCGGCCTCGCATATCTCCTCGAACAACCGAACGTCCTTCAAGAGTGCCACCTTCACCGCCTCGGAGAATCCACAGCGGAAATCGCGATCACTGAGTGTGGCGAGCAGTGACGCATCGTTGATGACCGCCCACGGCACGGAAAATGTGCCCAGCCAATTCTTTTTGTTGAATAGATTGACACTGTTCTTGACGCCGATCCCCGAGTCGCCTTGGCTGAGCGTCGTCGTAGGGATGCGGACCAATCGCAGTCCTCGATGAGCAATCGCCACCGCAAAGCCGACGGCGTCCAATACCGCGCCACCGCCGATTACGATCACGTAACTGCGCCGATCCAAATTGGCGACGTTGAACACCTTGAGGATTCTTTCCAATAGGTGGATGTCATTCTTGATTTCTTCGCCCCCAGGAGCCACCTGAATGCTGCCGACGCGCACCAGCCGTTCTTCATGCCGTTCACAAAAACGAGAGATCTTATGACGCAGCTCTGGATCCGCTTCCATCACATTCGAATCCACCCAGAACTGTACCCGGGCCGGTTGCCCTGCACTTGACTGCAATAGATCCGACAATATATCGTCATCCGCGCCGAACAGATCTTGCGTGAAACGAATGCGATGCCTGAACGGAATTGAAAATGAAGCGTCGATCTGATACCGGGATTCGTCGTTGCTCATCAAGTCTACCTGGAAATGGCTGGGCGAGAATTGTTTCAATCTACAGACGGCTCTACTCAACGGCTACCAGTCGAATACCGCAAATCAACGGCAGCCCACGAATCGAGTCCAGTTGGACCGACACGGTTTGACCAGCGTTGATTTGACCAGCGGAAAGGACGAGCGGCCGATGCTGGCCGCCTGTCTCTTTGACGATGTCCAGTGATTTTTTCACCAGCGCACCCTGGACCGACACATCAAACACTCGCTGGCCAGGTTCCGCGGCGGTTGGTTCGACAAAGACCAGGGACGCGTCGTAGGAATGTTCGCTTGGATCTCCGGGAATCTGGATTTGAACGGCGGAGGCACCTTCGACCCCTGAGGCGGCCACCCACGCCGGACCGTCTTCGCCTTGAACTTCCGAAGTGTTCAAACGGAACCAGCGAGGCGACTCGCCGGTGACTTCGACGGTTGCTCGCAGGATAGGTCCTTCGTCAAACGGCTGATGCCGATCGGGATAGTTGAGCCACAAGGTGCCATCGTCGGCCTGGCGATGACCGGGAGCCCCCAAGTTCACACCCATTCGCCGCAGCGAACCATCCGGTGGCTCCACGGCGTTGTAAGACCAAAAGTCGTTTTGCGGCACGTGGACCAGCGCTAGGGAAGTAAAAAGGTTATAGCTGCAGGTACAACCATGGGCATAGTTGGGAGCGTTCAGCACGCCGCCGGCGGGTATCAAACTGTTGCGGCAACCAGATCGAAATCCGTTGAGCCGCCCCGTGTTGGTGCTGGCGATGTCACAAAAACCGGCCGTACCCGCACGGAAAGTCAACAGGTGCGGATTCGCGATGGCGTAGTTACAGTGGTGGCCTGTCTTGGTGAACTCCCACGGCACCGTTTCGTTGGAGGTCGGGTGAGGCCGCTCAATCTGCTGGCCCGATTCCGCGTCGTAGGCCAACCCCGGACCACGTTGGTCGATAATCCAATCACCCCAGAGGATCACCTTGTCCCAAACGTTCTCGGGGTGGCCACCGAATCCAGGCGCCTCGATCGACTTGGTCCAAAGCTTATCTCCAGTGGCTCCTGACAACACGTCCATGCCGCTTTTGTTCGAGGCGACCAAAAGATCGTGTTGCTCGGTATAGGCAAGCCACGTCACCACACGCTCGGTCGGGGCTATCCAGATCTGCTCGCCGGTCTCTACGTTGAGTGCGACCAATTTCTGCTCCGGGTCGGCCTCTGGGACCTTTCCTTGGCGGCTCCACGCGTCGTAGAAGCCGTGTAGCAGACCGTCGACATAAAAGACGCGATCGCCTCCCAAAGCGACTAGGTGTACTGCGTTAATTGCGGTCTTTGACCACACGATCTCTCCGCTGTGTCGATCCATGGCCACGATCTCGCGTGGTAGCGGGTCCTCCTGATTTGCTGGCCAAAACACCGTCGTGATCAGTAGGTTTTTCCAAATCCGAAAGTCACCGAATTGGTCGGTCGCCTGCGGCAGCTCGAACTTGGCCACTTCCTCACCAGTGGCTGGATCCAACATCGCGCAACGGTCATTGAAGGCCACGTAAACGGCGTCGGAGTTGACCACGTAGTGATAACCAGGTTTTTCAACTTCGAAGAAATTGCCTCTTCGACCGGCTCCCGAGCCGACCGGAATTTCTTTGGACCAGAAGATACGTCCGGTGTAAATATCGACAGCCGTCAAACGCGTGGGGCCTTGAATAAACATGCGGCCATCGCAAACTTTGAGACTAGGTGGCCAAAAGTGCCGGTTGTAAAAGTGTTCCCCACGGGAAGCTGGGCCACCGAACCACAAGACTCCCAGCGGTGCTTTGACTAGCTCGTCCTGGGACATCAACGAATTTCCGCCGTCCGCGTATTCGTGTGTCCAATCAGCGGCGCCCGGCAGAGCCCCTTGGCGACGGATGAGCAACCAGGCAGGCGTTTCGATCGCTTCATGCCCAGCCAACGCATCCTGTTTAGCTCTCCGGGTGAGCTTTTCACGTAACTCCGCCGTGGATGTGAACAGAGCGAGTGTACCCCCATAGGGACGCAGTGCCTCGTAACTGTCGGTCAACCATTGGTCATGGCCGTTGGCATCGAACTCCCGAGGCGCCTCGGCCACCACCAATTCGGCCATATAGGGTGGCAACTGTGTGTGGAGCGGTTCGTCGACCAGCGCCGTGATGCGCGTTCCGTACAGTTCGGCGGCCGCGTACCGGCGACGCAGTTGTTCGATTTTTCTCGCGTCTCGATCAATGACGATAATGTGGAAGTTGGTTTGCCGCACCAGCGCATCGATGAGTTGACCTGATCCCACGCCGAGCGCGAGGCAATATCCCGTCGCACTCTGAGTGGTGTCCGTCAATTCTCTCACGGCATCCGCCCAGCTGTTCGATGGCGGGCCCAGGGAGGTGGGCGCCAGCGGGTGACTGGTTGGATCGGCACCCGTGTCATCGTAGCAGCGAATTTGCCCTTCTTTCGTCACAACAAACAGCCGGTCGTCGGCTGCCAATAACGTGGTGGGCGTGCCCGCGATCTTTTCGGTCCATTGGACTTGGGGCGTCGCCCCGTCTCGCGGCAGGTCGACACTAAACACCGTCTGGCCAAAATGTCCGAACAGACGCTGATCGGCCAAGACGTCTAGAGCCAGTGACGGATCCTCGACGCCCGGGTCCCAATTCAAAGGCAATTCCCAACCGACCGTGAAACTGGGTTCCTTGCCAGCGCCGCTTGGATCCTGATTCCCGTCTTGCTTCTGAGCAAAGGCGAGCAGCTTATAGGTCACATTGCCTTCTTCGTCCGTGAAGGACCGTGCCGTATAGATCCATTCGCCATCGGACAAGGGGCGGGGAGCTTCAATCGGAAATGACGTCTGCTGATCCACGTCGAATACGCGACCTCCATGAAAAAGCAACGGGCCAGCGGCCGAGACGTGCCAATCGGTTTGGCCGCGGGCTTCGTAGTCGTGCTTCATCGGCAAACCGTCCTCCCCTATGGAGCCGACGGTAGCTCGGCCGCCCGGAAAGAATAGACGACCGCCGCTGGCGACCAGATACCCTTGCGGAGAAAGCGAGTTAGGCGAGTTCGTCTGAAAGTCAGGCAATTCCGTGCTCGTGTCCGATACCGTGAACTGGTAGTTCAACATCCCTTCGAAAGGCCAGACGCCGACGGTGAAGAACATCTGGTTGGCCACGAGGACCGGACCTCCGCGGGCTGGCCACAACGAAATCAGCCGCTCATTACCGAGAACTCGCCGATCTCCCATGGCTGCGTTGTGCCTCCAAACCAACTGGCCCTCGTCGGCCTCGACACAATAGAAATATCCATCATCGGAGCCGAAATAGATGCGACCGCCAGTCGCGACCGGCGCCAGTCGGATCGGACCGTCGGCAAAGAACTGCCAGCGGGCTTCGCCTGTTCGGGTATTCAACGCCAGGATGCTGTCATCCTTTGACGAGGGGACGAACATCGTTTGCCCCGCGACGATGGGCTGGTAGCTGGCGTCGAACTGGAGCCGCTCGTCCTCTGACCAGGCCACATGGTTGGGGCCCAAGTCTCGGGACCAATTGAACGACAGATCGCGGGAGAGCGACTGTGAGGTGGTTCCGCTGCGCGACGCATCGCACCGCCACATGGGCCAATCGGCCGCGTGACTGAATTGGACCAGTAGAATCGACGCGCAAAGAAAGCGGCAGGCTGACTTAAATACGAACATTGGGTTCTCCAAGTCATTCAAGGGCTGTTGTCATTCAAGGGTTATTGGATGTTTGGCCGATTCAGTCGATGAGGTCGCTCTGCCTCGACCAGTGAGTTGATTCTACAGGATGCGAAAGCGGTTGGCATCCATCTGGTTGGTCCGTGGCGGCTCCAGTCAACGGCGAGGCACTTCGGCTGGTCCTTGCTACCATCGGGCGCGTGAAGCAACTAAGCTACAGCAACCAGCCACGGCAACCAACCGGATATCCGGCGATATCCGACACGTAGGTTTCAGCTCAGTCGGAGAGGAGCCTTGGATGTGCGATTTTTTCATCGCACGGATAGGGCTTAAATCCGCACGAATGCCACTGATGTCCGGGAGACCAAGATGAAGCTCAAACGACCAACTGACGGCAGCTGTCAGCGGCTCGAATTTCGTCGCTGCACGTGCGTTTACATTGTCGCGATCGTATTGGCCGCCGAGTCGCTGGTCAGCGCGTGTCGATACAACGTGCGCGACACGGGTTTTGTCGACCAGGGCAACTCCCAATATCTGGCAACCGTGTTCGGCACGGCGGAGGAATTGGCGACAATTAGCGAAATTGCGGAAAAAATTGCCGGAGAGAGCAATTTGGTCTTCCAACCAGGTGATGGTTCGACTGGTCTCCAGGTCGGCCCATCGATCCAATTTCGGAGCCCGGACGACCGGCAGCTACAGCTTTCCACGAGTGACGAAACGAGTTTGCAGGAGTGGGTCTCCTCATTGGTGGATTCTCCCTTGCGAGCCGACTTGATCGACCAGTTACTCAACTGCCACAGTGTCATTTTGATCGTTGAGGGACAGGACGATGGCTTGAACCAGCGCGCGAGAACGATTGCGAAAGAAACTATCGAGGCGGTGCAAGAGTCGAGTGCCATGTGGCCGAAACCGATTGATCGACCAGCCGAATTGTTGGTTTTGATGGCAAAAGATCGCGAAAAAGAGAAGATTTCGTTGTGGAGTTGGGCCATGGACTCGAGCGGCGGGGACACGCACATCGCGATTTTGTTTGGGCGTGGGCGCAGGCTTGGCCCGTTGCTCACCGTCGATGAAGCTGCCGATGGCAAGTTGCATCAGCTGTTGACCGTCGTCAGCATGGACTGTGAATGCGAGTACGACATTGCCCCGTTGTTTGGAGCCATGATGCCCCACCGCTGGACCGAGAGCCAGGAAACAACCGCAGTCGGATTACTCGGGTTTGACCCGGGGCACCCACTGGTGCAGTCTGAAGTGCGTCATATTCTCCAGCGCGGAGCGGGCCGAGGAGGCGGTGGCGACCACATTTTGCCTTTGACATCGGACGAACCACTGCTGGGATACCAGGAAATATTGCTGCCTGAACTGCCCACCAGCAACACGGGTCCTGAAACATCTATACACAATGCCAGTACCAGTTCCGAGACCAGTTCCGAGACGGAAGACAACAACCCTACGCCCTCGGACATTCCCGGGCCGAATTTAGAGGCGATCGCGCCACCTCCATCCGATGGCGAATTGACAGAACCAGCTTATATTGAATGGGAAATGAGCGACGATGAAATTCCTCAAGAGGCGATCTCCACAACGGGGATTTGGTTGGCAATGGGCATCGTGGCGGCCGTGGCGATAGCCGGATTCGGCTGGATTCTCTTGCGTGGTGGCCATTGACGGGCGGATTCCGCACGAAGAGTACCAGATCAGGTTCGCATAATTCGAGCTAAGTGAAGTCGGAGATTTGGAAAATCACTATTACCGCAAAATCCGGTTGGATTTCCGTCATGCTGCCGCCTTTTGGGCCACGCTGAGGAGTTTTTCCGGGAAGTCGGGCATGGCGATGAGAGGCTTGAGTTTCGAGGGGATCTTCTCGGGAAC
>Ga0310121_10002328_pt1 | contig 18174 bp, 15 predicted proteins | sample CB27_Tmax_986_MG_FD_203504 | JGI IMG/M metagenome (GOLD analysis project Ga0310121, IMG submission 203504) | Marine microbial communities from Western Arctic Ocean, Canada - CB27_Tmax_986 | ecosystem: Environmental > Aquatic > Marine > Oceanic | place: Canada: Western Arctic Ocean | collected...
TTTATTTGTTTTCACCGAAACACCCATATCTGTTTCGTTATATTTTTTTTCTAGAGAAAGTTCCACGCTTTACGTTTTAGATTTCCCTGCTATCATGCAGGTCCTTCGAGTCTCGGCAGCACATGCTTGCAGGGGCCAATTTCGTTTCGTTAATCGTTTCATTCAATCGAGGACAAAGTAGATGGATTACATTGCTAAATCGTTCAGCGATGGTGGCGTTTGGATGTATTCAATCCTTGCGGTTTCAATTATCGCCATCGCCATTATGATCGAGCGATTTGTTACGCTCTACTTCCGGTACAACATCAACGCGCAGGCGTTCATGGCGCAGATCCAGAAATTGGTCCTAGCCGGAAATATCGACCGAGCTATCAAGCTCTGCAATGCCGCCCCGTCCGCGGCCCTTGCACGAGTCATAAAAGCTGGACTCACACGCGCTAACAACGGTGAACTGGAGATCCAGAATGCCGTGGAAGAAGCCACTCTTGATGTGGTTCCGCTAGTCGAAAAGAGAACCAACTCGCTACTCTCGTTGGCAAATGTCGCCACCCTCCTTGGATTGCTGGGTACGATCGTTGGTATGATCAAGGCCTTCCAATCCTTGGCCAAAGCGAGCCCGGACGAGCGGCAACAGCAACTTGGTAAAAACATTGCCCTCGCCATGAATACGACGGCTTTTGGTCTCATCGTTGCTATCCCGTGCCTTCTAGCCCACGTTCTGTTGGCTGGCGTCACCAAGAAGATTATCGAGGAGATCGACCTCTATTCGGTCAAGCTCGAGAATCTCTTGATTGCTCGCCTTCGTAGTGGTGCGACCGGAGCAGCGGGTGACCGCGATTCCTAAACCGTCCGTATACTCAATCACGGAAGGAACAAGCTGGTCCCTTCGTGAGTTGAATTCATGGCCGTCTATCCCTGATGACTAGACGCGCATCAACGGTCCCAACCTGAACGAGAACAGCTCATGGCACGTAAACCATCGGAACGATCCCATAGTCGAAAAGCCCAGGGGGGCGATCTGAATCTGGCTCCTATCATGTCGATTCTGGTCATTCTTATTCCGATGCTGATCTTTGTCTTCCAGTTCTACCAGATTGCCGTCCAGCAGGTAGCTGCTCCGAAAATGGGTATGAACAAACCCAAGGAAACAAAGGACAAGGACGATAAGCCCAAGCTGAATCTCACCGTTATGATCAGCAATTCCGGTTTCAAGATTAAGGAGCAACAGGCTGCGGGTAATCCAGATGTGGATATCAAGCGTCGGGATGTGGAGATCTGTAATCTGCACGACTCCTCGAAAAATACTCCCCAATCATGTGGTAGCAACAAAGGTGACAACCGTCGTACCATCAAAAACGAATACGACTATGCCCGGCTATATGGGGTGGTATCGCAGAAAAAGGCTCTACATGGGGATTCCAAGGAGAATGAAACGATTAACATCGCGCCAGATTTTGACGTTCCATGGAAGGTCGTGGTTCGCACCATTGATGCGGTAAGTGTCAAACTTACAACCGGTGAAACGTGGACGAAAGACTTCAAAACATTTGACACGTTTCGACAGGCTGCTCCTCTGATGTTGGAGCAAAAGATCCCCAACGAACCAGCCGAGACTGAAAAGCGCCCTGCGGCGCTCTTCCCCCGGATCACCTTTGTCGTAGCACAATAAACCAGACGATGTGTGGACAGGAGTTATCGTATGACTGAACAGAACACGGGCGATACACAAACGGGGTTCCCGGCGGATCCAACGGGCTTCACGAAGGCCAAAAACGCTCGCCGCAAGCGGGAAACTTCGACCACGCTGAACATCAACTCCCTGCTCGACATCTTGACGATCCTCCTGGTTTTCCTCCTCGTGTCGATCTCAAGTGATCCCTTGAACGTGCAACAGAACTCCAAACTGCGACTGCCGAAAATGTCGCACGGCTGTGGCGTAGAATGCATTCAAGAGAAAGGCGTTAAGCAAGCTGGCGAATGCAAAGCAGAGAATCAGGTCGTCGTATGTCGCGACGCCTACCGTCCGCCGGAAGACACGGTCCCCATTACCATCACGAAATCTGCGATTCTACTCGACAACAAAGAAGTAAAGACAAGCAACGGCACAATACTGGAACTTGTCTGCATGTTGGAGGGTAAACAATGTCAGGAAAAGGATATCCAGGATAAGTTTACCTGTGGTCAGCTGGACGAAGAAGCCGGTACAAAGGACCAGCAACTTCAGGCGGCCGGTTGCACAAGAAGTAAAGTGCGACGACTCGCAAAGATGGAGTTCAGCTTCAGTGCGACAGATAAGGGCGGGGATAAGGGTAAGTTTCTTATCCTGCCTCTGCAAAAAGAGCTAGAGTCCAAGAAAAACGAGATTGAAGAGAGGCTCAAGCGAGACGCACAGACTAAGGGGGGCAAGGCTCGTAAATGGAAGCCCATGGCAACGATCATTGCCGACGGGGATATTCCCTTCCGACCGATTGCAGAAGTCATTTACACAGCAGGTATGGCTAAACTTCATGATCTCCGCTTCGCCACAATTCAACGCTCGACGCGTTGAGCATAAGAAACGGGTTCTAAAGGTTCTGCCCATAATTACCGAATTTCCCCTTAGCAACTGTCCTATAAACCAAGAGCCCGTCTGATGGCGAAGCAGGAACCGCAGAAAATCCTACGCGTAGGGATTATTCAGGCCGATACGGTTCTTGAAGAGCGCTTATTGCGGCGACGCCAGACGGTTACGATTGGGACAACGCCAAAATGCACCTTTATAGTGCCATTGGCAAAGCTGAAACGGCCGATCCCGCTCATCCAATACTCAAAGGGTATGTATTGGTTGGCCTTCGTACCCGGAACCCGGGGACGTGTCTCTTTGAAAGGACAGGTTCTTAAGCTGTCGGAAGCCGAGAGCTTTCCTGGAGCAGAGAAGCGCGGAAACATCACTCTCCTCCCCCTTGATGGAGACAGTCGGGGCAAAGTACGGTTTCACGATTTAACGGTCTTATTTCAGTTTGTAACCCCACCACCAACATTACCCAAGCCACAATTGCCGGCATCGGCCCGCGGGAATTTCTTTCGGCAGTTCGATTTGACCCTGGTTACAATCATGCTGATATCGCTCCTGGCCCAGGGCGGAGGAATCGGTGGCGTCGAGTACTGGTGGAATAATTATCGCCGCTATGGGGTCGAAGAATTCCGGGTCACTGGCGAACAGTACCTATATGAGGAATTATCGTTCGAGGCCAAGGTTTTACAAGTCATCAAAGAAGACAAGAAGGACGACGAAGAGGAAAAAGAGGACGAGAAGACCGATGAATCAACGACCACTTTTGAGAAAAAGAAGGTCAAGCCCAAAAGAAAAGATAGACGCACAAAGGTCAGTAAAGTCACAGCTGCCGACCGCGATAAAGGAAGTCTGAAGTCCCGTGAAAAACGCACACAAGAGATCCGACGGAATACCATTCTGAAGGCCTTTGGTTCGCGCTGTGACGGAGATGACTGCGACCAACAGGATTTACTCGCCGATGGCGTGGATGCGAAAAGGTTGGCCGATGCGTGGGATTCCAAATCAGGTGTACGCGACGCAATCGCAGGGGAAGGGACTGTGTATGAAGGAGGCCCAACGGCTGACGGGCGCCGTGATGTCGCGCGGCTTTCCAGCTCCGAAGTGTCCGGGGGGCGCCTATCGGACGAGAAAGTCGGTAAAGCCGACAGAACAGGAGGCGAACGGGAAATTCGTCTTCGAATTCGTGGCGGTGAATTGGGTGACCGGGGAGGTCTGGGGACTGTAAACCGGAGTGATGTGGCAAGTCGAATTCGACGCCGAAAGAGTGCTATCCGTACGTGCTACGAACGCACGTTGAAAAAGAACCCTACTGCTGAGGGTAAGATCACCATTCAATTTACAATCGGGATGGCTGGCCGTATCACCGATATCAGCGCCGTAACGAATAGCACAAATGATTCCGGGCTCCAGCAATGTATTATGGGCAAAATGAAAACCTGGAAATTCCCTCGTCCGAAGGGGGGTAGTGTCACATTCCAGTATCCGTTTATTCTCCGTAAATCCTAATGAATTTGCTGGCTAAGACCAGACGGGGTTTGGTTAATCATTTTCCAAGTTTGACTTTGCCTGTTTGTTCCCACTATTTTTGGTCGTTCAACCTAAGTAAATTGATGCAATGAAATACCGTCGAACCATATTGTTTTTTGTGCTTACCCTTTTGTTGTTTTCTGTCCGAGCGGCTGCGGCTGATAACCAGCCTCGTGTCAAAAGCCTGTCAGGCGTGTCAAACACCCTGCTTAGCAAGAAAATGCAATCCCTGGTCGGTGAAATGCGCTCGGAGCTGACGAAAGCGTTCGAAACACTCAAAAAACAGCGGAAGAAAAAAGATCTGGTGCGCATCAGTGCGATCCAGTCCGTGATTGTGTCCATGAAAGGACTGCTTCGCTTGTCCGAACAGACTCTAATGCGCGGTATTGAGGCTTCTGCAAATGGAAAACGAAATGAAGTGGAACACAACTATATGATCATCCGAGTTGCACGCGATAAGATGCAGGAACTGGTCCTTCAGCTTCGAAGTACCAGTGGTAATACTCAATACTCAGACGATGAGCTTGGACAGAGCGAAGTCGAAATCCTTGAAAAGCCGATCACCATTCTAGGACCAAAATATGCCTGGGACGGTAGCCCTATAACGGAGGCCACAGCTACCCCAGGAATAGATCCGAGTCTTCCCCTTGAAGAATCTCCGCTCTGGGACGTTCTCGTGCCCAGCTACAAAAGACCATGGACACTGAGTCCAATCCTGTAAGGGGTTGGGCATCGGCCTCTTGATGTACATCGAAAACCGGAAATATATTTTGTACGGTTGGTCCAACCTACGGGGCACCAACCGAGCAGAAGGAGAACATCACCCTTTCTTGCAAGGGCTTCTTATATTCGTTTTCGTCCTTCTATCCACTGTTGGTGGGTTCAAAGAGTCAAAGGCCGCTGACACCTTACCCGAACAAAACCTTGCACGAGGTATCCGCTCCGAAGATGTGACTCTCTGGCCCGCACTGTTTCTGGAAGGTCGGTACGACTCCAATATCTACCGAAAAGCACTCGGTGAAGGTGCACTGGTCGACGCATTTTACCTCCGTATTCGGCCGGGGCTGGCCGTCAAGAATCGTCAGACCGAAAACCTGGCCCTCCATTTTCGGGCGATGGGTGATTTTCGTCGTTATTTTGCGTCCCCCGGCACCCTGAACGAGCAAAGCCGATTTGGTGGAATGGCCAATCTGACGGCCGACTTCTTTCCCAAAAGTGTATTTAAATTTACCGTATCGGATATTTTTCGGAGGGAATTGGAGTCTTCCGATCTCTCCAATCCCAGCGCATTGCTCAGCTTTGTACAAAACGAAGCTACGGCACGGATGGCCATCCGTCCCGGTGGAACCATCGAACGTCGTCCCCTCAGTTTCGTCCTTGGCGGCACATATCGTGTGACGCGACATAGCGAAGGCTATTACTCCCGCCTTGATACGGATGAGCTGGAAACGTTCTTTAAAGCCGTCTGGTTATTCTATCCCAAGACAGCCCTGGTCGGTGACGTCCGCTATGGCCTCCACACATTTCCTGACAAATCGTTGGTCTCCTCAGTTCCAGGACTTACAAACTTCGACTCTACGCCCCTATATGCAACTCTCGGGCTCGATGGGTTGATTACCAGCAAGCTTGGTTTTGTAATCAATGGGGGATACGGTGCTAGCTGGCATGAGTCGGGCGCATCGTATTCCGGGCCTGTCTGGGAAGCGAAATTACTCTTTAGTCCAGCGACAAACCTCGTTTGGCGGGTCGGTAATCGGCATACCTTCGAACTCAGTTACATCGGGAATTTCTACAATTCCAACGAAACCTACCTGGAGATGGAGACTCGCTTCGCCAACCGCTTCGATATTATCGCGTCAGGCCGGTATGTACGTGTCGCCTTTGGTGCCTTTGATCCTGGGGCGAGCCAGTATATCGTTTCAACAACCAATCGGGTCGATAACGTGTTCGGAGCCAATATAAAAACCTCGTTTCACGTCTACCGAGTATTGGGGATCACCCTTGGATACGACTTCGAAAGAGTCAGCTCCAATTATCAGGTTTTGAACACTTCTTGTTCCAATGAGATATGTACGGACTTCGCAGCCTACATACGCCACATTGTATATGGAAGCTTCAATCTGCAATACTAGAGCGTTGCCTGGGGAATGATTTATGCGTTTTCAGCAAACAATCGCCTGCATCCTGATCGGCATGGGACTCATCGCATGTGCTTCTATACCTCCGCCTCCACCGGCGGAACTGGTAGAACTGAAAACCCAGGAACGCATTGAAGCGATCTCTCTGAGTCCTGGGGATATCTTTGATATCCGGGTCTTCCGAGAAAAGGATCTGACGGGAACATACCGAGTCGGTCCAGACGGTAGTATTCGCTTCCCACTCATCGGATATATACATGTTACTGGGCTTACTCCAGAACAGCTCTCCGACCAGATCCGCGAAAAACTCGTAGCAGGGAACTTCCTAAAAGAGCCCCACGTCTCCGTGTTAATTTCTGAATATCGTTCGAAGAAGATCTTTGTAATCGGTAAGGTAGCAAAGCCCGGCACATTTCCCTATGAGCAGGGTATGAATATTGTGCAAGCTATTACGCTCGCAGGAGGCTTCGCTCCGCTCGCGTCCGGAAATCACACCATCCTGACTCGGCTACGCGAAGGTAAGGAACAACGCATACGGATACCTGTCCATCAGATAAGCCGAGGAAAACATCCTAATGTTTTGTTGAAGCCAGGCGATATCATTTACGTACCGGAATCAATCTTATGAAGTTGTTGGGGTAATTAGTGACCTTTGGATCGATATCACCGAAGGGGACAAGCCGAAGTGCGGATAACGCACCGATGGTCATGGTGCATCCACCTTCACCCGAAGAACGCCCCCTTGTCGAAGAGGTCCAACGCTTATTTGGAGTGATCTGGAAACGTAAGTGGGTCGTCCTGTTATTCATTGTAGCAAGTACAGTCGGCAGTTATCTGCATACACGTAAGCAACCCAAAATCTACCGTGCAACGGCGACTCTTGTTATTGACCGAAGCTCACCGAATGTTCTCGCGGGTATCAAGGAAGTGGTGGAACTCGGCTCCAGCGGCTTCCTGGGACTTCGCCAGTACTTCAAGACACAATACCGGATCATCACAAGCGAGAAGCTCGCAAAGCGCGTGGTAAGCAGACTGAGTCTGGACCGAAATTATCATTTTCTCGGAATCAATCCCAAGTCGATGACTAAGGAACAAATCGAAAAAAAGATCGAGAATGCGGATCCGGCACGTATTCTCCAGCGAAAAATTGAGGCCGAGCCTCTCGAGGAGTCCTTTATCGTATACGTCCATGTTCGGGACACCGACCCGGCTTTTGCCGCCAATCTGGCCACCGAGGTAGCAAACACCTACCGGGATGAAAACCTCGCCTTTCGACGGAAGGCGATCAATCTCGCGCAGGATGATCTAGAGAAGTTGGGGAAACATCTCCAGACCGAAAAAGAGACAAGCGCCAGAGGTCTCCTGGAATACGAGCGGCAAAATCAGGTGGGTACACTCTCGAAACGAATCAAAGATACGGACATTCGACGCGAAAGTATGACTGGGGAGATCACGAAGCACGAAGTCCTTCTTATCGAGTTGAAGGCACGGCTGAGCCAAAAAAGGCGCTACGAGCGCAGTACGGATCCATATGCCATTGCGGATGGGGAAATCTTGGATTCCGCTTTGTTCCAGGATCTTATCGCCAAAGCGATCGAGGCGGATAGCCAACACGATGAGACCCGCTATCTCGACTCACACCCCCGTCTGAAAAAGATGGATAATCTCAAAACCAAATATGAACAGCGCGCACTTCGAGTGGCAAGAAACAAGATTACAGCCATTCGACATCTCGTTACTGAGCAGAAACAGATCATCAAGAGCCTTAGAGAAAATCTTCATGACGTTCGTAGTGAAGAGCTTGAACTGGCGGCTCAGGAATTGGAATATAGCTGGCTCAAACAACGCGCGGTAGAGGCAAAGGGGGTCTATGACCAGGTCTCAAAACGCCTTTTGGAGACCCGTATCAGTAAGCAGGTAGAAACAAATAACGTTTGGGTACTAGACGAAGCCAAGCCGCCCTCACATCCCATCAGTCCAAGAATGCGGCTGAATCTTTTCATGGGCCTTCTATTCGGCCTGATCGGTGGAATCGCCATCGCCTTCCTCTTTGAACTGGCTGATAAGAGTGTAAAGACCGACCATGATCTAGAGTTGTTGGCCCATGCTCCCGTACTCGGTATCGTACCCATGGTTCTTCATTCTGGACCGACCGACGAGGACAACGATGAGAGCGACAGCGAAGATGATCCGGCGCTATTTGTCTTCCATCACCCAAAAAGTCAGGCGGCCGAATTCTGTAGGTCCATTCGAACCAACCTTATGTTCATGTCGCCAGACGCCCCTCTGAAAAGCCTGCTCATTACTTCCGCAAACGCTCGCGAGGGTAAAACCACCGTTAGCGCAAGTATCGCAATTACCATGGCTACCAGTGGAAGCCGGGTTGTTCTGGTCGATACAGATATGCGCCGTCCCCGCTTACACAATGTCTTCGCGATCAAGGAACGACACGGAATATCTACCGCATTAATCAATTCCAACTCGATTCGTGAATACTGCTATCAAACAGATATTCCCAACCTGGATGTAATCCCCTGCGGTCCAATTCCGCCAAATCCTGCCGAGTTATTGCATACCCGTCGATTCCAGGAATTACTCGAAGAATTGAAGGGTACCTATGACTATGCTATTTTTGACTCCCCACCTGTTTTGCCTGTGACGGATTCTCTGGTAATAGGTAAACATGTGGATGGAGTTTTAATGGTTGTTCGAGCAGGAGTAACGTCAAAGAGGGCTGTTTCCCAATCCAAGCACAGTATGGATAAGATTGGGGTACGACTATTTGGCTGTGTTATGAACCACGTAGATGCACATCAGAAAAACTACAGGTATTACTATCATTATTATGGTGGTAAGTATCAGGCTTCTGAGACTACGGATGAATCGTTGGTATAGGTACTGAAGGGCAGGCGAAGGAATGGGTAAAGTCATAGGGATTGACCTGGGAACCACAAACTCCTGTGTTTCCGTTGTTGAAGCGGGTACTCCGGTAGTAATGCCTAATTCGGAGGGATCACGTATCACTCCGTCTGTTGTAGCATTTTCGGAAGATGGTCAACGGCTTGTCGGGCATGTCGCCAAGCGCCAGGCGGTGACCAATCCGGAATCTACAATTTTCGGTATTAAACGACTCATGGGCCGAAAAGCAGAGATGCCTGAAGTCCAGAAGCTCAATCATGTTGCTCCATACCATATTGAGGCCCAGGACAACGGAGACGCGTCCGTCGTTATTCACGACCGTAAGTACGCTCCTCCCGAGATCACTGCGGTCATCATGCAAGAGGTTCGCACTGTAGCGGAGACTTACCTTGGTGAAACGGTCACACAAGCAGTGGTGACGGTACCGGCCTACTTTGACGATACCCAACGCCAAGCAACGCGTGATGCGGGACGAATCGCGGGTCTAGAAGTACTTCGTATCATCAACGAACCTACGGCTGCCGCACTGGCGTATGGGCTGAATCGCGGGGCAAAGGGTCGGGTTGCTGTCTATGACTTTGGTGGAGGCACGTTCGATATTTCGATCCTGGAAGTTGGGGATGGTGTCTTTCAGGTAAAGGCGACCCATGGGGATACATTCCTGGGTGGTCGTGACCTGGACAGCCGCATCGCGGACAGATTACTCCATGAGTTCAAAGAGGTTCAGGCGGTTGATCTGCGCGAAGACCCCGTCGCGATGCAACGCATTATCGAAGCCGCTGAAATCGCGAAGATCGAGCTGAGTTCATCGCAAGAAACCGAGATCAATCTTCCCTTCATTCATTCTAGTGATGACGGCCCCAAGCATCTACAGTATCTGCTTACACGAGCCGAACTTGAGGAATTGGTCGAGGATCTCATCGATAAAACCGTCTGGCATTGTGAAGAAGCGCTAGGCCTGGCAGAGATGAAAAATAATGAGTTGGATGAAGTGATTCTGGTCGGCGGTATGACCAAGATGCCCATGATTCAACGTAAGGTTTCAGCATTCTTCAACGCCGAGCCACATCGGGACGTAAATCCGGATGAAGCCGTCGCTATTGGTGCCGCCATTCAGGGCGCCATCCTCACAGGTGAAATCCAGGATGTTCTCCTGTTGGACGTCATCCCGCTGAGTCTTGGTATTGAGACTCGCGGAGCCGTCTTTACCAAGCTCATAGAGCGAAATCGTACGATTCCGACTTCGTGCACCGAGGTGTTCACGACGGCGGAAGACTACCAGACCATCGTTAACATCCATGTCCTGCAGGGTGAACGACCAATGGCACAGGACAACAAATCCCTGGCGAGGTTCGAGCTAGTAGGCATGCCTCCAGCGCGTCGAGGGATCCCAAAGATCGAAGTGACTTTCCAGGTCGATGTCAACGGTATCCTTCATGTCCACGCAAAAGACCTGGGTACGGGTAATGAACAGTCCGTTCGTGTCCGTCCGACCAGTGGTCTTACAGAGACAAATATCCAATCCGCTATCGAGGAATCGCAACAGTTCGACAGCGACGATTCGATGAAGAAAGAGCTGGCGGAGATAAAGAATCGACTCGAAGGGCTCGTCTACACGACCGAGAAGTCTCTCACTGAGTTCGTCAATTATCTCACGGATGAAGAGCTTGAGCAGATCACAAAGGACATGCAGGAAGCCCGTGCAGCACTGGACACTGATGCACAGGACAGGGTGCGTTCAGCGATGGCCCAACTTGAGAAATCCTCGTACCGAATCGCTGAAGTAATGTACCAAGGTGGGGAATAGCTCCCTCTGTGATCAATGACGGCGTGGTTACACCGCGTGCTTGGCGTGAACCAATCGGACTCACGAGACGTATGCCGAGTCGCGTACGCTCGACTTCTTAAGAATTTCCACCCAGATCTTTGCCCAAATACGCCAACAAATCAGCTTCGGCTGGAGTTGATCCGGACCGCCTTTGCCGTTATGAGCGACCCGGACCTGGTTAGAGAACATGAGCGGACTGGGAAGATCCCCCGAAGTATATCGGTCAGCGACAAACTCGAAACACGGTTAAAAAAACCCGGTCTGGGCCACCTTGCACGTGGCTTCGTAAAGAACTTCCGACGGGAAAACCAACGAAACGGTAAAGACATCGTGCGGATCATCTACCTCGACTACGAGGAGTTGATCGATGGGTCCTCACGAATCGTGGAGTTGGAACGCTCGGAACGCTGTAATGATTGCAATGGTTCGGGCTCCCAGAAAGATAGTCCACCGGAGCGATGTCACCTCTGTGAAGGGAGCGGTATTCTCAGCTATCGAAAAATTGTGGCCGTCGGACTCCCCTGCCCGTTTTGCGACGGGAACGGCGCCATTATCATCTTCAGCTGCAAGAATTGTGATGGAAGTGGAACAACAGACGAGCTGGTACCGTGCCGACTCACCTTTCCGGCCGGCGTCGAGGAGGACCATCGCATTCTCTTGAAGGGAGAAGGGGAACGTGGAGTTCAAGGTGGACGTCATGGGGACCGGGTATTCGTCGTACGAATGAGGCCCCAGGAAGGCGTCGAACGTAGCGGGCAGGATATCGAGTTTCGTGTCGGTGTCGCTGGAAACGCAACGTCGGTCACAGTACCGTGGCCCGGAGCGGCCCCTCTTCGGTTTGAGCTTCCCGATGGGGACTCTACAATGCTATTTATTTCGGAAGGTCTGGGGTTTCCGGTGCCGGATTCAGACCAACGTGGCGATGTTCGCGTATTTGTTACTCGAAACAAGGACCAGATGTGAACTGGAGTTCAGGAAAAAACATGGTGGGCGATGTCGGTGAAGATCAGCTCTTGAGTCTGATTTCAACACACGCCCAAACCCATAGTGAGCTAACCATCCCAATTGGTGATGATGCAGCCTGTCTCACAGTCGGCTCGGAGTCCATGGTGGTCACGGTCGACGCACAACTCGAGGGCCAACATTTTCATCGAGAATGGCTTAGTCCGAGCCAACTGGGCTACCGTGCCTTTCGTGTCGCGGCCTCGGATATTTCGGCCATGGGTGCTCTCCCCAGATGGGCCTTAATGTCACTCCAAATCCCCCCGGACCTCAGTGTACAGTCCTTTGAAAATCTTATGGCTGGATTCCAGAAGGCCTGCAAAGACGCATCCACTACACTGGTCGGTGGCAATCTAGCCAAGACGAAGAATATCGGCGTCCATATTACCGTTATCGGCCAGTCCTCGTCCGCTCCGCTTAGCCGTGCGGGGGCATCGGCCGGGGACTCTTTGTGGGTAACCGGGGCTCTCGGTAGTGCCGCAGCGGGTAGACATCTACTAGCGGCTGCAGAACCACCCGACTACAGCCGACCCCTGATTGAGCGGTGGCAATGTCCCCCAGCCCGGTGGAAACTATGCGACCAGCTCTGTTCCGAGGGAATCGCTTCCGCCGCCATGGACATCAGTGATGGACTCTATACAGACGCATCACGGATGGCACGTGCCTCAAGCCAGTCTCTGGAAATCGACCTGGATCACCTGCCCATTCATCTCCTCACCCCTCGTGCGGCAGACTTTCTTGAAACCACCCTCTACGAACTTGTCGTACGTGGTGGCGAAGACTACGAGGTGCTTTTTGCCGGCCCGGAAACCCTGCCTGAATGGGCCATGGCGACAGGTGTCCGGAAAATCGGACGTTTCAAGCCAGGGGACGGCCTGGTGACATTGAAATATCGGGGAAGTGAATTTCGAGCTGGAGACATACCCACGGGCTGGGATCCCTTCGAGGTCTCCGATCCGGTGATCTAATCCCCCGTCTTGTCGCGATGGGAAATATGGACCGAATATCCGTCCGACTCCAGAGTTTTATTCATCTCTTCGGTAATATAGACCGAGCGATGTTGACCGCCTGTACAGCCTATGCCAATCGACAGATACTGCTTACCGGCCTGCCGCGACAGACGAAGAATCCGACGTACGAAGGTCGCGACAAAACCCAGATAGCGTTCAACGTCCGGCTGCTTCTCCATGAATTCTTGAATCTTGGGGTGACAACCGCTGTAGTCGCGCAGTTTTTCATCCCAATACGGATTCGGCAGAAAACGTACGTCAAAGACGTGGTCCACATCCGTAGGAATACCGTGGCGAAAACCGAATGATCTGATTCGAACCGTGTAGTTTCGTTCTTTCTCTGTCGCGACGAGAGATTGCACCGCGACCTTCAAATCATGGGGATTCATACCGCTGGTATCCAACCGATCCGTCGCACGCGATTGAACGTCATCGAGAAGATCTCGCTCGGCAGCGATGGCTTTGAAAACATCTTCACCGAGAGGATGGCTCCGTCCCGTCATCTGAAAACGATTCGCTAAGACCTTGTCCTGCGCATCAAGCCAGACAATTCGGAGCGGCCAGCGTGATCCGAGCAAATCCAGTACCGCCGCCACATTCTCAAGGAACGGACCTTCTCTAGCGTCTACACCGATGGCGACATCTTCAATCTCTTCGTTACCATCACAGAGCGATAATACCGACTCGATTAGAATCGCCGGAACATTATCCATGCAGTAGAAGCCAAGGTCTTCCAGAGAGCGTAAGGCTGTACTTTTTCCGGAGCCGGATGCACCGGATACAACCACCAGCTGGCGCACACCGCTAGCTTTCGGAAGCACAGCCAAAAAGAAGACCCCCGCCCTCAGTCATGACGGATCCATAGGATACCCTGAATCCGGTTCACTCCTCGGCCGGTACGGCCGACCGCCGTTCACGCCGGCGCTCCCGCGTTCGACGAATTTGCCGCTCGAATTTATCGATGGCCAAATCCGTGGCCGCGTACGCGTCGGCACTACGTTCCACGACCTTTATCGCATGACCGTGCAACGTCGCCCGAAACTCAACTTCGAGCTCTAATTTTTCCTGATTATAGATCACCTGTACATCAAGAATCTTGTCCGCCATTCGACGAAGACGACTCAGTTTTTTCTCCGCGTATTCCCGCAGTGAAACCGAAGGATTCATATGTCTGAAAACCACCTGTACCTGCATACTCGCCACCTTACCCGCACACCGGAGTGCTTGATTTATTCGAGATGTCTAAAAACTTTTTCTGATTGCTCCACAAATTGCCTACACAAGTTTCTTTCGCTCGGATGAGGATCCTATCCCCATCTGCTCACGATACTTCGCAACGGTTCTCCGTGCAATTCGAATACCCTCCGACGATTTCAGTAGATTCGAAATGCCCTGGTCGGACAACGGTCGTCGCCCATCTTCCTCCTGAATAAACCGAACAATCTTCTTCTTCACAGCCTCACTTGCCAAATCGCCACTCCCGGCCCGCTCGATGCGGCTGTTGAAAAAGTACTTCAATGGGTAAATTCCCTGCGGAGTGTGCATGTATTTATTACTGGTCACGCGGCTGACGGTGGATTCGTGCATTCCAATATCCGTAGCCACATCACGTAGGACCAGGGGGCGCAGATATTCCGGGCCTTTCTCCAGAAAATCGTGTTGAAACTGAACAATAGACTCGGAAACCTTTCGAATGGTTTGTTGGCGCTGTTCAATGCTCTTAATAAACCATACGGCTGCACCCAACCGCTTCTTGATGAATTCTCGAGCATTCTGATTCTGTCCCTTTAAGCCCTTCCGATAATGCTGACTGACACGTAACCGGGTCATTCCATCATCATTGAGGATAACGACATATTCCTCCTCAATCTTATGAACCTGCACATCGGGCACAATATAGGGATTATGCTCTCCCCCGAACCCACGTCCCGGCTTCGGTTCCAGATTTCCCATCAGGTCTATCAGGCGACCAAGTTCCTCAACGGACACTCCGAGAGCGCGGGCCACTTGTTTCACGCGCCGACGCTCCAGATCCTCCAAATGGGCATCAATCAATCTCTGGAGGAGCGTTTCCTCCGGGTAGTAATGCTCCGCCTGGACGAGAAGACACTCCCGCAGATTACGCGCACCAACGCCAATGGGGTCGAGTCGCTGGATCTGCGTTAATACACCATCGACATACTCAGTCGGGGCTCCCAGGTCCTGGGCCACCGAATCCACCAGATCATCACCGACTTCATTACGGAGATAACCAATATCATCTATATTTCCTATCAGTTGGGTTGCAACGGCTACCTGCAACTCATCTAGATCTGCCATCCGGATCTGCCAGATCAGATGTTCCTGCAACGAGATAGGGCTTGCTACAAAATTCTCGAACGATGGGGTCTCATCTGCATCACGACGCACCACATGTCCACCATCACGAAAGGAGTCGTAATGTTCGACAAAGCGGTCCCAATTCAGATCGTTTGCTTCCTTTTCCGCCGAACCCGTCTCTACGGTGGGTTCGTTTACACCGCTTTCGGTCGAAGGTGACGCAGCGTCCGAAGAGTCCGGCTGTTCCTTACTAAAGGTCTGTCGGTCTTCAATCTCGTCCAGAGAGGGTTTTCGGTCCTCCATACCCTGAAGCACCTGGTCCGGAGCTGTATCATGCTGACTCTCCAGATCCTCCTCAAGACATGGATTTTCAGTGAGCTGCTCGCGAATCTCTTGATCAATCTCAAGTCGACTCATCTGAAGAAGGCGAATTGCCAACTGAAGCTGTTGCGTCATAACCAGCTTCTGTTGGAGCCTCAGCTCTTGTCGCAAAAAAATCTCTGCCATTGGGCCTAAACAGCCTTCCTCTGGTCAATGTTCACCAGGGAGCTCACCGCACCCCCCAAAAAAATAGATTTATAGACTCCGATCCTCTGCTAAAAGATTATAGGGGGTAGGCAAAATGGTGACAAGCTAGCTATGCTGTAACCATAATTACTTTTCTTTGCGTGGTATCTTTCCGGAAGAGGTGTGTATGAGATTACGTGTCTGGTTTCCAGCTCCTGTTTTCTGCATTGGCCTTGTGGCCGTTCTTCATCTTCTGAGCTGTGGTGGTGATGGTGATCCGACCTGTTGTTCTGCGGGCGTGACCGTCTGTGAAGATGGGGTGCGTCGTGTGTGTAACGAGACGGGAACCGACTTATCCATCGCACATTGTCCAAGCGGAGCATGCCTCGGTGCAGAATGTATGCCCAAGCAATGTGAGGGGGTCGGACTGATCGGAAGCAGCCGCTGTGATTTGAGTGATCCCAACAAGAAAATAGTGTTGCTATGTACGGAGAGCGGCACCGAATTCCCGTCCAAATGCGGGGATGATTCCGAATGCGTCGATGGAACCTGCCAACCAGCCGAATGCTCCGAAGGCTCGTCTACCTGTGGATTCAATAGCGTTCTAACGTGTGTGTCCGGAACAGGATTTTCCGTGTCGGACGCCTGCGATCACGGTTCCACCGTCTGTGACGAACAAAGCTCGGCCTGTGTGGAAGTTAGTTGTAGTCCAGGAGTTCGCGACTGCTCTGGCGGCGATCTTCTTGTCTGCACTGCCAACGGTGATGCGAACGACACCGTATCCTGCGGATCGGGAAAAACCTGCAAGGAGGGCGCCTGTGTAAAGTCCGCATGCGTCTGTGAAAATCCGCCCTGCGGTCAAACGGGTAATACGGACACACTGTCCGGTGATGGAACCGGGAGCGATGGGGGCATCCCCGACTCGATTGTCTTCCAGGACATCCCCCAGGAGGATACGGGTTCTGTTTTGAAGCCACCATCCACGGCTAGTGTAACGATAGACGGGACCGCCTTGACCTTTACCGCTGGCAAGTCCGCACGCTGGATCCCTGTTTCAGGGACCGAAACCGGTCCGCTGGAAGACACGCTCCAGCTCACAATGGCAAAAGGAGCGAAAAAGATAGAGATCCTGCTGGTCGGGATTACTGTCAACCAGGCCGGCCAATGGACCGAGGTAAATACCGGTAATGGAATGGCGGAGATCCGTTGGTCGGATGGCTTCACCGAAAAACAACCTCCTGAGAGCGGATGCTCGAATTATGGGTGGACGTCATGCGCAACAACCTACACTTTCAACATGACGACCTTTGGGGCCGTCGGAGAGCGGGTGGTTGGATCCTTTAATTCGGTGCAGAGCGATGGCGCCGTCTTTACCGAAGGCACGTTCGACCTGGAACGTAAGCAGTAGAATCGCCTGGGAGTAACCCATCCGTGCCGAGTAAACTCCTCATTAACAAGACCTCGCTCTTTACACGGGTCGCCTGGGTACAGGACGACCGGGTGCGCAAGGTTCTTGTGGAGCGTCCAGAAGAGCGAAGTCTCATCGGAAATATCTACCGAGGCCGTGTCACACGTATTCTTCCCGGTATCAACGCAGCATTTGTCGAGATCGGCTTGGCGCAACCAGGGTTTCTCTATGTACGAGACCTTGAGGGCCTTCTCAACGGGCCCGATCGATCTCCATCCAATCCTCCGCTGAACACCCGGACGACTCCCATCAAGGATCTGCTCCGCATTGATCAACCCATCGTTGTTCAGATTACAAAGGACCCGGTAAAGACCAAAGGTCCCCGCGTGACCACCAACCTCTCTGTCGCGGGCCGTTTACTGGTGTATGGCCTGACCACATCACCGGGAATTGCTGTCTCGAAACGAGTGGAGTCCGTCAAAGAGCGGGAGAGGCTTGAGAACCTCCTGGGTAGCCTGAAAAAAGAGGATGAGAACATCGTTGTACGTACGGCGGGAGAGGGAAAAGTCAAAGCAGACTTCGCCGCCGACCTTGCATATCTGCGGGAAATCGTAGAGGCAATCCGCGCCCGCATCAAAGATGATCCACGAGAGGGCGGTATCTACGGAGACCTCGACCTTCCCCATCGCTGTATACGCGACATGGTCGATGCAGACTTCGATGACATCATCGTCGATGACATCGAAGTGTACGGACAGTTGGCGTCTTTTACCGAACAATATCTACCCGCCATTCGCCCCGTCCTGCGCCTGGCCGATAGTGGCCCTCCGCTATTCGAGCGTTATGATGTCGAACGGACATTGATGGGCGCGATCACACCACGCGTGTGGCTTGAAAGCGGCGGCCATCTGGTTATTGAAGAAACCGAAGCCCTTACATCTATCGACGTAAATTCGGGTCGG
>Ga0310121_10002329_pt1 | contig 18164 bp, 13 predicted proteins | sample CB27_Tmax_986_MG_FD_203504 | JGI IMG/M metagenome (GOLD analysis project Ga0310121, IMG submission 203504) | Marine microbial communities from Western Arctic Ocean, Canada - CB27_Tmax_986 | ecosystem: Environmental > Aquatic > Marine > Oceanic | place: Canada: Western Arctic Ocean | collected...
CGATTCTGCTAACGACACGTGGCTACCACACTCAGCATCCGCTCGACGAATCGGCTGCCCGCCTCGCTGTCGGTGCCGCCGCTGCTCTTGCGCCACAGCACTGCATGACGCAACACGCGTTCGGCATCGTTGTTCGTCGGCTCGATGTTTTCGAACCAAATTATCACCAATGTCGTCGTATGCGGTTTGAACAGCTGCAGCCCCAAGTATCGTTCGGTTTACGAGGCAGGTCCCCGCAAACGCCTTGCAGGCCTTAATTTACGTACGGCTTGTTCCGAGAACTCGTCTCATCAATCTAAATGCCATCAACTCATGAAATCGACGGCGGATGAGACAGAGAATCTGTCTCCGGCTGGCCCGGAAATCTCCCTGGGGAGCCCGCTGCGCGGATTGGTTCAACCAGCGGCGGGAAGTCGCCCGCCGCACTTCATCGCAGTTCCCGACCGCGCAAGAAGCAATTGCCCGACGCCACGAATCTATTGCGTCAGTTGCCTGCTCTTGGAAAACCGTAGGTTCCGTTTGGAATCACGTGTCGAAACGGCAGCGGCGAATTTCTTGCCATGTAAATGTCGCGAACCGTTTCACCACGAGTTCGCAATTGCGAAACGATCTCGAACAACTTGACCGTGTTCCAGACAAGTACGGCATTCGACAAAAAGCTGAGGCAAGTTCGCTTATTCACAGTTTCCTCGTAGGCGCCAGTTCGACACACGCCGTGATCGGCGAAAAAGAGCCAATCGGCCAGGTAGTGTCGATGCTCACCACGGTCGAGTTGCAGCATATCGGCTGAAATCCCCTCCAAACTGTTGCTGATCGCCGAAATCCCAAGATTCGTCCCCTGACCGATGACTACCGCAAGGAGCCCCACATTGAGGTTCTCCAAGCGTGAAGGCGATTCACCAACTGGGCGAAGCTCTTTGATGAAGTGACACCACGAGTCTACGTCGGGCCAGAATCGACCATCTCGCTCAGCCCAGTCTTTTTTCTCGATGTGCCCGAAGATTTCGAAGTACCGGAGAACCCAAAATTCCACATCGAGTTCATTACCACCAGCGGCAAGTAGTTTTACCATCGATTCACCAAACAGACTCCACGTCTGCGCGCGTCCCGGCAACCGACAAAGCAAGCTGCTTAGCCGGGCGTATCCAAATACGGGTCCTGCCCCATCTGTTTTTGTACCTTCTGGCGTTCTTTTTCGTGATAGAGCATCACTTTGCGATCGCGGAAATGGCGACGCTCAACGCGGCGCTGGGCTTTCTGGAAGAGGCTGACCAATCCACGCAGAGGGCCGGTCGCTTTCTCTCCTTGCAATTTGAGCTTGTCTGCTCGTTTAGGACCGTAGCCGAGCAGCAGAATCTCATCGTCGAGCGATAAGAATTGGCGATACGTGCCTGGGTCACCCTGGCGACCGCAGCGGCCAATCAACTGGCGGTCGATCCGCCGGGCTTCGTGCAGTTCTGTGCAAATTACATGCAGTCCCCCGAGCTCGCGCACATCATCTTCCAGCTTGATATCTGTGCCACGGCCAGCCATGTTTGTGGCCACGGTCACTTTGCCAGACTGACCGGCTGCGGCGACGATCTCTGCCTCTTTAGCAACATGCCGAGCGTTCAGAATGACAGGCTCCATGCCTTGAGCAACCAGCAGTTCCGCCAGATGCTCGCTCTTGTCGATCGAGCGGGTACCGATCAGCACCGGACGGGCCAGTGCGTGTTGCTCCACGGTCTCTTCGACCACTGCCGCCCATTTTTGGTCGCCGTCGCCAAACACTAGAGTCGGCAGTTGCCGGCGAACCGGAGGCATGTTGGTCGGAATCGACTCAACGTGCACCTGGTAGATCTTTTTGAGCTCCCCACGGCTCGTCGACGCCGTACCTGTCATGCCTGACAAATGATCGTATCGCAGAAACAAGTCCTGCACTGTGATCCGAGCCGCCTGATTTGTGGCAAAGGTAATTTCAACTCCTTCTTGAGCCTCCACCGCTTGATGAATGCCAGCCCGCCATTTTCGACCTTCGGCCATGCGTCCAGTGAATTCATCGACGATAACAATCTCGCCGTCGCGCACCACGTATTGCCGATTGAGAAACATCTCGCGGCTAACCTTGATCGAACGCTGTACGTACTCGTAGATCGTCGACAATGGCAGTCGATCCATCGCACTTGGTTTCTTTAGCGCCCTGACTTTCTGGCGACCTTCCAGCGTGAGCTCGATAGTCCGATCATCGTGATCGTAATCGAAGTCTTCATGTTCGGTGAAGTCGCTCTTGATTTCCGCAGCCCAGTGATACGCTTCGGCGGCGATTTTTTCGTCTTCACCGGGCAGCGCGCTGATGATCAGCGGTGTACGGGCTTCATCGATAAGAATACTGTCGGCTTCGTCGACCAGCATAAAGCTCAAATTGCGCTGCACTGGCGAGTCTTGACCCTCATTGCCAGAAACACCTAGCATTTGACCAAACAGGTCTTTGCTTCCCGAGTCCAAACTACGCAACAACAATCGATCGCGCAGAAAATCAAACCCCATCTCGTTAGCGGTGCCATAGGTCACATCACAGGCATACGCCTTGCGCCGTTCAGCCTGCGGCTGCTGGCTCTGAATAACGCCCACTTTCATGCCAAGCGCTTGGTACAGGGGCTGCATCCACTCCGCATCGCGTCGGGCCAGATAGTCGTTGACCGTGGCCAGATGGGCTCCTTTGCCGTCGAGCGCCGCCAAGTACATCGGCAGCGTCGCGGTCAGCGTTTTTCCTTCACCCGTCTGCATCTCGATGATCGACCGATGGTGCATCGCTGCGCCGCCCACGAGCTGCACGTCGAAATGCCGCATCCCTATCGTACGCCGTCCTGCCTCGCGCACTAAAGCAAACGCCTCGACAAGCAACTTTTCGAGTGTTTCGCCGCTCCGAGCCCGATACCGCAGCCCGAGGCTGGTCTTGCGCAGATCGTGCTCTGATAGTTTTTTGAGATCGTCTTCGAGCGCGGTGATCCGCGGCAGGTAACTCGCGCAGCGAGCCATATTCTCGCCTACGGCGGCTCGAATGCTCCTTCCAATGCCGCTGGGAATTCTCGACACGCTCGCTTAACCGATCGGAAACTGCTACTGTTGATCCTTGCGCCTCTCATCAGCGTAGGGCGCTCAATGGAAGCCCGGATTGAACGAGCCGCTGGCAAGCGGCGAATTTCAGTCGCCGCGAAACCATCAAAAATGCGATCGAACACGACCCGTGGTGACCGCCCCCATTCACGCCATGCCGTAGAGAATATCAGATTCGTTGCCGTCTGACGACCGACACACTGTAGACCGGCGTGCCACTTGGAAGCGGTTGATCGACTCTCCCGCTTAGCTGCACGTAGTCGCCAGGCTGCAGGTCGCCCAGCACCTGCGGATTGGCTATCGTCAGGCTGCCGCCGAACTGATCGGCGCTGCCTTGGCCTGGCGCGTACTGCAGTGACCAGAGACCCCGCTGGGACGAATACTGCAACGCTCCGCGGAGCCAGGCGAACTGAGGATCGAAGCCATAGCGGTTGCTCGCTCCGCCGGTCGGCTGACGCTTCTGCGGCACGAGGCGGCTGGCTATCGTTGGCTTCCTAACTTGGCCGCTGCCCTGAGGTCGAAAACCGTCGCTCGATCCTGACTGGCCGTCATTGAAATTTATGGGAGTGGATGACACTGCCCGGATTCGAACTTCGCGCGGCTCGCTGGGCGCTACGCTCTGCTGCACATATTGTGGTTGCGCTAATGGGGCCTGGTAACTTGCCAACTGATTCGGGTAGGGCGACACACTCTGTTGCGGTGTCGGCAGCACCGACGGGTCGGGCCATACTGTCGCTGACGTTGAAGCTATCGATTGTTGGGGCGACGGCCGCTGCGGCGGTTGACTAATTGGAGCCGGTAAGGAGAATCGTAAACTCTGTTGGTCTGGCTGAACTTGTATTTGTGCGTGGGCCGTCAGGGGCACCACGGCACTCGCTGGTTGGATGTTATTTGGCACCGCGTTATAAGACGAGGAGCCGCCAGGAATCGGTTGTGGAGCGGCATTCCAACCACCTGGGGGCAGAGTGCCGTCTGGTTGCGGTGCGTAGGTTGGTGTCGCTTGTTGAAAACCGGGTGAGTAGCCAACCGGAGGCGCGCCGATTGCCGCAGAGTTTGGGACCGGGTCGCCCGGATAGTAGGGCTGCGCCGTTCCCGGCAGCAAGGTACGCGTCGCTGGCGGCGGCACGCGGTCGGGAGCCATAAAAGGATTCGTCATTGCCGTCGTCTGACTACGACAGCCTGCAACAAGAACCAGAGCCCAAATGCATAGCAAACACCGCATCGGCAGCTTCCTTATCCCTAATTCGAAAAGCGTCGAGAGCACCCTTGCACTCGATCATTCGACCGCGAGGTGCGATGATAGCGAACCGAACGACCCTGTCCAGGCCAATGGTAGCATGGCTGCAGCCAAGGCCTAAAAAGCGTCTGCCTGCATCTGCAGCGCATGAAAACGGCGCCAATGACTGCTAGCAGTCACTGGCGCCAATAAAAATCAGTTGAATCTAGCTGGTGGCTATCGCGACCATCCGCAGGTCCGCAATACCTATCGGTTCAACGCGACAGCATTCAACACAGGCCCTGTAATCTCCGGCCCTGTAATCATCGTATGCTGCGAGTCAACAAACGGATTCACGATCGCCAGCGGCTCAGGAGCGCTGTGATTTTTCGTCACCTTGTCGGCCTCCGTTTTCTCCGCCTCTTCGGAAGCCCGCACAAACGGATTCAAAATTTCTTTTGCGGCCATCGCCGGTGTGGCCAGATCGGGCGTCTGGGTACCGGGTGGATAAGCAAACGGGCTATACCCATAAGTCCGCGGCACAGGAGCACTGTAATAAACTGGCGGGAATGCAGCGTAGTACGGTACATTCTGCGATAGTACGCCGTACAACCGCCCGACGTCATAACCGTAGCCGCCGTAGCCTAAGCCACCGATACCTCGGACACCACACTGCGCTTGCACTTCACTGGTCTCAACGACCGAAAAGGCCAAAGCCAGTACTAACATCAATCCTATTCGTGCGATCATCGTAAATCACCTCTTATCAAAGTTGCATTGCGCGAAAAAGCCGCCCGCGTAGCGACCCACAGGGAGCCACCGGCCGCTATCTCTAGGCTAATTACGACTGATAATAATCGCAACTAATCTACGGATAATGCGGAATAACAAGGTCAAATCGCCTCGCACAGTCCGGCAAACCATCGAAAAACGACTCTTAACGGTTTTTGCAGGTGAGAAAATAGGGGAGAGAGCCTGCCTGAGGCCAGACGCCTAGTAAGTTAACATCCCCGATATTCGCCTCGCGTCGCGTAAAACGGTCTACCAAATCCGAATTCGCTTTGCGGACGCCCTGAACAGCCCATCCCCCGTTTTCAAATCAAACGCTTCATAAAACGGATCGAAATTCATCAGCGGTCCGTTACCGCGGTACTTTGCCGGGGAGTGCGGGTCAATAAGCAGTCGGCGGACGATGTCTGCGTCGCGGTACTTGCGGCGCCAGCTTTGGCACCAGCCCACGAAGAAACGTTGCTGGCCGGTCCAGTTGTCGAGGACTGGCGGATCGTGGCCGTCGAGCGAGAGCAAGTAGGCTTTGTAGGCGATCGACATGCCTGACAAATCGGCGATGTTTTCGCCCAGCGTTAGCTCACCGTTGACGTGCTTGCCTTCCAGGGGCGAATAACCGCTGTACTGAGCAACCAATTGGCTGGTGAGATTCTTGAAGGCCTTGCGATCTTCGTCGGACCACCAATTATTGAGGTTGCCGTCACCATCGTACTTACTGCCTTGATCGTCGAACGCATGGCTGATCTCGTGGCCAATGACCGAGCCAATGCTGCCGTAGTTCACAGCGTCTTCCGCTTCGAAGTCAAAAAACGGCGGTTGCAAAATGGCGGCGGGAAAGACGATTTCGTTCGAGCTTGGGTTGTAGTATGCATTGACCGTTTGCGGTGTCATGTGCCACTCGGTCCGATCGACCGGCTGGCCGAGTTTACTGATCATGCGTTGGTACTCGACCTCGGCAGACCGCATCAGGTTGCCCATCAGATCGTCCGGCTCGACCTCGAGTGCCGTGTAGTCACGCCACTTTCGCGTATAGCCGATCTTGGTCGTGATCTTCGATAGCTTTTCGAGCGCTCGCTCTTTGGTCGCGGGCGTCATCCACGTGAGATTACGAATACTGCTTTCATAGGCGGTCATCAAATTGTCGACTAGCACTTGCATCCGCTCCTGAGCCGTTGGCGGATAATGTCGCTTGACGTACTCGCGGCCGACTGCGTCGCCCAAGGTGCCAAAACCGCGCCCCCCTGCGATCGTGCGTACCGCCCGCTTCCACCGGGGCTTTTGCTCTTCGAGCCCGGAGAGTTCTTTGCCATTCAGGGCGAAATTGGCGTCGACAAAGGCCGTCGGTAAGGCCGAAGCAAAATCACTGATCACCTTGAATTGCAAGAACTGCTGCCACTGTTCAACGGAAAACTGCTCGATGATCTTCGCCAGTGCTTCAAAAAAGCTCGGCGTCACGACGTTCAACTCCGTCAACTCCGGCACTCGGACCGCGGCGAAGAACTTCTTCCAAGGGAATTCGGGAGTGAGATCGCCAAGTTGCTCGACTTGGTATTTGTTGTACCGCTTGTTGGCGTCTCGCAGCTCAGTGCGTGTCCACTGCGCCTCGGCCAATTTCGTTTCGATCGCCAACACCGTTGCCGCAGCCTGCTCGCCAGCGGGCAAGTCGCTCAGTTGAAATAATGTCGTGACGTATGTTTTTAGTGCCTCACGGGCGGAGAGATACTTCTCGTCGTCCTTCAGATAATAATCGCGATCGGGCAGTGATGTGCCACTTTGTGAAATGGCTGCCAGATATTGCGTTGAGTTTTTGTCGTCCTGATCAACGAAAAAGCCGATCGGCCCGCCGACGTCGATGGTTTGCAAATAACCTAAGTGCTCGATAATTGCGGTTTTGGAGCGAAGCGCTTCGATCTTCGCCAACTCCTCCTGCAACGGCTGCGTGCCGCGCCGGTCGATCGTCGCCTCGTCCATGTAGCTCTGGAAAAAATCGCCGATCTTCTGCAGATCGCTGCCTGCACCGGTGTCCGCGGCGTTGTCGGCGGCGACAGCTTCGGCAATAATTTCGCGAATATTGGCTTCCGATTCGTCTGCCAAAATCTCGAATGAGCCATAGCTCGATTTGTCAGCAGGAATCGGCGTGTGCTTGAGCCATTCGCCATTGAGGTGCATGAACAGGTCGTCCTGCGGACGGACCGATGCATCGATCCCCCGCTTATCGACTCCCGAACGCAGCGGCTCAGCCATCGCCACCGAAATAACTCCGAACCAACACACCGCGCCCCATACCCAGACCTTCATCCCACTCTCCTGTCTTGTCTATGATTACCGTGAAACGATAGCGATCTTTATGATAATGCAGCCACTGATAATGCAGCCACTGATGCGCCCCGGATCGCATCTCCGTTTAGCCATGTTCGTCAGTGGCAGATTTCTGGCTGCATCAACGTGGTAGCTGCTCTGGTCAGCGATTTTAGACGATTTTTCGCGCCACGGCGAGGGCATGACAAGAGGCGGCTCGGGGCAGTGCGAGCACTACATTATCGATTCCCTGGCATTATCGATTCCTTGGCGCATCGTGCAGGTCTGGCTCTTGTTAAAATCGGCCTATGGATCGCGACGGACTGACTTCGAAACTAAAAAGCGACGCCGCTCAGCTCGGCTTCCAGCTTTGTGGCATTTGCCCGGCAGTGTCACCGACAGGCACGGCGAATTTCGACGAATGGCTGGCCGCAGGCTACGCCGGGCAAATGCACTATCTCAGCGAGCGCCGTCAGGCATACAACCATCCGCGGCATCTACTCGAGGGAGTGCGGAGCATGGTGATGCTCGCGATGCCCTATCTGACCGAGGCGCCACGCGAAGCAGCCAGCGGCACCGGACGTGTCTCGCGCTACGCATGGGGAGAGCTCGACTATCATGATGTCATTCGCGAGCGACTGCATCGCTTGGCGGACTCGTTTCGCGAGTTGGCTCCTGAAGCAACGACGCGGGGCGTGGTCGATACCGCCCCGTTGCTCGAGCGCGAGTTCGCCCAACTCGCTGGCCTCGGCTGGATTGGCAAAAACACGCTGCTACTCTCCAAGGAAGCCGGCAGCTACTTTTTTCTTGCTGCACTACTCACCGACCAGGAACTTGTCTACGACGCTCCTCACGCTACCGATCATTGCGGTACTTGCACTGCCTGCCTCGACGCCTGCCCGACAGACGCCTTTGCTCAGCCGTATGTGCTCGATGCGACGCGCTGCATCAGCTACCTCACTATTGAGCTGCAAGACGTTATTCCCGATGAATTACGCCCTCGCATGGGCAGCTGGCTGTTTGGTTGTGATATCTGCCAGGATGTTTGCCCCTGGAATAGCGAGGCCCCCACGTCCAGCGAACCGACGTTCTTTCCGCAAGATAGCCTCAATCCCATCGAGTTGGCCGCACTTTTTGATCTGGACGAGCCAGCCTTCCGTCAGCGCTTTCGCCAGACCCCGCTCTGGCGCTCTCATCGTCGCGGTTTGCTGCGGAATGCGGCAATCGTGCTGGGGAACCAGCGAGATGCCAATGCGATCGCGGCGCTATGCAAAGGACTTAATGACGACGAGCCACTGGTGCGCGGCGCTGCTGCCTGGGCTCTCGGTGAGCTGACTTCGGATGCAGCACGTGAACTTCTGACGGAAAAACAGATCACTGAGTCCGATGCTCAGGTTCAGCATGAAATCGCCACCGCACTTAAGCGGCCGCTTTCCTCTTAGCGGCAGATTCGATTCCTATTGACGGCGGGCGCGACCAATGGACCTATGCCACCGTCGTAACTCGCTTCACTCCACGAAAAAACGATTGCGGCGGTGACTCACTAACCGCGCCGCGTTCAATAAGACACGAATCGCAGCCAATCTAAGGGTTCTTCGAGCCTTGGTTGACTCAATACCCCAGTTGACGCCGCCATTGGGACTGTGAAAATGGTGGGATGACCTCACCCCTCGGCAATCTCTGCATTGGCAATGTAACGCTCGACTTCCCCGTCGTGCAGGCGGCACTGAGCGGCTATAGCGACACCGCAATGCGGCTGATCGCTCGACGATTAGGCGCTCCGTATACGATTTGCGAGGTGATGCTCGACAAATTCATTCTCGAAGTAAAGCCGCGCCGTAAGAATCATCACTTTATGCATGTCGCTGCTGACGAACACCCGGTCGGCGGCCAACTGATGGGAGCCGATCCGGCGCAGTTTGGTCCCGCCTCTCGGCGGCTCGTCGAGCATGGCTTCGACGTCATCGACATCAACTTCGGTTGCCCAGTCAAAAAAGTGCTAGGGCGCTGCCGTGGCGGATTTCATCTCAGCCAGCCTGACGTCGCGTTAGAAATTGTTGAACGTGTACGTGATGCGGTGCCGCCCGAGATCCCAGTGACCGTTAAAATGCGTCGTGGCATCGACGATACTACCGACAGCTGCGAAAAGTTCTATGAAATCTTCGATGGCGCTTACGCTCGAGGTGTCGCAGCCATTACCGTTCATGGGCGAACCGTCACGCAGCGCTACGACGGCCCGTCACGCTGGGATTTTTTACGCGAGCTAAAACAGCACGCTGGCGAGCATGTCCTCTTGGGCAGTGGTGATCTGTTCGATGCCCAAGCCTGCATCGATATGATTCGCTACACCGGCGTCGACGGCGTAACCGTCGCCCGCGGCGCGATCGGCAATCCTTGGATTTTTCAGCAGGCTCGTGCCCTCGCCGCCGGCGTGCCGTTACCCGACCCGCCGACGTTGTTTCAGCAGCGTGATGTAATTGCCGAGCACTATTCGATGGCCGAAGAACTCTACGGTGAAACGAAATGTGTGCCAACCATGCGGAAGTTTGGGATCAAATATTCTCAGCACCACCCCCAGCACCAAGCAGTCCGCGCAGCTTTCTGTGCTGTGAAACAACCGGGTGCTTGGCGGGATGTGTTGACTGAGTGGTACAGCCTTGACGCTCCTGGCAAGCAACTAGCGATGGACCAGCCAAAGCCTATTCTGACGTCGGCTCTCGACTCACCACCATCTCTGCGGCAGCAGGCTACGCAGGCGTGAACCGATTCCCTGCTCGTTTGCTTTTTTCCCAGAGAGCGCTTTCTCCCCAGAGAGATCGACTTCTTGCTTGGTGATTGGTGTCTGCTTAGCTGCTCGGATGATGGCCGAATCGGTTTGCGGGACGTACTCCACAAGATAGCGAGACCAGTAATCTTCGACCACGCGCAAGCAATCGACGATCTGCTCGTCTTCCAATGCTATTTTTGCTGCTGAGATACGGTAGACGATTCCTCGGCGCTGTGCATCATCAAAGCGTAGATCGTGCAACTCGACATCGTCAACTAGCACTTCTGCTCCGCCGGTCAGATGGAAATGTAGCCGCAATTGCTCGCTATTTCCGAATGGGACATCATTCAAGGCAAATTGGTAGTGAGACCAACCTTGACGGCTGAGTTGATCGGTGCCAAGCAGGGCCACCTGACGATAGCGACGTCCTTCGTCCTGATCTTGCACAGCGATTCGCAACTCTGCTCCTTGATCAAACTGATCGACTCGCAAATAGGCACTGACTAGCAGTTGTCCCGTGTCGGGCGCCGGGAAGAGATGGCTTTGCACGGCGACCCCAACGGCATTCTCGCTCTTTAGTCGCAGGGCGCGTGAACCTGAGTGGGGGGCCGAAAGATCGAGGCCAATCGTCCCGGCTGCACCTTGGCGAGGTTGCCAGCCAACGATTCGAACTCCCCCGTCTTCCAGTTCAAAACCAGGATTCTGCAACTGAGCGTAAGGTCGCTCGATATTGAGGTTGCCCGCGCGCGATTCGAGTTCTTCGATCCGCTGCTGCAAATCCTGCTTGGCCAGATCTGTCAACGAGGTTTTTAGATCGCCGACCCGTAGCTTCTCATCAACGAACCGCCACGCCTGCAGGTCGTAGGGTTGAAGATCGACTTGCCAGGTCTGTTCGCCGCCGGCGAGGGTTCCCGCCAGCGACGCATCGTTGGTCAATTGGCCATGCACTCCCATTTTTTTCCAATCACACGACTTCGAACCATTGAGCGTCAGCTTTGCCTGAACCGGCCAGGGTGCTTCGTTGGTAAGCATCACGTCGGTTGCCTGATTCGCACGATAAACTCGCATCACAACCGGCTGCTTGCCTTGCGTGCGAGTTTCGGTGGATTGGTAGGGCAACTCTTGAATCGTTTGCAGAATGCCGCGCGTTTTCGAATCAGTACTCGCCAACAGCCGCAGGCCCCCAGCTACGATTGTCTCCGCGTCACCGTTGGCCAAAGCAGCCACCAAATACCGGCGCTGACTTGCTCCCGCCTCTTGCGGCTGGCTAGAGACGGTCAAGTAAGTCTGTTCGGCCCCAAATGGACTCCGCTGATCAAACGACGGTAAGCGAAAGTGGCTGGTCGCATGATGAAACAACTCTGCATTGCGCTGCGCGTTGGGAACCAAATCACCTTGTTGCACCGCTGAATTCACCCGCAGTTCCACGGCACGCGCCTGCAGCTGATCACGGACACTCAACCGATGCGGGACCAATGCAGTAATCGATGCCTGCGCATTGAGCCACTCCAAATCGAGGCCATGATCGGCAAGAATCTGACGAAAATCAATAGGTTTGGCGATCGCCTGTCGTACGCGCTGTTGCAGTTCCGGTCCTGCAAACAGATCCTCGGTGGCGAGAATTAACCGCAATTCATTCCGATCGGCTGTAACCTGTTCGGCTAGCTTAGCGTAGAGTTGCGAAAGCTTTTTCGTCCGCCACTGCAGCCAAGCGGGCCGTTGTTCACCCAATAAGAGCTCCGCCCGTTGGCGAAATCGCTCAGCACCTTGACCTGGTAAAGCGGCACCCGTTGCTTGCGAATATTCTGTCGCCGTGCTGTCGTCTAGCCCCCAGGCTAAACCCGGAAGCATCCCATAACCGGTTCCCGCTACCTGCACAGCAACACCTGCCAACGAAGGATGCTGCCCATAACGGCTGATCAGTTCCCCGACCAGTTCGGACAACTCTGATTGGACTCGATCGTTCAGCGGGTTGTAGTACGGTGCTAATCCATCATGGCTTGAATTTGTTGCCAGCCAACTCTTGCCGTTGTAGCCCACACACGCGATCCCTGTCGTCTGCGCGTTTCCGCCTAATCTCAAGACCTCAAGTCGGGGCAGGGGGGCAGCCATTTGCACTGTGGGAACGACTCGAATTCCCTCGCGATCAAAAATGCGTAGCAGCATTTCTAGCACGTCTTTCCGCGTTGGATCTTGTCCATTGGCGGCAAGCAGGCCGGTGTCGTAACGCGGGGAGGGATTGATCACACGGCTCGGGTAGAGTCCGCTGCCGTCGGCGGCTACAGAAATTAACACCCCATTGTAGCCACCCAGGCGTAGCGATTGCGCTAAACGCTGGGCACTTTTCAAAAAGGTACCCCAGCTCTGGACACTCAAGCCACTGAGGGTATCAAGAAATTCTTCGGCACCAAAACTCTCAGGCAGCAAAGGCTTGGCCAAATAGCCGGCAACCAGTCGTTCGCTCGTATCGATCGATTGTCTCTGAGTCAACGCTGCTAATGTTGTATCCTGCTTAAACAGTTCGATTTTTCCGTATTGTCCCGGCGCTGTAGGATGTCGATTGACGAGCAACAACTGGGGCGCGCGGGTCCGCGGCCAGAAAACGAATCGATGTACGCTCACTTCATTATCGCCGGCAGTGTTAAGCCCCTCGCTATACAAACTCGCATCCTGATGCGAATTCGTCACTCTCCCCGAGGCATCGGGTTCGATGACACTTATGGCCAGATGTTGCTCAGCGTTCGCAGGGTATTCGATCTCCACCAGATGCGGCTCACCCGGCTCGCGCACCGGCAGCGTATATGATTGCCAGTAAGGATCGTTGCCAGTCGTTGCGGGTGGTATCTCGACAAGCGCTCCGGTCGGCGTCGGTCGCACGACAGGTCGAACATTTCCGGCCGCGCCGTGAATTTTTTCGCGCAACCTTGGCACCTGCGCCCAAGCGGGCAATCCAGGTCGAATATTTCCGAGCCCGCCCAGGTTTCTTTCGCGCAACCCTGGTACCTGAGCCCAAGCAGGCAGTCGCTGCCACCAGCCGTCGTTTGCTGGATCAATCGTGAGGACCGATAGCCATTGATCAACTAACTCAGGGAGTTGCGCGGCTGGGTCGATCACGACAAACTCCACGTCGCGCGTTGCGATTGGCTTCGCCTGTTGCCCCGGCACAAACCGCGTAGCAAATCCTTCCTCGGGGCGAGCAGTTACGGTCAGCCGATAGGCGCCCTCCGTGGCTGGACAAACGATCTGGAAATCGACACCGCCCTCCAGTTGCGTCGCTGCGCTGATTTGCTGAGTCGACTGCCAACTCGGCTTGGCCTCACCCGTAGCGCGGAGTTGCACGTCGAGCAAAACTGGCCCGATCGCCAGTGCCGCGGCCAAGTCGGGCTGCAGCTTCAAATTCCATGTTTCGCTCGGCCCAAAGACCCAATGCTCGCGGGTCGGCAATACGCGAAGCTGGTCGCCCGGACTACGATGCGCCAGAAAAAAACTGCCCAATTGGTCGAGCGAACCTCGTAACTGCTCTGTGATCACCTCTGCCAAAGGCGCCTCAAAAACCGCGACTTGTGCTGATGAGTCGCTGCGCAGTGAGACTCGTACCAGGGCTTGTTCGTCAGCCCGTACGGTGATGTCGCAGCCGTCGAAGCTACGCTGTTCTAGCGGCGCTACGATGAGCCGACTGCCATCAATCCGCAACGCCACTGGAGCATCGGCTTCAATCCCCAGTGGCTGCAACTGGGTCAGCACGCCACCAACAATCAAAATCTCACCCGTCCAGCGCTGCTTTGCCGCAGTACCGCTGACCCAGCCTAACCGTAATCGAACGGTCTTTTCGGCGGCACCACATTCGAGCGAAAGCGTGAACCAGCCGACGGTGAGCAGGAGCGAACAGGCGATGAGCCGAGCAGACCCCCGTCCGATCTGCCAGAACGCACACCGGTTGCAAAAGAATTTCCACGCTATCGGACTTCCTTGTCCGAACATACTCGACCGTCTGGGGAAAAATCAATTCGAAATAGACTTTTGAGGCGGCAGTCACCCTTACGCGGGCGGCGAATTGTAGAAATCGTGCTGGCATGCTGCCAGGTCAATTTATCTCGGTGCTATCGTTCATGCGACCTCACCGCGTCGAACGTGTCGATGCTTTACCGCAAGGAAACAATCAATTCGCGGTCACGCGGAGTCAACGGTAATCGCTTGCCTTCACGACAGCACTGCTGTGAGCCGGCAAGTTCTTCGCTCAACTGCTGAACAACTTCAGGGCAAAGCGCCGCGATGTCATTGCGCTCCCAACGGTCATCAGGCTTGGTGTAGAGTTCTACCGACTGCTCCTTAGAATGGCCTTGCGTCAACATCCAAGCGGGAGTCCGTATGGCTCGCTCTTCCTTGTCCCCGGCCGCGATCACCAATTGCCGTGGGTTTCCAACGCCGTGGGTAAGCAGTGGCAGATAAGATATTCCGTCACTCTGCACAGCAGTTTCGCCTCCACACAACCAGTCCAGCAAGGTGGCACCCAGGTCGGCAGGCTGGGCCAAGGTTGCTAAGCGGGGCAGGGGAGCGGTGTTGCCACACGGAGACAGAAACCATGGCAGGTGGAGTCGTTCGCTGTACAGTTCTGCGCAGTCTGTGCCGATCGAGCCATGTTCGCCCAGCGCAAATCCGCGCGACCCAGCCAGGGTGATTAGCGTTTCGCGATTCTCAAACGCCTCTTCAACGGCCCGCACGAAAGCACCTACGCACGCATCGAGTACGGCGATCTGGGCGGCGTACGCTACGCGATGCGCCAGTAGCACGTCGGGATCATCGATCTCACGTAGTGCCGTCGGTGGCTCGACAAACTCGGGAGCTGGCGGATCTTCGTCGTCGAGCAAGTTGTCGCGCAGTTCTTGCGGAGCATCCCAGGGTCCAACCATACCGCGACAGTGCAGCCACCCCATGCTGCTCACATCGTCGACATCCGCACGCCATTGATGTAATTCTTCAATTGCTTCAGTAAAAAAACGGCCCAGCGCCGTGTCTTCGAGTTGCGAGGCGGCGTGCCGGGCGCCGTTTTCAATCAGCAGAGTCTCGTCAAATGGCAATTTCTCCGCGTGATCGATCAGCCACGAATCGTCAGTTACTAACCACTGCCTTACTCCAGCCCGCTGCAGCTGAGCAAGAACTGATTTCTGTTCGCCAGCGACGTCGGGTCGCAGCGCATGCAGGCCCTGCCACGCGCTACGATAAAAGTGCGGCAAGTAGGGTGAGTCGGCCCACAGCCAATCGACTACCAAGGCCCGGCTCGCCAGCGAATCAAGTTGAGGGGTCGGATAAGTCGTATTGCCGTAGGCTCCCAAGGCGGAGGCGCGAAGACCATCGACAACGAGACAGATTGCATGGCGGTGACTCATGCGTCCCACTATAGCGGAGTGGGTGCTAGTCGGCATGGGGTTACAGAAAAGGACTTTGCCAAAAGCAGCGCACGCCTGCCAAATTATTAATCGTGAGCTGAATCCTAATCTGATCAAGATTAAGAATAAGATTAAGAGTCAAAAAGTGCGTTCCTGCGCCTGTCACCAAGGGTCGAGCTATTTTTTGTCCGATACTGCATATTCCTTGCTTCGCCACTCCCGCCACACTAACTGAGGGAATACCCATGCATCGCGTGCGTACCGTTTCGCCAGTCGTGAAGGCTCGGTCGCCATGCGATGGACCCACTCCAGCCCCAGTTTTTGTAGGAAGCGCGGTGCGCGACTTTTTTCGCCAGCAAGAAAGTCGATCGTGGCTCCGACGCACAGCGCCGCTTTCGCTTCCAGACGATCAGCATGACGGCCGATCCACAGTTCCTGTTTGGGCGCTCCGAGTCCGATCAACACCAAATCCGGCTGACAGCTGGCGACTGCCCGCAAGATGGCTTCGTTTGATGATTCGTCATGTTCAAACCCCAACGGAGGTGACAACGTGCCGACAACTTCCACGCCCGGCCAACGCTCGTGAATCAGCACTGCCGCACGGTCGGCAACGCCAGCAGCAGCCCCAAGCAGGAACACGCGGAGCGGCTGAGTCGTCTCGGCGCCTGCTTGTGATCTCGCCTCAAACAATGCGGGTACCAAATCGCTGCCAGCAACTCGCTCTGGCAAAGATTTTCGCAACAGCCGAGACGCGAGCACCACCGGTGCTCCGTCGGCCAAAACCATCGCCGCGCTAGCGTAAACTTGCTGCAAGGCAGTGTCGGTTTGAAACATGACGGCGTGATCAACATTGGGTGTCACCACATAACGGCAACTCTGCCCGCGCGGTTTCGCGCACCACTCAGAAATCGTCTCGACGGCAGCTGCCATGTCGACGGCGTTGATTTTCATCCCAAATAAAGAAATCACTGGTGGCACTTCTCTCCAAACATGTAATCAGGTGCTTGGGCACCCCAACGGTATCGCTGGCTGAGCGAATGTGGGGGTCTTGGCGCTTGCGTTTGCACTAACGTGGCACCGCGCTCGGCTGTGTAATCCAACGGTAACACCTGTTGTCAAATACAACAACCATTGCTCACTTGGTGACAACGTCAAATCATGAAATATCGCACTCGACAGATAGGCAATCACCGTCGCGAGCGTAAACAGCCCTTGGGCTCGTATCCAGCTCTCCGCTTCGCTGTCGCGTATCAAGTGCCACGCTGCCCGTGCCCAAGCAATCAGCATCGCGGTGAACAACGTAAAACCGATAATCCCTGTTTCTGTCAGTAAGCTCAAGAAAGTGTTGTGATGGTCTAGCTGACGAATGAATTCCAGCTCGATCTGTTGACTACGATTGGCAAGATAAGGCATTTTGCAATCGTAAAAGCGCCCAAAGCCGCAGCCGACGACCGGCGCGTCGCGAAACATATTCATCGAGACCAGGAAAAACGACGCCCGCTGGTAGACCGAGTGCCCCGCCGAACCGTTGGAATCCGCACGACCCATATTGACGAGTCTATCACCGACAGCCACCCCACCCGCGATGCCCGCCAGCAACATCCCCGCTAGTAGCACCGGCCTCCACGAGCGTGGCAGGTGCAACAGTGGAATCACCGCCAGACCGCCAGCCAGGCCCAGCCAGGTCGAGCGCGTGTAAGTCACGTACAGGGCAGCTGCCATCAGCGCCATCGCTCCGACGAGCACGAATTGCTGGCCACGACTCACACGGGCCCACAAAAACCAGGTCGCCCAGAAGCAGACGGCCAAAAATACGCCTAGGCTTGCCGACATCAGCGCGGGCCCACGGGCACGGCCGAAATGGGCTCCCAACGTCGGGTCGGCAATGAACCTTGGAAACACGGCCCACCACTGCTCGCTCACTTCGGCTAGACCTGTGATCGCCAAGTAAACCCCGAGGCCTACCAAGCACCCCAACATAGCCTTCCAAGTCCGTTCGCTAGATTTCGCATTACGGACAATCCAATACAAGGCCGTGGGCATCCAAAAACTGGCGATCAGTCGCCACGTCGGAGGAACGCTCGACGCGATACCCGTTGGCGCCGGTGTGAAGGCATAACGGACGGTCAAATAGCCAGCGAACAACGCGACCAACCAATCACAGCCGGTCAAAGGATGTTGCTCCACAGTTCCTTGACGCCAGCGCCACAGGAATAGCACAACGAGCCCAGCTAACAACAACCGTCCCAGCGTCATCGACACCGGCCCGATGCTCATATGAAAGAAGTTGTGATTGAAGACGTAAGCTACGACCACGAAAGCCGCACCACCCACCAATAAAGAACCATGTCTCGCGTAGACCAAGGCCCACACTATGGTAGCGACTGCGAAAATTGGTAGTAAGGCGAACGGTAGATAGGAATATACCCAAATTCGTTATTCGTCTAGAATGCGAAGAATCGCGAGGTGGTTTGGAATTGTATTGAACACGAAGAGTCGATGAGGAGACAGCAATTCCCGATCGCGCCAGATGCGTTCTGATTCGGGGGCAAAATCGCAGCTATCACGTCTAGCGTTTCGTAAGCCAGCCATGCTGGCAGTAGCTTGATGTTCA
>Ga0310121_10002330_pt1 | contig 18156 bp, 9 predicted proteins | sample CB27_Tmax_986_MG_FD_203504 | JGI IMG/M metagenome (GOLD analysis project Ga0310121, IMG submission 203504) | Marine microbial communities from Western Arctic Ocean, Canada - CB27_Tmax_986 | ecosystem: Environmental > Aquatic > Marine > Oceanic | place: Canada: Western Arctic Ocean | collected...
GGTGAGGGACCTCACGGCATACATAGCAATTCTGACAGTAAATGAAACTATATAGTGTAAGGTTTTTAGTATTACAGTATAGATATTTAACAATAGTCGACTATCAGATTTCGCCATTTTTCACTGCAAGGAATTAGCGATAGGTGAGTTGCGCGGAGAAGCGACGCTACAGCCGACGCCCAAAGCTCCCCCGGGCCTGTGAATAAGATATGAACAAGAGCCAACAACTGGCCAGGAGTCATCCTGCTCTGTTCCTTCCAGCTACCTCCAGACCCTGTGAATAAGATGTGAACAGACTGAAAAACGGCCTGCCGTGATCGCACCCCACGGGAAGGCGGTGCCCGTGATTTTGGAGGGGCGAAGCAGGTCAACCGGCCGGTGAACTGATCTCCGAAATTCTTGGCGGATCAATCATTGCAGCAATCATTGCCGGCCACGCGAAACAGAACCTCGACACCCAACGTCTTGAAGGGGTCGCCTCCCACGAAGAACTGAAGTGGCTGTAATCCCGCCAACCGACCCGCCGTTTACCCTCCCCATCATGACTATGCGCTCCTTCTTACCCGGCCTTTGCTTCTTGATCTCCCTGGCCCCGGTCGCAACCGCGCAACACGACGCCCAGCGCAATGCGGTGCAGCAGATCGCGCTGGGCAAGGATGCGGATGCTGCAAAGGCGCTGGCGGGAACCAGGAAACCGAATGCCGGCAAGGCGGAGACGCTGTTTGTCGAGATGCTGAGTCATCTTCGCCAGGGCCGGATTGCGGCGGCGCGGGAGAAGGCCGCCGCAGCGCTGCAGGCGGGGCTGCCGGTGGAACGGCTGGTGGCCGGCCCCCGGGATCTTCTCTCAAAACTCGGGCCGGTTTCGGGTGAAGAGGCCGTCGCCCTCGTGCATGGACCGATGGTGGGTTCGGTGACCCCCACTGCCGCTTCCTTCTGGGTCCGGACCCGCCAGGCGGCCGAGGTGACCATCGCGATCGGGGAACAACGAGCCGGCGGCAAGACCTCCGCTGCCGACGATTTTACCGCCGTGGTCCGGATCACGGGTCTGAAGCCGTCGACGCGCTACTCCTACCGGGTGCTGGTCGACGGCAGGGCCGTCGCGATCGAGTCCGCTTCCTTCACCACCTTCCCGGGTCCGGACAATCCCAGGCCGTTCTCGGTCGGGTTCGGGGGCGGCGCGGGTTACATACCGGAATGGGAGCGCATGTGGGACACCATCACCACCTTCAAACCCATCGCCTTCCTCATGCTCGGTGACAACGTCTACATCGACCAACCGGAGCACAGCCTCACGCAACACTACTGCTACTACCGGCGGCAGAGCCGGTCGGAGTGGAGGAGGTTCACGGCCTCCACCGCGATCTATTCGATATGGGACGATCACGACTTCGGAACCAACGACTGCGTCCCCGGTCCCGAGATCGAGAAGCCGGCCTGGAAGCGGGAGGTCTGGAACGTTTTCAAGCAAAACTGGGCCAATCCCGCTTACGGAGGCGGCGAGAAGCAACCGGGCTGCTGGTACGACTTTCACATTGCGGACGTCCACTTCCTCATGCTCGACGGCCGCTACTACCGCGACCGCGAAGGTGGCTCGATGCTTGGACCGGTCCAGAAGGCGTGGCTGAAAAAGACCCTCGAGGCCTCCACGGGCACCTTCAAGGTCATCGCCTCACCCGTCCCCTTCTCGCCGAAGATCAAGCCCGGCAGCAAGGATCCCTGGGACGGATTTCCGGAGGAACGGGCCGAAATCTTCTCCTGGATCAGGGACGGCGGGATCGAGGGGGTCTTCCTGCTTGCGGCGGACCGGCACCGCACCGATCTGCGCACCATCCCGAACCCGGGCGCCTACACCCTCTACGAGTTCGAAAGCTCCCGGCTCACCAATCGCCACACCCACCCCGTGGTCAAAACCGACGGGTTGATCTGGGGCTACAACAAGACCTGCTCCTTCGGACTCATGAAGTTCGACACCACCCGCGACGACCCGCAGGTCACCTTCCAGCTGCTCGATATCGACGGGAAAAGGCACCATTCCCACACCCTCAAGCGCAGCGAATTGAGGGCGCCGTGAGCGGGCAGGCGGGTGACCGGGAATGCCCGCGATGGCAGCCGACCGGGCTGACCTTCACGATCTGGCACTCCCCGCCCTCCCGACCCACCGGGTCCACATCATCGAGGCCAACGGCGGGAGCTACCGGTTTTACCCCGGCGCCCGTACCGGAATCGCTCCGGCGCCTGCACTTTTTTTCGCGAGGTCGAGTTTCGGCGCTTTTAACCTGCGGGCCAGGGCAGGAGGACTTGCCGCACGGCGTGGCCGGCGGCCAGGTTTTCCATGGCCTGGTTGACATCGTCCAGGGAGAGGGTGTGGGAAAGGAGCCGGTCGATCGGGAGCTTTCCCTCCTTCCAAAGTGCGAGATAACGAGGGATATCTCGCTGCGGGTGCGAAGATCCCATGTAACTCCCGACGATGCTTTTTCCGGCGCCGGCAAAGCCGAGGGCGGGAAAGGTGGATGAGTTGTCAGGGTGCGGAAGGCCGATCGCAATGGCGGTTCCGCCGCGGCGCAGCGAGGCAAAGGCGCTCTCGAGAACGCGGGCCAACCCAGCGGTCTCGAATGCGAAGTCGACTCCTCCGGAAGACAGATCGGCGATGGCTTCCGGCGCTTCTTCAGGCGAAACGGCGAGGCCGGCTCCCAGGCTGACCGCCAGGTTCCGCTTCTCTTCCACCGGGTCGACACCAATGACCGGCTCCGCGCCGGCGGCGCGGGCACCGAGCAAGGCGGCGAGACCCACCCCGCCCAAACCGAAGATCGCCACCGAGTCACCACTCCGGACCCTCGCCGTGTTGAACACCGCGCCCACGCCGGTGAGTCCCGCACAACCGAAAAGCGCGAGGGTCTCAAAGGGCACGGTATCGTCTTCGATGACGACCACGGACTCCCTGGCGACCACTGCATGCTGCGCGAAGGCCGAAACGCCAAGGTGGTGGTGGACCGGTTCCCCGTCGCTGGTTTCAAGATGCACTGCCCCTCCCAGGAGCGTGCCGCCGGCGTTGGCAGCCGCGGCCGGATCACACAAGTAGGGACGATCGCGGAGGCACTCCCGACACGCCCCACAGGAGGGGACGAAGGAACAGACCACGCGCATTCCACTCTCGAGCCCGGTCGCTTTCCCGGCAATCTCGATCGTCCCCGCCGCCTCGTGTCCAAGCGCCATCGGGACCGGGCGCGGGCGAGTCCCATCGATGACCGAGAGGTCGGAGTGACAGATCCCGGCAGCCTCGATGCGCAACAGCACGTCGCCGTCGCGCGGCTCCTTGATCTGCACGGTCTCGACCGAGAGCGGCGAGGAATCGCTGTAGGGCCGCTCGGTGCAGACCGAGCGGAGGATTGCGGCACGCGTCGTCAATTCCATGGAAGGGAAATCTATTCGGTTACCAGGCCTGCTCGTAAAGACCAACAATCTCTTCGGCAGACGGCACGCGCGGATTGTTGGCCGGGCTTCCCGAGGTGATCGCGTCCGACGCCATCTTCTCGACCTGTTCGTCAAACTCAATGCGGGAAACGCCGTGACAGCGCGAGAGGCGGGGAAGTTCCAGCGACAGGTTGAGTTTGTCGAGGTAGTCAATCAAGGCGTGGCAAGCATCCTGATCCGCGGTTGCGGCGCTCGCGCAGCCGAGGATCCGGGCGACGGTTGCATAGCGCTCCGGCGCCGATGACCAGGAATAAGCGGTGACGGTCGGCAAGAGAATGGCGTTCGAGAGGCCGTGAGGAAGATGGAAGACCACCCCGATGGGGCGGCTCATTCCGTGGACGAGACAAACGCTGCTATTCGAAAACGCCATCCCGCCCTGGCAGGCCGCAAGCATCATACCGCCACGGGCCTCGTGATCGTCCGGCGTCTGCCAGGCGCGTGCGAGGTGTCGCCCCACGAGGTCGATACACGACAGCGCGAGGGGGTCGGTCATCGGATTGCTCTTCTTCGAAACGTAGGCCTCGATTCCATGAGTGAGCGTATCGACGCCGACTGCGGCGGTGAGTGCTGGCGGCATGGAGAGCGACAACTCGTAATCGACTATGGCGACGCGAGGGAGCAACGGCGTGCTCAGCATCATCATTTTCACCTCGCGTTCGGTGTCGGTGATCACCGCGACCTTCGTCGCCTCGCTGCCCGTTCCTGCGGTGGTAGGCACGGCGACGAGGGGGATTCCGGGCCGCCGGATCTTGTGCAGACCCATGAACTCCGGCAAGGGTTCGGGATTTGCGGGGCGCACCGCGATCACCTTGGCGGTGTCGATGGGCGATCCGCCGCCGATCGCGACGACGAGATCGGCACCGTGTTCTCCGAGCGCTTCGACACCGGCGGCCACATTGAGATCGGTGGGATCGGCCTGGACGTCTTGAAAAATCCTGACCTCGCAATCCGCGCTCGTCAGGATCTCTTCGATCCCGCCGGCCACGCCCAGCTCGACGACGCCGGGATCGGTGACCACAAGGACACGTGATGCGGAGAGTTCGCGCACAATCTCGCCGAGTCGCCGTCGCGAGCCGCCGCCGGTGAGAATGGCGGAAGGGACATCGAAGCGGCTCGTCGGCTCAGTCATTGGGTTCTCTCGAAGGTGTTGCACAACGATCTCATCATCCCTCACCACCCCTGATGCCGCACGTAGGAGTCGTCCCAGCGCGAGAAGACGACCTTCTGACGGGTGTAAAACCGGATGCCCTCCATGCCCTGCACGTGGAGATCGCCGTAAAACGAAGTGTTCCATCCGGAGAAGGAAAAGACCGACATGGGGGCAGGAATGCCCACGTTGACCCCGACCATTCCGCATTGGACCCCGCGCGCAAACTGCCGGGCCGCGGCGCCGCTGGCGGTAAAGATGACGGCGCCGTTGCCGTAGCCGGTGGAATTGATCCACTCGATGGCCTGGTCGAGAGTCCCGGGCCGGCTCAGGGAAAGCACGGGGCCGAAGAGCTCGGAGCGCGACACTTGCATGTCGATGGCGACATGATCGAGAAGCGTGGGTCCCACAAAGAACCCGTCGGAGTCCGGCAGATTCTCGCGCCCGTCGCGAACCAGACTGGCCCCTTCGTCGACCGCAGACCCGATCGCGGCGAACAATCGGTCTCGCGCCGTCCCGTCGATGACCGGGCCCATATCACTGTCGTCCCGTTCGTGGGTGGGCAAGAGTTTCATCCCGTCGATGGCACCCGCGATGCGGTCGCGGATCGTGTCGGCCGAGTCGCCTACTCCCATGACCACCGATCCCGCCATGCAGCGTTGTCCCGCACAGCCGTAGGCGGCACCCATGATCGCGCGCAACGTCGAGTCGGGTTCGGCGTCCGGCATGACGAGGAGAACGTTCTTGGCGCCGCCGGCTGCCTGGACGCGCTTTCCGTTGGCGGTGCCGAGGGTATAAACGTGTTTCGCCACGGCGGAGGAACCGACGAAACTGATTGCGGCGATGCCAGGGTGGACACAGAGGGCATCCACCACTTCCCGTCCGCCGTGGACGATGTTGAGGACTCCCACGGGCAGCCCGGCCTCGGCGAACAGTTCTGCGAGGCGGATGGCGGTAAGAGGGACTTTTTCGCTCGGCTTGAGCACGAAGGTATTTCCGCAGGCGATGGCGAGAGGGAACATCCACATCGGAACCATGGCGGGAAAATTGAACGGGGTGATCCCGGCGCAAACTCCGAGCGGTTCAAGCGTGGTGACGCCGTCGATCCCATCGGCGAGTTGTGGGAGCGACTCCCCCTTGAGCAAATGGTTCCGTCCGCAGGCAAACTCGACAACCTCGATGCCGCGCCGCACATCGCCCTGTGCTTCCGGAAAGGTCTTTCCGTTTTCGCGCACCACCAGTCTCGCCAGGTCCTCAAAACCGGCATCCAGGAGTTGCTTGTACTTGAACAGGATTTCGGTGCGGCGGGTCGCGGAGGTCCGGCTCCACGGGTGAAAGGCGGCGCCGGCCGCAGCGACGGCGCGGTCGACGTCGGCGGGGGTGCCGAGGGGAGTCTCGGCGAGGACTTCACCTGTGGACGGGTTGTGCACCGGGACTGTATCGCCACCGGGGGAGACGACCGCCTCGCCCCCGATGAGGTTGGGAAGGACGGATGGCATTACACTTCTTCTTGTTCTTCTGCTTCTGTTAGTTTTTGATCTCCCGGCTCGCCGGAGAGATCGAATTTGAACGTCTCGGCAGCGAGGAAGATGGAGACGAGCGTAATCCCGGCCACGGCTACGAGGTAGATCGAGACCGGCCAGGACGCCTGGCCCGACCATTCGAGCAGCGCCGTGGCGATCAAGGGGGCCAGGCCGCCCGCAAACGGGGAGGCCAGTTGGTATCCGATGGAAGCGCCGCTATAGCGGACTCGCGTTCCAAAAAGCTCGGAGAAAAACGCGGCCTGCGGGGCATACATCAAGGAGTGACCGATCATCCCCAGGATAATTGCCAGCCACACCAGAACGAGAGATTGCGTCTCGATCAGCCAGAAGAACGGAAAGGCGAAGAGTGCCAGGAACACCGCGCCACAGAGATACACGGGCCGGCGGCCGACGCGGTCCGACAGCATCCCGAAAGTGGGAATCGCCACCAACTGCACTGCAGCGGCGATCCAAACGCCGATGAGAATGGACTGCCTATCGAGCTCGAGCTGGACGGTGGCATAGGACAGGACGAAGACGCTGAAGATATAGAAGCAGGCGTTCTCCGCAAAGCGTGCGCCCATCGCCAGGAGGACGCTCTTCCAATAGTGGCGGATGACATCGAGGATGGGCACCTTGCTGACCTCCTCGCTTTCCACCACCTGGGCAAACAAGGGGCTCTCCAGCACGCGCAACCGGATGAACATCCCGACCGACAGGAGGACAATCCCGGCGAGGAACGGGATGCGCCAACCCCAGGCCATGAACACCTCGTCCGGCATCAGGGAACAGAGCGAAAAGACCCCGGTCGCCAGCAGCAAACCGGCCGGCACTCCCATTTGCACGCAGGCGCCGTACAGCCCGCGCCTCTTCCGGTGGCCATGTTCGACTGCCATCAGAACCGCGCCGCCCCACTCGCCGCCGACCCCGAATCCCTGAACGAAACGCAGCAGGACCAGAATGATGGGAGCGGCAACGCCGATGGATGCATAGGTCGGCAGGACCCCGATGAGAAAGGTCGCGGTCCCCATCATCATCAGGGTGGTGACCAGCATGGCCTTTCGGCCGATCCGGTCCCCGAAGTGTCCGAATACGATTCCCCCGATGGGGCGCGCAAAAAAGCCGATCGCAAAGGAACCATAGGCCGCCATGGTCGCGGCGAAGTCGTTGCCGACCGGAAAGAAGAGTTTGTTGAATACGAGGGCAGCCGCGGTGCCGTAGATGAAGAAGTCGTACCATTCGATCGCGGTTCCGACGAAGCTAGCCAGCACGACCCGCCCGACGGAGGAAGGCGGCGGTGGGTTGCTTTCGTTGCTGGTCATTTCGCCGCGGTCGGGTTGGAGCATCTTCGCCCGGGGAAGCCGCTACGTGGCATTTTCATCGCGACCCGTCACCCAGCCATTGCATTTGCCGGAGGCCGATGAGGACATCGTAGAGATGGTCCTCGCGAAATCCCTCCGGCAGCACCTGCACATACTTCTGTTCGGTCCGGTCGACGCTGGAGATGAAGGGGATATCGGTGACGATCTTCTTTGCGATCTCGAAGCTGGCCGGCGCGCTGAACGGCCCGGCGCGCGACTTGACCATCTCTTCGAGCAGTTCCAATGCGATCCAGTAGTTTTGTCGCTTGACCTCGGCCTTGTCCGGTTCGTTCCAGCTGCGAACTTTCCACCAGAATTTCCTTCCGGCGGGCAAAGCTTTCCCGGCGTAGGCGACACCGGTCGACATGTTGGATGCCACCTTGCCGCTGTCCCAGAGGTCGCCCTTTCCGGCTGCGAGGATCTTTTCGCTGCTGGCGACGAGGATCTGGTAGGCGGCTTGCGTCTGCGGGCGGGTGGTGCCGATCTTCCAGCTGAATCTCGGCTTGCGGCGCGAGGTATCGCATTTCAGAGCGATGGCAGTGATGCCCAGCCGCGCGATGATCGGGGCGTAGATGTCCTTGGGGCGATTGGATAAATCGACGTACTTGGCCAGATCGCGCATGGCGATGACGGTGCATCCCTCGTCCTTGAGATACTGCATGTCCCTGGTGAACAATTCGAGGCTGGTGCTGCAGTGGGGATGCACATCGGGAACGCCGTGGTAAATCAAGACACAGACGGATCCGTTCTTCGCTTTGCCGATCGCTTTCTCGAACGCTTCCTCACTGGGAGACAGGTTCCCACGAACAAAGGCGCCGGGGATCAGGAACGGATCTTCCTCGCGAGGATTGTAGGCAGAGCCGGGACCACCCCGGTCGTACATCGAATACTCCGGAGTCACCCCGCGCCGCGCGGCGACGTAACCTGCTTCCGCGAGAGCCTTCACGATCCGGCGATCGTGGTGCTCGCCGGGATAGGCGAAGGTCGTCGGCTTGCGGACCCCGTGCTCCTTGCAGGCCCGGTCGACGGCGGCAATCTCCTCGCGGACCTGTTCTTCCGTGATGTGGAGCATGTTTGGATGCGATGCCGAGTGGTTGCCGATCTCGAATCCCTGGGCGTCCAATTCCTTGACCTGCTTCCAGCTGAGCCGCCCGGCTAATCCCACCCATCCCGGGGAGACATAGAACGTCGCGCCGAAACCGTGCTTCTTGAGAATCGGTGCCGTCGTCGTAAAATCGCTCACATTCCCGTCGTCGAAGCTCAGAACCACGAGCTTGTCGGGGATCGGCAGCAGCTTGTTCTTCCTGTCGCTGTCTTTTTCTTCGACCTGCCCCTGCCCCGGCGGCGCCAGGGAGAAGGCGATCATCAGGGTGAGGGCGGAACCAAGGGGCCTAAGCGTGTTCTTCATGGTGATTGGCTGGATGCCTACAGGATTATTCAAGGCTCTTCCAGTTCCAGTTTATTTATCCGGGGCAGCGGGCGCCTTCTCGGCACCGCCGCCGCCCAGACTGGTCAGGTAACGGATCAGATCCACCACTTCGTCTTTGCGCAGCGTCGCAGTCAGGCAAGATTGAAAAGGACAATCCTGTAGTTCATTGGGCGACGAAACTAGTGATCCGATGATCGAGGAGAAAAGCAAATTCAGGTAGTTAAGGCCCCGAGAATTTACCGGCAGACTCGAAAGGCTGAAATTCCTCCGGGATAGGTGTGATGGATTGATCATCGGTTTCCAATTCACCATTCGAAGTTCCTCGACGGGCGTGCTGCATTTTCAATTTTTTTGATGCCGCGCGCGGCCGATACTCATGATCCTAATGCAACCAATCACCGCTTTGCCCAGCCCACCGTCTACGCAACCCAGTGCCGGGATCACTTCGGACCGATTGACCGCCTTCCCTTCGCCTTCAAAAATCAGAATGATGCGTTGACAGGAACAATCGACGCCATCCTCACGCGACCGCGTTTCGGAGGGCCTGGGCCCCGCGTTATGCATCTGCAGTCGTCGGCGCTCGGGGAACTCGTTTACATCGCTCCCGGAAGCAACGCGTGGGAGCTGCGCAAGGGAACCTCGGAAGCGGCGGCCGGGTGGAGGCTGGCCGGCCACCTCACCGACGAGACCTGGACGATCGACCCGACCCCGATCGGGTACGGCAGCGCGAGGCAGGTGCTCGCCACCACCTTGACCGATATGCAGCGCGGGTACTCGTCAGTTTACCTGCGTCACGCTTTCGACGTGGCGCCGGGAGAACTTCCTCAGTCACTCCTCCTGAATCACAACGTGGACGACGGATTTGTTGCCTGGATCAACGGCACCGAGGTCGCCCGCGTTCGTGCTGCGGGTGTCCAGAGCTTTGATTCCACCGCCGACGATTTCCAGTTTCCGGAAGGCGAATGGGATGAGATCGTAATTCCTGCCAATGCGGTGTCCGAGGGGCGCAACGTCCTCGCTGTGATGGCGGTCAACGACGACCTTGCGGGCAGCGATTTCGGCCTCGATTTCGAGCTTGTGCGGCTGGCTTCGGATGAGGCCGATGCCGTCGCGGACGACTCGATTTTCACGGTCACTCTTCCTGCCCAGGCAAATCGCAGTTTGGTCCGCTATCGGATCATCGTCACGGACACGCTGGGCGCTTCCATGCGCGCGCCGTTCGCCGACGACCCCTCGCTCAACTTCGCCTGTTTCGTGTACAATGGAGTCCCCGACTACGTGACGACGACGGCCACGTATCCGGCTGCCGATCTCACGACGCTGCCCGTCTACCATCTCATCGCCCGAAACGGGGACATCGCAACGTGCCGCGGCTACGACCCCGCGGACCGGCTCTTTCCCACCGGGGAGGGGAAGTCGACTTACAACTGGGAAGGGGCCATGTTCTATGACGGAGTCGTATACGATCACATTCGCTTCCGGCTTCGGGGCGGCAGCGGACGTTACCAGCTGGCCGGCAAGAGAGCGTGGAAGTTTCGTTTCAACAAGGGCCATTACTTCGATCTCCGCAAGCAGGACGGGACGCGCTACAAGAACAAGGCTCGCGTAGTCGAAACGTCGAAGATGCATTCCAACCGGGACGTCGGCAATTTCGGCCTTGTCGAATCCATCGACACGGAACTCTGGAGGCTCATCGGTCTTCCGGCACCCTATACTCACTGGTTCCACTGGCGGGTGATCGACGATGCCGAGGAGGCGCCCGACCAGTATGGTGGGGATTTCTGGGGCATGTCTCTGGTTATCGAGCGCTATGACCGGCGCTTCCTCGACGAGCACGATCTCCCCAGGGGAAACTTTTACAAGCTGATCGATCTCAACAACGACTACGCCGATCTGCAGCGTTACCAGTCCTGCGAAACCGGGGCCCCCATGAACTTTGAGGACATGGCCGGAACGCGATCCGAGTTCATTGCGAGCCGATCCGAGCAGTGGATTCGCGACCATGCCAACCTCGAGATGTATTATCGCTTCGCCGCGGTCCGGGAAGCAGTGCGCCACTACGACTTTCCCTGCCCAGGATGCAAGAACATGGCCTGGTATTTCGAAGCCAACTACGGACCGCAAAATGACTTCCGCGGGAGTTTGATGATCATGCCCCACGATTACGACGACACCTGGGGTCCGGTTTGGGACTATCGGAACGAGACGGTCATGAATGCCGTCGCCAACAAGCCCGAGATTCGCAAGGAGGAACGTAACGTGGTGCGGGCCTTCCGGGATCTCGTCTGGCAGCGAAATCAAATCGATCTTCTCATCGATCGACTCGCGGCCACCATCAGCGGGTTCACGCCGGCGGACGGGGCACGTTGGAGCAACGCCCCGGGCAGCGAGGGACGCGAGAACTGGGGCCCCATCGAGGCCAAGGTTGCCGACATGAAGAGGTTCGCCTGGGTCGGGGGCAGCTGGCCGGGCGGAACTGTGGGATCCGGAGGTCGCGCCGCCTTTCTCGATGCCTACGCCAACGACAACGCGATTCCCGGGACGCCCACCATCACTTACTCCGGCGAGGCCGGCTTCCCCGTGGACGGCCTCGCGTTGAGTTCCTCGGATTACGCCGACCCGCAGAGCGCCGCGACGTTTGGCGCGATGGAGTGGCGGATCGCCGAGATTACCCCGCTGGTCGGAGATACGATTGAGATTTTGCCCCGGGGCGCGTCGTGGCGCTATCTCGATGAGGGGTCCGACCAGGAAACGGTGTGGAGCTTGCCGGGATTCAATGACAGCACCTGGCAGGTAGGCGAGGGACCCTTCGGATACGGGTTCATAACGAACACCACTTTCAACACGGTCCTGGGATTCGGCCCCGACGATGACAACCGGCACATCACGACCTACTTCCGGACCACGATCGACATCAACGACCCCGCCGCCATCGAGTCCCTGGTTCTCCAGCTGAATGTCGATGACGGCGCGGTCGATTATCTCAATGGGATCGAGGTCGCCCGGGACGGAATGCCCGACGGCGTGATCAGTTTTCAAACTCCGTCACGCGACCTGGGGAACGAGGGCGTTTATGATGAACTCGAGATCGACGCCTCCGCGCTCGTTGCCGGGACCAATGTGGTTGCGGTCGAACTTCACCAGGAAGCCCCGGACAGCAGCGATCTGGGTTTTGATCTCGGCATCCAGGCCATCAGGTCGCCGGTCCCGCCGGGTGAAGATCCGAAATACGAGTGGAATGCCGGTTGGGAATCGGGCGTGCTCGCGTCATTTCAGCCGGCCATCACAATTCCCACCTCGGCGGTCCGGCCGAACCGGCGACACCGCGCGCGAGTCAGGCACATGGATAACACGGGTCGCTGGAGCCACTGGTCCGCCCCTGTCGAGTTCACGGCGACAGCTCCCGACACCTCGTTGTGGGAAGACGGACTCGTGGTCTCGGAGTTCATGTACAACCCGCCCGCGGCCAGCAATGCCGAACTTTCCGCCGGGTTCGAGAGGCAGGATTTCGAGTGGGTCGAGGTCAAGAACATAGCCGGGGTCCCCATCCCTCTCACCGAGGTTCGCTTCACCCAGGGAATCGACTTTGATTTCGACGGTGCGGACGTCACGTTGCTTGCTCCCGGAGCGTTCACGCTCGTGGTGCGGAATCGCGCCGCCTTTGAACTGCGCTACGGAAACGGTCTGCCCGTCGCCGGCGAATATCTAAACAACGAGGAAGGAGCCCTGGGCAATGGGGGAGAGCGACTCAAACTTTCCTATGGCGCAGGAATCCCGATTCGGGACTTCGTCTATGGCGACCTCCCGCCGTGGCCCGGGGCAGCCGACGGCGAAGGCGCCTCCCTCGAACTCATCAACCCCGGCAGCAATCCCGACCATGCGCTGGCCGCAAATTGGAAAGCGAGTACGGTCGTCGGGGGGAGTCCCGGCCAAACGTCCCCCGGACACACCTTTCAATCGTGGGCGGCGACCGTCTTTTCTCCGCCCGAACTCGACGATCTCGCAATCTCCGGGCCCGGTGCCAACCCCGACCAGGACACCTATTCCAATCTTGCCGAGTTTGTCCTCGGAGGAGATCCCTGGCGACCGGATTCCGGACTGACCTGGGTGGTCGTTGAAGACGGGGAACCTCTGTTCAAATTTCGTAAGCGAGACGATATCAGCGGAATCGTCTATCACGTGCAGCACTCGGATGATTTGCAATCCTGGCTATTGGGTCCCCCGTCGATTGTGCCGCTCGGTGAATCGCCGAACGGAGATGGCACGTCGACGGTTTCGGTCGGGCTTGCCTTCGAAGACACGGATCACTACTTCCGCTTGCTCATCGAGATGGAGTGATCACTTCAGCAGGCGGTCCATGATGTTGCGGACGATTCGATCCACGATCTTGTTCCCCGACTTGAGGCCATCCGACCAGTCGCAGCTGCCCACCGTGACGACCGTGCCGTTGCGAGTGTAGGTGCCGACGGTTGCGTAGCCGTCGTGCGCGAGATCCTCCGGGACGAGATTGCCCGGCCCGGCAGGCCACGATTTGCGGATATCGTGCGCCCATTTGAGGGTGCCTTCCGGTTCATCCCAGCGCGCCGACCCGGTGGCCACCACTTCAAAGTTTTTCGGCGTGCCGTCCCGTCCGGTCGCGATCGGATAGCCGTCCTTCCACACGATCTCGCAGCCATCGCATTCATAGCCGCAAATCCCGTCTTCCGCACCGAACTTGTCGCCTTTCTTCAGGCCCGTGCCCGCCAGGATCCAGTGCTCGGGGCGATGCGCGGTGTACTCGCCGGCGCCTTCTTCCACCGGGGCCTTCTCGCCGATCACTCGCCCGTTGTGAAACAGGCGGATGTGCTTGCCGTCATAAGTCGCGGCGACGTGGTGCCACTTGCCGTCGAGGATGACTTTGGGGTCGATCTTGCCCGCCAGTTCCACGTATCCGGAGTCGAATCCGAGACCGGTCCAGAGGCCGTTCCTCTCGCCCGCTCCGCCGAGGGCAAGAAGCTGACGCCCCTCGCCGTCTTCCTTCCGATAGATCATCAGCCAGGTTTCCGGCGCCGAGGCGGGGCGAACCCAGGCTGCGATGGTGATCTCATTGGTGGCCGGTCTCAGGCCCGGATAGTGGGCGACCGCGGCGGTCTGGTCTTTCCCGTTGAAGCGAAGCGCCTTCCCCTTTCTTCCTTCGACATAGGTAAACTTTTCCCCGATCTCCTCCGGAGCGGGCTGGCCCTTGCCCGGCGCGGCGTGATTGCGCAAGTCCCCGTCGAATCTCCACCAGGCAGCCAGTGCCTTCTGCGGAACTTCCAATTCGCCCCGCATGAGTTGCGCGATCGAGTCGGCGTCCAGGGCCTTGTTGTAGATCCTCAACTCATCGAGGTCGCCGTGAAAAAATTCGTCCGCGTTCCGGAATGACCCGATGTAGGCCGGCTGATCGCCGGGCACCAAGAGTTCTCCTTTTCCGCCCATGAACTCGCCGTGCAGGCCGTTGTATCCTCCGTAGGCGAATCCCACCCCGCTGAGATGGTTCTCCGGTCTTCCCAGGAGAGGCTCGCTCCACAGATCGGTCAACTCGGCGTGCTTGCCGGCCTTGAATGCCGGGTCGTGATCGTGGGCACGCTTGTAACAGACCAGTTCACGCCCCTGATTCTCGACCTTGACCTGCCAGCAGATCGAGTTGCCGCTGAAAAAGGCGACATTCCCACCGCGGGCGATGAAGGCTTCCAGGTTGTCGCGCATCCCGGCCGACCAGTACTCGTCGTGCCCGACGCTCAGCACCAAATTATATTTCGCCAGCTCCTCGGGATGAAATTCCAGATCGAGGTTGGCGCAGTAATCGATTCCGTATCCCGCTTTTTCCGCCCAGATGATGAACGGCTCGTCCCAGGTGTGATAGGAGTTTGTATTCGGATTGTACCACTGCTGACCCGGCTGCAATGGAGTGGGATAGATCTTGAATGGCTTGTCAAATGAGACCCGGGGAAAATTCGGACCGGAGTAGAGGGTGGTTCCGCCCCACTCGTTGTAGGCTTGATAGGTGTTGGTCGCGATCTGGTAGAGGATCTTGTTCTTCCTTCCTGGATTCGCCGACCGCACGATCAACAGAGCGTCGCGGGTTTCCGATTTTTCTTTCCCTCGATGGCCTTGAAGTTTGGCGATGTAGAGTCCGGACGGCCAGTCCTTCCCCACCGGCAGATCGATCGCCGCAGGCCATCCGCATCCGAACAGGGCCACCTTGGGCGGCACCGGATGGAGGCCGGCCTTGAGTCCCCGAGACTTCCAGACCGTCTTTGGTTCCGCCCCCACGCGCGTGATCTCCACGGAGAAGGTGTCTGCATTGGTGGACACATGGAGACCCACCGCATCGCCGGGGAGGCAGCTCATCTGCGCAAAGTAGCCTTCGATGGCGAGCGGATCGGAACCGTCGCCCTGCGCGACGAGAGTCCCGCCCGAGGCGGCCAGGGTCCCCGCACCCAGGAGTTGGTTCAGGAACCTGCGGCGGCTCGCGGCTCCTTCGGTCGATCGTAAATCGGAGGAGGGGTCGGTCATGGCAAATTCACTCTGGTTTCTCAACACCTTGATGCGAACGGAATCGTTTATCCAATCACAAAAACCATGCGCGCCCGAATCCACCCATCGGCAGTCCGCTTTTTGTCCGTCGTAGCAGCCAGCGCCTGCCTCGTTGCGCCCGTGCACGCGGAAGAGGACGCCCCCGGTTTCGAGATCACCAACTTGGCCGTCCAATTCTTCGAACCGGCGACGCCGATCCGTTGCCCAACGTGATCGTGACCGGGAAAGTACCGTCAAACCACATTGCAAGAGGCTCCGGTTCATCTTGAACCAGCCGCTTGACCGTTCATCGGCGCGGGCTCATTATCGATACAAGTGAGACCCGCAGTGCAGAACAGAAGCCGCCTATGGACGAGGGGCACCTTGTGCCTCTTTGCCACCGTCTTGTTGCCGGCGGCAGGGAAGGGCGAACCCAGCAAGGAGTTCCTTGAGAATCGCCCGAAAACGTTCCGCAACGACAACCGGACCGTCTGGCTGGACGCGGAGCAGCGTCCCGACGACGACATCTACACCCTCACGCGCCGGGCAACCTTTGAGACGAAAGAGGGCCGGAACGAATTCGCCCTTCAGGTGGCCGGCGACCTGGATCCATTTAGCCGCTTCGTCCGGCTAGACGCGTCGGCCAAGGTGGTCAACCCCAAGGTCCTGACCGACTCCTGCATCGACACCTCCTCCCCTGCGAGTGTCGCTGCGGCGCTCTGCAAGCCGGGCATGAGCGACCGGGAGAAGGCGATCGCCATATGGTACTTCCTCGCGGACAAACTGTTCTGGGCCGGGAACCCCGTCGAACACATCGAGGGGCAGTTGCATTACAGCTGCGATCCGACCATCGTCCTGAACAGCTACGGTTACAGCGAGTGCAGCAATCTCGGCCCGCTTGAAGTGGCCTACTGGCGGGCGGCCGGGCTGAAGGCACGGAAGGTCCGCAACGGCCACGACGGCAAGATTTTCCACAGCATGGCCGAAGTGTTCTACGACGGCGACTGGCACCTGATGGACCTCACTCAGCTCGCCTACTATCTTGAGCGCGATGACAAAACGATCGCGAGCGGGGCGGATCTCTGCAAGGATCCGGAGCTCGTGTTGCGCATGGTCAACGAGACTGGCTTCGATCCCACTTGGTGCACGGGAGATTACGTCGCCTCAAAGTTCGGCCAGATGTTCGGCGGCGGCACGACCGCACTCCCGGGTAGCAACTACAAGGAGTGGACGTTTCCGCCGGAACACAAGATGGATATCGTGCTGCTGCCGGGTGAGCGGTTCCAGCGGAACTGGTCGAACGAGGGATTCTACTGGAACGCCTGGGAGAACCATGCGCAGAAGAAATACACGATCGAAGAAGAGCTCGAGCACCGCCGAAAGAGGTGTCGGCAGTACTTCGCGAACGGATCTCTGACGTATCGCCTCGATCCCAAGGTCGCCACCTTCCGGTCGTTCCTTCACGGCGGCTCCAAGCTGGTTGTGGATCCGGAAGGCACCCCCCCCTGCCGGACCTCGCAGCCGTCGCAGGAGGGAACCTTCATCCTCCCCATCGACTCCTCCTATGTCATCACAGACCTGTCCGTCAAGGCGCTCGTCCGCCGGCCGGCCGCTGAAGACAGGATATCCGTCACCTATTCGGTGGATGGCGGGAAGAGCTACCTTCCGCTGCTCCAGGTCAAGGAGACCGGCGAGGAAGTCGCCGTCGTCGCCGAAGTTCCCATCCTGCGCGGGATGTATCACGTGCTCGTAAAATTCAGCTTTCTGTCCGGCGGTGCGGAGCCGTGCGGGCTCAGATCCGCAGAGGTTCGCGCGCGGCTCCAGAACAATCCGCGCAGCCTTCCGGGTTTGAAGGCGGGAGAGAACAAGATCGCCTATGAGTCCGCCTCCCAAGAGGGATCGGCCGCTCTCAGCTACGTCTACGTCGAGCGCCACAAGCTGCCGCTCGCTCTCCAGTGGCCCGACCTGCGTCGCGTCGGTCCGGACGCCGTGTTCCTGGCCGATCTCGCGAGCGGGGCGTCGATCCCGATCAAGTTCCAGAACACGGGCGGCGAGAAGATCACGCTGAAGCCCATCGTCACGCACGCGCCGGAAGGCTGGAGGATTGACTTTTCCAGAGAGGCCGCCGAACTCGAGCCGGGGCAAGAGACCGGTCTCACGCTGCGCTGCAAGCCGCCGGCGAACGCCGGGGAAGGGATCGTCGGCGCAGAGATCGACCTGCAGCCCAACGGGACGCCGGCGCGAAAGCGCCTCCTCCTGTGCGTCATGAAGGGAGCGATCTTCTTCGAGGCGGAGGGCACCACGCGCAACGCTCTGAGCACTCGGCGCGACAAGACGGCGTCCGGCGGGTTGTGCGTCGGCCAGCCGCCCGGGAAGAAAGGGTTCGCCTCGTATGTCGTCAACGTCCCCCGAGACGGCGACTACACCCTCGTTACCCGTATCGGCGAAGTCACGAAGTACGCCAGGGAGACGAGTTTCCGTTTCGCGCTCGGAGGCAAGGAACCGCGCGACGTGGGCGTCGATGAAAACAACATCTGGCGATCTAAACTGGACAACTACACGAAGCACTGGGCCTGGCGCATGCACAAGGAGCCGTTCCGCCTCAAGGCCGGACCGCACCGCCTCGTCGTGACGGCGCTGAGCCCCACGACCTATCTGGACTGTTTTGCGCTGGTGAGCGATAAGCAG
>Ga0310121_10002331_pt1 | contig 18155 bp, 14 predicted proteins | sample CB27_Tmax_986_MG_FD_203504 | JGI IMG/M metagenome (GOLD analysis project Ga0310121, IMG submission 203504) | Marine microbial communities from Western Arctic Ocean, Canada - CB27_Tmax_986 | ecosystem: Environmental > Aquatic > Marine > Oceanic | place: Canada: Western Arctic Ocean | collected...
CACCTGGATCTCAGGACCGGGCTCTACAAGGACTTGGAGCTCTATGCCTCCTTGCCCCTCGTGCTGAGTTGGCAGTCCGAACTCAACCACGATACGGGTGTCTCGACCGGGAACTCATTGGTGTCCACTGGCCTGACCTCCACACTCTTCACAGTGCCCTTTGAGAGTGCTAGACGTATTGGCATCGGTGATTTGAGCGCGGGACTCAAGTGGGCGCCGATTCACGCACAGCGGGACTCCCTGTTGCCATCGGTCGTGATTGGGGCGGAGTATCTGGCGCCGACTGGATCGGCGCGCAGCGCGGGCGGAACGGGAGTGGGTGGTGGTGTGCATGCATTCACGCTCTTTACAGCCATCAGTCAGCCCATCGGGCGCATCGTCGAGCCGTATTTGACGTTCAATGGCACGTACCGAGTGGCCGAACCCAGCGGACCATTTCAACATACCGTCGTCACGCAAACTCGTGTGGCCCCTGGGCACTCCATGGCATTCGCAATGGGGGCGGAGTTCTCTCCATGGGGCGCTCCGGGCGAGATCGGACAACGGCTTCGAGTGGATCTGCGGGCGATGGCCGATTTTACCACCGATGGACGGCAGTTCTCAGAACTCTTTGACGCGTTGGGAACGAGTGAGTGTAGCCCTGCCAATCAATGCGACCGGACATTGTACACTCGAACCCGATTTGACCAGGTCCCCAAGCGGACCGATGGGGTAACCGATGTCGAGCAACACGGTCGTGTGGGTGGCCAGTTGAGTGTCACGTACGACGCTCTTGAGAACCTCACCATTCGTGCCCTTGGGGCCTATTATTTCACCATGAGCCACTTCATCACCTACGCCGACGCCGGCAAAGATCTCGATGGCCAGGGAAATGTGCGCTGGGCCAACAAACGCGGACAGAATGAGTTCAATCCATTTTACAATCACTCCTACGACGACTTCGGGAAGCGCTTTCGCGTCGAAGGAAGCCACGACGTTCGCTTTTTTCTAACCATTCAAGGACAACTCTGAGAACGGTGCGTATTCAGACGGTCCAGCTCGGTTTCACAAGACCACGCAACCTTTTTTTGGTCGTGATGGCTGGAATCGTCATCACCTCGGGTTGCCGCAAGGACGAATTGGAGTCTACGCCGGCACCATCCCCGCAAGCACGGAGCGTAGAATCTGGCTCGAAACCCGCAAGAACACGGCCTGAATCGGCTGTGGCACTTCCTATAGAATGGGCGACTGAAGACACCTCAGCCGTGGCAAAAGGCCGCAAAAGGGTGGATATTCAAGCGGCCCGGAATTCACTCCCGCTCTCGTTGTACATCGCGGATCGATTGGATTGGCTGGATCGACGGGTTGGTTTACGCGTCACGGCCGTACCGGGCGAGTACTACAACTGCCATTACAAAGGACGAAAGTCCTCCGTGTATCACGTGCGGCTCCGTGGGGACGGTTCGGCTTATTTGGATGGGTATGTGCCGCGAGACAAGGCGGGAGAAAAACTCTGGATCGCGTTGAAGAAAAAGAAGACGCTTCCGATGACGGTGACTGTTGTGATGCGCACCGAGACCGTGAGTACCATCTGCTCGACACAGGTCGATGTCATCGATCATCGCATCGGTTGGGACGATCATGGACCCACGCTGGCGGCTGAGGGCGCTCTCAAGCGTCGGATCCAAAATGCGAGGGACCGTGTACCGGTCAACAATCGCCCAACGATCGCTTCGTTCAAGAAAGTTCGCGCGAAATACATCGATTCGACCCTGTCGTTTCGAGTTCGTGCGCGGCTGGACCGATATTATCAATGTCGCTATCGAGATGCGGAACGAACTCATTACGCCATTTCTCTGACCGGGGATGACTATGTGGGACTTCGTGCCTACATCCCTAGAAATGAACAGGGGAGTGCGCTCGCGCACTTGTTGGCCACCGACGAAGGACGTCGCCTGACGGTCACTGTGACCATCCCCCAAGGACGATTCGATGAGTTATGCTCCGATCAGGTGGAGATTGTGGCGTGGCAAAAGGGGTGGAAGCCCGGTCGCTTGCAAAAGTGAGTGGATCGGATGTCAACGCGTAGCAGCGCTAGGACAGCTTCTTCAAGGCCTCTGTAATTCGATCCAGGCCGGTTTCAATGGTCTCCATGGAAGAAGCGTAACTAAATCGAGCGAAGCCCGGTGCGCCGAAGGGAGTGCCGGGGACGATGGCGACCCGCGCATCGTCCAACAAGTAATCGGTCAGATCCCAATCGGTTTCCAACGTGCGTTCGCCAAGACGGCGTCCCAGAACACCCGAAAAGTTGGGAAACGCATAAAATGCGCCCTGCGGTAGGTTGCAGTGCACTCCTTCGATGGCGTTGAGTCGGTCCACGATGTATCGCCGACGTGCATCAAATGCCTCCAACCATTGCGCCAGAAACGCATCCGATTCGGTCAACGCGGCGATGGCGCCGGCTTGACTCACCGTTGCAGGATTGGATGTGACCTGTCCCTGGAGTCGGGTCATGGCGCTGATCAACGTGGCGTTTCCAATAGCGATGCCAATGCGCCACCCTGTCATTGCATAGGTTTTGCTCAAGCCGTAGACCGTCAAGGTGCGATCCGCCATCGAGTGACCATCGACAGTCAAGGTCGCGAAAAATCGACTCTGATAGTCATCGTAGGTGAGCCGTGCATAGATTTCGTCGCTGACGACCCACAGATCGCGCTGGACGGCAAAGCGAGCGATGGCCAGTAGGTCGTCTTCCGTGTAGCCCGCTCCCGTTGGATTGCTTGGGCTGTTGAGAATCAATCCCTTCGTGTTGGGCGTCCAGGCTGCTTCCAGATCGGATACTTGTACCCGAAAGCCCTCTTCGGCTGTGGTCGGAACCACCACCGTTTTTCCACCCGCCAATTGTATCTGTACGGGGTAGGTCACCCAGTAGGGCGCGGGCAGTAACACCTCATCACCCGGATTGCACAAGCACATCATCGCGTTGTACAGCGCGTGCTTGCCCCCGCAACTCACCATGACTTCGGAGGGTTCGGCGTGCAGCTGAAAGTGTTTTGCCATATGATCAATGATGGCCTGTTTCACCGCGGGCAGCCCGCCCGCCGGTGTGTAGCGTGTCCACCCTTCATCCAGTCCACGTTTTGCCGCGTCGCGAATGTGTGCGGGCGTTTCAAAATCCGGTTCGCCCGCGCCAAACCCAATGACGTTAATGCCCTGGGAACGCAATTGAGCGACTTTTGCGGTCACCGCCAGCGTTGGAGAGCCTGGAACTTGGGTGGCGCGCTCTGACAACTTCATGAGCTTTCCTCCGGAGCTATCGATTGTACTTGGCTTGGAGCGCAACGGCGGTGGTTGGATGCACCAAATCATCGATGTTTCCACCAAGCTGCGCGACCTCGCGTACGAGCGAAGAGGACACGTAGAAGAGTCCGGCACCGGTCATCATAAAACAGGTCTCCACCGACGAGTTCAGGTGTCGATTCATGTTGGCCATCTGAAATTCATACTCGAAGTCCGAGACGGCTCGAAGCCCACGCAGCACGACCGAGGCTCCCACGCGCTCTGAATAGTCCACGAGCAACCCCTCGAAGGAGTCCACTGTGATTCGAGAGTCGTGCCCCACGGCCTTGTGGATCAGTTCAATGCGTTCTTCAATGCCAAAGAGTCCAGTCTTGTCCGGATGGATAGCCACAGCAACCGTCAGTTGCTCGAACACCGCCAATCCTCGTTCAATGATGTCGATGTGCCCAGTGGTAATTGGGTCAAACGATCCAGGGTACACAGCTCGATTCATGCGTGTGCCTCCGCGCTATCCGTGGGTCTGTAAATGCTAATCGCTGTGCTTCCATACCGCCGACGATCCGAGAGTACAAGCCCATCGGCAGAATCCGGCAGCATTTCATTGGGCTCATGTTCAGTCACCACCGCTCCGTTGGGGGCTGTAATGGCACTGCACAAGGGGAGAATCTGTGCCAGGTGATCGTGTCCGTAGGGCGGATCGAAAAACAACACGTCAAACCATTCGCCCGCTTCGCTCAGGTGTTTGAGTACCGTCGTTGCGTCTCCAATGTGTAGCGAAACACGGTCTTTGACGTCGAGTGCTGCCGTCGTGTCCGACAGATGACGGCCTGTTTTTCGGTGGTTGTCCACAAAGGTAACCGCACTCGCCCCACGACTCAGCGCTTCAAACCCAAACGCTCCAGAGCCTGCGAAACAGTCCAATACACGACGATTTTCCCACTGGGGCCCCAGTAGACTCATCAGTGCCTCCCGAACCCGTTCTGTGGTCGGCCTTACCTGCTCAGAGGGGACGGCGATGCGTCGTCCCCGAAGCGTACCTCCAACGATTCGCACCACCCGGATGTAGCAGTGGCGTCCATTGGGGTCAAGGGGAGCGCCCTTGATTACGTCGTGTAACCTGTTGAAAACACGGTGAAAGTTTAAATTAATCATTTTTATTCAACGAAGATGGCTGGGGTTGTGAAGGGAGAGACGTGGCTGGTGAGGCCCGCCCACCCCGCATCCCCACGAACGTTTCGTCGGGATACGAGATGGATGTCAACCCGAACCGCGAGGAAGAAAACATGCGTTACGATATCAATAAACATCAATGGAACGATTTCTGTACGAAAGCCCTGCGGGCTCTCGTTGTAACCTCTTTTGTCATCGTAGCGGGCGCTTGCGCACCTGCCGAAGACGCTCCTGGATTGAATGTGACCTTCGAAGAAATTGACGCGGGATTGACCGCTCAATGTAAGACAGCGTCCATGGGCAGCGACACGAGTTGCAAGAGTGAGTCCACGTGGAAAGCATACGCTGATCAAGTGTGTGCCGATCATGGAACTCGTTTGAGCGCGTTTAAAGTTGGTGAAACCTGCACGACCAGCTCGAAACTCAGTGCGTCCGATAAGAGCAAAGGTGCTCCCGGCAAAGACTCTCTTCAGCCGACGACGAAGAAGGGTTACAGCTTTGCCAAGTTCACCTGTTGCGCAAAACCCCAAATCGACACTAAACCCACGACAACCAAGCCCAAGCCTTCGGTGGATCCCGTGCTTCCACAGCAAAAGTGTTACACCGACGTGGTGGGCTCGAAAGACATGTGTCACGATCCAGCCGAGTTGAAGTACTGGGCGAACAAGACCTGTGTCAATACTGGCGGGCAACTGAGCGCCATCAAAGGTGGACACGAGTGCAAAGGTGGATACAACTTCGCCAAGTTCGAGTGTTGCAAAGACGCCCAAGTCAATTCGCCCAAGCCCTCTCCAGCCAAGCCTGCGCCCAGCAAGCCTGGCGTGACTGCGGCACAGCCCGAGCAGAAGTGCTACAGCGCTTTCCTCGGTGACGATGAGAAAGTGTGTCTCCAGTACGACGACTTCAAGATGTGGGCATACAAAGTGTGTGCAAACGACGGTGGTAACCTGAACGCCCTGAGCCTGGGTCAGTCTTGTGGCAAGAAGGGTCATTCGTTGGCCAAGTTTGAGTGTTGCATCGACGCCGTCGAGCCCACTCCGACCAAGCCCACTCCGACCAAGCCCACGCCGGAGAAGCCGGAAATTGAGCAGCCCGCGGACAAGTGTTTCAGCACCCTCGTGGGTTCCAAAGACATCTGTCTCGCCCCGGCCGACCTCAAGGCGATGGCGAACAAGACCTGCGCCAAAGCGAATGCGCACCTTGAGAACGCTTCGCTCGGTTACGAGTGCAAGGGTGGTTTCCACGCGGTCAAAGTGACCTGCTGCGTCAGCGCCTCGGACATCCAAGAGAAGCCGGACATGAAGCCGGTTGACCAGGATGACAGTGACGACGTGCAAGATGTCGAGAAGCCCGACACCAAGCCTGCGGACACCAAGCCTGTGGACAGCAAGCCCACGGACACCAAGCCGGTCGACGACAGCGCCGACGACATTTCGGACGCACAATGTGCAACCGGTTACTACGGTGGCGGCAAAATGTGTATCGCCAACGACGTCCTCAAAGCCATCGCGCACAAGATGTGTGCCAGCAAAGGACTTGAGCTCGAAGACGCTGCGTTGGGTACGGCCTGTGGTAAGGGCGCCAGCAATGGCGTGAAGGTTGTGTGCTGCGAGTAATCGCTCTCTAGAACCGAAGCGTTCGAATCGCAAAGCGGGCAGGCCAGGAGGCCTGCCCGCTTTTTTTTTCGTTAAGGGATGGGCTCGACGAAGAGCGAGGGCTCGTATTCTGCCGGCGCCTGGTAGCCGAGCAGGGCGAGCGCCGTCGCGGCCACATTCGCCAGTCCCCCGCTGTGTGTCAGCCGGAGGCCCGCTTGTCCGCCAGCAATGTAGAGCGGCACAGGGTTGCACGTGTGGCTGGTGCGAGCCCGGCGTTGATTGTTTTCGCTTTGAAGAAACACGCCACTTTCGTCTCGGAGGAACATTTCATCCGCGTTCCCGTGATCGGCGGTGACCATCAGCACCCCCTTGGCCGCCAACGTCGCCTGCATCAGTCGGCCCAAATTAACATCCACGGCTTCCACGGCTTTCACTGTGGCGTCCAGGTTGCCGGTGTGACCCACCATGTCGCCATTGGGGTAATTGAGCCGCAGAAACCGGGTTGTGCCGCTCTCAATGGTTTGGATGGCGGCGTCGGTGATTTCCTTGGCTTTCATTCGAGGTGCTTGGTCGAAGGGCACCACATCACTCAGAATCTCCAAGTAGGTTTCGGTTGTTTTGTCGATATACCCGGAGCGATTCCCATTCCAGAAATAGGTGACGTGACCATATTTTTGCGTTTCGCTACAGGCCCATTGGGTGACGCGATTGTAGGCCAAGTATTCGCCGAAGGTTTGGTCAATGGCGGGTGGTTCGACCAGGTAGCGTGTCGGCAAGTGCAGATCGCCGTCGTACTGCACTATTCCTGCGTATTGAATGGTTGGGCACCGTCCACGTTCAAAACCGGAAAACTGCTCCTTGGCCTCTTCGAATGCGCGGCTCAGTTCAATGACGCGATCCCCCCGGAAGTTGAAGCAGATCACGCTGTCGCCATCTTGAATGGGGCTGATCGGATCCACCACGAATGGGGGCAAGTATTGATCGCTGATGCCAGATTGCTCACTGCGATAGGTCTCGATGGCTTCTCGAGCGGATGGGAATCGTCGTGCTTGGCCGTGTACGTGTGCATTCCATCCACGTTCCACGATCGACCAATCGGCCTCGTAGCGATCCATGGTCGTGACCATGCGCCCCCCCCCGGAAGCGATGCGATAATCGGTCTTTAACGAGGTCAGAAGGGCTTCCAATCGATCGACGTACACAAGCGCCGACGGGTCGGGAACGTCTCGACCATCGAGGAGGACATGTACGCGTGCTCGTCGCACTCCGTCCGCATGTGCGGCTCGTAGGAGCGCATGCAAGTGCTTCTCGTGGCTGTGCACATTGCCGTCCGAGAGCAGACCAATGAGATGCAACGTGCCTCCAGACATGAGTTGGCGCCACAAATCACTGCGGAATAGTGCCCCCGTCTCAATGGCGCTGTTCACTAAGATTGCGCCTTGGTCGAATACGCGCCCCGCCCCAAGGGCGTTGTGACCCACTTCAGAGTTGCCCATGTCCTGATTCGTAGGAAGGCCCACGTATTGGCCGTGGGCGCCCAGCGTGGTGCGTAGTGATGTTTGATGGAGGCGGTCCAGCACGGGTGTATTGGCGAGCCAGATGGCATTGCCATCATCCTGGGGACCGACGCCCATTCCGTCCATGACCACCAAGACCAGGGGACCATTCGGTGCCTTCAAAAAGGGATGGGGGGCGAGCGTCCAATCGAACATGCTTTGGGATGTAGCCTCCACCGGATTCGGTGTCAATGCAGCAGCGTCACTGTGCACACAAGACAGGCCTCATGTTACAAGCGGGCGGTGATTCCCAACGCTTCGTTCAGTGTGGTGCCGATGTCTGTTGGGAGCGCATCCAATGCCTCTGCGTCCAGCCCGAGTTTTTCGGTGGCGAGGGTCCTGCGATCGTCTTGGGGTTGATGGTCAAAGTAGGAATACCCGTACGACAGGGCACTTTCAAAGGACAGACACACGAGGGCCTGAAGGTTGGAGTCAAACGCGCCGTGGTGATCTCCGGCCAGATCGACAGCCGTCTGTGGAAAACTCCAGGTATGGAGCAAGCGCTTGCCCATCGGTTCGTGCCACTCTCGCATAAAAGCAAAGAGTCTGTGTTCATTCTGATGATCGAACACGCCATCGATTTTTTCCTCGGCCAAGAGGCGAATCAGCAAGGGCTCACCGACGTTGTGAAAGAGGCCCAACAAGTAGGCATCTTCTGGATCCGCGCTCTTGGTCATGGTGGCCAACGCGCGGGCCGCAATGGCCGAGTACAGGGTGTTTGTCCACATTTGGCGTAGGTAGCGTTTCGCCCCATCCGGCCCCATTTGGCAAAAATCACTCATGGCGATGGTTTCAATGAGGTTCGCCACCGAACGATTTCCCAGTCGCACCAGCGCCATTCGAAGGTTGGTCACGCGAGGACCATAGGGTTTGTAGTAGGCGGTATTGGCCAATCGAATCACCTGACTGGCAACGGCCGGTTCCCCTTCGATGAGCAGTTGGAGCTCTCGCCCTGACAAATCGGGAATGGCTCGAAGGCGGCTAGCCGATCGTGCAATGGACGACATGGCTGGCAATTCCACGTCGCCAGAGTCCACCCGAAGCGCTATTTTCTCCAGCAAGGACGGATCGTGCATGGCTGTTTCCACCGTCTGGACGGCGTGACCGCGTTTCGCGACTTTCGATTTGGTCTCGTCCGTTCCCATACTCACCCGTTGATCTTGTTCATGCATACAGCTTAGCTGGAACGCACCCCGTGGTCCAACGAAACCGGGGCCGAGGATGTTTTTGCCGGAAACAGGGGTTGAGGAGCGGGTTTTTCAGAGCCAATAATCACATATTTCATTGAAATAACTACGTTTTTACATTGAACTGACATGTCAGTCTAATTTTGCTTTTCTTTCTCCTTCTGGTCGGGTAGGGTGGCGCCTCCGCGCCGACGACATGGTGTGGCGAGGAGCCTATGAAAAAGACGACTACTGTGGCTTTTGTTCGGGTGGAAGGAACCCTGGTTGACCGGGGCGTATTGTCCGCTTCAGTGTACATCGCGTCCAATGGACAAGGATTGACCGAACGACTGTTGCGTTTGGGCCAGGTGGCACTCACAGCCCCCGTGTATGGATTGCTTGGGCAAAACGATCGGGTTCTTGCGAATCGATTGGCGTATGTCGCTGCACGCGGCATGTCCGAGGACCGTTTGGCCGTGCTGGGTGAAGAGTATTTTGAAGACATTCTTCAGGAGCGCATTCTGGACAGTGGGATGGATCTGTTGAGAAAGGCCAAGGCGGCCGGCCACAAAATTGTGTTGTTGTCCGAGGGCATTGAGCAATTCACGCGACCCCTGGTAGCCCATTTGGCCGAAACGTTGGATATCGACGAGTTGCCAGAGAGCTTGGTATGCAATGTGTTGGAGTTGCGCGCCGGCGAGGCAACGGGTCGTCTGTTGGATCCGGTCGTGGGCGGTCATGACAGCGGTCGATGGGCGTCTCAGTATGCGCAAGAGCATGGTGTGGATCTTGAGCGTTCAGTGGCCTACGCAGCCCACGGTCCCGACATGCTTCTTCTGGCGGCCGTAGGAAATCCCTGCGCAGTCAATCCCGATTACACCCTTCGACGGGCCGCCTCTCAGGCTGATTGGCCCATTATGGAATACACGCTGTAAGGAGCATTCCATGGCATCGATATCCATTAACCATACATACGCCGGCAAGCATGTGTTGCTGACGGGAGCCTCGGGTTTTCTCGGCAAGGTTTGGCTGGCCATGATGTTGGACCGGGTTCCAGAGATCGGATGCATTCATGTGCTTATCCGAAAGAAAGGCCTACGTCCCGCGGTCGACCGCTTCGAAAAAATGGTGGGTTCCTCGTATGCATTCAAGAATCTCCACGAGCGTTTTGGCGAGGAGCTAAGCGCATACATCGCGCAACGTGTCGAAGTCGTGGAAGGTGACGTCAGTCTACCAAACTTTGGGTTGGAAGAGTCCGTGGCACAGCGCCTTCGGACCCAACTCGATCTGGTGGTTAACTGTGCCGGATTGGTCGATTTTAACCCCGATCTCCGGGATGCGTTGGGGACCAACGTGAACGGTGGTCTCCATGCAGCGGAGTTCGTGCGTAGTTGCCAGGACGCGGCCCTGCTGCATGTGTCGACGTGTTATGTGGTCGGCAATCGCTCGGGCATGATCGAGGAAGAGGTCCACGCCAACTATGCGCCGGCGAACCCGGATTTCGATTCCGAGGCGGAATTCACCGATCTTCAACAGACCATTGATGACGTCACTGCGGAGTTGGAATCCAGCGAATCGGAGGAGGAACTCAAGCAAGAGGTGCTCGATAAGATCCGTCGACGTGGTCTGGACGAGAGCAATGCCACGTTGATTCGAAACATGACCCATCGCCAGCGTCAGCAGCGGCTAAAGAACCGTTTGGCGGAGGAAGGCGAACGCCGCGCTTTGGCGCATGGTTGGCCGAACACGTACACCTATACCAAGAGTCTGGCCGAATCGTTGATCGCCCGTCGAGCGGATGGGTTGAAGTATACGATGTTTCGTCCCGCCATCGTGGAAAGTGCTCTCTCCTATCCTTTTCCGGGATGGAATGAGGGGTTTAACACATGCGGTCCCTTGTCGTATTTAATGCAAACTTGGTTCCGCCACTTGCCCGCCAAGGCTGGCAATCCATTTGATGTGATTCCGGTGGACTTGGTGTGCAACGCCATAGCCATCGCGGGCGCTGCATTGATGCTGGGAGAACACAGACCGGCCTACCATTGCGGTACGTCCGACCGGAACCCACTGACCATCGACCGTGCCTGTGACTTGGTCTCTTTGGCCCATCGCAAGCATTTGCGAAAGTCCGGAAGCAGCGCCATGGAGCGCGTGGTGTTGTCACGACTCGATGGCGTCTGTGTGGAGGGCGAACATCTCTTGTCGGTGCCCAACATTCGTTCGGTCTCGAGGGGCATTGTATCGACGCTTCGTGGTTTGTCTGAACGTGTTCCCGCCAAGTTGGGGAAAAGTATGGACGAATGGGCTTCGGCGACCGAACAGGCCGACCGCCAGTTGGACGTGGTGGAGAAAATGCTGGATCTGTTCCGTCCATTTATTCACGACAATCGCTTTGTTTTTCGATGTCGTGGGTTTCAAGAGCATGACGTGGAAGAGGCGGCGTTTCGCTTTGAGCCCGAGTCGATCGACTGGCGTCATTACTGGATGAACATCCATATTCCAGGACTTCGTCGTTGGTCGTATCCGGCCATCGAAGGAAAGCGGGTAGAAACCTATACGCCAGAGGTGGCGTTCGTGATGCCGGGGCCCAATCAGGCCCAGGCGGATGCAACGGCCACCCACGCGAAAAGGGAGGTTGGCTAATGGCTGTGTTTTTGACGGGAGCCACCGGCTACATTGGCTCGTACATTGCGACGGGTTTGCTTCGTGACCACGAGGATCGGTTGGCATGTTTGGTGCGCGCTGGTTCCAAAGAAGAGGCGGAGAAACGCCTCTGGAAGTCACTGCAACTGCACATGGACTTCTCTGAATTCACCGGGCACCTTCGGGATCGCATCGATGTCTACACCGGTGATTTGACCCAGCCGGATCTGGGTCTGAGCGCCGCGGCAAAGAAGGCCTTGGTCCAATCCATGGACTCGGTGATCCACTGCGCAGCGTCACTCAATCGAAAGTCGGCCAAGGCCTGCTTGAACGTGAACCTTCGGGGCACGCTCGAAGTGGTCAAGCTGGCTCGTGCAGCCCAAGATCATCACGGCCTTCGTCGTTTCAGTGATATCTCCACTGTGGCCGTGGCCGGACATCGTAAGGATGAAATCGTCACCGAAGACCGATCCATTGAATGGTCACGAAGCGATTACGATCCTTACGCTCGCACGAAGAAATTCTGCGAACACATGGTGCATGAACTCTTGCCCGAGGTGTCACTGACCGTATTTCGTCCCAGCATCGTGTTGGGCGACAGTCGGTTTCCACAGACCACTCAATTCGACATGGTTCGCGCCTTTGTCATGCTGGCCAAGATGCCAGTTCTGCCCTTCCATCCAGATTGGCGTGTGGACATCGTGCCCGCCAACTATGTGGGAAAAGCGGTCGTGGAGATTCATCAAAAAGACAAGCCAGCCCATGGGGTTTATCACCTGAGCGCTGGCACCGCTGCACTGACGTATCGTGAAGTCGTCAACGGGTTGTCTCAAAGCGGGTACGGAGCAAATCCACGATTTACGCCCTGGCTAGAAGGGCCCTTTGGCTCGTTGGTTAACGTGCTATCCAACACGCCTCGCAAGTGGGGAGTTGCCCTGCCGGCTTCGCTTTTGAAGGTCTTTTTGCCCTACCTCAACTTCAACACGGTGTTCGATAACAGCCGTGTTTGCGCTGAATTGGGCGAGGAGCCACCGCCCTTCACCGAATACGCACACGATCTGTTGAATTTCGCTGTGGACGGCGATTTTACCTACCCCTATCAACCCTGGCCTGAGCAGAAACAGGCCCGCAAGGTGGCCTAATGCTTCCGTTGATCCAAGAGGTTACAAAAGCCCTGAATCCAGAGCGTGCGTTGCAGGCCGTGATGGGATCGCTGATCGATGCGGCGGGTATAAAACGAGCGCTCGATGTGGGCGTGGAAGCGTGGGAGCCGGGCAAGGCGCTCAAGCTCTTGTTGGCCGGCTATGTGGGAACGCGCAACACCGGTGCTGACGTGCGTGTGGAAGAGATGATTCGTCAGTTCCGGACCATCCTGACTGACGAACACTTGGAGCTCACGTTGATGACCAGCGACAAGGAGTTGTCCGCAGGGTATTTCCGATCGGTTCGGCAAGTTCTTCTTCCTCAGGTGTTTCCACGTTTTCTCTTTGAGGAATGCCCCAAACACCATGGCGTCATTGCGTGCGAAGGTTCCATGTTCAAGTCCAAGTTTGCCAATGCGTTGACCACCATGATGGCCGGCGCGTTGGGAATGGCGGGCGCGGAGAGCAAGCTCAGTGTGGGCTACGGCGCTGAGGCGGGGCACATGGACGACAGCATGCGTCGCTTCGTGGGCAAGTATTGCAAGCATTCGATGGTCATCTGTCGTAACGAGCCTTCGCGAGGTGTGTTGGGAGAATTGGGCATCCGGACTACTGGCGGCACGGATACAGCGTGGACCTTTGAGCCGGCCCCCTTGGAGCGAGGTGCATCGTTGCTTCGGCAAAAGGGGTGGGACGGCGAGCAGAAGATTCTGGTGGTTTGTCCCATCAATCCATTTTGGTGGCCCGTAAAACCCGATCTCTTTAAGAGCGTGGCCAAGCAGTTTGGCGGTCAATATCGACGCGAACACTACAAGTCGATCTACTTCCACAACCAATCTCAAGAGGCGGATGACAAGTACGAACGCTATCTGAACGGGCTTGCGGAAGCCATCACCGCGTTTCGTCGCGAGAAGTCTGTGTTTCCCATTTTGGTGGGGATGGAGAAGTTGGATCGAGAATCGTGCGAGCTCTTGGCTGAGCGCCTACCGGAGGCACCGCCGCTCTTTGTTAGCGACGAATACGACATGTATGACCTCGTCAGCGTGTTGCGAAACTGCGGCATGATGGTTAGCTCTCGATTTCACGCCATCGTGACCTCCATGCCCGGCTTGGTGCCGTCGGCCGGGGTGACAATGGATGAGCGCATTCGCAACCTGATGAACGACCGGAACCATCCCGACCTCTTCTTGGAAGTGGACGATGACAATTTGGGCGAGCGACTCCTGACCATTCTTCGTCGATTGGACACGGAAGGCGAAGAGATCGCAGCCGACATCGCTCGAGTCATTCCCGGACAGCTCAAGCTCATGGGACAGATGGGCATCGACTTCATGGACGAGGTGAGTCAAGTCTACCCGGACTTCCCGCAGCGGGATGTTCCTCGGAATTGGGAGCACTTCTTGCCCTCCTTGTCACCGACGTTGACCGAATTACTCGAGAGGAACGCATGACGTTCTTGAAGACCATATTGGCCAATCTACGGGAGACGTCTGGAAAGGCGATGCTCGTGGAAATGCACAAAGACCAACGGGTCTCGAGCCTGGGTGGCGATCTTTTGCACAGAAGCGCTCAAGTGGTTGCCTACCTAAAAAACGCCGGCGTACAGCCCGGTGATCGGGTGGCGCTCTTGGCACCCAATTCCGCGTGCTGGGTGGCTTGTGATCTGGCTATTTTGAGCAGTGGCGCCATCTGCGTACCGCTCTATGCGCGTCAAGCACCGGACGAGTTGGCGGTCATGTTGGGCGACTGCGAGCCTGTGCTTCTCATCGCTGCGGACGACACCCTTCGAGAGGCGATTGGCAAGGCCTGGAAGAACGCCCCCGCCTTGGCCACATTTGACGAGGTCTTTGCCACCGAGGTGGACACGGTCGACTTTGATGTCCACGAGGCGGCCGGCGACGATCCCATGACGATCATCTACACCTCGGGAACGTCCGGCGAGCCCAAGGGAGTGGTCTACAGTTGGGACAACGTGGACTTCATGGTCCCGGTCTGCGCCCGTGAACTCAATACAATGGGCGGGGAGCGATCGGGCGACGACAAGGTCTTTCACTATCTGCCCTTTTGTTTTGCAGGCTCGCGAATTGTGTTGTGGACCACATTGTATCGAGGCAATCCACTCATGATGTCCACCGACCTGTTGCAACTCAAAGAGGAGCTGCAGGCGGCCGATCCCAATTATTATCTCAACGTTCCCACGCTCCTGGAACGGATCCGACGCGGCGTTAACGACATGCTCGAAAAGCGTGGCGGCGTTGTGTGTGGTCTGTATCGACGCGGTGAACGTGCCTTCAGTCGAACGTTGGCGGGCGACGCTGGATGGGGCGATCGACTGGCTTTGGCGGTTGCGGGGCGGATGATCTTTCCCACCATCAAGAAGCGCATTGGTGCCAGCTTGGAGTTTCTGATCTGCGGCTCGGCGCCCTTGAGCGAAGAGACCCAGCGTTGGTTTGAGATGATCGGGATCCCGGTCTATCAGGTGTACGGCCTTACGGAGACGACGGCCATCGTCACCATGGATCAACCCGGTGAAGCCCGATCGGGGTTTGTGGGCAAATCCATCGAGGGCATCGAGCTCCAGATCACAGACGACGGGGAGCTCATTTGTAAGGGCCCCAACGTGTGTGGTGGCTATTGGAATCAGCCCGAGGCCACCCAAGAGGTGATCCGGGACGGTTGGTTTTACACGGGCGATCAATTTGAGGTCGATGAGCGTGGGAACTGGCGCATCATCGGTCGGGTGAAAAACTTGTTGGTGCCCGAGTCGGGTCACAATGTGGCGCCAGAGCCCATTGAACAAGCGATCCTAGAGAGCAGTGAGCGTATTGAACAGGCCATCGTGATCGGCCACGGCCGGCCCTTTTTGTCCGCCATTGTGACCGGCGACATCAGCGACGAGGATGTGGCAAACGCGTTGGCTCAGATCAACGACGAGTTGCCTCATTATCGGCGGATCCGAAAACACGTCCTGGCCGGTGAGCTGTTTACCCCTGAGAATGGACTGCTGACGGCCAATCAAAAAATGCGTCGAAAAGTCATCGAGCAGCACTTTTCCAGTCAAATCGAGGGGATGTATCAGTGAATCAACCCATCTCCTGGACGTTGAATGAGGGTGTGTATGAGTTGGAGCTCTGCCACGATCCCTGCAACGAGATCGGAACGAAGATGCTGGCGGCTCTCGAAGAGTTTGTGGACGCCATCGATCCCAGCAAGGCGCATGCGGTCATTATTTACAGCACCCAACGGAATGGCTTCTGTGCCGGTGCCGATTTGCGGGAGCTCTACCACGAATTGATCGCACGCCGGTCCAATGGGAACGGCAACACAGTGAAGCGGTTGTGGGGCCGGATGCACCAACTTTATGATCTGCGGGAATTCCTGGAGCGCATTCACGATGTGTTTGACCGGCTGGATATGTTGCCGATCACGACCATTGGGGCGGTTCACGGGGTGTGTTTTGGGGGTGGCTTCGAGTTGGCGCTGACCTGCGATCTGTTGATCGTGGACAAGACCGCTCGCTTCTGCTTTCCGGAGCTTCGATTGGGCATCATCCCTGGTTTTGGCGGGATCCCGCGGCTCAAGCGCGCTGTGGGCACTTCGTTGACCCAGGACTTGCTGCTGACCGGGCGCAGCATCAACGCGAAGAAAGCCGTGGCCGTCGGTTTGGCATCGCAGATGGTGGCGCCGGGTGAGGCATTGAATGTGGCTCGCCGAGTGGCAGAGCAAGTCGGCCGATTTGATCGAAACGCGGCGTCTACCGCCAAGGCATTTATTAAGCAGCTCCCCGCCGAGGAGTTGGCCGAAGAGAAACGCCATTTTGTCCGGCTCTTTCAGAGTCCGGTGGTGTTGGACGCGCTGAAACGATTCGTCGAAACCGACGACATACGACCGTATTTACCGTGAGGACCCCATGAGTAGTGCGACAGAACAGAAATTGATCACCTTGGCAGCGGCCCGTTTTGGGGTGCCGAGCGATGGTCTGAATCCCGCGGACGATTTTTTCCAGAAACTGGGTATCGACAGCATTCAGGCGTTGGAGCTTCTCAGCGACGTCGAAATGGAATTTGACGTGGAGATCCCGGACTACGAGTTGGAAGGGGTGGTGACGTTCTCGTCGCTCGCCGAACAGATTGAGAAACGGAGATAGCCAACGATGATGAATCTCAGTCGACTGTCTTGCTTGGGCGAAGCGCTTCGCGATGCCATGATCCCCTTCAAATCGAACGTAGCACTTATCGAGGCGAATCGAGATCGCGAAGAGGGGCGTTGGAGCTATCGGGATCTCACGGTGGAAGCCGAACGTCTGGGGGCTTTGCTGCAGGACGACGGGTTTGATGCAGGTGACCGCTGCGCCATTCTTATGGCCAATCAGTCCAAATGGATCTTCAGCGGCCTGGGTGCTCTGTGGGCGGGTGCTACGTTGGTGCCGCTGGATTACAAGCTCAAGAACGACGAGCAGTTGGCGCTCTTGGCGCACGCGAAACCGCGGGTGTTGATCACCGAATGGCCCATCTGGCGCAAGCTGAAAGACGATCCCCAAAAGGTGCTCGCCAACGTGCGAGTGTTGGTGACCGAAGCGCCCGATGACGCCGACTTGGGCGTGGCACAGCGTTGGGAGACGAGCCCGAGCGCTTCGTTCACGCTTGTGCAACGAGCCCGTGAGGATGTGGCCTGCATCGTCTATTCGTCGGGAACCGGCGGGACGCCAAAAGGGTGCCAACTCACTCACGCGAACTACCTTTGCCAGGCCGAGCAGCTCGCACGACTCTTCCCCATGGAGGAAGCCGATCGATACTTTTCGATCTTGCCCACGAACCATGCCATTGACTTCATGTGTGGATTCTTGGTCCCACTGCTGATGGGTGGCGCCATCGTGCATCAGCGCACTCTGCGGCCCCAGTTTTTGCGCTCTACGATGAAGCGTTACCGAATCACCCACATGGCGGTGGTTCCCATGATTCTCAAGGCCTTTGAGCGCGCTATCCGTGAGAAGCTCGATGAGCTGGAGGGTTGGAAACGATCCGTGTGGGACGGCCTGGTGTCGCTGAATACACTGGCCACCCAGCGAAAACCCAACCAACCCCTGTCGCGCTTGGTCCTTCGTCAAGTGCACGACAGTTTTGGTGGTCGATTGCGTTACATTTTCTGTGGGGGCGCGTTTACCGACCGGTCCACGGCGGAGTTTTTCTACGAGTTGGGATTGCCCGTGGTCATTGGGTATGGCCTGACCGAAGCGGGTACGGTCCTCACGCTCAACGATCTGAAACCTTTCCGCGGCGACACGGTGGGCAAGCCCATCGACGGGGTGGACTTGGAGCTTCGCGATGTCAATGACGAGAACATTGGTGAAGTGTGGGTGCGAAGCGACACGATCATGCAGGGCTACCTCGATGAGCCGGAATTGACCGACGAGACCATTGTGGATGGTTGGCTCAAGACCGGGGATTTGGGATCGGTGGATGCGTCGGGTCACCTCAAGTTGGTGGGGCGCGCCAATAACATGATCGTCACCGAAGGCGGAAAGAACATTTATCCCGAGGACATCGAGTCGGCCTTTGATGCATTGGATGGCAGCGAAGAGCACTGCGTATTTGCGGTCAACTA
>Ga0310121_10002333_pt1 | contig 18133 bp, 14 predicted proteins | sample CB27_Tmax_986_MG_FD_203504 | JGI IMG/M metagenome (GOLD analysis project Ga0310121, IMG submission 203504) | Marine microbial communities from Western Arctic Ocean, Canada - CB27_Tmax_986 | ecosystem: Environmental > Aquatic > Marine > Oceanic | place: Canada: Western Arctic Ocean | collected...
GACCAGGAGAACTGCAAAGTCAGGAATTAAGGGGCAGCCGCTAAATAACTTTCCGTTATTTGGCGAAGCGGCTAGACTGACGGGGAGTGCGTTTTTCAATATTACAAAGAATGGATTCTCGCAAAGGCGCAAAGATCGCAAAGAATGGATGAGAATGATATCGGGGGGGGGAGTTGTGGATGCGGCCATTGCCGTTGATAGTGAACTTGGTCCCGGACCGTCAACGGTCTCCCGAGTAGGAACGGTCTTGGCGATCTTGGCGTCTTGGCGAGAGGCAATCTGGATTCGAGTGAGGTGTTACAAAAGCGGTAGGTTATGTAGTGCATTGAGCCTATGTAGCGGACGACCGTTTTCGTCGAGCCCTTGCTTCGCTGTTTTACCATATACCTCGACAACTGGGGGATCTTCCAATCGGCAAAACGTAGCGAGAAGAGTTTCGGTAGGCAACCTGCAGGCTCCTTTTTAGAAAAGAGCCCCCCTGATGCACGCTACTACAGACTGGAAAATACTACGGTTCGGGAAAAAGGACTATGCAGTTCTCCTGAGGGGGCTGGAGCGGCCCACTCCAACGATCTTCCCTTCCTTTTACGTAGCGTCTTCGCGGTTTGACGGGCCCTTTATTACGGCCTGCACTTACGAATAGCGACGGCTAATAAAAAAGCCAACCGCAGACTCGTAAGTCCACGGCTGGCTGGGTCGTTCGATTGACCGCGGCGCGGTGAATCAGCCCCGCCGTAATCGTTTTCTTGCGGGGTGAAGCGGTTTACGGCGGTGGCACAGGTCCATTGGTCGCGCCCGCCGTCAATACTACTCTCTCCGCTCCCCGCGGTTAGTGATGTCCGCCATGGTGACCACCAGTGTGGCGATCATAGTGCCCTTCCTGATGCCAATCATAGTGCCCTGGTCGATAATCGAAATGGTTGCCGTGGCGGACGTATCCACCAGGGTGATAATCAAAATGACTTGTGTCATGCCAGTCGTAGTGCGCCCGCGTCTGGTACTGCGGGTAGAAAGTACGAGTGGAACGATACGCCACTGCTCGACGCTGCCCATAGCCGCTGTAGCGGCCGTGTGGATTACCGATGTCGAGATGCACATTGCGTCCGCCGAAGTGCAGGCCAAAGCCTCCGAATCCGTGCGCCGCTTTGGCCCCCTGGGTGTCGAGGCCAACGAGCGCCATGGCTGCGAGCGCCGCTATAGCCAGCGGAACCTTTCGTATGATCTTGTTCATGATCATTCTCCTTCTTCGTAGTGTCCGGGGCACTGGGTCATGTTTATGCCCCGCTGACAGCATAGAAAAAGCAACGATCGTGCCAAAACATGTAAAAAATGCAAATTGTGCTTAAAAACACCTATTTGGCTCTCAGGCGGCCGCGGCGGACGAAGCATTATTTGTGGCCATCTCGATCACACTAAGTGTCAGTATGATCACAGGCAGCAGAAAAAAGGCGACCCCGTCATGGGTCCCGCGTGACCTGGGCGGCGGTCATTATGGCTCGCACGCGTGCGGCAGTGCGTAGCACGTCGAGTTGATAAAGCTGTGAATTCTGCCAACTATACCGCATCAGATTGATTTGTTCGTTTTTTAGTTGTCGCGCGTTTTGCTCGACCGCTTGAAGGGAGAGGCGATTGTTCTCAGCAGCCGTGCGAACCGGCGAGTAACGACCGACTTGCAAAAAGGGGCGGTAGTCGCGTAGACGGCGGCGGAGTACGCGGACTTCCGACTCAGCCAAACGAACCTGGTCGTCGAGCAGTTGTCGCTGACGAGGCAACTCGACAAAGCGGTACTTCTGCCATCGTAACTGGGCTAACTGAAAGGCATGATGGGCCTCGACCAGCTCGGCCGTAATAACGATCGGGGCCGGCAGCGTTTCGCCAGTCACTTGCTCAGGGGCCTGGTCAGCTTGAACAACGGCGTCGCAAGAAAGAGAAGCAATCAATAATCCAACCGTCAGAAGCAGACAGCGCATGATAAGAGTTCCGGGGCGCGAGTTCAGGAAGAGCAGCGGGCAAAGCAGCAGGAAAAACAACCGCTAGCTTCCAGCGTAATCGGAGCCAGCGGAGATATCCAGCAATCCTTGGTACCGAAGCACGACTCGTGGGCTAGATAATCGCTACAAACTGCCTTTGCACGGTCAAAACGCTCTGCTTTGGCAACCATCAAAACTAGATAAAGAGTCGCCAAGAGCGATTCGGCCGCAAACGGTTACCAACTCTCACACCTTAATTCTTGACAGTGCCACCTAGTTTTCAACAATGACCCTTAGTTCTTAACAATGACCGCTAATTCTTAACCATGACACAGCACGAGATTGTTGCGGTGGACGACTACTTCATAGGGCCGATGGCCGAGCAATTCAGCGATTCTTTCTTTCGCATGGCCAGCGATCGTGCGCATTTCAGCGGAGGAATAGTTGATCAAACCGCGGGCAAACTCTCGCCCAGCCTCGTCGCACATCGCGACGACGTCGCCTTTCGCGAAATCACCCTCGACTCTGGCGACGCCGACCGCCAACAGGCTACGACCTTTCGTCTCAATCGCCGCGCAAGCCCCGGGGTCTAACGTCAATTTACCGACCGGGTTAGCACTCCAGCCAATCCAGCGCTTGCGTGCTCCAACTGCCGGCCCTTCGGCAAGAAAAAGCGTACCGACGTCTGCGCCTGTAAGAATCTCGTCAAGAACATCGTCGCGATGCCCGTTGGCGATCACAACGTTTTCGCCCGCGGAGGTCGCGATCCGCACCGCCAGTAATTTACTCGCCATTCCGCCGGTGCCAAGCTCAATGCCGTCTCGCCCGCCGTCCCGCACATGCTGTTGCTGAGCGCTCGGCAAGTCCGTTACGACCGACAGTACCTTGGCTTCTGAATCGTTCGGATCGCCGTCATACAAACCGTCGACGTCTGAAAGCAGCACCAACAGAGGCGCACGGATGAGGTTGGTCACCAACGCTGCTAAGCGGTCGTTGTCGCCGAAGCTCAGTTGCAATTCGTCAACGCTAACTGTATCGTTTTCGTTAATGATCGGTACCGCACCAAACTCGAACAGCGCAAACAGCGTATTACGAACGTTCAAGTACCGGCTGCGGTCTTGTAGATCTTCGGCGGTAAGCAACACCTGGGCAGCGTGCAGCTGATGAGGCTCGAGCGCGCGATTGTACGATTCGATCAGCAAGCTCTGGCCAATCGCCGCAGCCGCTTGCAACTGCGATACGGCAGTCGGCCGACGTTCTAACTGTAGCCGCCCCAAACCGGCTCCAACAGCCCCGCTACTCACCAACACAACCCGCCGCCCCGCTTGGCACTGCCGTGCCAATTGTCCAGCGATGCTGGCCACCCGCTGATCGTCAAGCGTACCGTCGGCACGTGTCAGCACACGAGTACCGACCTTTACCACGACCAATTCGGCCGCTGAGATTATTTCCTGTCGTACCAGATCGGACATGACGCTCGCGTGAATAAGTTTGCCTGATCGCTGACTATTTGATCAAACTGTTACTATAATCGCCGACGACGGAAACGCACAGACCGCAACTGCAGGCGTCAGTTGGTAGCGTGCCGGTGCGTTTCGCTATCGCTTCACGCACCCTATTAAATCGGCTATTCTAGACAGAATGAATACACACACTTATGAATATGACGTTGTAGTCATTGGCGCCGGCCATGCAGGCACCGAAGCGGCGCTTGCCGCGGCGCGACTAGGGGCAAAGACGGCACTGCTAACCACCAACTGCGACACAGTCGGGCAAATGAGTTGTAACCCGGCGATTGGTGGCGTCGGTAAAGGGCAGATCGTGCGCGAGATCGATGCCCTGGGAGGCGCGATGGGGCGGGCCATTGATGCGACCGGCATTCAGTTTCGAATGCTCAATCGCAGCAAGGGGCCAGCGATGCACTCGCCGCGAGCGCAGGCCGACAAAAGGCTGTATCAAGCAGAGATAAAACGCCTCGTCGAAGAGCAGGCAAATCTTTCGTTGCGGCAAGAAGTGGTCGAAGATCTTTTGGTAGAGAAGGGAGTTGGCAGAAAGCGGAAGGCCGAGAGTGGTGAGCAGATTGTCGGCGTACGAGTACGGGGCGACGCGATGTATCGCGCACCGGCGGTCGTGCTCACAACGGGAACATTTTTGCAGGCGTTGATGCATACCGGCGAAGCAAAAACTGCCGGTGGCCGTGCAGGTGAAGGGACTTCCCAGGGAATCAGCGGCGCACTAACGCGACTTGGGATCAAACTTGAACGCTTCAAAACCGGAACACCGCCGCGGCTCAATGGTCGGACGATCGATTACAGCAATACACAGCGACAGCCTGGCGACGACAATCCACAGCCGTTTTCTTTTTTGAACTCGCAACTCGAACTTGAGCAGTTACCGTGCCATATCACCTACACGAATCCTGCGGTTCACGATCTCATTCGAGAGAACCTCGAACGCGCGCCGATGTACACTGGGCAAATCGAATCGAATGGTCCACGTTACTGCCCTTCGATCGAGGACAAGGTCGTCCGGTTTGCAGAGAAGACGCAACATCAAATTTTCTTGGAGCCCGAAGGCCGCAACACGCTCGAAGTTTATGTCAACGGCGTATCGACCAGCTTGCCGCGTGATGTACAGGACCGAATGATTCAACTGATTCCCGGCCTAGAAAACGCGGAGATCATGCGGTACGGCTACGCGGTCGAGTACGACTATGCCCCGCCCGATCAATTGCTGGTAAGCCTGGAATCGAAACGGATCGACGGCCTTTACTTTGCCGGGCAAATCAATGGCACGACCGGCTACGAAGAGGCGGGGGCTCAGGGTCTTGTCGCTGGGACGAATGCAGCGCTGGCACTGGCAGGGCATGAGCCGCTGGTGCTCGCGCGCGATCAGGCGTATATCGGCGTGTTGATCGATGACTTGGTGACGTGCGGCGTTGACGAGCCGTATCGGATGTTTACCAGCCGTGCGGAGTACCGCTTGCTACTCAGACAAGACAACGCCGACCGCCGACTGACGCCGCTGGCCTGTGAACTTGGGTTGGCGGATGCTCAGCGGCAGGAACGTCTAAGCGAAAAGCAGGCTGAAATTGAGCGAGCGCAGAAATTGCTCGAGAGCACCCGTCACCAAGGAGATTTGCTGTCGAAGTACATCCGCCGTCCCGAAGTGGAGTGGGCAGACATCGTTGAGCAGCTGCCAGAGCTGGCGTCACTCGCGACGGACGTGGGACAGCAAGTTCTGTTCGATCTAAAATACGCCGGCTACGTCGCGCGACAAACGGTGGAGGTCGAGCGGCAACACCGGTTGGCATCGAAGCGCATTCCCCGTGGATTTGATTATGGGCGTCTCGTGCAGTTGAGGGCCGAAGCACGCGAGAAATTCGAGCGCGTTCAGCCCGGCGATCTTTCGCAGGCGAGCCGGATCAGCGGCATCACGCCAGCGGATATCGCGCTGTTGATGGTCCATTTTGATGGCTCGACGAAAAGCCGCAAGTAGGCGGTGGGCAACGAGTTATTGGTGCTAGCGGGGCTCTTTTGCCGCCTCTGCGATGAATAGCAAGTGCGGATAATCGCTGGACTGCTGCGGGCGAAGAAAAGTCGGCTAAAAAATTGCTGTCATCCTTCGATATGTAGCAAGGTGTTATTCAGACATAACTTACGTCAATTCGATCAATGTTGACTGGGCATTTTGTCCCGCTATAATTCCGTCAGTTGGCAATTCAGGGGGATTTGGCAGACGCGGTGAAAACTGACGTCTGAAGAGATTCGCTTAAATGAGTTGGTAACGAAGAATTACAGAGATAAACACGCCCCGGCTGTTGGGGGGAGTTTATCTCGGGTCTGAGCACAGCAACGAAAGCTCCTTTCGCGTACCTGCTGAGCTGTTTGCCCCCCCATTAAAAAGTCAAACGTAGCAACCACGTGGCTTGTTGAATACAACAAACCATCGACTAAGGAGAGAGGTGGTTCCATCATGAAGACTGTTTTCACAACTGGCGAAGCGGCCAAGATTTGTAAGGTAAGCCAGCAGACGATCATTCGCTGTTTTGACTCGGGTCAGCTCAAGGGATTTCGTGTGCCGGGGAGCCGTTTTCGTCGTATCCCGCGGGAGCAGTTGTACTCCTTTATGCGAGACAACGGCATTCCGACCGACGCACTCGATAGTGGCCGACGGAAAGTTCTGGTTGTCGATGACGATGAGGATCTGGTCGAATTGATCTGCGATGCCCTGGAGCGCGACGGTCGTTTTGATGTCCGTAGCGTGAACAATGGCTTCCAGGCGGGAATGCTGATCAAAGAGTTCCGTCCCGACCTAATTGTTCTCGACGTAATGTTGCCAGACATCAATGGTAAAGAGGTGTGCACGCTCGTGCGGAGTCAGAAGGCAATGGACGACGTGCGGATCATCTGCATCTCAGGCATGGTCGAATCCGACAAAGTGCAAGAGCTGCGCGATGCCGGTGCTAACGATTTCATGCAAAAGCCGTTCGATGTCGACAACTTGATCGTTCGAGTCTGTCAGTTGCTCGAAGTCGAACCGGCACCGACGTAGTAGTGAGGGCGCTAGTCGTCAGTTGTTAGTCACCGGTTGCTGGTTGTTAGTCAAGAAGTGTGAAAAGCTTGGTTTTCTGCAAAACGAACGACGATTAGCCGACACGTAACGAAGATTCCATTGATGTCTGTTAAATTTGAAGCGCGCCTCGAACGGGAAAAGCTCGACGCGATGAAAGAGCTTGCCTACGGGGCCAGCCACGAGATCAACAATCCGCTGGCCAACATATCAGCTCGCGCCCAAGACTTGTTGCGCGATGAGGAGCACCCTGAACGACGCCGGGCGCTTGAGGCGATTCGTCAACAGGCGGTACGGGCGCACGAAATGATCTCGGACCTGATGCTGTTTGCCAGACCGCCAGCATTAGATTTGCAAACGGTCGATCTGAGCGCGCTGCTCAACGAAATTTCCGAATCCGTATCGGCGGAGTGCGAGCGGCGGAAGGTGCGCCTCTTGTTGCAGCTACCCGACACCGCCGTCTTCGTTACCGGTGATGCCCAACAATTGTCGGTGGCGGTCACCGCGGTCTGCCGGAATGCCCTGGAAGCGATTGGCACCAGCGGCACCATCGAGATTCTTCTGCGGGAACTTACACAACCGCCGAATGGGGCACAACCGCCGAATGGAATTGCCATCGAGGTAACGGACACGGGCGCGGCAATGACCGCGGAGGTGCGGCGTCATCTATTCGACCCATTTTTCTCTGGGCGTGAGGCGGGTCGCGGCCTTGGTTTTGGCATGTCGAAGTGCTGGCGGATCGTGACCGACCACGGCGGCACGATCGTAGTTCACAGCGAGCCAGAAGAGGGCACGACAATCTCGCTGCAGTTGCCCGTGGAAATCAAGGGATAACCTATTGATCGATTGATCTCCTCGCGGCCATGCTCTGCGTCGTAACAGCGTGAATTGCAGGACATTTGGCCATTTGGCCAGTCCCCTTTCTGTAATGCTGCCGGTAAAGTATCCTGTGTTTGCTGACTGCTAGCTAATCCTCTCCAGATCCTCAGGCCAAATATGGGTACCATCAACGAAACGGTCCGGACGGCAAACAGCGCTCTACGCACCGTATTGTTTGCCGTACTGGTTGCCGGGGCAGGCTTCTTAGGTTGGCACGGGTACTCGTTGTACAACCAACCGCAGAAACAACTGGCGGAGAAAGAGCTTGAACTCAATGCCGTGCGCGAGGATCTCGCCGACCGGCAACAGCAAGTCGAAACGCTCACCACGGACTTACAAGCAAAAACCCTGCAACTTGAGCGGACCGAAACCTCCCTGCGTTTGCTGAAACTCAGGCATCGTATCGCACGGCTAACGGTGCTCGACCAACAGCCGATTCCAGATACCGACCGGGTGCTAACGACCCTAGAGTTTTACGAGGTCAACAGCGAAGGTGCGGCGATCGATGAGCGACGGAAAAAGTTTGAGATCGAAGGCGATCGGGTTTACGTCGAGTGCCTGGTGGCAAAATTCGAGGACAAGTATATCGAAGAGGCTGATCTCGATCGGGCAACTGCAATTTGCCTATTTCAGCGCATCTTTGGCGAATACCAGCAGCCGCAGGATGGTTTTCAGTTGGATCAAGCCGGCTCGAGTCCCACTTCCTACGAGCGTGGCGGGAAGATGTCGGACTTTGAAAAGCGGATTTGGAAAGACTTTTGGGAATTCGCCGGAGACCGTGAAAAAGCGGCCGAAATTGGCATCCGTGCAGCGCATGCCGATGCCCCTTCGACTCAGGTAAGAAAAGGCGTGACTTATCAGTTGGAGCTGCGCTCGACCGGCGAATTTACACTCCTGCCGCTGGCTGAAGGGACGTAAGCGAGCGCGCCATCAAAACGCGGTGGTCAATTTCTTGCCGGAGACCTTAGCGCTAGAGACCTTCTTCGCTCTCAAAAAGATCGTCGGCGTAGCCGGGAGGAAAGGGATTCTCCATTGTTTCCGGCGGCATGTCTGGCGAGACTCTTTTTCTCTCAGTGAGCCCCGGCAAATCGTCACCGTCAAATTGCTCGACCCAGTACTCAATTTCCGCAGCACTCAATCGTCCCACTGGTTTTTCTGGAACTGATTTTTGTTGCTGTCGACGGAGTTCGATCCGCCGCTGCCAAAGCCTCGAGTACCAGCGATCACTGTCGATATGTTTGGCGCCGCGACGACGCGCGGCACGCTGAATGCGATGGTCGCTCGAAACGACCAACAATCCGCGCGGAGCCGGATGATCTTCGACCAATTCCTCGATCATCGTATCGGCATCCGGATAATCACGTGCATAAAGAACGGTCAAACCGTCGACGACGCAGCTTGCTGGCAGGCCAGCTGGAGCTTCAGCGGCGTCAAAAACGACGGTCGTATGGGGCCGCTCCGCATCGTTAAGCGACCTGGCCAAAAACGCCAGTAGCGCTTCGCGTGACCGCTGAAAGCTTCCCGGACCGGACCCCTCACCAAAGATGTCGGTAGCGTGAAGCAGATTATAGCCGTCAATGAGCAAAGGCATGGGAGTTTATGAAAGCACAGCATTTGGTTGCACTACAAACGTCACGGTGTCAACCGTCACGGTGTCGTTCTCGACACGGCAACGACTTCATTATAATCATGCCATTCACTGTACTCGTCATGGAAAAAACGGCTAATCTGATGATCGACGCCAAAAACCGCGGCGAGCAAGGCTGCCCGGATCCACATCCCGTTGCGCGCCTGGCGGAAGTACATTGCCCGCGAATCGTTATCAATCTCAGGTGGAATCTCGCCAAAATGTTGGTCGCGAGGGAACGGGTGTAAAATCGGTGCGTAGTTCTTCATGCGGCCGACCATCTCAGCGCTCAGTTTGTAGCGTGCCAAATCAATTGCTGCAAATTTCTCATCGTCGCCGGGGGCGTTGTATTCTTTCTGAATTCGGGTCATGTAGAGCGCGTCGAGCGATTCAATGACCGGCACGCCATCGATTCGATCGTCGAACGATTCCACCTCCAGTATTTGCACGCTCCGATCGAGCAATCGATTGCGCAGGTCGTCACGAAGGGCGAGAGTTGGCTCACGCGGCGAGATAAAGATCAACTTCACACCTTCATAGTTGGCCAACAGACTGGCAAGTGAGCGGACAGTGCGCCCACGGCCAATGTCACCGCAGAATCCGTAAACTTTGTTCGCCAGGCCTTTGTTAAGACCGGGATAGCTTTTGCGCAACTCTTCGAAACGCGTGGCCACGGTTGAAGCTTTGGCATCAGCAAACTGAAAAGTTCGCTGCAAGGTATAGATATCAAGCAATGCTTGCGTAGGGTGTTCATCAGCCCCAGAGCCTGCGTTAATGATCGGCACACTACGGTTGCCAGAAGCTTCCAAGTCGTTCATCAAATAGGCACACGATTCCGCCAAGCGAGCCAGCTTGCTGCGCATGATGATCAAATCAAAATAGCTGCTAAACATCCGTAGCGAATCAAAACGGGTTTCGCCTTTGGTCTCAGACGAAGTCGTAGGATCGCGAACTTCGTTACAGGTGATTCCCAAAATCTGACAGGCAGCCATGAACGAAAGGAATGTGCGGGTCGACGGCTGCGTAAAATAAAGCATCGCTCGTTTGTGATGCAACAGGTTGATCAGAAAATCTTGCCCGGAGCGGGTCTTCGACAAGACACGAATTTTATCAGCCGTGACAGCGAGGTCTTCAAGCATGTTGACCGAAAACTGACCGCTGAAAATCACATGCCGAAGCCGCTCGTTCCGCTCGAGCTCGGGGAGCTTCATTTTGATCGGACGTTCGATCCGCGGTTGATAATTGAGCAGATCGAGTTCGTCCTGCGTGGGCAGGTGATCGGCTGCGGACGGGCTCGGCATGACGGGACCTTGCGTGTAAGGAGCGCTATTGCCTGACTTTATCGCATATTTGAGCAGCGATGGTCAAGCCGCCAATGAACTGGCCCAATGTCCCATGACCCATGTGAAGTACGTGAATTCGATGGCGATTAGGTCGTTACCCGAGGCACCTTATCGCGAGTAAAAACCGGCTGCCCCTCACGCGACAGCCGACGGTTGAATTTGTAACCGGCCGTGCGGAATTTGAGCAGGTCGCTTTCGTCGGTGATACGTTTGCGAATGATATGCCTGGCCATCATCCCGCGTGCTTTCTTGGCAAAAAAGCTGATCATCTTGTACTCGCCACTTTTACGGTTCATAAACACGGGCGTGATGACATGGCAATCTAGACTCTTGGCTTGTGCGGATTTGAAATACTCGTTCGAGGCGAGGTTGACCAAAATTTCATCGCCCTGTATTGCTAAGGCTTTCCGCAAACTGCGGGCCATCCGTTCGCCCCAGAAAGCATACAAGTCGTTGCCATGGCCGCCGGCGAGCTTGGTCCTCATTTCCAGGCGATAGGCCTGCATCAAGTCGAGCGGCCGCAAGACACCATAGAGCCCGGACAGAATACGTAAGTGCTGCTGGGCGAAATCAAAATCTTTGCTGACAAAGCTATCGGCGTCGAGCCCCTGGTAAACATCGCCGCGAAAAGCGAGGACCGCTTGTTTCGATCCGGGCGCATCGTATTTGGCTTTCCAATCGGCAACGTATTCATGCACACTTGCAGAGAGCTTTTCGCTGATGCCCATGAGCTTGCCGATTTGCTTCGGTGAAAGTTCTCGTAGTTGAGCAATCAGTTTTTTGGCTTGCGCGAGCAATTCTGGTTTGGAAACCGCTTCGTGTAGAGCCTGAGGTGCAAAATCGAGCGTCTTGGCGGGGGAGATCAGAATGAGCATGTGACTTATACCATTTTTAAATTCGTCATTCGGAGACCCGCCACCTGCCTTGGAATAGCCAGATCATTCCGAGCAGCAAAGCCAGATTGTAGATCAAGGCGAAACCAAGGAAGCCCCAGAAGATGCTGACCGCAACCGGCGTGGCAGGGGTCACATCACTTACGTCAAGCGGCAGATTAAAAACTGCGGCGAAGGGGCTGCAAAACCCAGTCCAGCGCACCCAATCGGTCGCCGAGCCGTTCGTGAGAAAGGTGCTGATAAAAATCTGCGCCGCAACTGGCGCCAAGAACAACACAATGATCACCAGGTAGGTTGCCATCAAGCTGGTGGCACTTCTGCGAAACAGCGTTGAGCAAAATAGCGCCGTCATCGCAGTGGTCAGACAAGTCACGGCTACCACGAGGAAATAGCCGCCCATCGTCGGCAGGTTATACCAAAAATCGAGTGGCATAATGCAAGCCAACACGACTGGCCACATCAGAAACGACGTCAAAACCGTCGACACACGTAGCCCCGACAGCAGTTTGCCCCACAACATTTGCCAGGGAGTAATGAGTGTGGTGAGCAGTAGGTCAAGCGTTTGCCGCTCGCGTTCACTGGTAACACTGCCGGCGGAAAAGACGGGGCCGACCAGCATGTTGAACAGCAGTACATAGGAGATGTACCACGGTGCCAACTGTTGCTGCATGTACAGACAGTACGCCATCACTGGCAGGGCGATCATCATGCTGATCTGGATCACGAGCCGCAGCATGAGCGTGCCTTGGCTGAATATTTCGCTGCGGATCTCTTTGTCGTAAATCGGGTTGGCGTTCTCGGGCAGGAAGGTAGTCCGTTTGGGGGGAGCAAAAAGCCGATCAGGGAATTCGTCGCGCTTAATGTAGAGCCCGACGGCCTCTTCAGCCTCGGTTTCCAGATCGATCACCTGCTTGCCTTCGCTACCAATGTCGGGCGAGCGAAGCAAGCGGCGGCAGACGTCGACCCACAACAGTGAACCAACTGAAAGGCAAGCGATCGGCACGACGGTGACGGTCACCAGCAGCCGCGCTTGGCCCAATTGTTCCATTGCCCCCCAAATCAACACGCCGACCAGTGCCAGCGGCAGAATCAATAGGTACGACACGACGAGCGACGCAGACGTGCGGACAAAAATGCTGCTGCACCACAAGCTAAGCATCGCGAACAATCCAACCGAAAAGATCATCGCCAAATACGCTGCCAAGACTTCCGTGGGATGGACACCTCCAAGCGGCAAGCAAAGCATCACAATCGGCAATGAGCCGATCATCAGTTGCAGCAACGGCGTGAGCGAAGCGGCCAATTTGCCGAGTACTATTGCTCCCGGTCGAATCGGGCTGGCCATCAGCATCTCGTAACTTTTGCGTTCCTTTTCGCCGGTAATCGCCCCCGCAGCAAAGCTGGGCGTCAACAGCGATACGAGCAAATATTGGCCAAGAAAAAGCAGGTCTACCAAAGGTTTCGCCTTTTCCGACTGCACCATGTCGAGCCGCTGATCTTCCGGCCAAGCAGCGTAGACGAGCAAGCCTAGTAAACCGACGTAGACCGCGAGCAAAACAAAGCTCCGCGTCATGCGGAGATTCGCGACGAGTTCGTTCTGGAGGACAGGATTTTCGAAAAAGTACATGGTTACGAGTCGCGAGTTGCAAATAGGATAATTAAGAATTAATTATGGGGCTGAGCGGCGACTACGCATGAGACTCTCCTGGTCAGTCATCTCTCCCCCTTTTTTACTCGCGACTCGCAGCTCGCAACCCGCAACTCAATACTCTCTCGGCCGTACATTCCCCAATACCCGACTCGGCAAACCTTGCAGCCTCAAAAACCCTTCCGCATCGGTTTGGTCATAACTTCCGCCACCTTCCATACTGGCGACTTCCGCATCGTACAGACTGTTGGGGCTCTTGCGGCTGTGGATCGAGACGTTGCCTTTGTAAAGGCCGAGGGTGACATCGCCGCTGACAGGCTGTTGCGTTTCGTGGATGAAGGCCATGAGTGCATCCATTTTGGGCACAAACCAAAATCCATAGTAAACCATCTCAGCGACTTCAGGAGCGATACGATCGCGGAGATGGACCAAGTCGCGGTCGAGCGTGATTTGCTCAATCGCTAAATGCGCGGCGTAAAGGGCGGTCATGCCAGGAGCCTCGTAAACGCCACGGCTCTTCATGCCGACGAAACGATTTTCGACGATGTCGATGCGGCCCACGCCGTTGCGGCCAGCGATCGAGTTCATCGTTTCGACCATCTCGAGTGGGGTTTTGGCTTCGCCGTCGATAGCTACGGGTACGCCGCTCTCAAAGCTGACTGTCACTTCCTCAACTTGGTCAGGAGCCTCTTGCGGCGAGACGCCCATTCCAAAATCGACAATCGCGTGACCGTTAACCTCGAGGTCTTCCAACTTGCCAGCCTCGTAGCTGATGTGCAAACAGTTTTCGTCGGAGCTGTATGGCTTCGCGATCGACGCTTTAATGGGGATTTTTTTAATATCGCAGTAATCGATCATCTCAGTCCGACCCGGAAATTTCTGCCGGAATTTTTCAACTCGCCAGGGAGCGATGATTTTTACGTTGGGGTCAAGTGCTTCGGCGGCTAATTGGAAACGGCATTGGTCGTTGCCTTTGCCGGTTGCGCCATGAGCGTAGGCGACCGCGCCAACTTCCCGCGCGATCTGCAGGCAGACCTTAGAGATCAACGGGCGGGCGATCGAAGTGCCAAGCAGGTAGATGCCTTCATATTTTGCTTGCCACTGCAAAACAGGAAAGGCGTACTCACGACAAAGTTCTTCGCGAGCGTCGATCAGCTGTGACGTCTTGGCACCATGGTCGCGGGCTTTTTGCAGAATCGCCTCGCGATCTTCACACGGTTGTCCGAGATCGACGTAGACGGCGTGGATTACATAGCCCTCGTCCTGCAGCCAACCAAGAATGACCGAGGTGTCCAAACCTCCCGAATACGCCAACACACAACTGGGCATGGTTTCTGTCCGTCACAACACACGAAGTAGGGCGGGAAATAGCAGCCGGCAAGGGTACCGACACAAACCGCCCATTGTGGTTCGCCGAGGGGGTAGCTGGCAAGCGGCGTTGCCGATGACGAAGGAATGACGAACCGCAAATGACGAAGATTAACCGATCAAAATGGATTTCGTCATTTGGTATTCTGTCATTGTATTCGCAATTGGGCCGTATACCAGATCGATGGGCGTCATTTCATCTCGGCGACCCGAAGATTTCTAAATCGCAAATCCGTTGTCGGATCATGCCCCTGAATCGCCAGCGTCCCTGGCTCGACACGAAGCCCTTTGCGAGGATTTTCATGTGGCTCACGGGTGTCGGTCCAGTCACTAACTTGTTGGCCGTCGACCCAGGCGGCCATGTGGGGGCCGTCGGCGATGAGAGTCATGGCGAACCACTCGCGGTCTTTGGCGACAATCCGGCGGGCGTTTTGCCGGCCGAAGAAACCACCGGTGCCGCAGTCTTGCGGCTTGGTCGGATCGTTGTCCTTCATGCCATTTTGGATTTGGCATTCGTAGCCCATCATGAAGTCTCCGGGGATGCAGCGAAAGAAGACGCCCGAGTTGAGCGCGTCGCCGTTGGCGAAGCATTCGAGTTGGAGGACGAAATCGCCATAGCTCGCGTCACTTTCGAGTTGGCCTCGCCCGTCAAGGACGCGGAGCTCGTTTTTCTCAGTGACTTCGAACCGGCTAGCCTCGGCGCGGTGGGTGTTCCAGCCAGTGAGATCTTTGCCGTTGAAGATAGGTTGGGCGTCAAGCGGCTTGAGGCGCACATTGCGGAAAGCGATTTCGCCCCGGTTGTGTTGCAGGCCAATGTGGCCGCGCAAGCGCGGCTGAGGATCGGTGTACTCAGCCAACAACTTACCATCGAGCTCTAAGATGAGCTTCTCGCCTTGGATGGTGAGCTCGTAAGTGTGCCAATGACTGTCCCACGGGTTGAGCGACTTCACCAACGCCTTGTCGGTCAGGTGCCGCCCGACGATTGAACCAGTCGGGAATGGGTTGTTAGGCCTGGCAATGTTCACCTCGTAGCAGTCTATTTCTACCTGCGCAGGTTTTTTGAGTGAACGGAGGAAGATGCCGCTATTGGTTTCGGACCCGGCGCGAAATTCGACATGCAGCGAATAGTCGGCGAATTCGCTGGTCGTCCATAGAAAACCGACTTCGCCCATCGTCGCTCGGATCTCACCGCCAGTGACTTGCCAATCGACGCCTTTGGTTTTCTCCCAGCCGAAAAGTGTTTCGCCGTCAAATAGAGAAATCCAACCCTCTTCGATTTGCTCGGGCGTGAGCCTGTTGTGCTCGGCTGCTAAAGAGTATGTGAAAGGCGTACTCGACAGACACAGCAACAGACTCGTTAACAAATGACGCATGACTTGAGCCTCGATAGCTAGGAACCACGAACGAAACCAGTAGCAAGAATGATAACAGAAACTGGGGCCTGTCAGCTATTGGCTGTTTGCTAAACCGAGCTGTGAGCGGGGCTCCTGACCCAGGAGAACTGCAAAGTCAGGAATTAAGGGGCAGCCGCTAAATAACTTTCCGTTATTTAGCGAAGCGGTTAGACTAGCGCGGAGTCCGTTTTTCATTTTTTAAAAGAATGGATTCTCGCAAAGGCGCAAAGATCGCAAAGAATGGATGAGAACGATATAGGGAGGGGGGAAGTTGTGGATGCGGCCATTGCCGCTGATCGTGAACTTGGTCCCGGACCGTCAACGGTCTCTTGCGAGTAGCAGCGGTCTTGGCGATCTTGGCGTCTTGGCGAGAGGCAATCTGGATTCGAGTGAGGTGTTACAAAAGCGGCAAGTTATTTATCGTTCATCCCTAAGCAGTTGAATCCCGATAGCAGGGCTCCGAACTGAAAATACTACGGTTCGGGAAAAAGGACTGGGCAGTTCTCATGGGTCCTGACCCGGCACTTCGCAGGTCCGCGCTGTGCGCGGGTCTCTCGACCCCGCAGTTTGCAGGTCTCTCAGTCGTGGAAAACGGCCTGCACCTCTCGCGGTTATGGCCGCAGGCCACACCCGGGTTCTTCGTCTTCGGCAATATCGAGGCGGACTTCGAAGGGAGACTGGCGCGGATCCTTTGGCGGAGGATCGGAGTGAGAGATCGTCAGTCGATTGTGCCGGGCGAGCAGCGACGTCACGTTGAATCGGCCTGCCGTTTCAGCAACGAGTGGCTCGCTGTTGAGCGAAACAGCGAGCGTGACAGCCGCAGAGGTGCCAAGCCCGTCGATAATAAGCCAGGCAACTTCGCCAGGTGTCAGCCCGGCGGGCCAGTTGAATTTCCGCGACCAGATCGCGCCGTCCCCCTCGGATTGGCATTGCCAGGGATGACGGAGACGGATCGAGTGCATGCGAGTTTTGAGTTTTGAGTTTTGAGTTTTGAGTTGCGAGTTGCGAGTTGCGAGCTGCGAGATGCGAGTGGCGAGTTAAGAGTATGGTAAAACAGACTCGCGACTCGCAACTCATTTGTTGCTGCTGTGCGCGGGTCTCCCGACCCCGCACACGGCCGACCGCAGGTCTCCCAGCAGTGGAAACCGGCTTAGCGATTCGCTGTGCCGCGCTGTGCGCGGGTCTCCCGACCCAGCACATGGCCGACCGCAGGTCTCCCAGCAGTGGAAACCGGCTTGCTAATTCGCTGTGCCGCGCTGTGCGCGGGTCTCCCGACCCCGCACACGGCCGACCGCAGGTCTCCCAGCAGTGGAAACCGGCTTAGCGATTCTTGGGAGACCTACGGTCGGGATACGGCGAGGTCGGGAGACCTGCGCCGAGCGCGGCGAGGTCGGGAGACCTGCGCCGAGCGCGGCCGGCGACCTGCGCCGAGCGCGGCCGGCGCGCGAGCATACTCGCAACTCGCAACTTGGCGCTTGCAACTCCTTTTCTACTGCGGTACGAAATTTCGCGTTACGGTTGCTTCGCGGATTTGCCGTGAGTCGCGGTCGTAGACGCGGATTTTTGCCTGCACGCCACGCAGCGGTGTGTCGTACGGGGGCGAGGTCTCGCGCTCCGTGGCGTCGTCAACGCCGTTGACGCCAATCGTCGGGAGTATCGACGAAGTCGTTGGATCACCATCATGGTCATACGGCACTATGTCATCAAGGCCATTCGTCCCTTGATCGACGCCGGCACCACGGTCGGTGGCAACATCCTGGTCGATGCCATCATCTTCGTAGTGGTTCGACCAGGTGTCGTAGGTTGCGAAAAAGTTATAGCCAGGGCCAGTCGGATTCCGCGGATGCCAACCTGGCGCATGAGGTTCTTTGAACTGCGGAACGGGAATGCCGGCCGGCGGATTCGCGTAGTTGTAAACGTATCTTGGCGGAGGCGGATTTTGATAGAAACTCGTGTCGATCAGAAACGAAGGATCCCAGCCGAGACTGACAAAGGAGCCAAAACCAACAATTATTGCGCCGGGAGCGGCAGGATGCCAGCCAGCGTCGGCAGGTTCCAGGACGGGACCGTTGTTGATCGAGACCAACGGGGCGCCAGGATCATAGACCCGCAGATCAAACGCCAACACGTCGTTGAGCATGACGTCGTCGCCTTTGCGATCAAGAATGTTCGTTGCAGCCGTCGTTTCAAAGGGGCGGCCGAAGGGGCGCAAAGGACTGACACGATCCGGAAACAAAGGGTCCGTGTCCGCGTCGTAAGGCAACACAAAAGCCACGTTCAAGTCTATATGGTAGGGCCAAGGAATTATTGTACTTCCGTCGTCAGCTCGCTTGCTGTGGGCAAAACGGTATTCTCGTTTCGTCAAGTCACTGAGAGTGTTGGGAACAAGCGGGATTTTACTGCCTGGCGGGAAATCACTATCTGGATCGGCCGTGAGAT
>Ga0310121_10002334_pt1 | contig 18132 bp, 12 predicted proteins | sample CB27_Tmax_986_MG_FD_203504 | JGI IMG/M metagenome (GOLD analysis project Ga0310121, IMG submission 203504) | Marine microbial communities from Western Arctic Ocean, Canada - CB27_Tmax_986 | ecosystem: Environmental > Aquatic > Marine > Oceanic | place: Canada: Western Arctic Ocean | collected...
ACGCTTCTTCGGAGGAGAACCATTCGTCGAACTCTTGCAGAGTTCTGGGCTCTTGCAGAGTTCTGGGCTCTTGCAGAGTTCTGGGATAGTCCACGCCGCCGACGGGGTGTCGCTGACCATCGCCAATCATGCCCTCATACTACGATGTTGTGGCTGGTAGAGGGAAGTGGATACCCCCTTTAGGCGAAAAGCTGTGTGACCGCCTTGGCTTTGACTAATTCCCGAGGCTGGTTGAGATGATTCATGACCATGGTTTCCGGATCAATCCCGAACGCGTGGTAGATCGTCGCCAACAGTTCTCCGGGATGGACGGGGTCCTCCACCGGGGCCGAACCGGTCTTGTCGGACTTGCCATGCACGTAGCCGCGCTTGATTCCGGCCCCGGCGATGCAGGCGGTGTAGCAATAGGGCCAATGGTCGCGACCGTCTGCCGTATTGCCATTGCCGGAAGTGCTCACCCCCTTTTGGGGGCTGCGTCCGAATTCACCGACGGCAACCAATAAGGTTTCCTCCAAGAGCCCTCGCGTGTCGAGATCTTCGACCAGTGCCGACAGACCGGCATCGAGCATCGGGCCCGATTGGTTTTTCATTCGCTTGGGCAAGTCCTCGTGATGATCCCAGGAATGGTTGTCGGAGTTGGCGACCTTTGGCCAAATCACTTCCACGACACGTGTTCCTGCTTCGATCAGTCGGCGGGCCAACAGACAGCTTTGCCCGAAAGTGTTGCGGCCATAGGCGTCTCGAATCAACTCGTCTTCTTGTGCCAAGTCGAAGGCGTGGCGAGCTCGTCCCGAAGCGATCAAACTCAGCGCCTGCTCGTAATACGAGTCCAGGTTGTGATGCTTGACGGCCTTGTCGATCTCCGCCATCTCTCGATTGACCAGATCACGCAGCCGAGCGCGGCGTTGCAAACGGACACTGAAAACGTCGGGACGCATTTGAAGGTCATCCGTGCGTATACGGTCCATCTTATTCATGTCCATGTCGCTCCCCTCTGGGTACAGGACATACGGATCGTAACCCTTGCCGAGAAAACCGGCCGAACCACCCTTGCCTATGACACTGCTCTCCTGCAACGGTCGTGGCAACATGACGAAAGGCAACATCGGTTCCCTCGTCGGCCGCAAACGAATGAGCTGCGAGCCAAAGTTCGGAAAGTCCTTGGGACTGGGCGGTTCCAGCTGGCCTGATGGACTGACCTTGTCAGTCGTGTAACCGGTCATCATTTGGTAAATCGCCGCAGTGTGATTGAACAACCCGTTTGGCGTGTAGCTCATCGAGCGGATCATCGTCATCTTGTCGTTGACCTGCGAGAGCTTGGGAAGTATCTCCGTAAAGTTCACTCCCGGTAGTTTGGTGGAAATCGCTTTGAAGTCGCTGCGCACATTATCCGGCACATTATCCTTCGGATCCCACAAGTCGAGATGGCTCGGACCACCCTGCAGATAGACCATGATGATACTTTTCGCCTGGCCCCAACCGGGACCGCCATGCGCACCGGCGGCGCGTGCATGAGACTGCAACTGCAATAGGGAACTCAGCGACAACCCCAGTACACCGCCACCACCAACTCGCAAAATGTCGCGTCGCGTCGGCCGAGCGTTACGATCGCAGACGTCGATGCCGCTGGGACCAGTGATCCTGAACATGGCTCAATTTCCTCTCGCTGCAGGAACTCCCCTACCCATTTTTTCAAAAAGAGGAGTCTCCCCTTTTTGGAAAAACGGAAGAGATGGCTACCGATTAAACAAGAACGCGGGACTGTTGATTAACCCCCAAACGATATCCTGAGCCGCGACCAACCTTCGATTGGAAAGCTGCTGTTGGCTTAATTCTACATCACGTCGTAGCTGAACCAATCTGGGGTCCTCGGGTAGAGGTTGCTCAAGCCGTTTCACCTTTTCCTGTAGCTGGGTCAACTGCGGATCCTCCGGCACCGGCTGCTTCGCCTCGACGACTTTTTGTTGAATTTGGGCCAGTTCCGGATCGTGTTGGCGAAAATATTCCTCCAGTTTTTGCCGTTGCTCTGCGGTCGGTTCCTCATCAGCCAGGGCCAACAAATCTTCGATTTCTACCGGATGACCGAGACTGAGTGGCTGTGGCGAGTCGGTCACGAAGATCCGAAATCGACCGATGGTCATCTTCTTCGGTTGATAATATTGAATCAAGGAAACCTTTATAAGCTGTCGAGCCGTGGTCACAACGGGCTGGGCAATTTCGAATACGGCCGTGTGTCGTTCGCCGAACTTTGGACTGATCGCCCATCCGTTACTTACACCTTCATTTCCATCAATGGCTTTCTCGACAGCATAGTCGTCCTGGCTGAAATCCGCTTGGGCGTTTTGCAACTCCAGAGGCAGCATGTCTCTTTCTCGAATAGGCGTTACTTCAGTGGCCTCGGCGTCGGCACGGGCGACTTTAAACTCGGTAATGACAAAGTTTCCACTATCGTGCCAACCCGGGCCGCCACCCGGCAGGCGTTCATCTGGTAGCGCCTCAAGTCGTATTCCGGTGAGCTGTTGGAGATCGCTGTCACCGAATACTTCGTCAACGGTCTCGTCTCCTCGCTTTTCTGCAAAGACCGATCCGTCTGACTCTCGGAACAATTTGGCGTCCTGATTGGTGGCGACTTCGATGGGCTTGAGCACTTGCCAGCGAGTGGCCGATTTCTGTTCCGTTATCCATTTGGCGAAAGATTCTGGCAAGGCAGTTTCATAGGCGTCCAGCGCTGCCTGAGCCTCGTCAATCCGCGCCGCGCGTCCTGCCTCCAGCCGTTCTCCCTCCGGCGCGTATTCCTGCTCGCGAGCCACTACTTCCTGCTTTGCTTGGTCCAGCCGAACTTGACGTTCTTCGATCCGCCGCTGGATCACGGGGCGCAGCTCTTCGTCGAGCTTTGCCAGCTCGTCTTGCAATTGACTGTGTTCGGCCTCTGCGTGTGAAACGATTTCCAAGGCTCCGTCCACCACCTGGCGGCTGGCCGGACGTCCCAACACACGCAAGAACAGTTTCTCGACCAATCGCCAATCGTCGCTTTCGCTATTTACGATTGTTTCAATGGCATTGCCCGATCGGCTGATGGCATCGTTCAGTGTCGGCCCGCTCACCAGAGCCATGATGGACCCCAATTGCAGGTCATCGGCTCGCTCGCACTCGCAGGCGCTTTCCCTGGCGGGCCGGCCAAAGTTCCCTAGAAACCCGTCCGGCAGTTTGATCGCGCTGTCCGGCAAGGAGGCCGCCCGCAGACCTTTGGGAACACCTTCGAATTGGGATTCCACCCCCGTCACGCTATAGATGGCATCCAGCAACACCTCGGCCGGTAGCCGTCGCGGCATAGCATGGGAATAGTTGATCGAATCATCCTCGTTCCAATGGTTCGTCGAAACCGACGACTGGTAAGTGCGTGATTGGCAGATCAACCGCAAAACATGACGAGCATCAAACCCACTTTGTCGACACTCGTCTGTGAGCCAATCGAGCAATTCAGGGTTGCTCGGCGGATTACCGGCGCGGATGTCATCGATCGGCTCGATGATCCCCACCCCGGTCATATAACCCCACAGCCGGTTGACGTAACTTCGTGCGAAATACGGATTATCCGAGGAAGTGATCCAGGCCGCCAATTGCTCACGACGGGTCGCACCCTCCTCCGTTTCGAAGTGGCATTCGAACGGGAAACTGGGAGCTACCTCGCTGCCAGTTCGTTGGTGCTTGACCTCCCCTGCCGGTTTTTCGTAAACGATTTCATAAAACGGCTTAGCGGCCTCAACACTGGTCCCACCGATGGTTTTGTCACCGCCAGCTGGATCGGCTCGCAGCCCTACGCGGGAAAAATAGGCAGCCAACTCGTAATACTGGTCCTGGGTCCAGCGCTCAAAGGGATGGTCGTGGCACTTGTTGCAATTGAATCGCGTGGCCAAAAACAGCTGAGTCGTGTTTTCAACCAGATCCTCGGGCGATCGGAGAATCTTGTAGTACGAGGCCTCAGGATGCTCACGATTTGATCCGTCGGCATTGATCACGGCGCGAGCGAATTGGTCGTAAGGCGTGTTATTCTCTACGTGGTCGCGAACCCAAGCCCGCATCGCGGTGGCACCCTCTCGCCCAATGAACTTGCCGTTAACCTGCAGCAGGTCACACCACTTGTTGGTCCAATGCTCGACGTATTCAGGGCTGCCTATGAGAGTCTCGATCAACCGATCACGCTTCCACCGAGAATCCCGAGAATCCCCGACAAATTCCTGAATCTGCTCAACGGTCGGCGGCAGACCAGTGAGATCGAGACGAACACGCCTCAAAAAATCGTAATCGTCGCACAACGGCGAAGGCATCGTCTTCGTGCGCTGTAGCTTGCGGGCAACCAATTCGTCGACGCGATTGTTCTTGGGTGGCTCGTCCCAAACGAAGCCCTGCCGATCTCCCATCACCGTGATGGTGGTCGCGGCGTACGATCCCTCGTAGCGGACCAACAGCGGCGCTTCTCCACGGCGTGAAACTTCGATCAAACCGGGATACCCGCTAATCGGCTGGGCAACGTCCGTATTCCCACTTTCGATGAACGCTTCACTGGTCACATCACGCTGGTACCCATCCGGATAAAAGGCAACCACCCGCATTTGCTGGCGACCGCCGATTTTCTGTACGACCGGATTTTCTGGATAAACCTTGACCTCCGCTACCTTGGCCGTGTCGGGATTGAGTTTGGCCCCAGCGGCAATCCAACCGCTCACAATCGAGTAGTAGCTGGATCCTGGCTTCAACACCTGACCACCTTCGTGGGGCACCGCGGCCGTCGACTTGAGCAGCATTAAACTCTGTGTCGGCGAGGCCAGATTCACGCGTCGAGCGGCCAGATCGTCGGCCAGCGCCCGCGTATCGAACAACGGATCGTAGCCACGCAGTGAGAGCTTGAATCCCCCCTTCCCCGCTTGCGAACCATGGCACGTCCCGGCGCTGCAACCAGTGCGAGACAGCACCGGGTTCACATCACGAATAAAATCGGGAAGCGGACGCTCATCGTGGCCACTGACTCGCACGACCGCCTTGGCAGAAATAGGGCCCACTGCCGCCGTCAGCTGTGCGTCACCATCCTGCCGTGGCCAAACGCGCCCCAACGTGCTCACCTCTGCGGTATTGCCGGAGACCTGTAGATCAACGATTCGCGTTACGTCGACGACGTCTCCCGTATCCAGCTCGGCGGACACAACGATTTGAACGTATTCATGGCGACCCCGAATGTGAAGATGCTCAGGCTGAATGCTCAAGCGAGTGATCGTGGCTTCGGCTGGAATGGTTTCACTGTCAAGCCCTTCACGAGACGGCAGATCTGCGTCGACGATTTCATCTTCAACGGCAGCGTCCGCCGTGCCGGATTCAATTTCAACCGGCACAAATTCCTTGGCTACTTCACCGCTTTCGGCGTTGATCAGCCGCACTGTACCATCTCGGCCGGCGGCGGCCACCTGCGAACCATCGGGATGGAAGCTGACGCTAAAGATTCCACCCGACTCGAAAGTCACGCTGGCCAAATCGTTCACGCCCTGACGAAAGTGGTCTTTGAGTTTCTGCACTCCGTCTTCTGAACGACTGTGTGTCGGTCGCTCGAGTATCTCAACGATGTCTGCTGGAATCTCGGGAGCCACAGGCATCTCAAAGACACGGACCATGCCTCGGCCGTTGAGACTGCTTCCAGCCGCGATCCGCTTCGAGTCCGCGCTGATATCCACCGAGAAAATCCTGCCCTCCAAAGGGGGCAGTTCCCACAATTGGTTACTGTCGTCCCCAACCTTTCGATCTTTGGTGCGGAATATTTTGTATATCTTGGGAATGCCGTCGGCGCCACCAAAGAGAATCTCATCTCGCAGCGGATGTCGGGTCACCGAAGTAATGCCCCCCTTGAGTGCCTTCGGTGTAATGGAGGTAATGTTATCGATAAAGCGTTCGGTTTCCAGCTCCATCAGCTTGGCCGTCATGTCGCGGCCGACCGTAACCAGATGATCACCCTTGGTGGAAAACACCGTGTCGCGCACGAGATCGTCGTGCGATCCTTGATAGAAAACTTGCTGGCCGGTCTCGACATCAAAAACACGAACCGTCGTATCTGAGCTGCCAATGGCGACCTTTTTTCCATCTGGCGACCAAGAGGCTCCATAGACCGTGTCGAAAGTGACTGAGATCGATCGCTCCAGGGATTGTTCCGCGACATTCCAGATCTGGACTTCACCTGACGTCGCCGGAATCCCGCCAGCGACCACCAATCGCGAACCGTCGGGTGAAAAGCGGACCGCTTCGATCCGTTCCGACAATCCGATCAGCCGCGCAACCAAACCGCTGCCGTCGGCGTGGTGCAAAAGGACTTCATTGAAACCAGCCACCGCTAACAGCGACCCGTCAGGCGAATGGTCCAGCGAAGTGATCACAGGGGGTCGCGAATAAGCGGGCGGATGCTCAGCGTTGAATTGCGGACGGTCACTTCCGGGAGAATCGTTCTCAGCCCCTTCGTTAATCCACCGTCGTATCAGCTCGATCTCCGTTTCATGCAGCGGCGGTCCGCCCTTAGGCATCTCGGCCTGCCCGTCCACCAAGGCAAGTTGCTCGACGAGATAACTTTCCGCTGGATTCCCGGCCACAATTGCCGCCGAGCCGCTTTCGCCGCCGGCTACCAGCGCCGCGAACGAGGTCATCACGTAATTGCCCTGCGGCTTGGCAGGTTGATGACATCCATGGCAATTGGCCTGGAAGAGAGGACGAATGTCGCGATGGAAACTGAGGGGAGGTTGCTCCGACGTATCGTCCGCCGCCTGCGCGGTTATGGCAACCAGCAGGCCCAGCAAGACGTTAAAGACCAAACGACGCAGCACGATACGTTCTCTCAGTTACCAACGTTGATCGCCAATGGAGAAATCACGAAGCCGCCATTTCCAGAACCAGTGTATTATCCCCTATCCTCAGCAGGCAATCAACGTCTAAACACCGGAAAATTACCGACGAATATGGTTGCCTTGACTCAATTCAGGGAATTGTGATTCGCCCGCCGCTGGCGATGACCGTTTGGCCGGTTGTGTAGGAGGATTCCTCGCTGAGCAAAAAGCAGACGAGCTTGGCAATGTCATGAGGCTGCCCAACTCGCTGCAACGGTGTCCCTGCAATCATTTGGTCCCAAGCCTCTTGAGGTAGCTGACTAGTCATATCGGTTTCAATCAATCCTGGCGCGACACAATTGATTCTAATATGCGGGGCGAAGGCTTCAGCGCACGTTCGCGTCATGGCGATCACCGCTGCCTTCGACACAGAATAATGCATAAAGGCGGGTCGAGATACCAGCGCCGCAATGGAGCCGATGGTAACGATGCGACCAAACTGTCGCTGGATCATCTCGTCTTTAACCGCCCATATCACACGATAGGTGCCAGTTAAATTGACGTCCATCATTTTCGTCCAGCGCTCCTCGGTGAGTTGGGTGTGATCCGCCGACTCCCAGATCCCGGCGGAGTGGACAAGGAGTTCAATCGGACCCAACTGGTCACGAACCGACGAAACAGCCGATTCCACGCCGGATTGGCTGGAGACGTCACAATGGACCGCCACGGCCTGCCGTCCGAATGATTGAATCTCATCGGCGACCTCTTTCGCAGCCGACTCGTTATTGGCATACGCCACTGCCATATCAGCGCCACGCCGAGCCACCTCTAAGGCCACGGCTCGGCCGATCCCTCGTGATCCGCCTGTGACCAAAGCCACTCGTCCTGCAAAGCTTGAATCCGTCACCATTGCACTCATTTGTGGTTGAAAGCATTTTTCGCTGGACCATCCGCGCCCAGTCCGCCTGTCAGCGGACACGAGCATTATCCAAGGTCCAAAACCATTTGCAATTGGCCGTGCCGTAACCGGTGCTAAATGATGCTACTGGCGATGGTTGAAGACGGTATCTAGCTCGCATGGTAAACACCATTGACCGTTTCCCAACATCCGTGCATAACGTAGAAAAAGCGGGCAAGCCGCCTTTCACGTCCAAGTAATTGGTATCAATTCCAATGTTATTGAATCGTTTACGCGCGATGGAGTGGATGCAGCGATGCGAAGTCGATGTGATGATCGCATCGTCTCCGGTCAACGTGCAGTATTTGACGGATTTTCAGCTGTGGGTCACCAACGTCTTTCGACGGTACATGGTGAGCCCTGGTGACAGCGACGCCCGTCTTCCGCTGTATGCTGTATTGACTTCTCAAGGCGAGACGTCGCTGGTCGTCCATCAAGAATGCGAACTCAATGCGGCCGACCTCTGGGTCAAACAACGATATGTCTACGGCGCAGACGCGGAAGAAGACGCTACGATGGATACGTGGTCTCCGATCCAAGTCGCCGAGTCCAGCGAAGCATTTCAACGCAGCTGGAATCGATACAACACCGCTAACGAAGCGCTGGCAAACGTTTTTCGGGATAATGACCTAGGGTCAGCCCGAATAGGAATCGAAGCCAGCGGTATGACCGGCGAAGATCTTGAGGCAATCAAGGACGCTCTGCCAAACGCCCAGATACGCGACAGTTCCACTCTGTTTCGTCTAATTCGCATGGTGAAGAGTGCGGAGGAACAAAAGCGACTCAAGGCTGCGGCCTCCATCGCCGAAACGGCGGCGCTGGAAAGTCTGAAATTGGCACAACCTCATCGGAGCTTTCAGGAAATCATCCAGTCCTATCGGGAACAGCTGGCCCGGGACGGTGCGGATTTGGATCATTTCGCCTTCAGCGCCCAGGGCACCGGCATGGCAACGGAGATTGACTATCGCCTGTCAGAACGTGAAGTGAGCTTGATTGATTTCGGTTGCGTCTACAAGAACTACTACTCAGACGCCGGCCTCACTTTGGTATTGGGAGAACCGGATCAACGGACCCGGGATATTTACAGAACGTTGAACGAATGCGTGACGTCCGCAGCGGAGCTACTTCGCCCTGGGATGCTGGCTGCCGACGTGCAGGCACACATGGCAAACGTTTTTGCCAGCGCCGAGATCAAGAACGAATTTCCACACGGCCACGGCCTGGGATTAGACGTGCGCGACTACCCGATCTTAGTGCCGGACAATGGACGACGCATCAAAGATGAATGCGTTGACCTGCCCGCCAATCTGCCGCTGGAAGAAGGCATGTTGCTCAACCTCGAGGCTCCCGTCCTCGGCATCGGCAATCGAGCCTTTCAGCTGGAGCAGACCTATTTGGTGACACCGACCGGCGGCGAGCCCATCACCAATCGCGATTTGGCCAACCCGTTCGTGGTTGGTTAAACCTGACGGTTCGTATGCGCTTCCAAATACGCCGACAGCATTATCTGGGCCGCGAGCTTGTCCAACCGGGCTTTGCGCTGTTTGCTTGTCAATCCGGCGTCAATTAATACCTGTTCGGCCTCGACCGTCGTGAACCGCTCGTCGAAAAACTCGACGGGCAGCTCCGTGGTTTCCTCTAACCAACGCCCATATTGACGAGCTTCGTCCGATTTTTGACTTTCATTTCCGTCGGTATGTAGCGGCAAACCGACGACAAACAAACCAATACGTTCATCCTTGGCAAATTGACGAAAAAACTCCGCGTCTTGCTCGGATGAGCGTCGTGTGTAGTTTTCATACGGACTGGCGAACATGTGGTCGATGTCTGTGACAGCGATACCAACGCGTACCGTTCCGTAGTCAATACCTGCTATACGTGACATGATTGGTTGGCTATCAGCGAATGAGCGCTGCGGTCGACACCATGGATATTGGCGTAGCTGCCTTCCTCCTCAGAGTGAAGGCTACGGGGTCTACAAGTGCTCTCGCCAGTTCTTCTCTTCCAACAACTTCACTACCTCGCGAACTTCCTCTTCGCGGTGCTTGTTGGCCACCAACGTCGCGTCCGGTGTGTGCACGACCAGACAATCGTCCATGCCAATGGTCACTATCAGGTGACCGTCGTCGCCCGAGACAATGGTTCCTTTGGTGTCGATGCCAAGATGTTTGGCAACGATTGTATTGCCTGATTCGTCCGTTCCGCGCAGTCGAGCAATCGCTTGCCAACTGCCGATGTCGTCCCAATTGAACGGGGCTTCTACAACCACGACGTTCTTCGCTTTTTCCATCACCGCGTAATCAATGGATCGTCCGTCGATCGCGGCAAACTCGCTGGCGAGAACCTCGGAAAACTTCGGAGTTGCGATCGATTGGCCGATGGCGCGAATATGTCCGTACATTTCAGGGTCGAATGTTTCCAATTCGCTCAGAATCTTGGCGGCCCGCCAGACAAAGATCCCCGAATTCCAGAGATAATTGCCGGCGTCGAGGTACTCCCGGGCGACCTCGGCCCTCGGCTTTTCCTTGAATTTTTCCACGGCACACGTCCTGGGGGAATTCGAGCGACCGGCCACGCCATCCGCCAACGCTTCGCCTTGTTCGATGTACCCGAACGATTCGGCAGGATAAGTTGGACGAATCCCAAATGTGACCAGTCTCTGAGGATCCTCGTCAACAAGATCAGCCGCGTATTGAAGGGCGGACTGAAATACCTCTGGTGGTCCGATTCTATGGTCCGCGGGCATGACCACCATCGTCGCGTCAGGATCGTGCTGGCTGACCCACTCGGCAGCCAGACCGATGCAGGGCGCGGTGTCTCGCCGGCAGGGTTCACCGATTATCGAGCCAGCGGGAAGTTGAGGTAAGTCCTCTCGGATGGGCTCGACCAGTCGTTGATTCGTAATGATCAACACACGTTCCGGCGGAGCCATGTCCCCCAACCGGGCCACTGTCTCGGCAATCAGGCTTTTCTCAGAAGCCAAACAAAGCAATTGTTTCGGGCGAGCGGCGCGACTTGCCGGCCAGAATCTGGTGCCGGATCCACCCGCCATGATGATGGCATGAAGCATGGTTTATTTCGCTTGATCCAAATAAGCGTTTTTAGTAATTGCGGTCCCACGTTCTAACATGGCCGCGACTTCTTGAGCGTCCTGTGCCAGTCGCGGGTTGATCTCGACAAGGACTCCGTCCGCGACCTCCACACCAGCTGACTTCAACCACGAGATGTGCTGGCCGACCAGCGCGGCGCGGCATGTCTCTGCGGTATCTGCCGCCGCTCCCATCCCGTTTTTTAATGGGGCAAAGCCCTCGGATTGGGCTACCTCGACGACCAGCGCCTGGTTGGCTGACGGCAGCAGATCAAAAATAAATCGCTCGAATTTGATTGCATTGGGTTGATCTGGATCGATCCGGTGGCCGCGCTGGTCAATATACGGAACCTTTTTCAACGCCCGATGAAAAGGCAGTGCATCGGTCCGGTCGCGCATGCGCTGCAGGAATCCAACATCGAAGGCATGAACGGCGATACTACCGGCCCAGATTTTCAGCGATCCGTCGGCATTTCGCTCCTGAGCTGCCGTGTCAGGCAAATCGCTATACTCGATGATCCGTAGCTTGCCGTCGACCGACACGACACAACCAACCTTTTCCAGCGGATCCTGCTTGGCGACGACTTGAGAAGTTAACTCGGACTCGGCCAACAGATGGTAACCGATAAAAGTCGGATCCGCGATCGCCACCATGGGATTGTCGACTTGAAAGTAAAACAAGCAATCGACGCCACGCTGGCGCATGTCTTCCAAACAACCCGCTTTGTCTAACGCAGCAAGGGTTCCGCCGTGACCGTCCGGGCTAAGGAAAAGTCGATCGGGAGCCTCCAACAGCACCTGACCCGTTTGTGCGTCGATGGCGGGCATGGTTCCCTGACAAAACACGATGACGTCGGATTCGGCCAATCCAAGAAATTCATTGGACTGCATGTATTCGATTGTTTCCTCATGCGTCGCGGGACTCGTCATGAGATACAAGGGAATGACCACCCCGAAACGGGCTGCCAAAGCCCGCAATCGGTCCACATGTATTTCGAACAACGTGCGATTTGATACAGGTCCCAGTGGAAACATTCCCTTGGGATGATCGAACCCTAAACGAGAACCCTGCCCCCCTGCTACCAAAACCGCAGCCACCCGACCTTCACGCAGCATTTGTTCGCCACGTTGGCGTGCCTCCTCAGCATTAAATCGAGCCTCGCGCACCGATGACTTCAGACGAATCGCGGAAGGCTCGGACGATCGCGAGGCCAGCGCCGACCAATCCTCCTCTGCTTGCTGGCCGGCGCTCAAACGCTGCAATAAATCGAAATCGATCTGTTCGATCTGCGCCACTAATTGTTTCTGCTGCTGATCGGTCAAATCTTGCCAAAATCGCAGCAGATGCGATTGTCCGCAATCCTGCAACTCTTGACGTAGTGAATCCAAGCCTATCGTCGTCATGCCTAGTGGCCTTATCACATGGTTGGGCTTTTGTGCTAACTGCCGCCACGGACCCAAACGCAGGCGAGATAGCTAAGCAACGGGAACAGGACAAAGATCGTCCCATAGGTAAAAATGGTCGTCCAGCGATGTTGAGGCCAACGTGCCATGCAATTTTCGCGGTGTGAAATCAATTTGGTCGGCAGGATCTCGATGTTGGTCGCCAGTCATTCGACCGGCGGCCACCCCGTTACGACTTGAATCGAGCAATCCTGGAAAAAAACGAGAATTACGGAAGACGCCAGCGCTGGCCTCCAGTATTATTGGCCATTCAATCGACCATACCAAGACCCAATCGGCGCGTCCAATACGATCCACGGGTGAAGCTCCCCACACGATGGCCGAGTTTTTTGCAATGTACAAACGCCTTGCCTTTATCCTAACGCTCGTTGCCAGCCCCTTTATGAGTCCCGTCGCAGCCGAAGACGCGATATGGAAAATTGGGGTCGCTACCCACATCCAACCACTTGGATTGGCGGAAGCAAGGGAATTCCTGGCTCACAAAGACGACTTCGTGACAGCAATGAGCCCGCTTGATCGCCAGATCCGAGTCGGTAGCCGCCAAGCGGTCAGTGAAGAAGCCTTCTTGAAATATGTGGCTGACCAGGCCATCGACTGGCCAGACGAAGAACTTCGTCGTCTAAGCAATATCGTCAGACAACTCTCCGAGAAACTTGCCGATTATCGGCTGGAACTGCCCCAAGCCATCGGCTTGATTAAAACAACTGGCAAGGAAGAAGCTGGCGCTCCCCATTGCCGACGCAACTCGATCGTGCTGCCGCATGGGGTACTCCAGCGGAGCGACGAACAACTGGAGCGGCTCCTTGCCCACGAACTGTTTCACATCCTCAGTCGTAACAACGTCGATCTCCGCTTGCGACTCTACTGGATTATTGGTTTTGAACCCTGCGATCCATTACAGATTCCGACGACGCTCAAAGGCCGCCGCATCACCAATCCCGATGAACCTCAGCAACGTTATCGAGTCCAATTGATGCACAACGACCGATCGATACAGGTCACACCGATTTTGCTATGGAAAACAGCATCCTTCGATCTGGACCAAAGTCGCGGTCTGTTCGACGGGTGGGAAGCAGGCTGGCTAGAGATTGCCAAAAATGTCGATGGTTGGATCGTCGTTAGAAACAACGGAATTCCGGTCATTCACAAATTCGCCGATCTCCCCGCACTTCAGCGCAGAGTCGGCAGCAATACCGACTATGTGATCCACCCTGAAGAAATCCTGGCAGAAAATTTCGCCCATCTGGTCATGGCCACCAAAAACTTGCCAGACCGGCAAATCGTCCGCCAAATGCGTGAGGTTCTACTGGCAACGGATTAGCGCCAAGAATAAAACAAGGAAAGACAAGGAAGAATTAAAGGGGAGCCTCCCCTTTTTGGCAAACTACAGAAATGCGCGCCTAGCCGCCTTCGCTGAGGTTCGCCGGACAAGTCCCTTTGAATTCGATCACAAACGGCAGTGATTGTGTGGTGTTGCCACGCCGGCGGACGTCGAAACGCGCGCCGTATGGGAAGGCCTCCCCTACCGTGACTTTTGCTTCATCGTCGCCTTGCAACTGGACCACTACCTCTGGCTGTCCCGACAACGACGGACAAAAGGCGGCGTGCAGGTGCACCAGTCGTTGTCCTGGCTGGAACTCACCCCTCATCCATCCTTGGATGACCTCCGCACCCTCGGCCTCGGTCAGGCGAAGGCAATTTTGAGAAACGCTCTCATCAAGCCGTCGATCGGCCAACGAAGTCGATGCAGCGGTCAGTCCGATTGGGGCTGGCTCGGGTGGCTGTGCGGACTCATTGGCCCTTCGGTTGGACGGCCACACTGACCGCCGTTTCCAAATGGACCAGGCCGAAACAAGCTCACCGGCAACCACGAACGTCCACATCAAACCGAGCGGCAGTACAGCGGTTCCAGGCAAGCTTAAAGCACCGAGGAGAAGAAAAACGGCCAGGCCTGGAACGAGCATGGTCCACCAGGCGAATCGAGTCGCACTGGGCCCTTTGACCAAAAATTCGGCAGCGACGCTGCGAACCAACGCTCCCACAAGGACACACATCGTCGCCACTGAAAGGATCGGCAATGCCTCCAGAGGCCGCGCCATGGCTCCCCACCAACGGCGCACAAACAAGAACAAGGCCAACGACCAGATGCCAACGATGACCGTCAGCAGAACGCACCGGACCAGTCGACTGTTGTCGGCCGCCCAGGTCGGAATTCGAGAGGCACCCAAGTGCGATTCCGGCTGCATGGTACGCAACTCCGCTGCTAAAGGGCACCAGTTGGACTTTTGGAGACTCGCGCTGGCGCGGTCTAGCTCGCCGACGCATTCGCGCCGGCGGCTGCGGCTAAGCTGTCAGCCTTGTCGGTTTTTTCCCAAGTAAAATCGGGTTCACTTCGACCAAAGTGGCCGCCAGCGGCTGTCTGACGATAAATGGGACGGCGCAAATCAAGCGATTTGATGATTGCCGCTGGCGTGAGAGCAAACATCTCGCGCACGAGTTCGCATATCCTGGCGTCGTCGACTTGTCCCGTCCCAAAGGTATCCACGTTGACGCTCACCGGTTCGCTGACACCAATGGCATATGCCAATTGGACCTCGCAACGATCGGCCAGGCCAGCCGCCACGATGTTCTTTGCCACGTAGCGGGCCATGTAGGCCGCACTACGGTCAACCTTCGTGGGGTCTTTTCCACTGAATGCTCCACCACCATGGCGGCCCCATCCTCCGTACGTGTCCACGATGATCTTGCGACCGGTTAAACCACAATCGCCGTGCGGACCGCCAACAACGAAGCGCCCGGTCGGATTGATGTGAAACGTGGGTTTACCTTCGACTAACTCCGCAGGCAACTCAGGCTCGACAATTTCCTTGACCACGTAATCATAAATCTCTTCATGTTCGACCTCTTCCGAGTGTTGAGTGGAAACTACAACAGTGTCAATGCGCACCGGTCGGTCTCCATCAAACTCGACGGTGACTTGACTTTTGCTATCTGGCCTTAGCCAGCTCACATCGTTGTTCTGCCGAGCCTTGGTCAATCGGTTCAGAATCCGGTGCGACAATGCGATCGGCACGGGCATCAATTCTTTGGTGTCGTTGCACGCGTAACCAAACATCAAGCCTTGATCGCCGGCCCCGACATCTTTTCCGCTGGAAGCATCCTCATCCACGCCCTGGGCAATGTCCGGACTCTGACGGTCAATCGACGTGAACACGGCGCAAGTGTCGGCACAGAGACCCATTTTGTCGTCGGTGTAGCCAACTTCGCGTATAACGTCCCGTACAACCTGTGGATAGTCGACGATGGCCTTCGTCGTGATCTCGCCGGCAATGATCGCGATGCCCGTGGTGACCATGGTTTCACAAGCGACGCGAGAATAGGGATCCTGAGCGAATAACGCATCCAAGACGCCATCGGAGATCCGATCGGCCAGTTTGTCTGGATGCCCCATGCCCACGGATTCACTGGTAAAAAGATATTTGCCACTCGCCACGGTGTTGGCTCCTTATTGAAAATACTTTAAATCAGCCCGGAGATGCGTCAGATTTGCGACGACGAGGCAACGAGCATCCACTACAGATTCAGCCGTCGCTTGAAGCAGCGGCCGGGTCCCCGATTATAGCGACAAGCTCAAATAATGAGCAAGCTGCAACTTTCGACTGGATGTGCGGTCAATGCCGCGATTTTCGAGCCGACTCGGTCTTCGACTCTTTAATTCGCGGAGCCGCTTGGGATACGTGAGCCGGATCAATGCGCCCGGCAGGTGGATCGGCGTCAGTGATTCGTAATAGGTCCGCTATCAATAGATCAAGAGTTCGCCTCGTCGCCCCCAACTGCTGCCTGACCAGTTGGGCGGCCCGACGGCCCAATTCCTTCGCATATTGGGGATCTTCCAGACATTGCCCCACGAATCGCGTTAATTGCTGGGCCTCTTCGACAATCACAGCTGCCTGCTGGTCTCGCATCAGCTGGACCGTGCCGCGAAAATTGTGCGTGTAAGGTCCGAAGCAGACGGCGACTCCATAGGCCGCCGGTTCAATCATGCTTTGCCCACCACGCCTGCCCTCCAAACTACCGCCAACAAATCCAACGTCGGCCACCCCCCACCAATCCGCCAGCTCACCTACGGTGTCGACCAGCAAGACTTTGGTGTGAGGATGGAGTGCACCATCCTGCAGCTCGCTACGGCGCTGCCAGCGGTGGTTCGACTCGTCCAGCATCAGGGCAACCTGGTCGAACCGCTCAGGATGTCGTGGAACCAAAATCAAACGCAGTTGCGAATATTGCTTCCGGAGGCCGTCAAATGCTTGCAGCACGATTCGCTCCTCGGGCTCGACGGTGCTCCCAGCCAGGAAAACGGTTTGTTCTGCCTTCCAACCCGTCAATTTGGCTAGCCGACGCGTACGAGGGTTGTTCCGATCCGTCTCTGCCCCGTCAAACTTCATGGAACCGGTTACGTGTACGGCGGTCGGTGCCGCGCCGAGACGGATAAACCGTTGAGCATAAGCATCATGTTGCACGGCAATAGTCTGCATCCACTTCAACACCCGTTTGGCAAAAAATCGCAGTTGGTAATAGCCACGAAAACTTTTCTCACCCAAGCGACCGTTGACAATGGCCACGCTCCGTCCGCGTCGATTCATTTCCCGAATTAAGTTGGGCCAAATTTCGAGTTCCGCCATGACCAGCAAATCGGGCCGAATGCCTGCCACCGCGCGCCGCACGGACCAGGTGAAGTCCATCGGGCAATAGAACACTTTCAGCCCGGAGTAAATTCGATTGGCCACCTCGTACCCGGTTTGAGTCGTTGTCGACACGACAAGTTCAACGTTTGGATAGGCTTCCTGGAATTGGCGAACCAGCGTGCGTAAGACGTTGATTTCACCGACACTTACCGCATGAAACCAAACACACGGCCCCGAACCTTCGCGCCTGCCAACTCTTCCCAGCAGCTTTGGACCCCAACCTTCCCGATACTTGCCGTGTCGCACGGCGCGATACAGCATGAAGGGGCTCGCCAGCAGCAGCAATCCAACGTAGATCAAGTTAAGCAGATAGGGCATTTGGGAATCCTTTCCCAAGAAAGAAATTAAGAGTTGACAGGGGTCAGGGGGCTAAGTCAAACAGTCGAACTAGTGGCTAGTGTCGCTTCCGTTGCTTCTGTCCTTTCCGTCCGTTCTGTCCCCTCCGTACCTTTGCTCCCAAGTTGCGGGAGTCGGGAGGCGCCAACCGTTGATTACGACTGGAGCTGACAGGCCCTTTGCCTCGAATGCAACAGTTCTTGTATTTCTTGCCGCTGCCACAGGGGCACGGTTCGTTACGGCCGACTTTTTGTCCGCGATTTCGAATCGGTTCGACTTTCCGATCGCCGCCCTGAGTTGAATCGATGGCCGCTTGCTGCTGGCGGGCGATTTCGGTTGCGCCTGGCGACTCTTCGTGGACGGCTGCGGTTTCCACCCAGGTCGAGCCGACGAATCCTTCGTCTAATTGTTCCATCTTGAAGATCAGGTCGGTGACCCGCTCACCGTTGGATTTCCACATTTGCTCGAACAGCCGCATCCCTTCACGCTTGTACTCGACCTTGGGATCGACCTGGGCGTAGCCGACCAACCCCACAGCGCTGCGCAGATGATCCATAGCTAACAGGTGGTCTTTCCAGGCCGTATCCACCAACTGGAGGACCAAAGATCGCTCCATCCGGCGGATCTCCGGCCGGTAACGATCTTCAAGTGCCGCCGAAAGGGTGTGCTGGAGCTGTTGGCAAT
>Ga0310121_10002335_pt1 | contig 18131 bp, 13 predicted proteins | sample CB27_Tmax_986_MG_FD_203504 | JGI IMG/M metagenome (GOLD analysis project Ga0310121, IMG submission 203504) | Marine microbial communities from Western Arctic Ocean, Canada - CB27_Tmax_986 | ecosystem: Environmental > Aquatic > Marine > Oceanic | place: Canada: Western Arctic Ocean | collected...
ATTCGCCCCCTCGTGCGGAATCCACGGCGAGCCCGCCGAGCATCGCGCCCCCACGCGTACCGGGCAGATGAAGGACTCTGGGATGGTCCTCGGCGATCCTCATCAGCCACTCGGGCGTATCGTCTACACTTCCGTGGATCACCAGGATCTCCGCGTTGGGCAGACCGTCCCGGAAGTCGCCGGACGGAACAGGATGGATCTCTTCCGCTCCGCCGCCCAACGGCAAGAAGAGACCATCCGGCAAACTCAGATATCCTCGGCCCTGAAGCCCGGTCACCGCTTCCAACACGGGTAGCAGCACGCGCGGCTCCCAGTCCGGGCGAAGCGACACGAGCAGGATCTGAGGGCTCGCTCGCCCGCTGACGACCCATCGAGCCCGCAGATCGTCAGCGGGAAACAAGTCTCCGTCCAAGAATCCGCGGGCTGTGTAGCGGACAAGTCCCGAATCCGGAGGCGGGGGGAGCGCGAGCGGAAGATATCTCTGCTCACCCGCCAACGGGATTGGGGAATAGACGACGCGAATCAGATCGCCGTCTGCCCTGATCTCTACCCGCACGGAATCCCCCGGCTCGCCACCCTCCCCAAAAAGCTCGACTCGTCCGGTTAGCTCCTCGTCGCTCGACGCGATCGCGGGAAGCTGCAGATCCCCAACGCCCACGTTGCGGCTTGTTTCGCCCATGCGTACGAGCCGGACCGGCAGTGGCGTCTCCTCTGTCAGGGCCTCAATCTCGGCCGGCCTGCGGCGCAAGGTCGAGAGCAACACGACGGAGTCAGCCCCTGCTTCTCCGAGGCGTGCGACTGCCGCATCGAGGTCGCTGAGAAGCGACGTCCGGCCCCTAGCCTCCAAATCCTGAACGTCGAGTGCCTCCACGCCCCCATTTCCGGGCAGCACAAGCGCAAGCCTTGCGCCATCCTCCGCGCTGGCCCTCACGGTGTCTAGCAGTTCATCCCACAGCGAGCCTCCTCCTTCCCCAGGGAGGTCCAACGAAAGATCGGGATCTACGAGAACCCACTTACCCCCGGCTGGCGCGGGCCGGCTGGGATCGATCCCAGGGATCTCGAGGTTGAGCAGGAGGGCCGTGAGAATGGAAAGAGCGATGACTCGAGACCCCAGAAGCAGAGCGCGCCCAGGAACGAGAGGCTCCGCCTGGAGATACAGCAAGGTGGCGAGAGCCACAGTGGCCAGCCCGAGAAGAGAGATGACGAGCGTCAATCCCTCACCCCCAAAATCCAGGCCGACCAAGCCTGCCCGGCCCTATCCGATTGGCCGCGAGGACTCACCTAGAGCTGGCTACAGATGCCTCGGGAGCCTCAGTGTCTACCTGCGCAATCCGAATGACAGGTCCCTCGGGAGCGGTTCGCAGGACCGCAACGCGGGCTTCAAGGTCGCCGACCCAGCGCTTCTGAACCTCAGGAGGTATCGGATCACCGGCGGGAATGTCGATACTGAGCGGATCTACCGCACGCCCGCTCCGATGCATCTCGTAGTGGAGGTGGGGACCTGTCGCGAGGCCCGTCCTCCCCACGTACCCGATGGTCTGGCCCTGGGAAACTCTCATTCCCTGTCGGATTCCAGAAGCGAACCCGTTGAGGTGAGCGTAACGAGTCAGGAAGCCGTTGCCGTGCGTGATCTCGATTGAATTCCCATATCCTCCATTCACCCCACGCTGACTCACGACACCGTCTGCAGTAGCCATGACGGGAGTTCCGGTCCCGGCGGCATAGTCCACCCCGATATGCGGACGGGAAACCTTCAAAATCGGATGATAGCGGTTCCGGTTAAACCTCGACGATATCCTCCGGAACTCTAGGGGAGCCCGGATGAAAGCCCGCTGTAGCGATTCTCCATCCAGATCATAGTACCCGCCAACGCCGTCGCCGTGGATATCGAACCAGACCGCATAGAGCGGACGTCCAGAATTGACCAGCTCGGCCGCCAAGATACGCCCGGACCGCATACTACCGTCGGGTCGAACCTCTCTCTCGAAGACGAGCCTGTAAGTGTCGCCCTTCTGGATCTGCCGGGAGAAGTCGAGCTGCCACTGGAACACGCGGTCGAGCAGGTGAATCACCTGCGCGCGATCCGGCCGGGGCATCTCATTGAGCCGTCGGTTCATCACCACAGCCGTCCAAAGATCGGACTCGATCAGACCACCAACCGCGAGTGTGTCGACCCACACCGGGGTCCGAACCAAAGCTGAAGTCCACCCGAACTGGTTCCGTTCGAGGCGCACCAGCTCATCGCTCGAAACCGCGACATCGACGCCGCGAACGTACTCGGTTCCCCGAACGTACCGTACGCTGATCTCCGTCCCTGCGCGGAGTCGCGCCGGATTTGCGTGCTCCCGGAACGCGAGCAGCACCCCGTGCTGATCGGTTCCGGACAGCGCCGTCTGTTGTAGGACGCCCCCGAATGTGCGACCCAAATTCAATACTTCGACCCGAGTCTCCTCTGCCGAAGCCGCAAACAGAGGCTCCAACGCGCCCCCCTCGGAAGTAGCTGGCACGTTTGTAGCTACTGCCAACACTCCCAACCCGAGAGCACCGCCCGCCGCACCGAGCAGGGTCAGACGGCTCCGGATCATCCTCAAGAATTGATCCATTCGCGGCGGCGCCTCTCCGTTCCGGTGCCGGCATAGGTCTGGGGGCCGCGCTACGATCGACTCCCCAGGCCTCAGTCCATCTGCCGACGAATAAATGTCGGAATGTCTAGTTCACGAATCTGCCCACGGTCCACAGTCCGTTCAGGCGGACGGTGGAATGGTACGTCCTCACGCTCCTGATCGGCAATGACCGCCGCGCCGACCAGCGCGGGCTGCTGCTCTTCCTCGGGCCGAGGCTGCAATCCGGACCAACTACCAACTCTCGACGCCGGCCCCTCCGCACGTCCGAAGCCCGGACGAATCACAGTCGGCTCTTCAGACGCAATCTTCGTGTCGAAACCGGTGGCGATGACGGTCACCCTAACCTTGCCCTCGAGGGCTTCGTCGTGCACCGCACCGAAGATGATTTCAGCGTCATCACCGGCCTCTTCCTGGATAATGGTAGAGATATGCGTGACTTCGTCAATAGCAAGATCCATTCCGCCAGTGATGTTGATGAGGACCCCCTGAGCGCCTCGAATTGACACATCATCCAAGAGCGGTGAGGACACAGCTTCCTGAGCGGCTTCGACTGCCCGATTCTCGCCCTCGCCAAATCCAGAACCCATCAGCGCGGCGCCTCGACAGGACATGATCGTCCGTACATCGGCGAAATCTACGTTTACTTCCCCGGTCACGCGGATCAGGTCCGAGATCCCCTGCGTCGCGTGCAACAGCACCTCGTCGGCTCTCTTAAGCGCATCCCTGAAGGTGGTCCCCTTCCCGACAACCGAGAGGAGTCGGTCATTCGGTACCACGATCATCGTATCCACTGCACGCTTGAGCTCCGCAAGCCCCTGCTCTGCCTGACTCATGCGCTTTCTTCCCTCGAACGCGAACGGACGGGTCACGATCCCGACCGTGAGCGCCCCGAGCTCTCGCGCGATCTCGCCAATAATCGGAGCAGCGCCCGTGCCCGTTCCCCCACCCATGCCCGCAGTGATGAACACGAGGTCCGCGCCGCTCAAGACTTTTCGGACCTCATCTTCCGATTCGGCGATGGCTTGTCTCCCGATTTCCGGACGAGCACCCGCACCTAAGCCTCGCGTGAGCTTCTTCCCGAGTTGGATCGTGTGGTGGGACCGGGAGTTCTTCAACGCCTGAGCGTCCGTGTTCGCGGATATGAATTCCACCCCTTCGAGGTCCTCGTCGACCATTCGGTTGACCGCATTTCCACCCGCACCGCCCACACCTACCACCCGCATGAGAGCACCTCGGGCTGGCGCATCCTCAAATTCGAAGATCATCATCTCGTCCTCGCTCCTTTCCGGGATTCAGGTCGTTCACTAGAAAAGTCGGGGAATGCCTCAGCCCCTTTGCTGGCGTCAGAAGAACTCACGGATCCAGGCCCCGATCCGCGAAGCGGCGCCGGATGAGAGCGTGGATACACCCTCCCCGGTCTCGTGGAAACAGTCGGCCCCATGGAGACAGAGCCCGGTTACGGTGGAGAAGCGTGGACGCTGTACGGAATCTGCGAGCCCGGAGAGGCCCTCAGCTGGAACCCCAACGCGGACGGGCGCCGCGAAAACCTGCGACGCAAGCTCGACGATTCCCTGCAGCGCAGCGGTACCTCCGGTGAGCACCAGGCCGGCTCCCATTTGATCTAGCAGACTCTCTCGTTCGAACTCCTTGTGGACCATTCCGAAGAGCTCATCCAACCGTTGTTCGACGATGTGTGCGATTAACTCCCGAGCAACATGGCGCTTCTGGCCCGGGCTCGGTCCAGGAAGCTCTACCGTCTCCTGCGGATCGACCAACTGAGCGCAAGCAACAGCGTGCTGTTCCTTAGCCTTCTGAGCCTCGGCGAAGGGGATCGAGAGTCCTTTTACCATGTCACTCGTGACCGTATCGCCTCCAAAGTTGAGAATACCGATGTGCCGGATCTTGCCCTCGTAGTAGGCCGCGAGCTGCGTGGTCGCAGCCCCGATCTCCACCATTGCCACGCCGACTTCCTTCTCATCCTCGGACAACACCGCTCGAGCCGTGGCGAGAGGGGACAACACCAGCGCCTGCACCCGATAACCCGCCCGCGCGACGGCCTTACGAATGTTTGAGGCGACCGATGCTGAGCACGATACGAGATAGACATCCGCCTCCAAACGGACGCCCGACATGCCGACGGGATCCTTTATCCCCGCTTGGTGGTCGACCAGGTACTCCTGCGGTATTGCGTGGAGGAGCTCACGATCAGGTGAGAGTGCGACCGCGCGGGCCACGCCATGGACGCGTTTGAGATCACCGCGGTTTATTTCCTCTCCGCCCACAGCCACGACGCCCAAAGAGGATTGAGCCTGGATGTGATCGCCACTGATCCCCGCCCAAACCCGATCTACCGAGACTCCGGCCATCAACTCGGCTTCCTTCAGGGCGGCAAGAACGGTCTCCGTCGTCCCCTCGATGTGAGTCACCACCTCCCGCCGGATTCCGGTCGTCTTGGCCTGTCCCACTCCAAGAATCTTGAGTTCGGGACGCCGTCGTCCCTCGGCAACGAGCTCAGCAACAACGGCACAGGTCTTCGTCGTTCCAATGTCGAGACCGGCAATGAGATTTGCTCGCATCAGGACTCCCTACTGCCTACGAGAAGGGGAGAAACCGACGACCACTTGGTCCTGGAAGAGGAGATCAACCGAGACCACCTGCCGTCCTGGTTCGCGCTCCAATGCGTCGCCGAGCGCCCGGAGACCCTGCTCAAGCCGCTCAGGCGCCAGCGGCGGACGATAGCGAAGGGTCACGCGCGGGTGTTCGAAATGGAGCAGCACCGCTCCCCATGAATCCATCGCAATCTCTGAGATTGACGCTAGAACCATCGGATCTTCAGACCCGAGGCGATCCAGCTCCAACGTCAGCGCTCGGAGCTGGACCGGCGTTAGCTCCCGGTCCGTCGCCGTGCTGCCCCCCCGAGGTTGAATGATGGGAAGGTCCATTCCCCGGCCGGCCGGAGTGATGGGGATCTCACGTGCTTCTCGGTCTACCGGTGTGAGCATCGGGCTCGGGAGAAGGGCTACCGGCTCGCGCTCCTGGATCTCGAGAACGAGCTCGTGCGGTAGTCTCCGCCGGACGTGAGCACTCAGGATCAATGGGTGGGCTTCGAGACGAGAGACGAGTGTTTCGAATTCGTCCCAAACGCTAGCACCTGCCGGGATTGCGGCGGCGGATAGAACCTCGTCATGCGTGAGCAGCTGTGCCCCCTGAACCGTCGTTTTGACAACGCGGAACAGGTCGAGATCGGAGATGGCACCGGCAAGTTTAGGGGCTCCGAGCACGGCCATCATCCCGACTGTGACGGTCAGGAAGAGCCCCACGCCTCTATGCATGGGTCACCGTAGCTTCTGACTTCAGGAGCCGCTCCAGCACCTCGGGACCCACGGTGTCGATGGAGCCGGCACCGAGGGTGAGGCAGACGTCGCACGGCCGGAGGTAGGCTGCGAGTCGCTCGGCAAGCGTGGGTAGGTCCGCGTGAACATGCACCTCGACGGGCTCTCCACCCTGCTCTCGGCTGGCCTCATCGACGGCCCGCGCGACCAGCGCGCCGTCCACGCCCGGAAGGGGAGGCTCGCGAGCGGGATATACTTCGGTCACCCAAACCACATCTGCCCTAGCCAAAGCTCGGCCAAACTCCCGGGCAAAGTCTCGCGTCCTAGTATAGAGATGCGGCTGAAATACCGCGACGAGCCGAGACTTTGGGTACACGGAACGCGCAGTCGATATCGCGGCATCGATCTCCGTTGGGTGATGCGCATAGTCGTCCACGAGCGATACTTCTCGCGCTTCGCCCAACAGCTGGAAGCGACGATCCACGCCCGAGAAACAGGCGAGTGAGTCTCGGATGATTGTCCACTCGATTCCGAGGGTACGCGCGGCGGCGGCGGCAGCCAGCGCATTCAGAGCGTTGTGACGACCTGGGACCCCGAGCTGGACTCTGCCACGGTCTAACCCATCCTCGACGATGCGGAAGTGAGTCCCCCCGCCATCCGAGGCGAATTCCACGCCACGGAGTTGGCTTCCCGCTGAGAACCCGAAGCTCCTCGCGTTCACGGACAGCCACGGCAGCAGCGAAGCAGAGCCAGGGTCGTCGGCGCATACAAGCACGGTTCCGTCTTCCCGAACACCTTGCAGAAACCGAGTGAACCCGGCGCGTACGCCCGTCAGATCTCCGTAGATGTCCAGATGATCGGCGTCCATGTTCGTGATGATCGCGACGGCCGGCTTCAGGTGATGGAAAGAGCGGTCGTATTCGTCGGCCTCTACCACGAACAGGTCGTCCGAGCCCGGCCGGAGGTGTCCTTCCCAACCGGCCACCCATCCGCCCACAAAGCCGGTGGGGTCCCAACCGGCGCAGGTGATAATCTCTGTGACCATTGCCGTGGTCGTGGTTTTCCCATGCGTTCCGGCAACCGCGACGACGCGCCCAGGGTTCACCCACTCGCCGAGGGCTTGTGCGCGCTTCCAGACGGGAATGCCAGCTCCTAACGCCGCTTCGACCTCAGGGTGGTCGGGTGAGATCGCTGAGGACACAACGAGCCCGATGGCACCCTCGGCATGATTCGGATCGTGCGAGGGCCAGACCCGAACACCGAGACGTTCCAACGGCTTGATCGAGTCACCCCGCGCGAGATCGCAACCGGTAACCCTTCCGCCATGACGGACGACCGCCTCGGCGAGCGCGCACATTCCCGCGCCACCGATCCCCATAAAGTGCAGCGTTCCAGAGGAAAGCACGTCGCGCAGCCCTGGCTGCTGGGTGCCGGAGCGATCGGGAACGGTCAGCTTCACATCGCCCCTCCCGCCTGGCGGCGCTGCGCAGGTAGAGGAAGCAGTCGATCGAGCGAGGCGGCGATCTCGCGCGCCGCGGTCGCGCGTCCACGCTTGGATGCGGCCTCGGACATACGGGCAAGTGAAGCACGATCGCTCAGTAGCCTGTCTATGGCCTCCCAAAGGAGCTCGCCCGATGCCCCCGCTTCGGCGATGTGGATGGCGGCGCCCGCCTCGCTCAACGCTACAGCGTTCATCTCCTGATGGTTGGCGGCCGCGGTCGGAAGCGGCATGAGAATCGCCGGCAGGCCCCATGCGAGGAACTCCGATGTGGCCATCGCGCCCGCGCGGCTCACCGCTAGGTCTGCGACCGACAACGCGACCGGCATATCATCCAGGTACCCGACTGCTTGGACCCAGGAAGGCCAACCGATCCGTCCGAGTTCGGTCTCGATCTCTTCGAGGTGTGCCGGTCCGGTGGCCCAGATCAGCTGCACGTCGGAGGATCGCTTCAGCGCTCCGGCGACGATCTTATCGACGGCGTCCAGCACCACCCGATTCAACGCCCGAGAGCCCTGGCTCCCGCCGGTAACGAGCAGAGTGTGCCTGTCAGGATCGAGTCCGAGCGATGCTGCCGCGGTGGTACGGTCGGTTCCAACCGGCTCGCGAACGGGGTTCCCCGAGAACCTCGCCTTTCTTCGGGTCCCTAGAGGAAGTGCCTCCGCAGCCTCTGGGAAGGCGAGATGAACCTCTCTGGCAAAGAGCGATAGCACTCGGGTCGTCAGGCCCGGGAGCGAGTTCTGCTCCTGGAGCACGAGCCTTGTGCGGGTGAGAACGGCGGCGATACCCGCTGGCCCTCCCGCGTATCCGCCGGTTACGACCACGATCTGAGGCCGCAACTGCTTGAATCGGTCCGCAACCTGCCGGATCCCGCGGGCAAGGAGACCGAGCACCCGAAGGTTCCGGAAGAGGGATCTCCGGCTGAGGCCTTCGACGGGAACAAGAAGGTGGTCCAGGCCACGCTCCGGAAGAATCCGCGCTTCCAACCCCCTCTCCGCCCCCACGAAGAAAGGTCGCACGTCTGGACGACGCTCTCCCAGAGCCGAGGCAAGAGCGAGCGCCGGGTACAGATGCCCTCCCGTCCCGCCGCCAGAGAAGACCGCGATCATGGGCTCTGTCATCCCGATTCGTGGCCGAGGGTGATCCCGCGCCCGATGGACAGCAGAATCCCGATGCCCATCAGGGTCACGAGCAGGTTCGAACGCCCGTAGGAAATCAGGGGCAAGGAGAGGCCGGTTGGCGGAAGGAGCTTCAGCCCTACCGCCATGTGAAGGATCGCGTGAAGCGCCACGAGGCTCGCGACTCCGATCGCGAGAAGCTGCCCGAATCGGTCGGGAGCACGCCGAGCTATTCGAAATCCGATTACGACGACCGACAGGTAGAGCCCAATCAGGAATGTGACACCCAGGAATCCCCACTCCTCACCGATCATTGAGAATATGAAATCGTTGTGCGGTTCGGGCAGAAAGCCGAACTTCTGGCGCCCCTCTCCGAAGCCGACTCCCGCAATCCCACCCGAGCCCAGCGCGATCAGGGACTGGTTCACCTGGTAGCCTACGCCTTCAACGCAAGAGTCCCTGTTCAGAAATGCGCAGATGCGGTCCCCCCGGAAGCCCGCGAAGAGTTGCCAAATCGCCAAGGGGGCGAGGATAACCGCCAGAAAGGCAAAGTGTCCGATCCGGGCACCCGCTACGAAGAGCGTGATCGCACCGGCCATCCCAACTATGAAGGCGGTAGAGAGATCGGGCTGTAGAAGGATCGGCACGATTAGGGCAGCCCAGAGGATCAGGAAGGGGAACATTCCGCGAGAGAGGCTTCGGAATTGATCCTGCTTCTTGACAGCCAGGTGAGCTGTCCAGATTACGATCGCGATTTTGGCAAGTTCCGAAGGCTGGAAGGTGACGCCCCACACCTGTATCCAGCGTCGCGCACCGTTCACCTCCGGGGCGAACTGTACGGTCCAAGGAAGGACCATGACGGAGAGCACCAGCACGGTAACCAGCAACATCCCCCACGCCCCTTTGCGCCACCAGGCGTAGGGAACCCGTGCACAGACGACCAGGACTAGTAACCCGGCAACCGCACCCCCGGCCTGCCTAAGCACGTAGAACGTGTCGGGCTGCCCCTGGCGCTGCGCCAGGAACTCGGAGGCGGAGTAGAGGTTCACGAGGCCGAATGAGAGGAGCACTAGGGTGATCGCGGTCAGGGCTGGACACTCCCAGTCCGTACCCAGCCCCGTGGAGGGGAAGGAGGTCGGACCCTTCGGGGCGAGGTCGGTGGGAAGTGCGCTCACGTAGACCCGTTCCCGAGTAGGTCCGAGAATCGTTGCCCACGCGCCTCGTATCCCTCGAACAGGTCGAAGGAGGGACAGGCAGGGGACAGCAGAACGACGTCACCCTCCTTTGCTAGCGACCCTGCCGCTGCAACAGCCGCGTCGAACCCCTTGTCGACTGTCACCAGGACTGGGGGCCGCGTCCCAATCGCGTATTGCGCGAACCCCTCGGAAAGTTCTTTCTCGATCCGAGCTGCCGCTTCCCCGTACAGAATCACGGCCCTCGCCTTCCCGCGGACAGCCTGAGCCAACGGGCGGAAGCTCTCTCCCTTGTCTCTGCCGCCGAGCAGGATAACTGCGGGGCGATCGAGCGCGTCCAGAGCACTCGCAGAGGCAGCCACATTTGTCGCCTTCGAGTCATTGACCCAAAGGACGCCGGCCTTCTCGCGAATTGGCTGAAGTCGGTGCGGAAGTGGATCGAAGCTTGCCAGCCCGTCCCGAATCCCGTTTGTGTGCGCGCCGGCCAGACGAGCCGTCAACGCCGCGGCTAACGCGTTCATCACATTGTGGTGACCGATTAGGCGAAGATCCGTTCTCGGCATCAGCGGCTCCTCTGGAGCCGGACCGCCAGCTTCCTCAGTCAGCTGAAGAGTCAGCATTCCTTCCCGCACGAAGGCAGATGAACCAGGATGACCTGTGCCCTCACCTTCTGTCGGCGTAGCCGCTGCTGAGGTGAAGAGTAACGCCCTCCCCGGCACCCCCCTCGCCATCTCGAGCGCGGCAGGGTCGTCTCCATTCAACACCCAGCGGCTCTCGTCCGTCGCGTTCCGGAATAGCTGAGCCTTGTCCGCGAAGTATGCGGCGGTGTCCGGATATCGGTCCTGATGATCAGGTGCGAGGTTGGTGACCACGCCGATATCGGCCCTGAATCGCTCCATCGCCGAGAGCTGAAACGAGCTCATCTCGAGAACCCACCACTCCTGCTCGCCGCTCTGCAGCGCTAATTCGGAGGCCGGAGGCGCAAGACCCCCACCAACATTACCGCCGAGCGCGACTGCGACGCCTGACGCCCCGAGTAGGTGCGCGGTGAGCGCAGAAGTAGTGGTCTTCCCGTTCGTGCCGGTCACGGCAATTAGTGAACCGTCGTAGAACCGTATGGCGAATTCAGGCTCGGAAACCCACCGAACACCGCGGCTGAGAAGGCTCTTGAGCACCGGAGCGTCCGGGGGGATTCCCGGTGATGCCACCACCAATCGCGACGCCGCGATTCGCTCGAGATCGTGGAATCCCAGGTGCACGAAGGCTCCCAGGGCATGGAGCTCCCGAGCACGGGTTGCAGCGCGAGTATCGGTCGAGATATCCGAGACATAGACTTGCTCTCCTTTCTGAAGGGCCAAGCGAGCCGCTGCGGCTCCGCTGGCCCCGAGGCCAATGATGGACACTTCCCTACGATCCCCTTCCCCACCCATCCGACCTGCGGATCTCCCCTGGGCCTCGTTCATCGCACCTTCAGGGTGCTGAAAGCGAGGAGGGCGGACAGCACGCCCAGAATCCAGAATCGGACAACAACCTTCGACTCCTCCCAACCGGCCTTCTCGAAGTGGTGATGGAGGGGAGCCATCAGAAGGAGACGGCGACCCTCGCCGGTGCGGAGCCGCGTGTACTTGAACCACCCGACCTGCAGCATGACGGACATGGTCTCGGCCACGAAAACTGCTCCAACGATGAGAAGCAGGAATTCGGCTTTGAGAAGAATTGCCAGCACCGCGAGCGCCCCCCCTATGGCAAGCGAACCGGTGTCGCCCATGAACACTTCGGCCGGGTAGGAATTGAACCAGAGGAATCCCACCGCCCCACCAGCGAGGGCGGACGCGAACACCGCTAGCTCACCCGAGCCGGGCAGGTACAGGAGTCCGAGATAGGCCGACGTGTCTACACGACCGATGAGGTAGGCGAATACGGCGAACGTGAGCAGGGCGATCGCTCCCAAGCCTGCCGCGAGACCGTCCAGGCCATCCGTGAGGTTGACCGCATTCGACGTCCCTGAGACTACCAGAGACACGAAGGCCACATAGGCCGGCGGCCAGAACGCAGCGACCCAGCCATCGAAGAAGGGCACCATCGTCCAGGACGACGGGATGGACGAGATCGGATGAAGCAACAGAAACACGCCCAGCGCCGCACCGAAGGAAAGCTGCCCGACCATCTTGTAGCGTGCTACGAGCCCATCCGAGTGGTGACGCACCACCTTCAGGTAGTCGTCCATGAAGCCAATGGCACCCATCCAGACGAGTGCCAGTAGCGCCAATCCGACGAACCAGTTGGTGAGATCAGCCCAGAGAAGCGTCGATGTGATAGCTGCAAGGACGATCAGGCCACCCCCCATCGTGGGGGTCCCGGTTTTGCTGAGGTGGGTCTCTGGCCCGTCCAAGCGGACGACCTGCCCGACACGGAGGTGTCGCAGGCGTCGGATCGCGGCCGGACCAACAAGGAAAGCCACGAGTAGTGAGGTGACGACAGCACCTACGGATCGGAAGGTGAGGTAGTTGAAGACATTAAAAATGATGTGCACGTCCGCGAACTGGGGGAGGAGATGGTATAGCACTACGCGTTCCCCTGTCTGACCCCTGTAGGGGACACCCCAGGATCCAGGATCCCACCGGTCGAAGATCCGAAATCCGCCTCGAAGCGATCTACGAGGGTCTCCATCGCGACCGCGCGCGACGCCTTGAGCAGGACGGTCTCAGATCCTATCAGCCGAGAGCGAAGGGCGCTGTAGCCCTCATCGATCGTAGGGGCGACGATAAGCTCTGGCTGATCGGGCCCCGCGGCGGGTCGGCCGGAAGAAGCAAAGTCACCGGTCGCCACGACCAGGTCGAGGCTAAGGGCCAGCGCTCTTTCTAGTGTCGATCGATGGAGCTCCCTTGAATGCGAACCCAACTCCAGCATGCTCCCGAGAACCGCGACTCTCGGCCCGTCTCCGGGTAACCTGCTCAGGAGTTCTAGGGCTGCCAACACCGACTGAGGATTAGCGTTGTAGCAATCCAGGACGATCGTGAGAGATCCGATCGTCTTCGCCTCTCCCCGGAGTGGTCCAGGAGTGACGGCGGAGGCACCTTCGATCGCGCTCGACTGGTCCGCTCCGAGGTATCTCGCACAAGCGAGAGCCATAAGTAGATTCTGGGCACCGTGTACGCCGGGCAGACCCGCCTTGACCTCGCGATCCCAAATCCGAAACCGATATCTCCCGCAGCTCTCCTGGGTAAGCTCCGCCCCTCGGCAATCAGGATCTGCCCGCTCCGAAAACCCGCTGATGTGAGCGTCAGCCCGAACCTCTCGCGCTGCGAAGGCTAGGAGCGGAGGCTCATCTCCGATGACCGCCTCTCCTGAGGGACTTGATCCCCTAAGCAGATCGATTTTTTCCGACAGCACCCCTTCCAGCGAGCCGAGACCAGTCAGATGGGCCTCCCCGACAGTGGTGAGGACGACGTGATCCGGCTCCGCGATTCCGGTTAGTGTAGCCATCTCTCCGGGCTCACTAGTGCCCATCTCGAGGACCAGGAACTCGGCGTTGATCGGAGCGTCCAGTATCGACAACGACAGCCCGACCCGATTGTTTCGATTCCCTGTAGTCTGGTGGACGACAAAGGTCCCTCGAAGCGCAGCAGCAATCAGCTCCTTCACCGTCGTCTTCCCCGACGATCCGGTGATTCCGATGACCTGTCCTGCGAGAGCTCGCCGCCGTGAACACGCGAGGCCGGCCAGGCCGTCGAGCGTATCGGGGACCAGATACAAAGGCATGACGTTGTCGACTTCGACGGTCCGCGATACCACAGCCGCTCGCGCACCCTTTGCAGCCGCCTCGGTCACAAAGTCGTGGCCATCGTAGCGCTCTCCCTGAAGCGCCACAAAGAGGTCGCCCTCCCCGACTTCTCTCGTGTCAGTGCATATGCGGGCGAACCGTAAATCAGCCTCGGAACCACCGGGTTCGGGCACTCCTGCCGGAATACCGAGCGCCTGCCTGACCGTGGTATCCGTCCAGGCGAGCCCGGAGGTCACGCGGCCCTCCCGGAACCGATGATCTCGCGTACGACCCTTCGTTCGTCGAAGGGCCTACTCTCGGTACCAACGATCTGATACGTCTCGTGACCCTTTCCGGCAAGCAGCACGACGTCATCGGACCGGGCAACTTCCAGTGCGCGCTCGATGGCGGCCTTCCGGTCGGTGATCCTCTCGTAGACGGCCCCCGTCATCCCGACAACAACCTCGTCGACGATCGCCTCAGGGTCCTCGGTCCGCGGGTTGTCTGAGGTGACGATGGAGAGATCCGCACCCTCCGCTGCCATCCGGCCCATCTCCGGTCGCTTCGATCGGTCCCGGTCCCCGCCCGCTCCAAACACCAGGATGATCCGCCCTGGAAAAAGGGGCCTAAGGGTTTCCAGGACTCGTTCGAGCGCGTGCGGCGTGTGCGCGTAGTCCAGAATCACTGGGACTGGATCCCGAACCGTCAGCTCGAGCCGCCCGGTGGGCTGCGGTGATTTTCCGAGGCTCTCGGCTGCGGCCTCGAGCTCCTGTTCGAGCATGAGTGCTGCACCAAGCGCACCCAGGCCGTTATCCACATTAAATCTCCCCAACAGGGGAAGGGACACCGCCACCTCGTCACCACCCCACCGCACCATGAAGCGGCTCCCTTCCCCTGAAAGGGCTATGTCATCAGCGATAAGATCCGGGAGTTGACGACCCCGGCATCTCGGCCTCCCTACTACCAGCTCATCTTGGATGCGCGTAACGATCAGCCTAGCGTTGATCGGTGGAAGCTGGGACCAGGCCGGGTCCGCGCCGTTCGCAACGACTCCACCGTCTTCGCCGACCAGCAGGAGGATCCGGGCCTTCGCCTCCCGGTAGTCGGCTAAGGTCCGGTGATAGTCGAGATGGTCCAGGGTGAGATTTGTAAATACCGCAACATCCAGATCGACCCTATCGAGCCGGCTCTGCTCCAGTGCATGTGAGGAGGCCTCTAGACTGACCGAGGTCACCCCCTCGTCTGCGAGGGCCCGCAACTGCCTCGAGATCTCCACGGGTCCCGGTGTCGTCAGCGACTCCGAGCCGGGGCGGACGACACCGTCAGGTCCAACCAACCCGAGGGTCCCAATCGCGGCGGCGGGGCCGGTGGCGGACATCAGATGCCGAATCAGAAAGGCGCATGTCGTCTTTCCATTGGTACCCGTGACCGCGGCCACCCTCAGCTCCTTGGAGGGGTCACCCTCCAGCCAATGCGCGACCACGGCTGCGGCACGCCGTGCGTCATCCACGCGGAGCTGAGGGATGGCAACGTCTACGTAGTCCTCGACGACGGCCGCGACAGCGCCATTCCTGACAGCGGATGCCACGTAGTCGTGTGCGTCGGTAACGGTGCCCTTCCACGCGAGGAAGATTTCCCCTGGCTGAATCTTCCTCGAATCGCTGGATGCCCCAGCGAGCAGCACGTCTCCCCTGCCCCGGAGCTCGGCAGAGACACCAGAACGTCGCAACACCTCCGGCAGAAGATCGAGCGAGGGTCGAGAAGCCGCGGCGGTCCTATTCATCGACGGGGGCCCAGGCCTGTAACGGAGTCGACACCAGCCGAACCGTACCCCCCGCTGCGATCGGAATCCCAGCCCTTGGGACCGATCCCGAAACGACACCGGCGGACTCCCACACTACATTGAGCCCAAGCGAGTGAAGCAGCCGGGCAGCGGCTCTAGCGGACAACCCGCTGACGTCGGGAGTGCCGAACCCGCCGAACCCATCGTTCCAGGCGGGCAACGTCGTCGTCGAAGCGCGCGCCGGAACGAGCGACCTTCCTGACTTAGATTCGGCCGAGGACGCAAACATCGCTGCTAAACGATTGCTCTGCGGCGCTTCCGACGCTGTGGAGCGACCCTCCCTAAGCCTCTGAGATCTGGCGAGTGCCGCCAGGGCGGCCGGCTCCAGCGGAGATTCCCGAGCCGCTAGAATCGCCTCCATGGTTGCGCGGGTCACCGGAGCCGCCGTTGCACCGCCGTAGTATGAGCCCTGGGGACGCTCCAACTTGACGAAGACAACCAACTGAGGATCGTCCGCGGGGAAGAAGCCCACGAAGGAAGAGAAATAGGCGCCGGCCTCGTACCCCCCGTTCTCGGCGTACGCACGGCTCGTCCCGCTCTTGCCAGCGACGGCAAAGGAAGCCAGGCGAGCACGCGTGCCGGTTCCCTCGTCCACGGCCCCGACGAGAGCGTCGGTGATTTCCTGAGCCGCGTCTCTCGGGATCACCCGGCGTATCGCTCGGGGCGAGAACTGTTCTACAGACGCGCCAGTCGCGTCGCGGAGCTCCTTTACCAACAGCGGCTGCATCAGGACACCTCCGTTGGCGAGGGCTCCATAGGCCATCGCCATCTGGATCGGTGTTACTGCGATCTCGTAGCCAATTGCGAGTGACGCGGCGGATTGGCCGGACCACTGAGAGGGGCGGCGCAGCGTTCCGGCAGCCTCACCAGGAATTGGGACGCCCGTGCGCAGACCAAACCCGAAGTCCCTCAGGGCCTCGTATTGCTCCTCCGTGCTCAACCGCTGCGCTGCCTTCGCGACTCCGACATTGGAGGACACCTGTAGCGCGTGCCGGAGGGATACGGTGCCCACCGCCGATATGTCGTGAATCGTCCGTCCCTGGACGGTCCAGCTTCCGTCCCCGGTGTCTACCGAATCGTCCAGTGCACCCCTTCCCTCCCGGAGAAGCGCTGCGACCGTAAACGGCTTGAGAGTCGAACCCGGCTCGTACGGAGTGTTGATTGCGCCTACATGTGCCGCGGTCCCATCCCTCAGAGAAACCATCGCCAGCACCTCACCCGTGCGGGGATCAGTCACCAGGAGGTCCCCACCCCTCGAGTCTGTAGACTCGATCGCTTCTCCCAGCGCCTCATGTGCGATTTCCTGTAGAGATGCTTCCAGGGTTAGCACCACCGAACCGCCTGAGCGGGGAGGACGAACGATCCACGTATCTCCTGGAATTGGACGACCGCCCGAGTCGCGGGCGACGACCGCCGCTCCGGCACTGCCCTGGAGGTGGTTCTCGAACTCCTGCTCGATCCCCCCGCGTCCCACGTCGTCGACCACCGCACCCAGGATGCCTCGGCCGAGAGCACCCTGCGGGTAGAACCTCCTCAGCTCTCGTGCCAGGTGAATGCCCTGTTGGCCGCTCAACGCCTCCCGCACGGCGGGCGGGAAGCGGCCTGGCACGGTGACCCAAGGGCGATCTGAGGAGGTGGTCCGCCGTGCTTCTCCGCTCGAGAGCTGCAGAGCGTCTTCTAGGATCGAAGCTGCTGCGGCCGGATCCTTAAGCTCATCTGGGGCGACCGAGACTCGGAAGGTTTCGTGCGAGAGGGCGAAGGGGATACCGTTCCGATCCACGATCAGGCCCCTATCCGCAGCCACCGCTGCTTGCATGCGGTGTTGTTCGTCTGCTTGCTGACGCCAGTGGCCTCTTTCTACAACCTGTATCTGCGCCGCGCGAGCGAAGAGGCACGATCCCGAAAGCACCCAGACCCCAAGTAGAAGCCGGCTTCGTAGGGCGATCGTGGACCCCGGCGCCTGCTTCTTCTTCCTCATCGGACGACCTCGCTCCAGACTCATCAGTCTTGCCTGTCTCCGCCGCTCGCCGCATCGGCTCCGACTAGCCAGACTATTTCTGCTCCGGCTGGTGTCCGCATGCCCAACCGATCTCGAGCCTCGGGGACGACCCGGCCTCGACTCTCGAGGACCTGGATCTGATTCCCGAGCTCGTTTCGCTCCGCGGTCATCAGGGATAGCTCGCGACGCAGCCCATCGAGCTCACCAAGCACCTCACGCGCCCTCGCTTGCCGCCAGGTCACGAGGCTGAGCGCAGCGAGAAGCAACGCGCCCGAAAGCGCCGCGACGAGCATGCCGGGAAGCTTCATGCTGCTTTTATCCATGCCCGTAACCGGGCGCTACGAGCCCGAGGGTTCTGGGAGATCTCCGCTTCCGAAGGTCGAACTGCCCCCTTCACGGTCGTGCGCCCTAGTGCTTCTCCCCTACACACGCACACCGGTAGCCCCGGTGGGCATACGCAATCACAGCTCCAGCTCCGGAACGCCTCTTTGATCGTCCGATCGGTCAGCGACTCATATGCGATAACGACCAGGACACCCATGGGTCTGAGTGCCCCCAGCAGCGCGGGTAACGCAGCGCGGAGGCCCTCCAGTTCGTCGTTGACGGCCACCCGAAGCGCCTGGAAGACTTTCGCCTTCTCCTTGTTAGTGGGGGACTTGCGGAGGGCCTTCGCGATCGCTTCGGTAAGGTGCGCTGCGACGCGGAAGGGACGATCGCCTCTGAGTAGGGTGACCGCACGGGCGAGGCGCCGCCAACGTCCC
>Ga0310121_10002337_pt1 | contig 18121 bp, 12 predicted proteins | sample CB27_Tmax_986_MG_FD_203504 | JGI IMG/M metagenome (GOLD analysis project Ga0310121, IMG submission 203504) | Marine microbial communities from Western Arctic Ocean, Canada - CB27_Tmax_986 | ecosystem: Environmental > Aquatic > Marine > Oceanic | place: Canada: Western Arctic Ocean | collected...
AGAGGTGACCTTTCAAGACGTACAACCCGGCGATGTGATTGCGCTGGATCCCGACGACGCGATTAAGGAGATTAGCGAACACAACAATCGGTTGATCTTTGAAGGGTCGAGCTTCAGCCGGCCGACAAACAGGGGCCTCGCGAGAATGTTATAGAGAAATATGGCCATCTGACCAATGGTCCTCTTCGCGGTCGAAAGTCGGATATCTGGGAAGGCGGTCATCGCGTGCCTTTTATTGCCCGCTGGCCGGGTCGAATCAAGCCCGGTTCCACATGCGGCGAGACCGTCTGCTTGAACGATCTGATGGCCACTTGCGCGGCCATTGTCGGAGAAACACTGCCGGAAGACGCGGGCGAAGACAGCTACAATATACTGCCGGCCCTGCTGGGAAGCGGGCCTCCAGAGCCGATTCGCGAGGCAAAAAAGGGACTGACATTTGTTCTGTTGTTCCAGATGATCACTATTCGCATGCCTAGCGTCACCTCAGCGAAAATCGCTTAACGTGAAACTGTTATCTTCTCTTTTAGTATTTTAACCGGACCTAACAATCCCGAATCGAGCAATTTCCAGTCTTTGCGAATTGTAATGTTCGTTTTTGTGTACCGCTTGGCCGTTGGCAGATCACGATCGCCCACGAGACGGTTGCGCCATGAGTTAACAACTTCAACTTTCAACTTATTGGTTCCGGGCATGAGGGCACTTGTCATCTCCACTCGGAATGGCTTAGTCCAGATGACACCCAAATCCACGTCGTTGAGCCAAACTCGGCTGATGCCAACATCTACGACATCTCCCAGATCCAACCAATAACGGCAGCCCTCTGTATGAGTCAGTGTAAATGAGTTCTGGTAGGTTGCCGTTCCGGAGTAGAACCGAATTCCCTTCTCCAAAGAACTGGTCCAACTGATCAGGTCGTTGAATTCGACCTGCCCCGGACCGCCCCAGGCGGGATCAAAGTCTACCTGCCACGGACCCTTCAGGGTCTGAACGACTTCGTCGTCTGTGACATTGCTCGTCTTCGTGCCATGGGTCGATGCGGATATCTGCCGTTGAAACACGACGAACATCGAACCGTACGGCGTAAAACGCAAGGGGATATCTGTACGATGTTCTTTTTGACAAAACGCCTGTGCATCGCGGATTTGCCCCGCCACGGGATCCCACAATTCCGGCTGTCTGCCATCTATTCTGAAAGAACAGGTAAGTTCAATGGGTTCTTCCGATTGATTGCAGACAAAATAGACGTCGGCATTTTGGATCACATAGTGAATGTAGTCCAGTGGCGCAGCCGCAAGGGATCTCACTTCAAAATCGGTGGGAACGTCCATTTCCTGCAACACCTGGCGGCCGGTTTGGCCCCAGAAAATCGTGCCTCTTCCGTGTCGCGTGCGCCCGATGGCCCCAGGTGATAATCCCCAAATTGAATCTGCGAGTTCTTTGAATCGAACCTGAGCTCGTTTGCCTCCAGATAAGCTGACCAGACGTTCGGGTTTAGGGCCGAAGACCGTTGCTCCCTGGTTCAGTAATTCATTGACCTTTTCCAAGGTCTCTAATGAAAGCACCTTGTGATCCGGCAAAACGAGAAGACGATAGCCGATACCACTCGGTGCCAGGATTTCGCCATCTACTACTTTCAGTCGGAGCAGAATCTCCTCATTCGTCACATCGTAGTCATATCCGGGCAAGACTTTCGCAGGATCATCCTCCTTCAATCTCGCAATATTGGGAACGTGGTCTCCATAGTAATACAATACCTGAGCCACAAACCTGCCCTGCTGCAGGAGGTACTGACAACGGTTCAAGTAACCAAAGAAACCGTCGGAGTAATTCCACCAGGTGACCTGCGGGTTGAAATGGGTGCCGGCAAAATATTCCTGGCCGGGGATTCCCATGTTCTTGGGTGAGCACACAAAAGTGTGCAAATACACAAGGTTCAGGCCGGAACAAACTTCATGATCAAAGCTGGGTTTCTGTAGTCTCCAGAGTACGTCATTCCAGTGCGGGCCAACGGTCGTAAACGATTCTGCTCCAATAAACTTTTTCCCGTAGATGTGCGCTACAGAAGAGGCTTGCTTGACAAAAAAGCGGTCTACAGGCTCAGGACGATGCGGAGAGGGAGACCAGAATTCACTCATCACAATTTCATCGTTTCGTCCCAAGTTCTTCATCCCGTCGAAGGGACCGGCGTGGGGTCCGCCCGCTTCAGGCATAATTCCCGTGTTGTATTTACGCGCGAAGTCAGAAAAAACCTGATAATGATTATTCGCGATGCAATCACTGATCGTTTTGCGAAAATCAGCCAGGAAGGAATTACTGGTTTGCCGATCCTGAACAATTTTTCCGGCAATGACCGGCAGGTAAGGGATCGGGTCATATCCTCTGTACTTCTTGAATTCCTGGGGGAAGTGCTCGGTCCAATTCATTCCACCCGCTTCGAAGCTATCGGTCTGGAGATGCTTGATAGTTGTACCGGCCGCAGGCCCAATAGCTTCGAATAACGGCACAACCACCTGGTCCAAGTAAAGACTGATAGCGTCTCGGCTGAGGTAGTCGAGTACGCGGCCGTTCCAGCCTTGGCTGGGCATGTGCACGACAGACCCATTGTACGTGTAGCCAAAACGGAGAATGCACCATTTGCCCGCCGGGATGTCCCAGCTTAATCGCCCTGAAGGACTCAGCTTATTGGTAAGGTTCAGTATCTCTTCGACCGCCGTGTCTGCTTCGCCTGCCTCGGCGGGATGATCATCCAGGAGAAAACGGCAATCCGGAGCTGACAATCCTAATTCACTGAAGGATGATTTCAGCGCAAGGTCCCTTATAGGTTTCCTGCCAGCTGTGCCGTCCTTTTTAACGCGGTAGGCAAGAACCGCGATGTCACGATAATACGCTTCTTTTGATTTGGGTTCCGGCAGAGTCTTTGCGTAAGATGTCGGCCCAGTGACCTCAATTTCGGACCACGTAAGCGTCTTAGCCGCCATCTCTAGAGTTACATCGGGGCCGCCCAGATCGTACCCGCTTTGAATGCTCATTCCCAATTCCACGCCCGACCTGTCGGCTTCCTTGATGGCGTGCTTGAAGAGTTCGACCCATTTTTCCGACGCGAAGGTAGGTCCACCGGGAACCGGCAGGTTGCCCCCCGCGTTTGCCCCGTTGGCGTCATAGATCAATGCGCCGCTAAAGCCCTTGTCCCGCATGGCTTCCAAATCGCGGGTGATCGCATCCTTGGTGACATTGCTGTTGAGCCACCACCACCAGCAGCGAATACCTGTGTCGGGGGGAGGATGGCGAAAACCTGTTTCAAGAGAATCTCCCCACGACGTGGCGGTCAGAAAGAGACACATTAAGGAGATGACGAATATTCGTACTCGCATGGTCATCTTAGTCCTTGCTGTGCGTGATCAGGTAGTCGATGTTAAATGTGTGCCATCCCTGCACAATCTCTATTTGAGGCAACTGGCAAATAGATGGTAAAGAGCACAATCAGTATACGTTCCCGTTCCCTACATGGTAGGGGATCGGAACGGTGCTTCATCCATTGGCCATACATTTCGGACCAGCAGCGGAATGCGAAAATAGTGCAGTCCGATCGGAGCAAATGGGCCTCTAGCCACCTCTGGACAAATGGTCGGTGTGCCGAGAACCTTGGACGACGAGGACCCACGTTTTCCGGAACAGATTTGCCGCGGCGGCAAAGGAAAGAAGCGAAGGGATTCGGACGCGGGACCGCCGCAGCGTATCGGAAAACGTTGGGAATCCCCTACTGGTGTGGCGTCTGGCCTTCGATATATTGACTGTACACGCTGCTGGTAGTCGTATGTGAGATAATCGCGCTTTTTCTGAGGTGACTTGCTATGAAGAATTCTGCGATCTGGTCCGTGGTACTCGTATTGGTCGTCTTAAATGTGGCGTGCGCCAAAGCAGAAGAGGCGACTCCCGCGGCGGCAGAGGTCATTACCAATAGCATCGGCATGAAGCTGACGCAGATCCCTGCAGGGGAATTCATGATGGGCTCGCCCGATTCGGACTCAACGGCCCGCAGCATCGAAAAGCCACAGCACCGGGTTCGGATCACCAAGCCGTTTTGCCTCGGCGTGACCGAGGTAACGCAAGGACAGTATGCTGATGTGATGGGAACAAACCCGAGTCGTTACAGAGAGTTGGGGCCTGATGCACCCGTAGAGAGCGTCACTTGGCATGACGCGCAGGAATTCTGCAGGAAGCTTTCAAACGCGGAGGAGGAGAAAGCGGCAGGGCAACGTTATCGACTACCGACGGAAGCAGAGTGGGAGTATGCCTGCCGCGCCGGCAGTACAGGGAAATACTTTTTTGGCGACAACGCCAAACACCTTGGCGATTATGCCTGGTACTGGAAGAACTTCGATGGCAAGACGCACCCGGTGGGCCTGAAAAAGCCGAACGGCTGGGGCTTGTACGACATGATCGGTAACGTGTGGGAATGGTGTGCGGACTGGTATGATGAGGAAGTTCCCAGCAAACAGGCTGCTCGAAGCGAATACTACGCGAATTCCCCGACGGATGACCCGACGGGACCTTCGGGTGGATCGAACCGCGCGCTTCGCGGCGGCAGCCTGGTCACCGATGCATGGCACGGCCGGTCGGCGTTTCGCGATTGGTACAAGCCGGACGAAACGGATTACTCGATGGGCTTCCGCGTATGCTTAGTTCGGGCAGAGCATGCAGAGTCCAATAATGGCGAAACAATTCACCTGTTCAATAAGAAAGATTTGAGTCATTTTTACACCTACCTCAAGAAGCGGGGACGAAACAACGATCCAAAAAAAGTCTTTACGATCCAAGCTGGCGTACTCCGTATCTCCGGCGAAGAATGGGGGCTTCTTACCACCGAAGAAGAGTACACGAACTATCGTTTGGTTGTGGAGTACAAATGGGGCGACGAGACATTTCCACCTCGGGAAAACGGCGTGCGAGATAGCGGCGTCTGGTTGCACGCGATTGGAGAGGATGGAGCCTACCGTGGCGAGGGGAATTGGATGCGGGGGATTGAAGCGAATATTATCGAAGGAGGAACAGGGGATTTGAAGCCCATCGGAGATGGAAGTGATCAATTCAGCCTGACCGCTCATGTGGCTCCCAAGAAGGTCCAGGGGCTTGTCTATCAGGCTGACGGCAGAAAGAAAACGATAAATCTCGGGCGGATCAATTGGTGGGGCAGAGATCCGGGCTGGAACGACACGAAAGGGTTCAGAGGCAAGAACGACGTGGAAAAACCCCTGGGGGAGTGGAACCGATACGAGCTTGTCGTTAAGGGCCCCAGTCTCGACGTGTTTCTAAATGGCGTATTAGTCAATCAAGCTGTGGACGTCAAACCCCAGAAAGGTCGAATTGGAATTCAGTCGGAAGGCGCCGAGATATTTTTCCGGCGAATCGATTTGGTTCCATTCCCTGATTGACGCTTTGGTCAGTTCCCCGGCTTCACAATGACCTCCACCTCGTCGACGGTAAGGTCATCGTCAGCATCGGTGGCACTCTTGACAAGCCGCAGGCCCAGATAGTTATCGCCATACACCGCGGGAGGCGAACTCAACGCAAACCTGCATAAAGGCGATTTGTCCTGTTCGCCGGGCCAGTTGGTTTTGATATTCTCGGCGGGTATCGTTTCCCCATTTATATCCACTTCGATTTCATCGCCTGGCACGATACTCGGGCTAAACAGAAGAACCGCGCCGGAAACCAGGTCTTCACCTGCAAATACTGACTTCGCTGGCAGATTCTCACAGATCCGGAGTCTGAATTCACTCCGCTGGCCAGTCTCCCGGCGATTCAAGACGATCCGCTCAGGATAGGTTCCGCCAATATACCTCACGCCAGGCCCCCAAATAGGGACAAACACGTAATGGCGGTCTCCCGCGATAACTTGTTTCGGGTCACGCAATATTCTTAGCGTGTTGAGATCGCTGGGGTATGCGGTTCCCGGACCAGAAGAATAGTTCAGCCTACCCCCAGCGTACCAGAGGAGGAAGTAGTTCGACGTCGAAACGCCGTCCGCGCCTGCTCCATAGAAATTCTGCGCCGCCGCACGGTAGTGCTTGGGACGCTTGAACTCCGTCCGGTTTGATTTCTTCCAGCGGGTGTATCCCAGTCGGCACTCCGCTTGAGGGTATACATAACAGCCATAGGCACGGCCAAGCCTGACAAATTCTTCATAGGGTGCATTGAAATCGGTAAAGCCGTAATCGCCCGGCGCAACATAATCGACCAACCCTTCCTTGATCCAGGTGGGTACATCCAGTCCCCACCTTTTACACTGCTTGAGATCCTGCAATACGCGAACTCCCAGGATGAGCCGACGGCCCTTCTTCTGGCCGACTTCATCGAGCATTGCACGAACCCGCCGCACAAAACCGGTCATAAACGCGTGGCTTTGCTCAGCCTTGTCACTTGCGAAGCATTCCGGCAAGCGGAGCCAATTGAACTCGATGCCGTCAACGTCAAATCGGCTCGCCGCCTCTTCCATAATAGAAAACAGCCAATCACGCACACCCTCTTGCGCATAATCCAGTGAGCAGCCTAACCCGCGGTTTCTGGGGTCATTTTTCCCCCCGCCCGTCGGTCCATATTCCTTCAAGATCCACTCGGGGTGCTCTTTGTCGAGTTTCTGAAAGAATTCCACATTGTTGCCATGGCGATCATTCATACGAAAACCAGCGATGAACTCCATGTTCTGCCGGTGACATTCATCAATATATATTTCAACAGGCATGGTTCCCGCGTCGATCATCGGTACCAATCTTTGGTGTTGGAATCGTGTGTCATACGGACACTTATCCGTTCTCCACCACTCAGTCCAGCACTGATGCCAGATTTCCTGCACCAGAGTATCAATATTCCCTTCTCTGGCGTAATTACGAATGACCTGACGAAGCTCTTCGGGCTGGGCTGGCTGGCTAAGATGACAGGTCGTGTTTGAAGGATCGCTGTTGTAAATAACCCGGCGCGTTCCCCGGGGCGTCAATGATCCCAACGCCGCATCTTCTACGTCGGCGGGCGTTGCGCCGGGTTCCGGCGCTGCCTGCGTGACAGCGGTCAGGATGAGCAGAAACACCAGGGAGAATGTCAGTAGATGTTGGTGGCCCATTGGATTCCCCTCGTTAGTGAATTAGTGTCAGTTAACTTGTCGTCCGAGGTGTTTGCTCTGGCCGGTTAGAACGTCATGAGTAGAAATCCGCAAGTGTCTGTCGTAACACCGACGGTCGGCCGCGGAAATACGCACAGACCCTTCCGAAACAGCGCACGCTACAAGGTTGCCAGCCACCCCTCCTTCAATTTTGCCCCGTGTACTTGCGGGTGCGTCGTTCGCAAGGCACCGAAAATCAGCCACTTGTTGTCTGCCGTCAGGTAGGGGTGAGCGTGGCTCCATTGCTTGCCATCGTACGTCGTGCGGCTGATGCAGATGCGCCGGCAGCGGCCCGACGCAAAACTGCCAATGTAGATGGGAATGCCGGGCTCGTCGGTGTCGGCAATCCAGTATTTGCCATCCCGGGATATACTGATGTGGCCGAACCGCTTGTCTTGATCTTCGTATGCCACGGTGGGACTTTCATCGCCAATTTGACCGATCCAGACATTTCCCTTGCTCTTGGCGTCGTTCCAGCCGGTGGAAAAGAAGATACGGCTGGTCTCGCCGATCCAGGCCTCATGGCCAGTGGGACGTGGCGTGTAGGGCCGGTCGGCCGGAAACGGTTTTTCCGTTCCACCAATCTCCAGTTCGCTGAGCAGCACCACCTTCCGATCCGGCATCCGGTTGAGTTGAATCAGCACTCGGTTGCGACCGTCGCGCGAAAACTGCTCATGCTTGGCGTGGAATCCCGGTTTGTCGAGCAGCACGTTCCACTGGTTCGTTTGCAGGTTGAGCAGGTGCACTTGGGACGATCCGGCCTCAGAAGGCCGGACACTTACGGCATAATAGCGGTGGTCGGGTGAAACCGTGCCATAGCTGTACCGGCCGCGATCCGGCGGTAACTCGGCCACGTTCTCGATCTCGAGGGTCAAGTAATTGCAGCGCCGCAACATGTTCTTGCCCTCGACCGCCTGGGGGTAGTAAAGCCACTGGCCCCAGGCATGGAACGCCGGAAAGGGCGGGTCGCCGGACAAGATTTCGTGAATCGAGCCGTCGTGGAGGTCCATGATACTAATGCCGCCCGGCTTGCCGGACAGCGGATAGTAGCGGATGGCGATACGGCGGCCCGAGGCATCGCCGTACGGTTGCTCCCCATAAATATTGTCGGCCGGCCGCTCATCGCGGCCCAGTACGTAGATCTCGGCGCCACTCTCGCGATCCACCTCGATGGGCTTCCCGTGTTGGTGGGCGTCTCTCAATTGCGCACTAGCCGGTTGAACGCAGGCAGCAAAGCTCAAAACGAACACCAGGTGCGCAACCGGTGGCAGGTGGCAAGTGGCAGGTCTGTTTGTCTTCACGAAGATCAATGACGGATTCCGTTTGCGGGGTAAAAAGGGACTGTCGTCTGTTCTGTGTGTTCCCCATTCGCCTCTTGCCACACAACGCCGGCCGGCTCATTGCTTGGAGATCGATGCGGCGATTGCGGCATGGGCGGATGTTAATTCCTTGAACCGTTCAGGGTATCAGTCTACCAAGTCATGCGCTTCATCGGGGTCTTCATCGCGATTGAACAACATCGGTTCTCCCGGGTGCTTGCCGTTCCGCGGCTGCACGAATTCCCACGGCGGAAGGCTTTTTCTCCGGCCAGGTCCCCACGGTGAGGAAACGTCCAAAACAGGCCGCGCTGGAAGCTCTTTGCCGCGAAGATCACGCTTGAAATGTCGATCCCGTCCGTGACCAGCCCGTCGACCTCCGATATCCAGCAGTTTACAGAAAGTGGGTCGGAGGTCCAGTGTGGGGGATATCATGACCAATGGAACCAAAAGTCACGCTAAGGCGCAAGTCCCATTGCCGTAACGCTTTTGGTAACGTCCTAAAATGACCATGCAGCTCGTTTTCGCATGACGTCGCGTCAACCTGGGTTAGATAACGGGGACTTGGCTGCTTGTTTTGCCGCTTAGCGTACAATTTGGTTCCATTGGTCGTGATACCCCTACAAGCGAAAATCAAACAACTGGAACATCAAATCTTCGGTAAAAGGTCGGAAAAGAAAAACCGTACTGATGACCTCCTCGTCCTCCGGCGGCGAGAAACGTCGTCGCGGCCAGCAACCTGACAATCTCGCACCACAATCCCGTACCGAGGAGGCGAAACCACAGCCATCTGCCCAGCATCGAAGATCTCCGCAATCTGCCCGAAGACCAAAAGCAATGTCCCCGGTGCGGCTTGCCCTACCAAAGCTTTCCTGGAACCGAGGACTCCGAAATGATCGAAATCGATGTCCGAGCCCACCGCCCCGTTATCTGCCGCAAGCGATACCGACCGGCATGCCAATGTCCCGGCAACTCCGGCAATGCCGCGGGGGCAGCCGTGCCGGAGCCGGATGCGGGTTTTCTGCTCATCTGGGGTTGGCTGACGCTGGTGGATCTCCGCATTCGCCGTTGAGCCGTTCACAGCGGGTTAGCCGCGCGCAGCGCACGAGTCGCAAGGGGTTGTCCTTTCTCTGACCCACAACGGGCTCCCCCCCATTATCCTAGGCGGGCAAGGCCTTCCCGGCGGCTAGTGGAGGAATGACCGATCTGCCCGTTCGGCGCCGGCCCCTGCCGCCCACATCCCTTGTCTCCTTAAATTCCGAGGACTTGCGCCAAACCGACTGCTCCGCCCAACCCGAAAAAATCCAGAATTTTTTCCGGCAAGTGATTGACGATCGGTAAATCTCTGTCTACACTCAACAATTATGGGTCATTTTGCCCTGCTTTAATCTGGCGGACCCGCCATCAAGCGAGACACCGGATTTCAATGAGAGGGTGTGGGGTGTGCCGACGACGCAGGGAAACCCTCATTTTAATTAATTCCGGATCGGTGTAGGACTCTTGCAATGAAGGGAAAGTAGCCAGAACCGAACAGGGAAACAGGTGTTTCGTTTCAGATCGCGTTTTTACACTATTGAGACCCCGGGGAGAGATCCAATGAAATCAAGAATAACTTTAGGGTGTGTTGTCCTGATTGCCACAGCTTGCTGCACCGGCCCCTTGGCTGCGGTGCAGTTGCTTGTCGGCAGCTACCAATCCAACAAGCATGACGACAACGAGATACATAGCTACGGCCTCGCCACGGCGGACCTTTCCTATAAGACCAGCAGTGGCGGGCTTCACACACCCCGCGCTGGTGTCATTGGCCCGGATGGCAACCTGTATGTGACCAGCATCGCGAAAGGCGAGATACTGCGGTACAACCCCGCCACGGGTGCTTTTATCGATATATTCGCCAAAGACGGGCTCGCCGGCCCGAATGGCATGGCGCTCGGCCCAGATGACAACTTCTACGTGGCAAACAGCGTGGGGGGCGGTGAATTGAGAAAAATCGACGGCACCACCGGCGCCGACCTCGGCGTGTTTGCGACCGGCCCGCATGCGGACCACGAGTATAACGACCTGACGTTTGGACCGGATCATGGAGATGCCAGTGCAAACGGTTTCGATCTGTACGTCGCCAGTGCGTCCGGCGGCGGCCAACGCGGCGTGTTGCGTTTCAACGGGTCCACGGGGGCTTTCGAATCCAGAATTATCGGTTCTGCGATGAAACCGGGCCCGCTGCTGGTTGGCAACGACTATCTGTATATCGGCGACCAGCGGGGGGGCGACCCACCGGTACAACGCTATGAGTGGAGTTCGGGCGCCCTAAGCGTCTTGGTGGATCTTACCGAGGGTGCTGACGCTGGATTAACCAACGTCGCCGGTCTGGCCTTCGACGCCAACGGCGACCTGCTCGCCAGTAGCTTCGGCACCACCGGTGACTTCAACGGTGACAAGGTCGCTCGTATGAATATCAGCACGGGAGCGTACATCGACACCTTCGCCACCGTAGAGAATCCCACGTTTCTGACGGTGTTCATCCCAGAGCCTTCAACACTCCTGCTGGTTGGTTCGGCTTTAGGTAGCTTGCTCACCTTCGGCCGGCGCCGGAAGCGGTTAGGATAGGATAGGGGGCATCTAGGAGGAGGCATTTAGGAGTCGGTGCAATTCGGTGGTCCGGAGGACCGAGGTCAATAGCGCGCATTCGCGTTGAGGGATTTGTACCACAAGGAGCGTAACGATGAAATCAAGACTAACTTTTGGGTGTGTTGCCTTGATCGGACTGGCTTTCTGCGCCAGCCCCTTGGCTGCGACGCAGTTGTTTGTCGGCAGCTACAGCTCACCGAAACGGTTCGGCAGCAAGATACATGACTACGACCTTGCCACGGCGAACTTGAACAATACGTTCAACGGTGGCGGGCCAATATGGGGTTCACCGGAGGGCGGGCTTGACAGACCCCGCGCTGGTGTCATTGGCCCGGACGGTAACCTATATGTGACCAGCATCGCGACCAGCGAGATACTGAGGTACGTTCCCGCCACGGGTGATTTTATCGACATATTCGCCGACAGTGGTGACGGGCTCACCGGCCCGAATGGCATGGCGCTCGGCCCGGATGGCAACTTCTACGTGGCAAACAGCGTGATGGGCGGTGAATTGAGAAAAATCGACGGCACCACCGGCGAGGACCTCGGCGTGTTTGCGACCAGCATTGACCCAAAGCGCGAGTTTAGCGACGTGGTGTTTGGACCGGATGTTGGAGCTCCCAGTGCAAACGGTTTCGATCTGTACATCTCCACAGGTGCGGCGGGCAGTAATCCGGGCCCGGGGCGCGGCGTGTTTCGTTACAACGGGTCCACGGGCGATGAAGAATCCAAAATCATCGGTTCTACGACGCAACCGGGCCCGCTGCTGGTTGGCGACGACTATCTGTATATCGGCGACCAGCGGGGGGGCGGCAACCCGAGGCTACATCGCTATGAGTGGAGTTCGGGCACCCTAAGCGTCTTGGTGGATCCTACCGAGGGTGATACCGCCGGATTAAGCAACGTCACCGGTCTGGCCTTCGACGCCAACGGCGACCTGCTCGCCAGTAGCTTCAATGCCACCGCTGACTTCGTCGGTGACAAGGTCGCTCGTATGAATATCAACACGGGAGCGTACATCGACGACTTCGCCATCGTAGGCAATCCCACGTTTCTGACACCATTCACGCCGACGGGCACGACGGGCATTCCTGGCGATTTCAACGCCAACGGCATTGTCGACGCCGCCGATTACACGATCTGGCGTGACGGGAACAGTTCCGATCCGACAACGGTCGGCTATGCTCTATGGGTGGCTCACTTCGGCCAGTCCACAGCCAGTGGTTCAGGAGCAGATCATATCCCAGAACCCACCACCCTGCTGTTGACCCTCTTGGCCCTGACCGCCGTGCCGCTTCGAGTGTGGCACGGGTGATGGTGCGGCATGCCCCAGAAGGGTGTGCCCGATTGCGTGCGCACTATAGAGAACACATCCTAGGCACCTCGCAGCCCCATAGGGGGCTGCGGGCAAAACCTTGCCCCCGCGCTAGCGACAGGGCATACTGGTAAGTAGTATTCCGCAGGAAGTGCCTTTTCGCTGGGGTCCACTAATCCGTCTGACCACGCTGTTTCTGATCGCCGCTTTCGCGCCCTCTACTGTGGGTGCTGCTTCGTATCAGAAAAGAGACGGCACGATTGTTGATCCAATCATGAAATATTTTTACGTAAGCGGCGTCTCAAGATTCGTTCCTGCCGCCTACAGCGGAGCAAACCTGGAGCCCACCGCGGACCTGACTGATGCGAACCTGCAACCACGCGATCCTGGTCTGCGCGGACCTGACCGGCCAGATGTCGGGCGCCTTCTACTACACCAACAACGTACCCAACTGGCCCTCGAATATGGATCAATATTGGCGGGACTTGGTGGGCATCCAGGCGATTTTGACCTGGACGGCGATGTCGACGGAGCTGATTTTCTGCTGTGGCAGAGAAACCCGAGTGTGGGCGACTTGGCTGATTGAGAAGCGTACTTTGGCACTTCCATACCCACTAATGCAACGGCCAATGCTGTGCCCGAACCGGCCTCGGCCGTTTTGCTAGTCCTTTGCCTCTGTCCGTTTGTCGGGTATCGCAGATGATTCATATCAAGATGAACTCATGAAATCTCAACCCATTCACGGCAAACCTATGGAATCTCGACCCATGAGGCGTATCTCCGAAAAGTATTGTTATTCGAACTGCTTTGTAGCAGCTGTCCTGACCTTGCTGCTGGGGAGTAGCCATGCTGTTGCCTTAGATGGCTACCCGTACGGCTGGTATGATCGAACGGAGGACCCACTCTATTCGGCGCTCAACATGTCGATTGAGGGAGCAAACTTTGCGCTCCCTTACTACGCTGACCAACCAAGTATCACTCCCTACCTTGATGCTGCATCTGCGCGGGGGTTAGAGATCATTTTGCCGTTAGTCGATGCCGACGTTCGGGCTGGGAATCAAACCAACATACAGAATTTCGTTAATACCTATGATTCGCATCCAGCGCTGCATGGCTGGTATCTTATTGAGGAGGCAGACGTAGGCAACCTTCCCGTTCAGTTAGCTGAGGATGCCTATGACACCGTCAAGGCGAACAGTTCAAAAACGGTTTTTCAGTCTTTTACCGGCCATTCCGTCAATATTGGCTCTACGATCAGCTACGCCAATAGTTATGACACACTCATGATGGTCAACTACCCGTATCATACCGGCAATCCGGAATTTTCCGGACTGGAAACACCAGGAGAGCCGGGTGCATTTGCCTGGAATGATAGCGTCGCTCAGTTGCAAACACAGATGCAACAACTCGGTAAACCATGGTGGCACACACCCCAGGCCTTTGGCCAAACCCCTGGTAAACCATGGACGAACCGTCTTCCCACTCATCAGGAGAAGCGGTTCATAGTTTATTCGTCCGTGCTTCATGACGCCGCGGGACAAACTGCTTGGGCTCACTATCGAGCCGAATCAACGGATATTCTAGTTCCAACCGATCCTTACACCCATAGCGGGACACAATGGATCCACGACGTCTGGGAGCCGATCGCCGATGAGTTTGCCATCCATGGCAAGGCAATCAGCAACGGCGCCACCGGTAACGTCTCTGATAATCAAGCAGACATCTTGTCTGAGACGTACCGGGATCCGGATACCGGAGATTACTATCTGGTCGCCCTCAACAACAAGAGTGGCAGCGAAAACCCGACCTTCACGCTGTCTTCTTTACCATTTACCGCCACGGCAGCAGTTCCCATCGGGGAAACCAGTGCACCGATCGGCATTGCCGGCAATCAGTTCACCGATAGTTTTTCCAACTATCAAGCGCATGTCTATCGTCTTGTCGAAAATTTAACCCCCGAACCACCGCAAACACCGCAAACACCGCAACCAGGGATTGCGATCGGCGCTTACACCTACGTGACAAACAATAACGTGTCCAGCAGGATCTATACTTTCGATCTAGCGACCGAGGCCGCCATGACCACAACCGGTGGTTTCGAAGGTGGTTCCGGGCTGTTTGATCGACCCCGCGGAGGTGTCATCGGGCCGGATGGCAATTTATATATAGCCAGTATCGTGACCAGCGAGGTGTTTCGGTTTGATCCGACCAGTGGAGACTTTATTGACATATTCGCCGACAGTAGTGACGGGCTCAGCAGCCCGGTTGGCATCACCCTCGGTCCGGATGGCAATTTCTACGTAGCAAATGGCAACACCCCGGGTGGCCAAGTGGTAAAAATCGACGGCGCCACCGGCGCCGACCTCGGCATATTTGCCACTAGTCCTGCGAGCATAGATCCGCTTGGGCAGCACGAGTATAGCTACTTAGTGTTTGGACCGGATGGAGACCTGTACGTTGGCTCTCCTGGCGGCGGAGGCAATCGTGGCGTATTCCGTTTCGACGGGTTCACGGGGGATTTGGAAGCCAAGATTTTTGGATCTGAGACGCAACCGGATGCGCTGCTGGTTGACAACAACTATCTGTATGTCGGCGACGGCCGGTCAGACGACCCAAGGATACGTCGCTATGAATGGAGCACGGGCATCACTGACATCTTGGTCGACGATGCCGAGGGAGATGCCGGCGGATTGAACAATGTCTCCGGTTTAGGCTTCGACGCCAATGGCGACCTGCTTGTCAGCAGCTTCTACTCCAACCAGGTGCTTCGTTATAACATTGATACTGGAGCGTTTATCGACGTCTTTGCGGACGGGATCTACAATCCCACGTTCATCACAAATTACACGCCGGGGCTGCCAGGCGATTTTAACCTGGACGGCGATGTCGACGCAGCCGACTACACGCTCTGGCGCGACACTATGGGCGAGCAGGTAACACCAAGATCCGGTGCAGACGGTGATGCCAACGGATTCATTGGTTTACATGACTACGGAGTCTGGAAAACTAACTTTGGGTGGTCCGTAGAGGGCGAGTCAGGGGCAGGCCCTGTCCCCGAACCCTCCTGTCTATTACTCGTGCTCATGGCGTGGCCGGGCCTGTTGGCCCGGCGGTACAGGTAGCGTGTGGTCGAGATTCCTTGCGCACTTCTTTCGAAACATCCCAGGTACCTCGCGACCCCTATGGGGGCTGCGGGCAAAACATTGCCCCCGCACTAGGGACGGGTCATACTGGCCAGTGGTATTCCGCAGGAGGTTCCTTTTCGCTGGAGTCCACTAATGCGTCTGTTCACACTTTTTCTACTGGCCACTCTGGTGGCCACTTCCGCTAGTGCTGCTTCGTATCAGAAAACGGACGGGACCATCGTTGATCCGATCCGGCTGACGCACGGGGGATCTCACTCCTACAGCGGGGTAAATCTGGAATCCGGCGCGAACCTGACCGGCGCGAACCTGACCGACGCGTTCCTGCATCGCGCGGACCTGACTAACGCGAACCTGTACCGCGCGAACCTGTACCGCGCGAACCTGTACCGCGCGAACCTGTACGGTGCGAGCCTGTACTGCGCGAACCTGCGCGAGGCGAACCTGAATGGCGCGGACTTGCGTTTTGCACGTTTGAGTCAGGTGGACCTGATATTAGCAAGCCTCTTCACCACGGACCTGTCCGACGCGAACCTGAACGGCGCGAACCTGACTGGCGCGAGCCTGGGCAGCGCGAGACTGTATCACACGGACCTGAGCCGAGCCAACCTGGGCGACGCAATCCTGACCAACGCGGACTTGACCGAAGCGAACCTGACGGGCGCGAACCTGGGCGACGCAATTCTGACCAACGCAATTCTGACCAACGCAATTCTGACCAACGCGAACTTGACGGGCGTGAACCTGACGGGCGTGAACCTGACGGGCGTGAACCTGACGGGCGTGAACCTGACGGGCGTGAACCTGACGGGCGTGAACCTGACGGGCGCGGACCTGAACGGGGCGGACCTGACCCGCGCGAGACTGCATCACGCGGACCTGAGCAACGCGAACCTAGAGGACGCGGACCTGACCGGCTCAAATCTCACAGCCGCGAGATACTGGGAAAACACCTATTGGACCAACGCTTATTACTACGCCGACAACGTCCCGACCTGGGGCAGTGGTATGGATCAAGAATGGCGTGACTCGGAGGGAATCCTGGCGATTGATCCAACGAGCGGCGACTTCAATAGCGACGGCGTTATCGATGCAGCCGACTACACGATCTTTCGGGACAACCTAGGTTTGGATGCTTCAGTTCTGAACGGCAACGGTATCGGGGGGTATACGAATGTTAGCGTCATCGACTACCAGATGTGGAAGATAAACTTTGGCCAGTCCACAGCCAGTGGCTCAGGGGCAGACCATGTCCCCGAACCCACCACCATGCTGCTGGCCCTCTTGGCCATGACCGCCGCACCGCTTCGAGTGCGGTGCGGGTGATGTGTCACACGAGAGCAAAACCTTGCCCCCGCACCGGGGGCAGGTCATACTAGCCAGTGGTATTCCGCAGGAGGTGCCTTGTCGACAATGTCTACAACCACGGGTGCAGCCTCTTTGCCAAACTGCTCTCGTGCCCAATCGAGTTTGATCTTGGCAGGATCGGCAAAGGGGTCTTTCATGTAAGCTGAAATGGCATGCCAATTGACCATATTGAGCGGATGGTCCCAACCGTCCGAGTTTATGACAGCCATGACCCACACACCCTGCTGACCGGTTTTCACAATTTTTTGAAAGCCTTCACTCCATTCATCGACCATCTGCCAAGAAATGTCATGTACCCCGCGCCGTGCTTCGGGCTGTTGAATGCTGGTCACATAAGGAGAGAGTCCTTGAGCATCTTTTTTGATCGTGTCGAATAATGGGTGATGTGGCCATTGGGAGTGAAAATCCCAGTACCATAGTTTCATGAGAACCATTGCGTTCTCCGGAATGTCACCCGTCATGTCCCGGAAATATTGAGCTTCGTGGCGTTGTCCCCAGGGGTCGTCCTGGCAGGTCTCCCAAAAAAGCATCGCGTTGTACTTTTTTAGCAACCCCGCCATGAGACGAATGGCGTCGCGTGTTCGTGCGCGTGACGTTTTCTTGTTGCATAGTTCACAGTCGCACATCCATGGCGTGCCGTTAATAAAGAAAAACTCGGTACCTGCCATTCTATAACCGGCCAGGTCGGGTATTATCGCGAAGTCACCGGCGATTCGTTTTTCCCAATACTCTTTGGTTGCCTCGCTGTAGGGGCAGAGTTTTTTCGATTTCCGAGGAGAGGCATCGCTACGATTTTGCGGCCATGAATGGCCACGTTCGGTCTCGTACCATTCACGGCGAATAATCATTCCGATGTCGTTCTTCCGCAGGTGACGAGAGAAATTGCGCCATGCGTCTGGGTCTTGTTCGGGGGTACCGTACATTGCCATGTAATTAAACACCCAGTCACGCACTTGGGTAACATAGCGACCCAAGAGCGAGGAGGGGTCTGTGTGTCGCATGTCTTCCAAGGTAAATATATTGGGACAATGCGAAAAGTAGGAGAGACCATCTGGCTCGTGCCAGGGCTCTGACCCAGCCCCCTTAAACGAGTCCACGCCCTGATAGACAATCGGGGTGTCAGGACGCATTTCAAGGAGGGCAAGCGATGCCACGAGGTAAGAAACACGGTCCGGAAGAGGTGATCCCGAAGTTG
>Ga0310121_10002338_pt1 | contig 18119 bp, 19 predicted proteins | sample CB27_Tmax_986_MG_FD_203504 | JGI IMG/M metagenome (GOLD analysis project Ga0310121, IMG submission 203504) | Marine microbial communities from Western Arctic Ocean, Canada - CB27_Tmax_986 | ecosystem: Environmental > Aquatic > Marine > Oceanic | place: Canada: Western Arctic Ocean | collected...
CCCGACCTTTTCCTTGGCGTAGAGAGAAATCGGGCGCAGGGGAGACTCTTCGGTACAGAAGTTATTCTCGTCACCGGTACCGTAGGCGCTGTTCGTCGTCGGCATGAGTACGATTTGCTGCTTTGACAGCAACTTCAGCATCAGCGTGATGGCATCGTGATTGATTGTGGTCGCACCAACCGGGTCGAGACTGCAAAGAGGGGCCCCAACAAGCGCTGCCAGCGGAATGATGATGTCGGCTTGACTTATCAACGGTGCAACAGTGCTCTCTATGCGTATGTCGCCCTTCACCACGCGGAAATTCGGATCGTGACACACATGGTTCAGGCTGGTCTGCTTGTACATGAAGTTGTCCAGCACCGTCACCTTGTGGCCGGCGTTGAGCAAATCTGGAACCATGGTGGAACCGAGGTAGCCAGCACCGCCGGTGACGAGGATATTGCGGCTCATTTTATATTTTCCTTGTTCGTCCAAACACTAGGCACCGAATGTGGCCCATCCCACACACTTGAAGAGCGTGTGGACCGATACGATCAGCGATTCCTCGATGGTGCTGGTGGCTAGGCCAAGTCGACGATCCGGTCGTTAGGCATCAGCTTGGTTGTACCGCCAACACGCCGGCAGGAGACCATGCTCAGCACTTCGTATGGCGTCGCACTGCTCCAGCGCTTTGAGAGAATGTTAGGTGTGTGCTCCGAGGTGGTTATGCTGAGAACCATGTCCTCATCAGAGGCCCTGCGGGAAGGCTCCGTAGGAAACACCAGTTCATAGCAATAGTCGCTGCCGATGGCCGTGAGCATTGAGATTTACAGAGTGAGGACCTGAGCATGGAACAGCGCACGATCACGCTCCAGTTTTCTGAAAATGATGCCCGTTGCTTGCTGAGCCGCCGTTCCTCACCATGTAGATACGACTGCCACGTTGGTTTTGTTGACCACCACCTACAGTGTGAATGGATGCTTCCAGGTTCTGCTTGCGCCGGTCAATCGGCTCCAGGAAAGCGTGTCCCTTTCTATACTTTCAGCAGTGCCGGAGCGCGAACGTAGTCATCCGGTACGCCAATATCAATGAAGGTACCGGTGAACTCGATGCCGAACAGGCGCTGGCCGGAAGCCAGTGCAGCCGGGAAGACGTCGTCTTCCAAAGAGACCGTGTCACCGGAGGAAAATCCTCCGCCGTGTAACGCACGCGGGTGCACCCAATACACGCCTCCATTGGCGAGGCGTCCCGGATGGCCAGTGCCTGATTGGAGTGAGATGATTTGCCCTTGTGGTGATACCTCCATGCCCATGTACCGCCGTTCTTCGTCTGCACGGAACAGGGAGAAGCACCAGTCTGCATCGTTTGCCTCCGCGAACTCGGCCAAAACCTTCAAGCCTGCCGCAAAATAAGTGTCACCGTTCAACAGCAAGAACGGAGCGGCTGGATCGACTTTGTCTGCGGCTAACAAAAGACCGCCGCCGGTGCCAAGAGGCGTGCCTTCAATGACGTAATCGAGTTCGACACCCTCGTAGCTACTGCCGAAGTAATCGACGATGACCTGGTGCCGGTAGCCGACCGAAAGCACAAATCGTCCCACCCCTTGGGCAATCCAATAATCGAGTTGACGCGCAAGAAACGGGCGCCCCCCAATGGGTGCCATCGGCTTAGGCAGATCAGGGACGGCACTGCGAAGCCGCTTGCCCAAGCCGCCAGCGAGGATGACTGCGGTCGTCACTGCTAGCTTATACCTGGTTCAGGATTGCGCAAAGCTCATCCACTTCGCCATCCCTTAGGTCGGGAAAGTTGCCAATGTAGAAGCCATAAAAGTGGACGTGTTCGGTTTCGGGGAACTCACGATGATGGCCATCCGGCACAATGTCCTTCAAATAGGGCTGGCGGATCTGATTGCCGCCGCCCGAGCTGCCCCGCCGGAACTCGACACCGCACTCGCGCATCTTCTGCATGAGGCGTTGGATTAGGTCGTCATCCGGGTACTTCAATACGAGGTTGAAGGCGTAGTTGCTAGAGCCCTCCAGCTTGAAGTCCGTTCGGTACTTGTCCGAATCGATTTGTTTAAGGAAGCGCAGCAAGTTTCTTGTGCGGCGTTTTACAATGCGATCGAGACGCTTGAGTTGGCTACGGCCTATGATGGCGCCGATTTCGGTATTACGTGTGTTATAGGCGGCGAAAGCAAAAATGAAATCCGGGTTCAATTCTGGGTTTGCCGACTGATAGGCTGTACGCACTGCAGGATCGGTGGCTTCACGAACCATGCCATGAGAGCGCAGCATACGCACCTCCTGATACACTTCTGCGTCATCTGTGCACACCATGCCACCTTCGATGGTACTCATGTGGTGGGCATAGTAGAAGGAGAAATTAGATATCCAGCCAAAACTGCCCAACTTTTTACCGTTGTGTGTTGCTCCGTGCGATTCGCAGACATCTTCGATCAGCGGAATCTTACGTCGTTGCAGTTCCTCCAGCAGGTCGTCGGTCAGTCCGTCAAACCCTTGTACGTGGGTGAGGAACACTGCCCGCGTCTGATCATTAACCTGGGCCAGAATCTGTGCGGGATGCATGGCCATAGTACGTGGATCGATATCCGCAAAAACTGGCTTGAAGCCATTCTGCAAAACCGATGTGACATCGGAAACCCACGCTAGAGGGGGGACGATGACTTCCCCCCCCCCCGGATGACGAATTCTTAGGATCGCCATCGTCAACAGATTAGCCGATGAACCAGAATTGACGAATACGCTGTATTTTACGCCCAGCCATTCGGACCACTCGGCTTCGAAGGCTCGCACGTTGGCACCGTGGGTAAGCATCGGGTCGTCCTGCTTCAGATGCTCGATCACTGCGTCGAGGTCTTCGCGAAGCATATTGTTTCGCATCAAAGGGAATTTCACTTTTTTCTCACCAGCCTCAGTGCACTCCTTGCAAATTCATCGGCCTTCTGGCTCGTCATTAGAAAGGACCCTTGAATTCGAGGGCCTGCAATTCAGGGAGTTCCTCGGGAAACCAATCGGCCGTAGCGCCGCAGACCAGCCTGTGGGCTACTGAGGCGATATTGCGCGGGTTGGGATAAAATTGCGCTTCGAGCGGGGGCGTTGTCGGGCAGGTCACCGGCGCAAAACCCATTCGGCGGATGCGTATGTCGGCACTGCCCTCGAAATGTTGGGCCGCTTGAGCTGCGATCTCCGCCGCTGCGCCGCAAGTCGTCCAACCGTTGTCAACCACTATCAGCCGCCGTGTTTTTCTGACCGATTCGTAAATGGTTTCCAAATCAAGTGGGCTCAACCAGATCGGGTCGATGACCTCAGCTTGGATGTCGACGGTTTCGAGATAACGGCGCGCTCGCATGCATTCAAGCTGCATATAAGAGATACCTACGAGTGTTACGTCCTCGCCCACGGCGGCGATGCGGGCCTTGCCGGGGCGCACTTCGTAAGCTTCCTCCGGTACGGGACCATTTTGGTAATGTACGAGCCGATGCTCGACGTAGATAACGGGATTGTCGTCGCGGATTGCGGCGATCAAACACCCTTTCGCGTCATAGGGCGTGGACGGGGCGACAACTTTCAATCCAGGTACATGCATGAAGAACGAATGCAGCGCTTGTGAGTGTTGCGCGCCCTGACCCCAACTGCGCCCAATCATTGCTCGCACGACGAGCGGCACGGAAACCTGCCCGCCGAAAGTGTAACGGCTCTTTGCAGCGATGTTGACCAACTGGTTCATCGCCAACATCAGAAAATCCATACGGATGTGGATATGCACTGGCCGCAAGCCCGCGACAGCCATGCCAATGGCAGCACCAGTCATTGCATCCTCGGCGAGTGGCGTGCCGAACACTCGGTCAGTGCCGTATTCTTGCGCAAGATCACGCGTCGTCCCGAGAATCGCTTTGGGGTCATCCACGTCGAGGCCAAACACGATCACAGTTTTGTCGCGGCTCATCTCCTGATCCAATGCTTCGCGTACAGCGTCCGCAAAGCCGATTTCACGACCTGGTGTCGAAGGCGTAATGGAAGCAGGTTCTAGTTTGGTGGCAGCGCTTTCCTTGAAGACATCGGTATAAAGCTGGGCGACATCAGGAAACGGGCTCTCCTCGGCAAACCGGATGGCGGCCTGAATTTCCTGTTCAACCTCGGCCTCAATTTGAGTGCGACGTTCAGTGAGAATCTTGCCACCAATGACTTTGAGATCATCGCTGTCTTTCCATTTTTGGACATCCTTAGCACTGCGGTAGCCGAGATCGAAATCGTCTCCCGGGCCAACGTGCTCCTTCCAGCGGCAGGTCATGCATTCGAAAAAAAACGGCCCGGCCTGATCTGCACGGATGGCAGCAGCAGCGGCAGCCACGCACGTATGTATGGATACGGTGTCATTAGCCTCTATACGCTCGGCAGGGATGCCGTACCCACGCACCATGCTACTGATATCAGCCAAGTGCTGGCGTTGATGCTGGTGCGTATGGATGGCGAGCAGATTGTTCTCGCAAATGAAAATGAGTGGCAATTGTTTGATGGCAGCGAAATTTAGGCTTTCATGGAACGTACCTTCCTCGGCCGCGCCATCACCCATAAAAACCACCACAACCGTTTGTTCGCCACGGTGTTTTGCCGCGTAAGCACAACCGACGGCCTGCGGAATGGTCGTGGCAACCACGGCAGATGTGCCCATCATGCCTTCTGAGACGTTGGCCAGGTGCATTGACCCGCCCTTGCCTTTGCAGCAGCCAGTGGCCTTGCCGTACAACTCGGCAAAAAATCCCTTTAGGTCGCCGGTCTTGGCGAGGTATAGCGCGTGGCTGCGGTAGGTGCCAAACACTGTATCACCGGCCTGTAATGCCTCACAAACACCTACAGACACAGCTTCCTGCCCAATCGAGAGATGTACCGGGCTTTTGATCTTGTCCGTGGGATAGATACGGACTACTTCCTCTTCTGCACGACGAATGAGATAAAGCGAACGGTAAATTTTTTCTTTGTTCATGACATTGAGCTGTGGCCGTAGCTTTTTGGGACGTCTGCGACATTTCACATTGGCAACTCATCGCCGAAGCCATCGCCAATGAGGTACACTATCGTGATCAGGTTCTGTGATGTTCGGTAGCTTCGGGCTCTAGGTTTTGTTGCCTGCACGAGGCTGTTGATGCCTTCAAGGATCCCGCTGCTGATTGTGCGAGTGCAACGACCGCAGGACACCTTGTTGGTGACCGCGCAGTGTAGAAGCAAAGTTTGACCATCCGAGCAATCTTACTGGACCTCGGGGGACCCTTCTTTTGCGACTTGACTCCGCCAGTGATCAAGCAGGAAGGCCACGCTTTCTTCGAATGAATATTGAGGTTTCCAGCCGGTAGCTTTGTCGAATTTTTCCGTCGAAGGTATCTGTAATGTCACGTCGGCAGGTCGCAGCAACGCTGGGTCCACGCGTGACGGTATGGGCGTATTGGCCAGCGATTTAAGAAGGTCGAGAAAATCACCAACAGTGATTGTGGTTTTGCCGCCGATGTTGTAAGCCTCGCCCGGCGTGCAATACAGAGCCGCGGCCCAATACGCTCGCATGGCGTCCCGCACGTCAATAATGGTGCGCACGGAATCGAGATTGCCATGAGTCAATTCTTTTTGTAGCCCACGCTCAATGCGCGCCACTTGCCGTGCGAACGAGGTTGCGAACAGGTCAAGTCGGCGTGGGTTCAAGTAGGCAAACATACGCGTGCAGATGACGGGGATCTTGTAGGCTGCAAAATAAGTGTAGCCAAGTAGGTCTTGCGTAACTTTAGACACGGCGTAGGGGCTCGCGGGCCGCATCGGTGTTTCTTCGCGGATGGGCACGTCTTTCGGGTCAACTTGTCCATAAACTTCCGAACTGCTGCACATCTGAAAGATGGGGTTCAGCTTTGCTGCGCGAATGGCTTCGAACAAGTTGGCCGTGCCCATGATGTTGTTGTTCATCACGCTTAGCGGTGTCTGGAACGAGGCTCGGACATTGGCGTGCGCAGCGAGATGGAAGATAACGTCGGGCCGAACTGTTTCTAACGTAGCGAGTATGGAACTGAAATCCATTAAATCGCACTCGTGGACGGTCACGCTGGGGCGGATGCTACTCAGGTTATCCGCCGTACTGGTGCTGTGCCAGCGGCCGATGCCGTGAACTGCCACATCAGAATGCTGGTGAACGATGTATTCAGCCAGATAGCTGCCACCGGAACCGGTGATGCCAGTGATTAATGCACGTTCGATGTTAACACGAGTCTTGTTCATGCCCACTTGCTCTTGCGAATCACGTGGTTGCCAAGATTCAAGGTACCCCGCTCAACCCATTCCGGTCGGCTGATAAAGAACTACTCGACTGCCCGAGTCTTCAAACTTGAAAGGCACATGGACCAAGTGCTTTAGCCGTTCACGGACCTGCGATTGTAGTTTGGGCTTCACGAAGAGCAAGAGAAAGCCGCCACCACCGGCACCGAGGATCTTGCCTCCGGTTGCTCCCGCGTCCATGGCTTCTTCGTACATGGTGTCGATTGCAGGCGTTGAAACCTTGTCGCTAAGACTGCGTTTGCAAAGCCAACTTTGGTGCAGGAGTTCACCAAACTCCCCGATTGGGCTGTTTGTGTCCTGGAGGACCTGAATGGCGTTATCAACCATCGCTCCCATGCGCTTTAGCTCGACCTCGCAGCTTTTGAGGTTTGCCATTTGCGATCTTGCGACTTCTGACGAGATTCTGGAGAAGCCTGTAAAAAAAAGCATCAAATGACTCTGAAGTTTGTGTAAACGATCTTCTGCCAAGATGATCGGGGATACCTGGAACGTGCCGTTACGCATGAACTCAATACGATTGAAGCCGCCGAAAGCCGCTGATATCTGATCTTGCGATCCTACAGTTTCCTTGATGATTTGTTGCTCGATGTGAATCGCACTTTTTGCAAGTTCTTCTTTCGAAGTGTACTTGCCCCGCAATGCCGCCAACGCCTGAACCAGACCAACCGTGAAAGATGAACTGGAGCCAAGCCCCGATCGTGCGGGCAAATCACCGTCGTGGTGAATTTCGAGCCCCTCATCGCAAGCAGCCCAGCCCAGAACTGCGCGTACCGCAGGGTGCTCAATCTCATCCGCACACTGGACGTTCTCTATACGGGAATAGACGATGCGGTGCTTGTACTCAAAGAAGGGAGGAAGATAACGACAGCTGATATAGCAATACTTGTCAATCGTGGTGGCCAAGACCACCCCACCATGCTCCTGGTACCAAGCCGGATAGTCGGTGCCGCCGCCGAAGAATGAGATGCGGAATGGGGTGCGTGTGATGATCACAATGAGGTAATGTAAGCCCTGTTGTCTGTGGTTCGAATCAACTGCTGCCAATCATCATATTTGAGTAGTGCACCTATGGTGAGGGCCTGCAGACGGAATCAAGATTGAGGTCAGCCAGCGAGTTGACCAACTTAACCTTTGGGCAATGCCTAATGACCGTTGGTCGCTCACGGACCCCGTGGCCCGTCCTCACATGGACGAGATGCTTGATGCTCGCACGGACTGCCGCCTCCAGGTCCACCCATTTATCCCCTACCATTACCGATGACTCAAGGCAGATATTCAAATCCGCTGCCGCTTGCAGGATCATGCCGGGATTCGGTTTCCGCCATGTTGCCTCAGTTTCGGTCGGGTGATGGGCATTGGCATAAACCGCCGCAAGCGGTTGATCCAACTTTAAGAGATCAAGCATGCGCTGGTGAACTAAGCTGTATTCAGCCCATCCGAACAACCCCTGGCCGATGCCAGATTGGTTCGTGACGACCACAATGGGTAGTTGGAGTTGGCGCCAGGACTCGAGTTTTTCAGAAACTCCAGGATAAAGCTCAACCTGCTCCGGATCCTGCAAGTAATGCTTCTCTACAATTATGACGCCGTCCCGATCCAGAAAAATCCCCGGGGTCTTGGCGCTCGAACACCTCGATTTATCATAGATTTCGAACCAGCGACTCTCGTCTAGAAGCGGCATTTCATTCCGCCATGACAACACACCGACCCGCGATCCTGGACCCGCCTCGAATGGCGTTCTCTCCGCTCGTGCAAAGACAAGGTTGCTGCACTCACTGCACTGGTGCTACGAGTGCCGCACCGATCTTGAGGCCCATGCCGCGCGCAATCGCCGACACCCAGATGATCAACTGGCGCGCCCCCCGCACCTCACGCACGACCCCCCGGATCCCGCAGAGTGGCCCATCCTGGACGATCACCTCATCCCCCGGCTCGAACCTAGCCTCAGCAGGTATGGGCTGCACCGTGGTGCCCCCCCGCGTGATCGCCCCCCGCAGCTGCTGAATGAAGTTATCCGAGATCTGCGCTGGTCTCCCTCCACTCTTCACCACTGTGAGTACACCGGGAGTGTGGAGCACTGTATGCCATTGGGCCGCAGGGCGCGCGAATAGATATCCGGGGAAGAGAGGGGTCTCCACTTCGCGCCATCGGTCGCTCCAGCGTCGCCTCTCAGTCACAGTCGGTAGCCAAGGTTCCAGGCCCAGAGATGCGATTCTGGACTCCACCATTTTCTCCGCGCGCGACTCCGTCCAGACGACGAACCAGCCATCGGGCGCAGGCCTCAGGGATGTAGAAACATCGCTCATGGGCACACCGACGCATGGTCAGTCACAACGCGCGAAAGACCAACAGGCAAGAGACACCTCGCGTCATTCCCTGCAACTGCGAGAGAACGCCTTATTCTGCGTCCACGATGAGCTCACTTTCTCGCTCCAACTCCTCAATCTCCTGACGTAAGGCTTCGTACTTCTTCACCTTGCGAGCAAGGAACCGCCGCGTCAGGTCGGCCTTCGCGGCGACCCCTGCAGGGGTCAGAAGATACAAATAGGCGAGCCTGTTGCTGCTCTTCCGATAGTTTTTCGCCTTCACGAACCCCTTGCCAATGAGAGCACGCAGACAGTAGTTCACCTTCCCGACACTCACCCCCACGGCCGACGCGACCTCACGTTGCGAGAGGCGCGGACTCACGGCGAGCAGGCGTAAAACACTGAGCGTCGTCGAGTCGGTTCTCACTGGAGCGAAGCCTGAATCAAGAGGAGGTGCTTAAACTGTTCACTCAGTGAACATACCCCTTGGCGCTTGCCCGTGTCAATCTTGGACCGCTTCTAAGGAATGCGCATCACCCGGTTCCGTGGATACTTCAAGGCGGACTACGCGCGACGTTGTTTATCATGTCATGCCACACGGTCTCCGACACAAATCCGGACGCCTCCCCTCGATCGGTGACGGTATCGAAGAACTTCCTCGGGTTTCGGTGATACACCCGCCTATAGAACTCCACTGCCAAGCTGAATCCCAGCGTGAACTTGCCGGGGACGACGGCCCAAATACCGGGCTCCGTCGGGACAATGTGGTAAAGGTAGTTCCGGTCCTGATTCCTGAACGTGATTTCATTCTTCAGGCCGTTGTACCTTCCGACGACTTCGATTCCTGGAGTCCGTTTCTGGTGTTGTCCAATGACGTATTCGAGATACTTCGCCGCCGCCTCCTCACCGTCAACGCTTATTCCCCCGATCAAGCCAACGCCGTCCGGCTTGGTCAGCAGGTTGATACAGTTTTTAGTCACGTAGTCGAGTTCAACAAACGACTCCGTATTCGCATGGAGTCCTCTTACGACTGCGATCGGCGCGATCGTGGTCTTTATTTTCACGTCCATGAACTGCGGAATGTTCTTACCTGTACAGATTGCTACTCTATCTACGTTGATGGTGCCCTTCTCTGTCACGACCGCCTTGTGATTATCTCGATGCTCTATTCTCAGGACAGGATTCGCCAGTGAAAGCTCCGCATGATTGTGTAAAGCAGTAGCTACGAGATCTCGCAAGAGCAGCCTGGAGTTTGTGGTGAAGTCGGAAGTCTCGACGTCCAGGAATTTCTCGCGACTCGAGGTGATGCCTCGCACCCTACTGAGCGCGGCGCCCAATTGCTCGCTGACAGACACCTCGTAGAGTTTCCCCGCACGCCGTCTCAGCCAGTCGTGATCCTTAATGAGCTCGATCAGATACATTGATCGTGACATAACCATCAGCCACGGCAGATTAGCTCTTCTCAGTCTGTACTTGAAGTGAATGTAGTTGGGGGAGAACCACCCAGGACCATCTTCGAGTCGGAGACCCGCCTCAGTGGGGACGACATTCATACGCTCAAAGGCACCATAATACTCGAGCAGGTCATCGACGGCACCCAAGAGGAACTTCAGCGTGTGGAGGTGGTTCGGGGCGAGTGTATAGAGGCATCCGGTATGAATCCACTCATGGAACAAGCCGGTCGTATCTCCGGCCAACTTGTCGCCTTGCTCGATCAGCACCACGCTGTGCCCCTCCCTCGCCAGAATCTCCGTCAGAACGATCCCGGCGATTCCGCCGCCCACAACGGCCCATTCGTGCCTCATCCGTTGCCTCCCCCTACCGTCTCTCCCAGCCCTCGCTCCAAACGTGTGAACTCGTCGAGAGGAATGGAGAACATCTCACACATCTTCTCCCACGTCCCGCTCGATTTTTCCGGATCTCCGGGAGGCAGCTCCCTGTTCTCCACTTTCGGCGTCTTTCCGATGATGTCGACGACGGCATCCAATAACGCGCTGATGGTCGTAGCTCTGCCCGTGCAGACGTTGACTTTGTCACACAAAGGTCTTGTTGCCAGGATCCTCATGGCCCTCACCGCGATCCTCACGGCATCATCGACATAGACGAAGTCTCTCGTTTGATACCCACCGTTGACGGTTACTACGTCGCCACCGTCAACACGCTTGATGAACACGGAGATCACTCCCGAGTACGGACTGTTTGGATCTTGTCTTGGACCGTACACGTTAAAAAGCCTCAGCCCTACGGACGGGACTCCGTACAGCTCCCACGCCATCGCGGCGTACTGCTCCATGGTCAACTTGTCGACCGCATAAGGCGAGATCAGGTGCGTCGCGTCAGACCTATCGTCGCCCTCGGATAGCTCACCATAAACCGCAGACGACGAAGCATATACGACGGGCACGCCGAGTTCTCTCGCCCAATCAAACACCTTCAGCGTGCTCAATACATTGTTCGCGCTACTATTAAAGAAGTCCTCCACCGACAGCGGTACCGAAGACTGGGCGGCAAGGTGGAACACGCCATCAATCCCCTCGTCCGACTTGACCTCCGTATCCTGTACCTTCGTCGTCAGCAGTCGGCATCGTCCGTCAACACGAAGATTCTCAGGAGCGCCGGCAGAAAGATCGTCGATCACGATCACGTCATGCCCAGAGTCCAACAACGCGTCTACGAGATGGGAGCCAATAAAACCAGCGCCGCCGGTAACCAGGTATTTCATACGTCCTCAGCCGAGTAGTGCAATATGGCGCGGGCTCTGAGGGGAGACCTTAATCGCAATGGAATCACAGGGGAAGAACATGGCGACAAAGATGGCGCGCCGCTATGAGGGGTCCCGCGGGGGTCAAGGGGCGGTTAGGTCGTCGTGCGGCTACTTCACCCAAGTTGGTGTCCGCCGTCAGAGAGGTCCCGTTGAGCGTTCTTCTCCAGCAGCAGCACGACTTTCGCGGAAAGGAAATGAGCGATGTGGGAGATACTCAGCACTGTGAATCCGTGCGAGCCTATTTCACGGAGTATCTCCGGGAGCGGCACTGATGATGGGGCGGGTACATGGGAGGGACGAAGGGTCTTCAATACCCGCTGCTTCACCCTCTGAGAGCGACTGTCGACGCTGTACGACATAATGACATACCTACTCGAGAGACTCGCTACTTCTGAGAGCACCTCCCGTCTCAGCCGCTCGTGCAGTCTATGCATCAAGGCTAGAACCACGACGCAGGCGAACGATTCCCGGACGAACGGTGTCGCCGTGATGTCCGCCTGAACGAACCCATGGAACCGATTCTCACCATACTCGCTCCGCGCGAGATCCATCATTTCGATGGAGATATCCGAGCCGATCACACGGGCCGGATTGTTCAAGAGAATCCTACCGATAAGCCCGGTGCCACACGGTATGTCCAAGAGGCGGTCTGATGCAGTCAGATCACACCGATCCAAGATCCTCTCGATCAGCCCCCGCTGTCGCCACATCGTGAATCGGGCCCACCTTGTACCCTTTGTGTATTGATCCAGGTAGGTCTTCGCCTTCTCCTTATTCCGGTAGGCGTTCTTAGTGTCCCGTTCGTACTCCACCAGCCGCCTCCCATTTGGATAATTCGAGGGACAACTGCCGCTTATAAAACCGATCAATATACAACTTCTTCAGAAGGACCTTATTGACGCGAGGCCATCGCTTCTTTTCCAGGCTAACGTGTGCCATTCTCCAGTGCTTGAAGAGTTCCTTAAGGATCAATATCCCGAGTGCCGTCTCCGATATGTCGTTTACTTGGGCGTAGGCTCTAAGGAAGCTCTCCTCGTAGCGGCGGCTCGGCGTCAACTGGAACAAGATGGCGGCAGTTCCCCAGTACAGAATTCGGCACGTAACCACGAAGCGGGCCAAGTCCACCTCTCTGAACCCGTCCTTCATTCTGCCCGGGTCCAGGAGGTACAGGCCACTGTGTTGGTCGACGAATACCTGCCGAACGTCAATTCCCTTCAAATTTACAGCCCGCCGGGAAGTGAGCTTCAGGCGCTTCGATCTATTAAGGCGTCGCGCGATCTTATCGAGACATGCAGAATCCACGCCGTATCCCCGTAACTCGAGCATGTAGCCGTGTATCTTCCCTAGGATGCTGTCGACATCACACACCACGGGACCGCCGGACTTCTTGTGGAACCTCCCCAAGGCTTCACCTAGCCTCGACATCGCGTCTGGAAGGGGGTCTGTGTGGACACGGCCAAGCAACCTCCCCCAAAGATCGGACCTCCGATATTGGCGGAAAAGGTGATCGGCCATGACCCGTTCCGTGATGATCGCGTTGAATTCCCTGACAAAGCCCAACGGTTTAACGAACGTCACACTGATGTCGGCGCCATCCCAATGGCTTGATAAGTAGACGAGGCTTTCGTACTCGTCTTCTGCCAGCCTCACATCTTCATCAGAGAGGGTCCCAAGCGCTTCCTTCTCCTTCTCGTAGAAGATGACTTTAGGAATCTTGACGTACACTTCCTTCCTGCCCGTGGGCCCCATTAAAGCGGCCCAAAAGCAGATCGAGAAGCAGTTCACCTCGAATGGACCACATTCGATGACACGGTAGGATTGTCCTTCCGCGGCCAAAGTGGCCTCCACGGAAGCCAAAAGGCCGTCGTACATCTCTGGGTTCTTACGAAGCCTATCAGATGCCATAGAATCTCAGGAAGAAAAGCAGGGACGCTCTTTCTTGAGCCATGAACCGGGCTCTTACTCGGCCGTCTCGCGAGCGCCTATCCAGAAACAAGATATCGATAGTCGGCGGGATCAAGCCTCCACCCCTGTGCCTCGACATTGTCCTTCAACTGACCTCGGGACCTAATCCCCGCGATGATACCAGATACGGCCGGATTGTCTAGCGCCCATCGCATGGCAAGCTGTGCCGGGGACTTCTGGCGTTGCCTTGCGAGTTCTTTCAAACGACGAACGATCAACATGTTGGCTTGAAGTTCCTCGCCCCCGAAGTGCCGCAGGTGACGTCGTCGGTCATCCTGCTCGAACCGTGTCTCCGCATCGTAATTTCCTGACAATAGACCCTGCGCGAGGGAGCCGTATGTGATGGCGCTGATCCCCAACTCAAGACAGCAGGGGAAGATCTCCTTCTCAGCACTTCGATCGGTAAGGCTGTACTGCACTTGCACTGCCGCCACGTTAGTGACGGCGCAGACTTCGCGGATCTGAGCTGCGGAGAAATTGGATAGGCCGAAGTGCCGGATCTTACCGGCGTCCTGACATCGGACGATCGCCTCTATCGTGTCGGCGAGTGGTGTGTGCGGGTCCGGCCAGTGGAGGAAATAGAGAGGAATGACATCAACCCGCAATCGACGTAGGCTGTTCTCCAGTGCCTCAACCACCCTCTTTGGGCTGCTATCGTAGAAGGTTAGGGCTCGCTGCCCAGCCGGGGGTTCCTCCCAATTCACCCCACACTTGGACGCGATGACGACGTCGTGCCGATGTTCTGCCAACGCTCTGGAGAGAAGCCGCTCTGACCGGCCTAGGCCGTACACGTCTGCCGTGTCGAAAAATGTGACCCCCAGTTCGACCGCTCTCGACACGGATGCCATCGCTTCCTGCTCGTCAAACGGGCCCCAGTCGGTTCCCCCTAATGGCCCGCAACCAAAGCCGAGTCTTGATATGACGAGGTCCGTGCTAGTGAGTCGAAACGTCTCCATCATCGACCTATGATCAGCTTTCTTAACGTCAGCAGAATGAGCTTGATGTCACCCATAAACGTTTGCTTACGGACATATTTCACCCGCAACGCATTCTTGATTTCCAACACCTTTCGCACCCGGTCTTCGAAAGCACCGTCCTGCAGGTCACTTCCCACGGCCTCACCCAACTGAACGAACTCGATGGAGGCGTAGTCCGTAATCCCTGGGCGTACGGAGAGAATGAGGCGCTCTTCATCGGTGTAGAGAGCGGTATACTCAGACACTTCGGGCCTAGGCCCAACGACGCTCATGTCCCCTTTGATGACGTTGATCAGTTGGGGCAGTTCATCAAACTTGTATCTTCGAAGCACCCTACCGACCCGAGTCACCCGTGCATCGTCCCGCGCAGTCACTCTACTACCGAGACTCTCTGCATCGGGTACCATTGTCCGGAATTTTATGATCCGAAATGGTATTCCGTTTAGCCCGGTCCGTACGCCGCGGTAGAACACGGGGCCGCGCGTGTCGCACCTGACGGCGCAGGCGATCACCACGAACAGTGGTGAGAGTATCACTAACCCAATGGAAGCTGTCATCAGGTCGAAGGCGCGCTTCGCTCCCATCCTCCTCCCCCCTCGTTTCTCTATTGGGAGAGCAATGGAAACACAGCTCTTACCTCCTGCACTATTTACGCGGATTGCTATACTCGATAACCGCCACCCACGCCAATCGCTGAAGGTACGGAATACTAAGCAACAGACTGTCCACTCGCTCCAACGCCCCCAAGAGGCCGCTGAAAACGCGATGTTTCCGGAAAGGAATCGCGGCTAACGCCGCGAGGTGAAAGAACTGCACCTTGACGTCCTGAAAATACTTCGCACCAGAAAGGATCTGGGGCACGCCGAGGATGTGGTCAACCTCCCACTCGGTCCGCAAATGCATCGTCCGCTTACGATACATGTGGATCAGCGGATTGTGACGCAGTGCTTCCGAGCAGACCAACCGACCCCCTGGCTTCAGGACGCGGGAGGTCTCTCTAAACGCGGCTCCCAAGTCCAAGTGGTGCAACGCGCCGTATTCGTGGACTATGTCGAACGTATTGTCATCGAACTGCATGTTTTCCGCGTCCATCACTTCGAACGAGCACCGGTGCTCGACACTCTCTAGCCGCGCCAGTCCCGTCGCGTTATCGGCAGCTACTTGCGATATGTCAATGCCGTGTACCTTCTCCGCACCAGCGGCCGCCATGGCAACGCCGATTTCTCCATTCCCACAACAGTAGTCGAGCACCGTCTTGCCCTGAATATCTGAATACAACAAGGCGTCTCGGTAGGCGAAGCTCGACCGCGTAATACTATAGAACTTCGTGTTAGAGAAGTGCCTATCGTACTCTTCGTGATGTTTTACAAAGTCCCGCCGCAGGTCATGGTCGGAGGTGTCCGTTTGGTACTCGTACCCGGTGACGATCTGCCTACGACGGTCGGAGTGCTCAATTTCCTTCTGTTTCCTATCCTCCCATCCTCCACCTTCAGTCTCGCGGGGTCCAAGCATTTCGTCCTCGTGATTCGGATAGATGCGGTGAGGTAGGCGCAGCCTACCTCCTACATAATTTGTTGCACAACCTGGCGAATGATCGTTGTTTCGTCGAATTCGTTGACTGCCTTCATCCTCGAGTACTGTCCGAAATTCTTGGCCAGTTCATCATCACAAGCGATTTGCCTAATCGCACCGGCAAGAGACGTGGAGTCCTTGATGGGCACCACGAACCCGTTCCTCCCATGCTCAACGGTCCCACTGCAGTGGATACTGTCGGTCGTGATGACCGGCTTACTCATGGCCATAGGTTCCGTCAGGCCCCGGGGATACCCGCCTTCTCTGTAATACGAGGGGTACACGGCCACGTCGGAAATAGAATAGAGTTCCTTAACGTCCCTTCGGAAGCCCAGCCACATGAAATTTTCGTGCTGCTCACTATCGCTCAGGTACGAGTGAGGAACGCGATCTGAACTCCCGACATCCTCAGGACCAACGAGGAGGAACTTCAGGTCCGGCAGCTCCTTCCGCAAAATCCCAGCTGCCTCGACATACTCCCTCACACCCTTGGCCCAACTCATCCTCGCCAGCATGATGACGACCTTGTCCCGGTCAGCGATGCCGAGTTCTTTGCGTAACGCGAGTTGGTTCTCCTCCGGCACGGCCGAAGGTTTGAAATCCTCCGTGTTGACATAGTTTTTGGTCAGGACCGCCTTGTCCGGAGCCACGATGCCTAGAGACAGCATGTAGTCGTGATCGATTTTGTTGGTAAACCACACTTTGTCGCTCACACCGAAGGCGATTCTATATAACGCCTTAACGATCATGCGGAGCGTCCTGGCCTTGAGACCTTTGGCATCAGCGAAGGCCAAACCCAAGCCCCAGACAGAGCAGACGATCCTGTCTACACCGATGAGCCGAGCGGCGATGGAGCCATACAGGTTGGGCTTGGTAGATATATTCAAAACCATGTCGCAGTTTTGTTGCCGCAAGATTTTCCGGAGCGACAGCAGATACTTGAGATCCTTCAATGGGTTTACAAATCTGTAGAACTCGACCGGAATGTGTTTGAGGCCCCATTCCTTCATGATCTCGGCATAGTGACCCCGCTCGTATCCGTCATGTATATCGGCGATCACACACACCTCATTCCTGCCACCAGCCTGCAGCGCTTTGACCAACTCTCCACAGAACCAGACGACGGAAAAATCGTTGGGAATGATGATGGCGATCTTCATGTGATGCCGGAGTCGATAGTTGTATCTGAGGTTGATCTGAGAGCCCACCGTCCGCTCCTGCGGGGCAACGTACTCAGTACCATGTTCTCGAACTCACTGACGTAGGCAGCCGTGGAAAACCTCTTCTCAATGATCCTCGTACCCTCTACGCCCATCTCCATCCTCAGGGCGGGGGCGCTCACAAGTTTGCGGATGTGCCCGACAAGCGACGGGATATCTCCTGGCTGAAAGAGGTAGCCGCTCTTCCCAACACGAACCAAATCGGATGTGCCTCCGACATCCGTAACTACAACAGGCTTACCTGCTGACATTGCCTCCCGCACGGTGTCAGGGAACGATTCGCCATAGGACGTCGAAACGTAGACGTCGGAGGCTTTCAGAATATCCATAATGTCGGAGCGCCATCCAAGAAGATGTACATTGGCCGCCACAGTGTCTTGCGCCGCTAACTTCCGGACGGTTTCATGGTATCTCATCGACTCGGTGTGGCTGTCGACTGGCGCCCCTGCGATCAAGAGATGAAGGTGGGAGAACTCATTAACGAGCACTTCCATGGCTGCCAGTAGGTCGACCTGGCCCTTCCCGGGCACGATGTTCGAGGCCATGATCAACAGCACGTCTTCCGGGGTCAGACCAAGCTCCCGCCGGATATCCGTTCCGATTGAGCGCTCGAAGTCCGACACGCCGGTGTACAGCGGCACGACCTTCTTCTTGTACGCTCCACCACTGGCCAACCGTCCGAAGATTTTTGGTCCCTGGTCCACATATTCTAGGTTCACTCGATCAGCCAAGAAAAACGCTACTCTGTGGAGAAACCAAGCCACCGTCCCCGCCGGCTCAGACCAGATATTCCATATCATGGTGGTCCGTGCCACCCGGCAAGCGACGTACGTCGTAAAGAACGTCCTGATGTTGTCGCACCATACCACATCAGGCTGCTTGGCTCGGAACTCATGAATCAGAGCCACATTGTATGTCCAGAGGGCCCGTAAAACGCGGAACGCCTGTCGCACACTCGGCTTCAGCAAGGCTCGATCATACAGATCCAGTGCCGGTGGAAAGGG
>Ga0310121_10002340_pt1 | contig 18108 bp, 18 predicted proteins | sample CB27_Tmax_986_MG_FD_203504 | JGI IMG/M metagenome (GOLD analysis project Ga0310121, IMG submission 203504) | Marine microbial communities from Western Arctic Ocean, Canada - CB27_Tmax_986 | ecosystem: Environmental > Aquatic > Marine > Oceanic | place: Canada: Western Arctic Ocean | collected...
ATTTGTACTACCACTTACCCCCGAAAACCTGCGAACCGCCAGCAGTGCAAGCTGCGGTTTTCTCGGGGAAACGAGCGTCTTTTTGCTCCGCCGGGAATTGCTGAAACCACCTCAGCGGGAAACGGTACTTTGCTATCCTGCCGAGGAGACCCCGCAGTCAATTAGGCCGTTGGGCACTTGTGGAACGGCTAATCCCGCCAAATTACTCTCAGACGTTGGCGTATCGCCAGCGTGGCTCGCGCCATAATCCTTTTCGCTTCACGGATAGGTGCGATTGTCAGCAGGTAGCGCATCAGAAGTCGCCGATAGAGAGGATCGTGCACCGGAGGACGAATCGGCGATGCTGGGAGTTCGCAGATGCCAACGAGTCTAAAGACCGCAGTCACGAAGTATCTCCGCGCTGGAAACCCATCCGGGGCAACTCGAAACAATTACCACGCAACGCTTAGAAAGTGGAACGAGTGGGGCCAAGGGGTTCCCATCGAAAAACTGAGTCGTAAGGAGGTCCGCGAGTTTTTGGATTGGGTGTACGAGCGCGCTGTCTCACAGGAAGGTACAAACCCGAGGCGAACTTCTAACAAGGCCCAGAACTGGCGAAGCTGTCGTAAGATGCCATCTGTCGCCGCAGATGTTCAATGAACCGAACATAATGAAGAGAAACGGTCGATTGTTGCTCGTCCAAAGACCTCGTGGCTCCGGTGAGTTGTTGAAAAAGGGGTACCACTTTTCGTCCGGCTTATGAGCGAAGTGCGAGAGCTGCTCACATCGGCGAGTACGCGCGACGGTGTTGGCAGTGGGTATGTGCTGGTGTGGGTTGTATTGTGGTTGGTTGACGATGTTATCGACGCCCAATGACACTCAATAGTGCCAGCCCGGCCAGCATTAGCATCGACATAGTGGTCGGCTCGGGCACAGAACTTGGACCAACAATTCGAATGGTGTCACTTCCCATGAATTCGGTGCTATCGATTAGCATGCCCGTTAGCAAGCCTTCGGTGGTGAGCGTTCCCAATACTTCATTGTCTATCATTGCGGGAATCTTGAACTTCATTGAAAGATCAGGCAGTCCGTCGCCTGTCACGTCTTCATACGAATATCGTATGGGAGCAACTGGAGATCCACCGACGTCTATCAGTGCGGGGTCGCCGAATAGCAGCGACTCGATGACAACATCCATGATATCGAACTCGTTCGTTCCTAGGAGTGCGACAGGCAATACACCTCGGCTGTTCAGGTTGACCGAGTTGGGATCGCTTCCAGGTTTAATGTCAATTTCCAGCGTACTTGGCTCGGGGACGGGGAAGAACGTCATATGTGCCGCATTGGACAGCCCACCGCTGCCGGCCGATATAAAGGTATCAATGAACGCGCCTGTGGTCCCATTGAAACGACGGACATCGTTGCTGGCATGTGAGCCGGACAAGTAGAGATTACCATCTTGTCCAAAGACCAATCCGTCACGGCCAAAAGCGGCGAATACATCCATGAACGCGCCCGTCGCTCCATTAAAACGTAGGACTTGGTCTGATCCATTACTCGTGACATAAAGGTTGTCATCCGGCCCAAACAACAAACTGTCCGGAACATCCAGCCCGCTGCCAGAAGCGAATACGTCAACAAAAAACACCCGTGGACCCGTTGTAACGATAAACCGTGTCGTCGTTAAGACTCGTGACATAGAGGTTGTCGTCCGGTCCAAAGACCAAATCGTGTGGATTGACAAGCCCACCGCTTTGGTAAGGTACAAATAGATCAATGAAGGCGCCAGTGGCGCCGTTGTAGCGCGTGATTTTGTGGTCCGCTGCGCCCTGATTGACAACATAGAGGTTTCCGTCCGGCCCGAAGTTCATACCGTGCGGACCGAACCCACCACCGCCAGCCATTACAAAGACATCGATGAATGCGCCAGTGGTCCCATTGTAACGGAGGACTTGGTCAGTAGCCGCGCTGCTCACATACAGGTTGCCGTCTGGCCCAAATATTGGGGTGATGGGACCATCGAGGCCCCCGCTCCCCGCCGTAACAAAAGCCCCGACGAATGCGCCTAAATCGTCGTATTGGAGGATTTCGTCTGTAGCATGACTGGCGACAAGAATATTCACCGCCCAAACCTGCCCCGCCGTGTTAACAAGCACCGCCAAAGAAATCATCACTAGTTGGAACGCCCGTATCATCTCGCGTCTCCTGTCTTGGTCTAGTTGAGTCATCCAACCCAAACGCCGGTTGGACTGCCGACGGTTACCGGCTTGTCGGGAAGGGCCTATTAAAGTCTGCTAACCGATCCGCTGCAAAAGAAATTCGTTTCTTGCCGCAACGGCTAAATACCGGGAAAACAGAGTTTTCGTTTTTGAAAGTAAAAAAAACGTTTCGGGAGAAAAGGTGCAGGAACTTTTTCCGTATGTGCGGAAAGGGGTCACAAACCAATTTGCGTGCGGGTGATTTGGAAACGATTCATCACCATGAGCCACATTTCGCGCGCGTGTCTGCTCAGAATTGCAATTCATGGAGCCGGCAGCCTCGACTCCGGACGCAAACTTCCTTCGCTGCAAAAATGATAAGCAAGCGGTGTCGGTCGTAAATGCGGTCACTGGGTGGCCGGTGCCGGCGGATGCTCTCCCGCGGCAAGAAGGACTCGTCGAAGATTCACAAGACTGGGCTGATTAAGCTTTAGTCTTTCAACCGTTGCCCGGCCCGTTGGACTGACGCCCCTAAACAACAAGTAGCCACTAGACCACGCAAAATGATCTTGCCAGCGTTGATGGCGCGGATGGAACAGCGGAACGAATTCGCCGGTGAGTGGGTCGGGAGATTCCGTCGCGGTGAATTTGTGGTTATTGCATCGCTGGCAGGCTAACCCCAAATTCCCTAAGTCATCATCACCACAGCGCGAGCGAGGGACGATGTGCTCCACGGAGAAAGAGTCCACGGAGAATCTAAGTTGGCTCAGGCAATACTCGCAGCAAAAGCCGGCTCGCTCGGCGACGGCTCGCCGTTGTTCGGCGGTGACGGCCATGTCAAATCACGGGTGGGGCCTTGATCCCAAGTTGGTCCATCAGCTTCGACAACGTTGTGTTCCGCAAAGTAGCGAGCTTAGCTAAGCACTCCATTCGATGGCCGTTGAATTGTTCCAACTGGTTTGCCGTCGCTTCGAGCTCGCTCCGTTCGTATTCGGAGAGTTGCTCGGCTTGTCGCTTTTGGATGAGTTCGTGATAGCGCTGCCATTCGGCCTCCGATAAGCCTCGATTGATCTCTTCGAGCAAATCAGATTCGGTTACGCTGAGGAAACGGCCAGATGCAGTTTCCGTTTCTAAACGCTCGCGCAGCACATTGAGCACGTACTCACGCGGATCGACGCCTTGCCTGGCCAGTTGAAAATGTGGTGTTGCGTCGAATTTGGCTTCTTCCTGTTTTTGTGTCGCACCTGGATGACCCGAAATCAGCGTTTTGTTCAATGTGGTTGCGTGCGACAGCAGGAGTGTGGCGAGCTGTTCATCGCACAAAACTAACCGGGTTCAACACCGAGAATTCAACGCGTCAACCCCACATTTTCAACTGGCCACGCCTTGCCTCTCCGCTTCAGTTCGAAGTCGGGCTTCCAGCTCGGGAGTGATATCAATCGTTAAATCCATGTCTCTATTCTACAGTTGTAAGCGTCATCGAATCAAGCTCGGACCGTCAGAAAGAAAAGAGGGAATCAAGGGAAAAAGGGGTCAGCAAGGGGGAGTCAAAGACAAAAAGATTTCGGGTCGCGTCTTGACTTTTTACTTTTGGCTCAATTGTGTCCGTCAACAGTTCCAGTTTGTCGCAGCCCATTGATATACTGTACGCCAGCACTATAATTCGGGCATGGACATCGCTGCCACCCTCCGAAAGACCATCAAGCGCCGGCGACTTTCGATTTACCAGATCGCCAACGACACCGGCCTAAACCAATCCGGCCTGAATCGATTCTTCAACGGCACCAAGGCCGAGCTACAGCTATCAACGATCCAGGTACTGTTCGACTATCTTGGCCTGGAGGTGCGGCGGAAGAAGGGGCCACGCCGATGATCGAGCGGCCTGAATGCCCCGATTGGGTTAATGCCGTGTTTGCGTCACTGTACGCAGAGGTCGACTCGGGCAGTGGGCTTGAATGGGTCTTTGACGAGGAAGAGCAGCAACTGATCTTCGCTCCTCCGGTTGTCGAACTCCAGGGCGGTGCCCACGATGGTGCGGAGGTCTATTCCTTTTACCGTGTCGAATTCGATTCAATTTTCATGCTTTTTGACGAGCCACCGTCCGTCTCATTTTCCACGCGCGAAGACGAATGTTGCATTGAGGGGACTATCGACGGAGCACACGCCTGGATCACATTCCAGAAACATCCTTTTGAGGACGAAGGTCCCTTGGAGAAACAATCATGACTAACGCAGTCGGCTACATCCGCATGTCGTCGGATAAACAAGAGGCCAGTCCGAAACAGCAGCGCGAGGAAATCATTGCCCTGGCCGGGCGCGAGGGCTACAAACTCATCCGCTGGTATATGGACGAGGGCATCAGCGGGGACGCAACGGAAAAGCGGCTCGACTTCCAGCGCATGATCCGCGACTCCGAGCGCGGTGACTTTCAGGCCGTTGTATGTTGGGATCAGGACCGATTCGGCGGATTCGACTCCATCGAAGCTGGCCACTGGATTCATCCGCTACGCGAGAACGGAGTACATCTGGTTACCGTCGCCCAAGGAAAGATCGACTGGAAGGACTTAGCCGGGCGAATGCTGTACGGCGTTCAGCAGGAAGGTAAACATGCTTATCCGCGGGATCATTACCTTATCCGCGGTGGACATCTCACCCGGGGAAAGTCGTTCTGTCAGCGCTATAGCGTCCGCGAGGATGTTGTCCTGGACCACGTGATCGGAGCGATTGAGCGAGAATACCTTAATCCCAAGACGATCCATCGTTTGCGCAAGGAACTAGAGCGCCAGTTGACGTCAGCCTCCAAACCAGTCGATCCAAAGCCGTTAAGGAAGCAATTGGCCAAACTAGAGAAACAGCTTGATACGGCGCGGCGAAACATGGTGCTTGCGGAGGCAGATTTTTCACTAACTGACGGTGGTTGCATCGACCGAGGCATCCAAGCGGTGACCGTTTCGCGCAGAGGTGAAAACCACCTCAGCGGGAAACGGCACTTTGCTATCCTGCGGAGGTGGCGCACACCTCCGCAGGCGTCGTTCTGGTTGGCGGTGTCCGCCCGTTTTCACCGGATCGCGCAGTCAATTGACGACAGATGGGGGGACGTGTAGAGCGCGGTGGGGCTCACACCGACCATAAAAATGGCACCAAGCTAACTGCCGACGTGAGCACGTCCGACGGCAGATCCGGCAAACCTCTTCGACGCGGCGGTGAGTGTGACCGCCGCTAGAAACGGAATTTCAGAAATAGCGGCGGACAGGACGACCTACAGACGAAACGGACTGAAGTTCGGACGCTTCGGCGTGAAACAACGAAGCGGCTTAGCGTGCAAACCTACACGAATGTGGGCGGTACCCTGAATGACGTGATAGCCAAATTGCAGCGTATTTGGGTTGCTTCACGCATGGCCGACTCAGGTCGTTTTTCTCTGCGGCTTCGTGATTGCCAAGGCCGCGGGCGAATCCCGCATCGGTAGCTGGCGGCGGACCTCGCCGTCGAATTGATACAGCGCGCCTGCAATTGCCGGCGCGGTGGGAACCAGCCCAATCTCGCCCACGCCCCGGGCCCCGTGCGGGCATTCCGGATCCTGTTCTTCAACGTAAATCAACTCCATCGCCGGCATCTGGTGCGCACGGAGGACACCGCAGTCGTTCATTTTCTGCGCTTTGACTTCGGCTCCTTGCACCTCAAAGTCCTCGGTCAGGGCATATCCGATCCCCATGTGAAGTGATCCATACATTTGTCCGTCCAGGTGCACTGGATTGATGACACGCCCCACGTCGTGGGCAGCGATCATTCTTTCCAGCCGACCGTCGTGGTCGAGGATCGCCACCTGTGTGGCAAAGCCGTACGTGAGATGCGTTCTGGGACCGCCCGGCTTGTCCACGTCCTTGCCCAATTTGCTGGTGTAGTCACAGATCCATTCACCGGTAAATACACGCCCGTTGAGGTCTTGAAGCGAATGGCCCGCATCCAGTTCTGACTTGAGGCGCTGGCCAGCGTCCGCAATGGCGTTACCGGCCAATACGGTCGCGCGACTTGCCGTGGTTTGGCCGCAGTTCAGCTGCATGGACGTATCGGTTGAACATTTGAATTGGTCCGGTGCCAGGCCAGTCGCCTCCACGGCAAACTGGATACAGACGGTAAACAGACCCTGGCCCATTTCGGTAAACCCGGTGCGAATATGCACCGTGCCATCGGGTTCAATTGACAAGGCGGCTCGACCAATGTCCGGCATGCCATTGCCGATGCCGACGTTCTTGATACCACAGGCAATGCCAGCGAACTCCGCGCTCTTGTAGGCCCCTTTGACCGCTTCGAGGGTCTGGCGAAGCCCAAATGGCTTGGTCAGTCGTTGGCCCGTGGCAAACGCGTCGCCTGGCTCCAGGATATTTCGGTCGCGGATGTCGTACCCATCGATACCCACTTTCTCCGCCAATCGATCCAGCAACCCCTCGATGGCAAACGCAGCCTGGTTGGCACCGAAACCTCGCATGGCCCCGCATGGTGGATTGTTGGTGTAAACGGCCAGCGACTCCATGTCGATGGCGGGCACGCGATACGGGCCGGTGCAATGGCCGCCGGCGCGTTCGAGCACCTTGGCGCCGACGGACGCGTAGGCGCCCTTGTCGCCAATGATCCGCGCCTTCACCGCCAGGAGATGACCCTCCGCATCGCAGCCAACCTTGTACTGGAGTTTGATCGGATGCCGCTTGGGATGAATGCGAAAACTCTCCTGGCGCGTGAGCGTGAGTTTAATCGGCTTACCCGACAGCCAGGCCATCAGGGCCGTCTGTGCCTGGATCGACATGTCTTCCTTGCCACCAAAAGCCCCGCCGTTGCTGACTAATTCAACCTGGACTCGCTCCTTGTCGATACCCAACACAGACGAAATCTGCCGCTGGTCGTCAAAGACGCCCTGCCCTTGACTGTAGACATGCAGCGTTCGTTTGTCTGGTTCGCCGGCGGGCACCGCGATGCACGCTTCCGGTTCCAGAAACAGGTGCTCGATCGGTTGCGTCACGTAGGTGTCTTCCAACAGGTGTGCCGAGCGAGCAAATCCGTCCTCCACGTCGCCCCGTTTCAACTGCGAGCGGCTCAGAAGATTGTCTTGCCGATGTGGATGGATGATCGGCGCGTCGGGCTTGAGCGCTTCCTCGGGATCGGTAACTGGTTCGAGCACTTCGTATCGGACATCAATTAACTCAGCGGCCCGTCGGGCGATTCTCTGCGAATCGGCTATGACCAATGCGACCACGTCGCCAGTGCAGCGGGTCGTTTCGCCAACGCCCACCATGACGGGCCAATCACGCTCGATGAGTCCGACCAGCGGATTACCGGGAATATCGACCGCAGTGAAAACTTCGTGCACCCCTGGCAATGCCAACGCCCTCGCGCCGTCGATCACCTGGACCGTCGCGCGAGGATGATCAGTAAGTCGCACACCTCCGTAGAGCATCCCGGCGACGGTCATGTCATCCACAAAGGCCCGATCGCCCAAGACGGCATCGTGTCCGGTATACCTCATGAGGCTGGTGCCCACGCGTCCGGATTGATCGGCCGCGGATGGCTCTGGCGGCGCTTCGCCACGCCGGACGCTGGCATATTGCGAAATGCTGTCGACGATTTGGGCGTAACCAGTGCAGCGGCAAAGGTGAGATTTGCAGGCGTTGGCGATCTCTTCCCGGGTCGGTGCTGGTTTTTGCTCGCACAGTCCGACGGCGCGCATGGCGAAACCGGGGATGCAAAACCCGCACTGGACGCCGCCGCATTGCACGAACGAGTCCGCGATCTGTTGGCGATGTGGTTCGTCCAAACCCTCCAGTGTCCTGACCGTTTTGCCTTGTACTTTGCCAGCCTTGAGCGCGCACGAGAGGATCGGCTTGTCGTTGACCAGGACCGTGCAACAACCGCATTGTGCCTGTGGTTGACAACCGTTCTTAGGCGAGGTGATGTCCAAGTAATCGCGCAAGACGTCTAGCAACGTGACGTCTGAATCGGGAAGTTCCACTGAAACCTGTTGGCCGTTCGCGGTGCAGGACAAGTTGAGCGAGGGTGGGCTGACCGTTGCCATGAATGTTGGCCTCCGAAAGGATGATCTGATTGAAAATGCGTGGGGAGCCCCGCGGCATCGCCCGCACTAGCAAACCGACGGTGGCCAACTCGTGCCCGCCCGTAAAGCGGACTATCCTTCCACCGCTCCTAGTCTCCCACAACGGCGTGAAGCTTTCAAGATCGACGCAATTGTGGTTCACCCTTTCCTTTTTGAAATCGTGTGTAGACAGCTTTGAACGTCTGTTATAAGGTCCTCCTATGACCGCGCCAGCCTATCCACAGGCCGCAAAAAAATACGAAAAGAAGATGGTTCGATTCCTCAGGGAGATGGTTGCCATCCCCTCGGAATCCGCTGAAGAAGGCGAGGTGATCGGAAGAATCCGCCGTGAAATGGAATCGACGGGCGCCTTCGATCGCATCTGGACCGACAAGCTGGGGAATCTATTGGGCCACGTCGGCAAGCCCGGCAAGGGCAAAAAACTAATCGCTATCGATGCCCATGTGGACACGGTCGGAGTCGGGGCCCGATCCGAATGGAAGCACGATCCTTACAAGGGCAAGATCGCGGATGGTAAGGTCTGGGGACGTGGCGCTGGAGATCAGGAAGGCGCTATTCCGGCCATGGTCTATGGCGCACGGATCATGCGAGACTTGAAGCTGGACCTTTCCGAGTACAGCCTCTTGATGTCGTTCACCGTCATGGAGGAAGACTGCGATGGTTTGTGTTGGCAGTACATTATCAACGAAGACAAGATTCGGCCCGATGTCGTGGTAGTCACTGACTCGACCAATTGTCAGATTCTGCGTGGCCAACGCGGCCGCATGGAGATCGGCGTGACCTGCCTGGGTAAATCATGTCACGGTTCCATGCCGCACAAGGGCGACAACGCCATCTACAAAGTCGCCAAAATCGCATGTGAAATCGAAAAACTCAATGAGCGCTTGCGGAGCGATCCTTTTTTGGGTAAGGCGACGATCACGGTCAGCTATGTCGATTGTAAAACACCGAGCCTTTGTGCCGTGCCTGGCCAGGCCTACTTGCATTTGGACCGCCGATTGACGACGGGAGACACAAAACAATCTGCCGTGGCGGAGGTCAAGAAGGTGGTTCGCCGAGCGGGTGTCAAGGCCAAGGTGGAGGTCCAACGATACGCTCGTCCTAGTTACACCGGGTTGGTCTATGAGACCGAAAAGTATTACCCGACCTGGTGTGCCGACGAAGAGGACCTTCAAGTGCAAGCCGCCATCAAGGCCCACCGAGACATTTTGGGAAAGGCTCCCACCGTACATCGCTGGACGTTCAGCACCAACGGCGTCTCGATTGCCGGCATGTTTGGAATCCCCTGCGTCGGTTTCGGGCCCGCTCCCGAGAACGTGGCTCACACAGTCAATGACTCGGTGCCAATCGAACACTTGGTTAAATGCGCGGCGTTTTACTCTGGTTATGGACAAGCCTATTGTGATCTCGCGCAAGGGAGACCCAACGGAACGTCAATGACGGTGAAGCGTAAGAAAGGTTAACGAGTTCTGGAACCAACAGATAGAATGATGGACCACGTCGCGAGTTTGCCTCGATGGGGCCATGTTTGGCACCCGACGTACGAGAACGCGAGAACCAACACACGCCAGCCTCTCTCCTACGTTAGACTCACCATCCCATAACCAAGGCCCCCGGCACCATGACCACGCTCAAAGGCAAACACTTCATCGAAACACAGGACCTCTCCTTAGAGGAATTGAACCTGTTATTGGACACCACCACGGAGCTCAAAGAGAAATTCCATCGCGGGGAACCCACGCTCTTGCTCTCTAATCAAACGGCGTTCTTGCTTTTTTTCGACAAGTCAACACGGACCCGAAACGCATTCGAAGCTGGCATGACCCAGCTGGGTGGGCACGCCCATTTCCTGGATGCGGACGTGACGCAAATCAGCCATGGTGAGACTCCCGCGGACACGGGTCGAATTCTCGGATCCATGGGACATGGTATTTGTATCCGACACGACCTGGTGTTGGACGAAGGCAACAAGTACATGCGCGAGATGGCCAGCACCATCGATGTGCCCGTCATCAACATGCAATGCGACGTCGATCACCCGACGCAGACGTTGGCGGATCTACAAACAATCCACGAGAAATTCGGGACGGATCTCAGTGGAGTGAAGATCGCGGTCAGCTGGGCGTATGCTCCTTCCTACGCAAAACCGCTGAGCGTTCCCCAGGGGTTGATCACGCTGATGACGCGTTTTCGCATGCAAGTGACGTTGGCCCATCCGCCGGGTTACGACTTGGTCGACCGGACCGTGCAAGCCGCAAAACGGAACGCTGCCGAGTCGGGCGGGACGTTTGAAATGGTGGAGGATATGGATGAAGCGTTCGCGGACGCGGATATTGTCTATCCCAAGAGCTGGGGGGTGTACGATCTGATGATGGCGCGTAAAAACGCCATCTCACAGGATGAAATTGACGAGAACCAGCAGGCGTGCTTGGCAATGAATGACCAGTACCAGGATTGGATCTGCGACGAGCGGCGGATGGGATTGGCCAAGCCATCCGCGGTTTACATGCACTGCCTGCCCGCCGATCGCGGCTCGGAGGTGACCGATGCGGTTATCGACGGCCCCCAGTCCATTGTTTTTCAAGAAGCCGAGAATCGTTTGCACACGGCCAAGGCGATCATGGCCTGTACGATGCGACAACGGCCGTTCTAGAGAGGTGACACATTTCCCATAGCGGGCGATCTTTCCAACCATCTAGTCATCGCGCTCGGTGGAAACGCCATTAGCCTGGCAGGGGAAGAGGGGAACATTGACCAACAGTTCGTACGCATGCGTCGAACTGCCTCGGCGCTGTGCGATCTACTCGATGACGGATTTCGCTTCATCTTGACCCACGGCAATGGCCCTCAGGTGGGCAATATCCTTCGTCGTGTGGAAATTGCCTCGGATGAACTGTACACGATTCCATTGGAAGTCTGCGTCGCGGACACGCAGGCGAGTATGGGTTACATGATGGCCCAGTGCCTGATGAACGAAATGGTGTCACGTGGCCGTGCGGAACTTGTAACGACACTGGTCACCACCGTGGAGGTTGACTCCAGTGATGCTGCATTTCAATCTCCGTCGAAGCCGATCGGGCCGCGCATGCGGCGCGCCGAGGCTGAACATCACAAGCAGCGGGATGGTTGGGCCATGCGTGAAGTCGCCGTTGGCCAATTCCGTCGAATCGTTCCCAGCCCGCTGCCGCAGCGCATCTTGGAGCTGGAGAACATTCACGGATTGGCCAGTGACGGCAGCCTGGTCGTTTGCTGCGGAGGCGGCGGAATCCCCGTAGTCCGCGATGCTTCCGGCCAGTATCAGGGAGCGGCCGCCGTTATCGACAAAGATCGGACCACGGCGTTACTGGCAAGGCAACTCGGCGTCAGAACACTCGTCATCCTCACCGACGTCGACCATGTGTACCTCCATTACGGCCAATCGAATCAGAGGCCACTTGAGACAATCCATGTTCAGGAAGTCATCGGATTGCTTGAGCTCGGCAATTTCGACGCCGGATCGATGCTCCCCAAGATGGCCGCGGCCGCGGAGTTCGTGGATGCCTCGCAACATCCTGACGCTACCGCGGTGATAACCAATCTGGAGAATGCCCGGCACGCGACGGCGGGGGAGATCGGGACTCGTGTCGTGAAGTGAATCGAGCACGGTACACAGGTTCGTTTGTGACCAGCCTTCCCGATTGGATCGAGCCGGGTGAATTCCCGAAGGTCGTACCCATCGAGAATAATCAATTCGAAGCGACTTTTCGTTATCGGGCGACCAGCGAAGATGTGAATAAGGTGGCCTTAGCCGGGACATTCAACGATTGGAACGCGGAGCGACACTGGCTCAACGGGCCGGACAAGAACGGCTATTTCCATGGGGCAATCATCTTGGCAAAAGGCCGCTACGAATACAAATTCGTGATCGATGCAAACCTTTGGACACACGACCCCGAAAACCCGGACCGCACAGGCCCTTTTACTAATAGCGTCCTACGCGTCCGTGACGACCGCTGAACCAAGGCGAGAAACCACGGTCACGAGAACGAACGGTCATCGTCATATCTCGCCCATGGCGCGTTAAGCAAGAATGTCTCGCACCACGTTTCCATGGACATCGGTCAGCCGAAAATCCCTTCCTTGGTGTCGGTACGTCAACTGCTCGTGGTCGATCCCCAAACAGTGCAATATTGTGGCGTTCAGATCGTGAATGTGCACCGGATTTTCGACGATGTTGTAACTGAAATCGTCGGTTTCTCCGTACACGACGCCTGGCTTGATGCCTCCGCCGGCCATCCATTTGGTGTAACACCGCGGGTGATGATCCCGCCCGTAGTTCGTTTTGGTGAGACTCCCTTGACAGTAGATCGTGCGGCCGAATTCACCACCCCAAATGACCAGCGTATCGTCCAACATGCCCCGTTGTTTCAAGTCGCGTAACAGTCCAGCACTCGGTTGGTCCACAATACCGCACTGGCGACGAATGTCCGCCGGTAAATTGCCATGCTGGTCCCACTGGCGAATGAAGATCTGAGTAAACCGCACGTCGCGCTCCGCCAGTCGGCGGGCCATCAGACAATTGGCGGCAAAGGTCCCGGGTGTCTTGACGTCAGGACCGTACATCTCCAGCACATTTTCCGGTTCATTCGAGATGTCCGTCAGCTCCGGCACGGACGTCTGCATCCGATACGCCATTTCGTATTGAGCGATGCGGGACTGGATCTCCGGATCACCAAACTCATCATATTGCTGTCGGTTGAGCACTGCTAATTCGTCCAACATGCGGCGCCGCATCGAGGGGCTCATGCCGTCGGGATTGGAGAGATATAAGACCGGATCGCCCGTGGAGCGCAGGCTGACACCTTGATGTCTTGTGCTCAGAAACCCAGCCCCCCAAAGCCGTGAGTAAAGTGCCTGACCTCCAAAGCCTCCATTGACCGTCGAGTGCAACACGACGAATGCCGGCAGGTTTTGATTCATGCTCCCCAGTCCGTAGGAAAGCCAGGCACCGGTGCTGGGCCGGCCCGGGATTTGGCTGCCGGTCTGAATGTAGGTGATGGCCGGATCGTGATTGATGGCCTCCGTGTTGACTGTCTTGATCACAGCCAGCTGGTCCACCATCGCCGCAGTATGCGGCAACAGCTCACTGATCCATACGCCCTCTTTGCCATGCCGCTGAAATCGGAATGTTGAAGGAGCGATTGGAAAGCGTTCTTGGCCAGAAGTCATCGTCGTGATCCGCTGGCCGTTTCGAATCGAGTCCGGAAACTCCTTGTCGAACCAATCATTCATCTTGGGTTTGTAGTCCCAGGTATCCAACTGCGATGGCGCGCCGGACATGAACAGATAGATGATCCGCTTGGCTTTCGGTGCGAAATGGGGCACGCTACCCAGCCCACCCGCGGCGGTCGTCGCCGAGGAGGACGCAAACAGATCTGGGTTCAGCAACGAAGCCAACGCGGCCGTGCCGATGCCTGTCGCGGATCGACCGAAAAAATGTCGTCGCGTTTCAAGCAATTCAGTTTCGCGCAGAGGGTTCATAGTCTTTTCATCCCTAACCTTTGGTTACCGTTTCACTCAGATTCAAAATCAGGTGGGTAATCATTGTCCAGGCCCCCAGCTCCTGAACGTCCAGCGAATCGTTGCGATTGGACTCGCCCGTGGTCAACAGCTTTTCCGCGGCGGAGGGGTCCGCGGCGAAATCCCGCTGGTATTCTTCCAGCAGGTTCGTCAGTGATCGCAGTTCGGTTGGATTCGGCTGCCTGGCCAGGACCGAGCGAAACGCAAACTGGAATCGCTGGTCCCTCTCCGTGCCCCCTTCGGTCAAGACCCGTTCAGCAAACTTGCGTGCAGCTTCCAGGAACTGGACATCATTCATAAGCACTAATGCCTGCAGCGGCGTATTGGTCCGAGCCCGCCGCACCTGGCACGTTTCTCGATCGGGTGCATCGAAGGTCGACATCGAGGGTGGCGGAACCGTCCGTTTCCAGAAAGTATACATGCTGCGCCGATACAGACTGTCGCCGCTGTCTTGCTTGAATTCGGACGTGTTGCTACCCTCAAATCCGACCGGTTTCCACAAGCCCTCGGGTTGGTATGGTTTGACACTTTTTCCGCCGATCGTGTCGACCAACAACCCACCTACCGCCAACGCCTGATCGCGGATGATCTCAGCATCCAATCGAAAGCGGGTCCCGCGGGCCAACAGGCGATTGTCTGGATCCACTGCCAGTTTGTCTGGATCCACTCGTGAGGATTGACGGTACGTGGCCGACATGACGAGCGACTTCTGTAACCGTTTGACATTCCAATTCGACTCAATGAAGTCAATGGCCAGCCAATCCAGCAGCTCCCGATGGGAAGGTCGTTCGCCCTGGATGCCAAAGTCCTCAGCCGTCTTGACCAGCCCAATGCCAAAGAATTGTTGCCAATAACGGTTGACCGTCACCCGCGCGGTGAGAGGGTGGTCGGGTGACATCAACCATCGCGCCAAACCCAATCGATTCGCGGGCATCTCCGCCAACGGCGGGCGAATCCACTCCGGCACCCGCGAATCCACTTCTTCGCGCTTGAGCGTGTACTCGCCTCGCTCCAAGATGTGAGCCTGCCGCGGCTCCTCGCGTTCTTCCATCACCAATGTCGACGGAATTGCGGCATTCAAGTCGGCAAGTTGTTTTTGCAAATCATCGCGACGCTGAGTCGGCTCCATCAACCGGTCACGTGTCGGAGGATGAACATTTCGGATGTAGTAATCTGACAGTTGGGCGGTCTGTTCTTCAGATCGTGAATCCGACGACGTGTCCACGATCTTCTGAATGTCTTCTGGTAGCGCGGGGTGTTTAACTTTTTGGCGGAACTGGTCCCAAATGGTCAGCGATTCCAACTGGTCGACAGCCAACGGCGTTACCGAAACAACTCCCGCCCGGTCCCAGTAGACGGTACCTTTGAACTGCGTGAAGGCCCACCCGTCTAGCTCGTCGCCTTCCTTGAGTCCAACCAAAGCGACAGGAACTTCCAATCGCACCCACTGGCCCGCCGCCGGCAGGTCTCCCATGTGATGATTCGTCTCATTGTCTCGACCCGCCGCATGACCGCGATCGAGTCCCCAATAGGCGCGATGTTCCCACGAGTCCGTGTGAAACTGTAGCTGGATGGTTTTCGGCAGGTCGTCCGGTTCCAGGTAGACATGGGCAAACAGTCGATCTTGGGCTCCTATCGCGAGACGATCGGTCGCCTCCGTAAAGAGATGTTGGCTTAAACGGTCGGCCGAGCGAACGGAGGACTCTTGCCCGCTATAGACCGGGTGTTTTGGAGCCGAACCCAGGCGCCACGGGGGTACTCCATCGCCAGCCGGTTTGGCCCCCGCGGGGAGCTCATCGTCGAACCAGACCTTCTCGGCTTCCTGGATCGGACCCAGCTGGGACCCGGCCAACGGATCGACATAGTCCACTTCAGTTACGATCGATTCAATTTCATGATTGGCCGTCTCTAAATCATTCGTCAACGACTGCCTGAGTGAGGCCTGCTGAGCGCTGGGCGCTTTCACCGTCGGTGGCGGCAAGAGTGCGTTGCCATCCATGGCATTCTCGGTCAGGCTGAAGAAATAAGAGAAAAGTTGATAGAACTCTTTTTGGGTTAATGGATCAAACTTGTGATCGTGGCAGACGGCGCAGCCTGCCGTCAGTCCCATCCAGACCGTTGAGGTGGTTTCCACCCGGTCTACGGCGTAACGGACGTAGTACTCGTCGTCGATGGAGCCCCCTTCACTCGTCGTCACGTTGCAGCGGTTGAAGCCCGTCGCCACACGCTGGTCCAGCGTAGGCTCCGGGAGTAGATCGCCAGCCAGTTGCTCGATAGTGAATTGGTCGAAGGGCATGTTGCCGTTGATGGCTGCAATCACCCAATTTCGATAGGGCCAAATCGATCGTTCGTTGTCTAAGTGCAGTCCATGCGTGTCGGCGTAGCGGGCGGCGTCCAGCCAAATTCTCGCCATGTGCTCGCCATGCCGCGCGGAGTCCAGCAGTCGGTTCACGACGCGCTGGTAGGCGTGCGGTGAATCGTCGGCGAGGAAATCGTCCAGCTCGCCAATGGTCGGTGGGAGTCCGGTTAGATCCAGCGTCACTCGGCGAATCAACGCTTCTTTGGTGGCCGGTGGTTCTGGCGCGAGTCCCTCTTTCCGCAAACGGTCATGAACAAATCGGTCAATCTCGTTCTCGGTCAGCCATCCCTCGAGGACCGATGGCAAAGGCGGTACTTGCGGCGACTGGAACGCCCAGTGGCCGGACCACGGGGCGCCCTCATCGATCCACTGGCCAATGAGCTGGGTCTGCGCCCGAGATAAAGGTTTGCCAAAATCGACCGGTGGCATGCGATGTTCGGGATCCGAGTTGGTGATCCTTTGGAAGACGGCACTCTGCTGGCTATCGCCTGGCACAATTGCGGTGCTCCCGGACTTCGATTCGGCGAACGCCCCGGATTGTTGATCCAGTCGCAGTCCGGCTTTCCGGTTGGCCTGGTCCGGACCGTGGCACTGGAAGCAATGATCCGAAAGCAGCGGAAGAATGTCGCGGCTGAAATCGACCGCCGAATCGCTGGCGAGAGCCGGTCCGCGGCCAGGTAGTAGTAGCCAAACGATTGCCAACGCCCAGATTCTTCGTGCGTTGGCCAACGAGCTTAGTGTCCTATACATCGTAGTCAAAAATTGGAAATTAAAGCGAACTGAGGCATCTACTGATCCCCAGCAGTAGACGCGCCTTACAGCAGATTTAGCTTTATCCCACCCCTGCCCTATCCAAGCCATTGTAACTATTCCCGAATCGTTTCGCCAACAACTCTTCGCCGCCGCGTGAACAGCGAATGCACGTCGGGCATCGTCCATGTGCATAAGTTATCGGTGGAGCACCCGTTGAGGATCGATCGACAATGGTCGTAGGGCGATGGAATGCCCGGGCGCGAGGATCGGAAACTGGCAACCAAATTGCCGTTAGTCGCGCATGTCAGGGCCCCTCTGAGCAGCGGCCTTCGAACGATCGCGGTATGTTTTGCACCCTGCTGACGATCGCGGCGTACCTGTCGACGAACCTGGCTGCGATCGTTGCCGACTCGATCCAATGGATCTAGCACGTCAGGCTGTCCGTGCTGCGCCATTGATCAACCAGCCGGTTCGAACGGCTCGTTGGCATCCAACGCCCATTCGCCCAATCTGCAGCGATCGGAGTCCAGTTCCCATCCCCAGAAATAAATATAGTAGAAAATATATAAATATTATTGACTATATTAATTCTTTTGTATACATTTATCGCATGAAAACGAACTGGATTGACCGCCTGTCCCCTGAGGATCTCAGCTTCCTGAAGCGGTTCGTGCTTGCCTCAGGTTCGCTCAAGGCGATCGCTAAGTCGTACTCAATCAGCTACCCCACGGTGCGACTGCGGCTCGACCGATTGATTCAGAAGATTGAAATCTTCGACAGCGACCTTCCCATGAGTGAATTCGAGCGGCAGCTGCGAGCCAGCTACGCCGACGGAAGGCTCGATTTACAAACTCTCGAACAACTTTTGAACGCATTCCACGAGGATCAAAATGCTAACGCAGCAATCGATCGTAGTCATCGCAATATTGATGCTGACATCGCTTGATACCGCAAATGCGGATCCGGCGATCGACGGAGCGAAGTCTAGTCCGGCGCTGATGGAATCAGTGCATACAGGGAAGGACTCTAATTGGGCAGCGCCACTTTCGTGTCGTTTTTTGTCGTAAGTCTAGACATGGAACCGGGTATTGCGAGTGGAGATGTCGTCAGGTAACGCACGATTTGATTTTGCTGACATCAATTCCCGACGCATT
>Ga0310121_10002341_pt1 | contig 18107 bp, 16 predicted proteins | sample CB27_Tmax_986_MG_FD_203504 | JGI IMG/M metagenome (GOLD analysis project Ga0310121, IMG submission 203504) | Marine microbial communities from Western Arctic Ocean, Canada - CB27_Tmax_986 | ecosystem: Environmental > Aquatic > Marine > Oceanic | place: Canada: Western Arctic Ocean | collected...
TGCTCTCGCTGTTTGAGCGGGCGCGTACGATATGCCCCTGCATGATCCTCAATCGTGACTGCGCTCCTCGCTTGCTATAATAAGCGCCTTCCAACGTGCCCAAAATGACCGAATTCTTCAACGTTCTTCCGCCGTCCGAAGCCCTGGCAATGCTCCTCCAGCGATTGGAGGCGACCATAGTGTCTGACCTGGTCCCGACGATCGACGCCCTCGGACGGGTCACTTTGCAGGATGTCGCTTCGACCGAGGACCTCCCGGCGTTTCCGCGGTCTACGATGGACGGGTACTCCGTCCGCTCCGCGGACACCTTCGGCGCCTCCGAAAGCATACCTGCGTACCTTGAGATCGTCGGCGAAGTGCCTATGGGGAGACCGTCCGAGTTGCAGCTATCCGTCGGCCAGGTCGCCGGGGCCTATACGGGCGGCATGCTCGCCAATGGCGCCGACGCCGTTTCGATGGTCGAGCACACCCAGACAGTCGACGAATCGACCATCGAAGTGCTGCGGCCGGTTGCGTCGGGCGAGAACGTGGTCCAGGTGGGCGAGGACATACGTGTGGGCGACACCGTCATTCGGAAGGGAAGAAACGTCCGGCCCGAGGATATCGGGGGGTTGCTTGCACTTGGCATCACCGAGGTCGAGGTGGCCAGGAGGCCACGGGTGGCCATCGTCTCGACCGGCGACGAGCTGGTGCCTCCGAATTCCTCTCCGGGGCCTGGTCAGGTGAGGGACATCAACACCTACACCATCTCCGCCCTCGTGGAGCAATCGGGCGGCGTTCCGTTACCAATTGCGATGGTTTCGGACGACTACGAGGCCCAGCGTGCCGCTGCAGCCCGGGGGCTCTCAGAAGGCGACGTGCTCGTGTTCTCCGCCGGCAGCTCGGTGAGCAGCCGCGACTTGACAGCGGCCGTCTTCGCCGACCTCGGTGAGCCCGGTGTGCTGGCCCATGGCATTGCCCACAAGCCGGGCAAGCCGACGCTCATCGCGATTCTAAACGGCAAACCCGCCTTCGGCCTACCCGGGAATCCCGTCTCGGCCATGGTCGTTTTCGATATGGTGGTCCGGCCGACGGTCTACGCACTGTTGGGCTGCACGTTGCCGCCCGAGCCTCGCACCGTGAAGGCACGACTCCAGCGCGACATCCCATCCGTTGCCGGCCGCGAGGACCACGTTCAGGTGAGGCTGATCACCGAGAACGGCCTTATTCAGGCCGACCCGGTCTTCGGTAAGTCCAACTTGATCTACACGGTGGTCCGCGCCGACGGGTCGGTCACGGTGCCGCTCGATAAAGGCGGGCTCTACGCCGGGGAAGAAGTCGACGTGCGAGTCTACTGAGCCAGAAACCAATCTGTTGTTCCTAAGGAAGGTGGGGTTATGAGCACTGGGCCGCATCTGTTCAAGATCGACGCCGAAAACAAGACCGCTACGAACGTGTAAGAGGTCGAGTTCGCACAGCTTGGCTTTCGGGAGCACACCAACATTCAGGAATGGATCGTTGCTCATCCCACGATTCTCGGCGAAGACCTCCTCGTAATCGCAAAAGAGTTTAGCGGATTTGACAAGACAAGGGAGCGGCCAGACATCGTAGCCGTGAACACCATTCTTGAGGCAAAGGCCGGGGAGGAAAACGGTACTAGTTGAGCACCAGCGACGTTACTACCTCGAAGACATCCCTCTCGATGAGGCCATTCGGTGGATGTCACTCGTGCGCAACCCAGACGTTAGGACTGCTTGGGGCCAACGACGACGCTGAAGGGGAAGAGGCCGCCTTCCTTTCCATTTAGGCGGACGGCTACGGCGTACCCCCCCGCTTGGTTGATAGTCCAATTGAGGTTAACGACGATTTGTGCGCGCTGGTCCTGGCCAACTGGGACTCCGACAGGGCGACCCACCTCGAATTGACCGGGAACCTTGGCTACTGAGCGACCGTCTGAATCGGCGATTTCGATTTCAAAGCTGTGCTTCTCATTGGTCTGGGTCCATGGGATCTTGAACGAGACTGCGATCGCCATGTTATGAGGAAACGGGAACTTGTTGGCTGCGAGCTGGTTCCAGCCTCCTCCTAGCAAGTAAAGCTTGCCTCCGTTGACTTCGGCGGCGTCGGCGAGGATAAGCCATTCGACATTCATAGGTATCCTATCGAGACAAACACTACAGATGTAGTATACTGTAGTCTAGTGGTAGGAGATTCTGCATGTCAAGCCCTGTCGTGGAGGGCTTCTTGTTCGATGAGGTGAACGAGGAGAAGTTCTCCATGCACGGCCTGTCGTACAGACCGGTGTTGCAGATTCTGGATGGCGAATGTCATGGCGAATATCATATGGTCAGAAACCGGAGGCGCCGCAGGGGCTTGTATCTGCTGATAGGGAGAGATCACGGCGGCCAGCGCATTGCGGTGCCGATCGAACCCACTCACGACCCGACGGTGTGGAGGCCGATCACAGCTTGGCCATGTAAGCAAAGCGAGCTTCGTCAACTAGAAAGAGAGTAGAGATATGGGACGCTCGAAAACAGAAGAAGCGGAAAAGTTGAAATCGTCGGAGGAGTGGGACTACGAACGCACCGACCGCATCTTGCCCCGGAAGAAGGCCCGGGCAGTGGTTTCCGTCGCTTTCAGCAGAGAGGACCTAGAACTGGTCGGCGAGCACGCGGAACGGCTGGGCCAGAAAATCTCTGCTTACATCCGTCAAGCAGCTGTTGAGAAGGCCTCCGCCCACGCTCAGGTCAATTCCGTCAGATGGTTCGGAGCAAGTATGGGTTCGTTCGCCGTGGGAGTCGATCTAGGACCAACAACCCACGTGAATGCTCCGTTGGTCGAAATCGCAGGCCAATCAGAGTCCCTAACAAATGTCTAACGCGGCATCCACCCATCGGGGCATTTTCTAGACGGTATGTCCGGGCACGCGCGAAGACGTCGCTATTACCTCGAAGACATCCCTCTCAACGAGGCAATCGCCCGATTCCACGCGGCCTTGCGTGACGCTGGATGGCTTAAGCGGTCGGCGGCCGAGAGTGTCCCTCTATACCAGGCCAACGGGCGTGTCACGGCGCAGCCGGTGTGGGCGAAATCCTCGGCGCCACACTACGATGCGTCCGCCATGGACGGCGTCGCCGTGAGGTCGAGGGAGACCGTCGGGGCCACCGAGACGGCTCCCGTCCGGCTCAAGGTGGGCGAGCAGGCCGTGTGGCTGGATACCGGCGACCCAATGCCCGACGGCTACGACGCAGTGGCGATGGTGGAGGTAGTCCACCAGGTCAACGACCAGACCATCGAGCTCCAGTCGCCCATCGCTCCGTACCAGCACGTTCGGCCCATAGGTGAAGACATCGTAGCGACGGAGCTGGTCCTGCCCGTCGACCACCGCCTCCGGCCCCAGGACCTGGCGGCGTGTGCCGCTGCCGGGCTTTCCAGCGTCAACGTCCGGCGGATGCCGACGGTGGCCGTGATTCCCACGGGCACCGAGCTCGTGACGCCTGGGTCGGAAGCGCGGCCTGGCGACATCGTCGAGTCCAATTCGCTCATGCTGTCCGCGATGATCGACGACTGGGGCGGACGTGCCACGCGATGGGGCTCTGTGCCAGACGTCTACGAGCAGATATCCGCTGCAGTCCGCGAGGCCGGACGCAGATGCGATGTCGTGATCGTCAACGCCGGGTCTTCGGCAGGTTCGGAGGATTACACCGCGAGGGTGGTCGAAGGTCTGGGCAGCCTTATAGTCCACGGAGTGGCCGTCAGGCCAGGGCACCCGGTCGTTCTCGGGGTCGTCGACGATAGACCAGTCATAGGGATACCGGGCTACCCGGTGTCAGCGGCCCTGACGTGCGAGCTATTCGTACGGTCGCTGATCGAGGCGCGGCTCGGCGTTGCGGCAGAAAGAAGGGACAAGGTGGCCGCGACCATCACACGGAAGGTCTCGTCTCCCATGGGTGAGGACGAGTTCCTGCGGGTAAGGCTGGGTGTCGTGGGCGAGAGAATGATCGCCACGCCGGTCCAGCGGGGCGCCGGAGTGATCATGTCGCTCGTGCGGGCCGACGGGCTGACGCTGATTCCACGTTTCTCAGAAGGTGTGGGCACCGGAGAGAAAGTCGAGGTCGAGCTGCTCCGACCGCTCGAGGCAATCGAGCACAGCATCGTTGTCACCGGAAGCCACGACGTCTCACTGGACCTACTCGCCAGCGAGCTCCACCGCCATCACCCTGGCAGGAGCCTGGTCTCCTCGAACGTCGGCAGCCTAGGTGGTCTCACGGCATTGAAGCGTGGGGAAGCCCATCTCGCCGGGTGCCACCTCATGGACGAAAAAAACGGCGAATACAACGTCCCTTTCGTCAGGCGCTACCTAAAGGGTCGCGACGTTCTTCTCGTGCGCCTGGTCGGCCGGAGTCAGGGACTCATCGTCCGGAAAGGCAATCCGGCGTCGATCGCCTCTCTCGAAGACCTCTCGAGAGAGGGCGTCACGTTCGTCAATCGTCAGCGAGGGTCGGGGACCCGTCTGCTGCTCGATCATGTGCTCAAGGGCGCCGGTATCGACGCGAAGCAGATCGACGGCTATGAGCGGGAGGAGTACACCCACCTCGCCGTAGCAGCCGCCGTGGCGGGTGGTCGGGCGGTGGCAGGGCTAGGAGTGTTGTCGGCGGCCCGGGCGCTGGGGCTGGATTTCGTGCCCCTCGCCGACGAGCAGTACGACTTGGTCATCCCGGTCGAGTTCTACGGGAGCAGCCTGCTGGCGCCGCTACTTGAGCTTATTCGTAGTGAGGATTTCAAACAGCAGGTCGACAGCCTGGGTGGCTATGACACGATACGCACAGGTGAGGTCGTAGCTGAAGTAGGTAGCGGCTAGATGGGGACTATGCTACTCTTCTCGTACCAATGCGATGGATACGCCAACCGACGCCTGGGGCATAATTTTGGCGGGAGGCCTGAGTAGGCGGCTCGGCCGGGATAAGGCTATGGAGCCGCTGGCAGTCGAGCCGCTTCTCCACAGGGTCATCCGTCGCCTGTCTGAAGTCACGGCTGGGACCGTGGTGGTCGTCAACCAGGCGGCCAGAGCGGACGAGCTGGCCCTGAGCTCAAACGCTGGAGTTGCCGTCGACGTCTACCCTGATAGCGGGTCCCTAGGCGGCATTTTCACGGGCCTGACTGCGATTGAGGCCCAGTGGGGAGTCGTGGTCGCGTGCGACATGCCCTTTCTCAACGTCGATCTCTTCAGGCATTTGCTGGCATCGCGGGACGGGTTCGACGCGGTTGTCCCCGAAGTAGACGGCCGCCCCGAGCCGACCCATGCTGCTTACTCCAAAGCGTGCCTGCCTTACATCGAACCGTATCTCAAAGCCGGTGACCTCAAGATCGCCCGGTTTTTCGATGAGGTGCGCGTCAACTACATCCCGCAGGCCGAGGTAGAAACACTGGACCCTGAGCTCCTGAGCTTCTTCAACGTGAACACTCAGCAAGACCTCGACCGGGCAACGGCCCTCGTGACCGAAAGGGAGTCCCCGCCGGGCGACCGCCTGAGAGCTTCGAAGGTTGATTGAAGCAAAGGGCGCGGAGTCGGAATCGGTCACGGTTCGGATCGAGCTCTTTGGCTCGGCGAGACTCGCGGTTGGACAGCGCCAGGTGTCGCTGGGTCTGCCCCGGACGGCCTCGGTCACCGAGATCGCGGGCGCACTTGCTGATGCTCACCCCGAGCTTGTAGGCAAGGTGATTCGAGAAGACCTGTCCGGGTTGATCGAGAGCTTTACGCTGAACCTGAACGGGAACGAATTCGTCGACGACGGTCCGCTCCGGCTGAGGGCCGGCGACTCTCTCCTGCTGTTCTCGAGCCAGGCGGGAGGCTGACCCGCATGTTCGGCTACCACGGCAAGGCGATGATGGTCGATCTTACTGCCCGGACGGTCGACTGGTACCCCCTGGACGAAGACGTGCTGAGGCGGTTTATCGGTGGCACCGGCCTGGGCGCCTACCTGCTGTACAAGTTTTGCCCACCTGGAGTCGATCCGCTGGCGGCGGATAACCCTCTCATCTTCGTCACGAGCCCCCTCGTCGGTAGCCGGCTCACTACTTCCAGCAAATTTGCTGTGCTAGCCAAGTCGCCACTTACCGGTTTCATCGGCGATTCCCTCTCGTCCAGCTTCCTGGCGACGGAGCTGAAGAAGGCCGGTTGCGATGCGCTGGTGATCACGGGGAAAAGCGTGTCCCCGACGCTGCTGTCGATAGAGGACGGCGACGTCGATTTCTTGGACGCGACAGACCTGCTGGGCCTGAGCACGTCGGAGACCGAGGACGTGGTGAAGACACGGCTCGGCCGAATTACGAGGGTCGCATGCATAGGCCCCGCCGGCGAGCGGCTCGTCCGGTACGCCAGCATAGCCAACGACGGCGGACGTCAGGCGGGGCGTACCGGTCCCGGAGCCGTGATGGGCTCGAAGAACCTCAAGGCCATCGCCGTGCGGGGCCGGGCGCCCGTGCCCGTGTACGAGCCTGCTAGCCTCAAAGAGATAGGTAAGGACCTGACACGTCGCAGCCTGGGCCCCGCCACGGAGAAGTACCGGACCCTGGGTACCATGGCGAACGTGGCGGTGTTCAACCGCCTGGGCACGCTTCCGACCCGGAACTTCCAGCAATCGACCTTCGACCTTGCCGAGGATGTCAGTGGCGAGCAGTTCGTCAAGACTCACCACGTCAAGAACGCCCACTGCGCTAACTGCACGATCGGTTGCGAGCACATTGTGGCGACAACCGACAATGGCACGTCGTCCAAGGGCCGCATGGAGTACGAGAGTGCCTTCGCCCTCGGGCCCCTGGTGGGCGTGGGCGACGCCAACGCCGTCATACGGGCTTCGCATCTGTGCGACGAGCTTGGTATGGACACGATCAGCGCCGGGGCGACCATCGCCTGGGCGATGGAGTGCTTCGAGCGGGGCATTCTGACGATGAAGGACACCGAGGGCATCGACCTTCGCTTCGGGAACTCCGACGCGCTCTTGGCGACGCTCGGGCTCATCGCCGAGCGAGAGGGCATCGGCGACCTGCTGGCAGACGGGAGCCGAGCGGCCGCCAACGCGGTCGGACAGGGTTCGGCTGACTGGGCCATGCATGTAAAGGGCCTGGAGATGCCCGGCTACGAGCCGCGAAGCCTCAAGACGATGGCCCTCGGGCTGGCGGTCAGCACTCGGGGGGCCTGCCACAACCGTTCTTCGGCGTATGAGGCGGATTTCTCGTCCAGGGTCGATCGCCTCAAAGCGGACGAAAAGCGCGGTCGCATCACGATGGACGGTGAAGACTTCTCGGCAGTGCTCGATTCGCTGATATGGTGCAAATTCCTTCGGAAGGCCTTCGACGACTTCTACAAGGAGTCGGCCCAAGTCTACGAGCACATCACCGGTTGGTCGATGACGGCAGATGACCTGCGGCGAGCGGGCGAGCGCATCAACAACCTCAAGAAGCTCTTCAACATGCGCGAGGGCTGGACACGAAAGGACGATGGCCTGCCCCAGCGCGTTCTCGAGCAACGGCTGACGACCGGGATGGTGCAGGGGATCGGCCTGACCCGCGAGGAGCTGGACATGATGGTGCAGTCGTACTACGGCGCCCGCGGCTGGACTGAAAACGGCACGGTACCTGAGGAGAAGTTGCGCGAGCTGGAGTTGCTCGACATCGATGCCGAATCCCTTGATTCTGTGTTCGCATCCGTGCAAACAACTCCCCTACCAGAATAGAGTTCCGCCCAAGGATGGCCCCAAAGATGGTTCGGCTGAGGTCCAGCTACTTTTGCCCCAGAAGTAAGTGCAGCAGTCAATTTGCCACGGGGGGCGCGTTAACGCGCCATAGGGCGACGAAGCATTTCAACACCTCTGGATTTCGCGAGCGAGAATGGTCCTATTCGACCACTGAGCCTGACTGGAACGGTGAACAGACAACTGTTGAGGAAGGCTACGGCGTGGGATTCATTCCTGAGCGCCCTCGCCCAGCGTTGTACCGACTTCGGCGAAAAAAGTACCCTGGTGAAGACGATGGGTTTGAGGGTCGGATGCCTACAGCTAGCTTTCGTGACGAACGGAACGCTAACAAATTCGCTGAGTGGGTAGACAGGCACGTGTTCCGTCAGCGTAAATCACTCGGTGAGGACTGATCACACCAGTAGAACGATGCGCCTGGTTAGCCTTGCGCGTCTTACCGGGACCTGCTATGACCTCAGAACGAAACGAGATCCGTGCGACCTTACGCGAGAAGTTCCCTAGAGACCGCGGCCAGTTGCTTCCCGCGCTTCACTTCTTGCAGCACGAGTTCGGGTACCTGCCGGACTGGGCCATGGAGGTCGTCGGCTGGCACCTGGGCATACCGGCCAGCGAGGTCTACGGGGCCGCGACCAGCTACACCGAGCTCCGGTTTGAACGCCCCGGCGAACATGTCCTGCGGGTCTGCACGGGTCTTAGCTGCTGGATCAACGGCAGCGATGAGATCACGGGTGCCGTGAAGGGCGAGCTGGAGGTGCAGCCGGGTGGCGAGCTGACAAACGGTCGAGTGACCTTCGAGGAGACGCCATGTGGGTTCGTGTGTGCGATGGCGCCTGTTGTCGAGTGGGACGGTAAGTGGCAGGGCAGGGCGAACGCCGATTCCGTGCTCGCCCTGATTCGTGGCGGTGCGGAGATTTGATGGCGACCAGCCCGACAGAAACGCTAGGCAAACTGAAGCAGGCGGCGCGTGAGCGTTGGAACTCCAACCAAGCAGGCAAGACGCGAGTCGTTGTACAGGTTGGTCACTGCTCACAGGCCGTGGGCGCGCGGGAAGTGTCTGACTCCCTCGCGAGCTCGCTGCCGGATAACGCCTATCTAACGATAGCCGGCTGCGACGGGGCGTGCTTTGCGGCCCCGCAGGTACTGATCTCGACAGGTGATGGCGGGCGCACGAGAATCGCTCACGCGAGGCCAGAAGCGACGGTGGCTCACCTCTCCGGTGCGCCGAATGGGGCCGAGGTAGCCGATGGGCAGGCGCAGGCGTTCTTCGAGAGGCAGCGCCGGGTATCGCTCAACCGTTGTGGCGAGCTTGATTCAACCGATGCAGGTGACTACATCCTCGCCGGAGGGTACGCCGGTCTGGCAAGAGCGCTGTCCATGCCGCCCGAAGAGGTCATCGAGGAGGTTAAGGCGTCCGGACTTCGAGGCCGCGGCGGCGCATACTTCCCGGCGGCGTTGAAATGGGAAGGGGCTCGGAAGGTCGAAGCCGAGTCCCGCTATCTCGTAGTCAACTCCGAGGAGGGAGAACCCGGCGTTTTCAAGGACCGCCACCTGATGGAGGGTGTGCCCCACCGAATCCTTGAGGGCGCGATCATTGCCGGGTACGCGTCGGGAGTCAAACGGGCATACATCTACATCAACGCCGAGGCGAATCTCTCGGCCGAGCGAGTGCAGAAAGCAGTCGATGATGCGGCGGAGCTTGGTCTGGTGGGCGACCATATACTGGGGTCGGGCTACAGCCTGAACGTCGAGATCCTCCGTGGCGCCGGCGGCTACGTGTGCGGCGAAGAGACGACGATACTCAATACGCTGGAAGGCTATCGCCGAGAGCCCCGACTGAGGCCCCCGTTCCCAACCGAGGCAGGGCTCTGGGCTAAGCCGACGATAATCAACAACGCTGAGACACTGGCCAACGTACCCTTCATACTGGCGAACGGCGCGGCGGCTTTCTCGAAGATCGGGAAAGGCGAAGCCTCCGGCACCAAAATCGTTAGTCTCAGCGGATCGGTGCAAAGACCGGGAGTGGCCGAAGTGCCGTTGGGTACGACTCTGCGCGAGATTATCACCGACATCGGGGGCGGACCGCCGGCCGGTCACACTCTTATCGGGGTCGCAGTCGGTGGGCCTTCCAGCGGCGTGTTCCCGACATCGATGCTGGACACTCCCATCGCGCCTGGGCGGCTCCACGACACCGGGATCATGCTCGGCGCCGGTGGGGTTATCGCTCTCGACGAACGCTCCAACGTACTCGATGTGGTCCGTCGGTTGGCCGCCTACAACGCCAAAGAGTCGTGCGGCAAATGCACGCCTTGCCGCGAAGGGACACCTCGTATCGTCGACGCCATCGACCGGCTGATTTCGGGTAGCGGGTCCTCCGGAGACCTCGACGAGCTGCGTTACCTGTCGGAGGTCGTGTCTCTGGCGTCGCTTTGCGGGCTGGGCCAAGCGGCGGGGACACCCATCAACAGCGCGCTCCACTTCTTCGGCGACGAGATGGCGGCGCTGGCCACGTCGTCATGAATTTTGATAGCGGCACACGGTATCAATTAGGCTTGGTGTCCGTACTTTGCAAAGGTGATTTCATGAATAGTCGATATACGGCGGTCATAAAACGGGACGGCAACTGGTGGATTGGCTGGATCGAAAAATTGCCCGGCGTTAACTGCCAAGAGGACCCTTTACACCGGTGTGAGCAGTAACCTCGTGCGCCGAGTCCAAGAAGATAAGCAAAAACTCATCGACGGGTTCACGAAGCGATACAACGTCACATGGTTGGCGTACTATGAGAAGACCAGTGACGTTAGGTCCACGACCGCTCGAGAAAAAGAGATCAAAGGCTGGCGTCGTTCCAAGAAAGAAGCGCTAATCGAGTCGATGAACCCTCGATGGAAGGATCTGGCGATGGATTGGTACGATCCGCAAGGCGAGTCCTTAAAACCCTTCGCCCGAAGCGGCCTCAGGGTGACAATATGGGGGAACGCAATGAGATGCTCGGCGACATTCGCAGAGGTGTCGGGAGCCGGGCCGCGATTCGATGGGCGCTGTAATTCCGAGCGCAGCGAGGAATCTAAGAACTAGCCTGGAGTCAAGGACGTACGGGACAAATAACTGTTCGCGCTTCCTTCTATCGACCCAAAGGGCGAAAGTCACGTCATGAGCATCACCCTCGCGATTAACGGCAGCACCGTCGAAGTCCAGAACGGCGCCTCCGTGCTCGACGCCGTGAATTCCTCGGGGGCCTACGTGCCCCAGCTATGTAAGGACCCCGACATGAAGCCCAACGGGGCCTGTCGCACGTGCCTTGTCCAGATCGACGGTCAGCGCGGCTTTCCGGCGTCATGCTCCCTCCCGGCCGCCGATGGGATGGACGTGTGGACGGAGACACCCGAGCTCCGTACAGTTCGCCGTGGGGTCCTCGAACTGACGCTGGCCATGTTCCCGGAGAACGGAAAGAGCGCCGTCCAGGATTACAAGGAGCTCTCCGTCGCTGCCAAGCAGCACGACCTTGACGGCACGCGTTGGGACGGGCGGCAACGCCAGCCCGTCGACGACAGCAATCCCGTCTTCAATATCGCCATGGACGATTGCATCATGTGCGGGCGGTGCGCCCAGGCTTGCCAAGTCGGCCACCAGTTCATCGGCGCCATCGATTTCCTGGGAGCGGCGACGGACTCCCGCATCGGCACGTTTATGGACAGGCCGCTCATAGACTCGGTATGCACGACTTGCGGGCAATGCCTGTCGGTCTGCCCAACCGGCGCGATCCAGGTGAAAGAGCCGGCTAGCAACGTCGTTCGAAGCGTCACGACCACGTGTCCTTACTGCGGCGTCGGCTGTGGGATCAAGGCTCAGGTCGACGAACGGGACCGGATCATCGCGATGCTCGACGACCCTGACAACCAGTCCAGCATCGGGATGCTCTGCGTCAAAGGTCGGTTTGGGTACACCTTCGTGCACCATCAGGACCGGCTCACGGAGCCTCTCGTTAGGCGAAACGGCAAGTTGACCCCCACTTCGTGGGACGAAGCGATGGACTACGTGGTTGAACGGCTCGCGGAATACGGTGGCGACTCCTTCGCCACGCTCTGCTCGGCGAAGGCCACCAACGAGGATGGATACGTCCAGCAGAAATTCGCCAGGGTGGTCATGCAGTCGAACCATATCGACCACTGCACGCGGCTATGCCACTCGCCGTCGGTCGAGGCCATGCTGACGTCACTCGGAAGCGGCGCGACCAGCAATTCGTACATCGACTACGAAGAGGCCGGCTGCCTGGTCATCATCGGCTCCGATGCCGACTCCAACCACCCCGTGGCCGCTGCTCGTATGCGTCGCGCCGTCATCGAGCGTGGGGCCAAGCTCATCGTGATCAATCCAAGACGCATAGAGATGTGCGATTTCGCCGATCTGTGGCTAAGGCCCCGGCCCGGGACCGACGTCGCCCTCTTGAACGCCATGGCAAAAGTAGTGCTGGACGAAGGGCTGGCCGACGAGACCTTCATCCGAGAACGCACGGAGGGATTCGAGGAGTGGCAGGCGATAATCTACAAATACGAACTGGACTATGCCGAGAAGGTGACGGGAGTGCCCGCCCAGGACATCGCCCAGGCCGCGCGCACATATGCCAGCCCCCCCTTCAGCGGCTCCTGCCTTATCTGGGGGATGGGCATTACGCAGCACACCAACGGCACCCCCAACGCCCACGGTCTGCTGAACCTCGCGCTGGTGACGGGCCAGTTGGGGAAGCCTGGCAGCGGCATCTCCCCGCTCCGCGGCCAGAACAACGTTCAGGGATGCGGTGACGCCGGGTGCCTGCCGAACTCCTTCCCCGGCTACCAGGAGATCAGCGAGAGCACGGTGGAAAAGTTCCAGGACGCATGGGGCACCGGGCTCCCCTCGGAGAAGGGCATGGTGGTAACCGACATGGTCGAGGCCGCCAAAGACGGCCGCCTCAAGGCTATGTACATCACAGGCGAAAATCCTTTGCTGAGCGAGCCGGACCTCAACGAGGCGGAGAAGGCCTTCAAGAACCTGGAATTCCTCGTCGTCCAGGACATATTCCTCCACGAAACGGCCGAGATCGCGGACGTCGTCCTCCCGGCCACAACGTTCGCGGAGAAAGACGGCACATTCACCAACAGCGAACGGAGGGTGCAGCGCGTCCGAAAGGCCGTCGAGCCGATCGGCCAGAGCCGTCCCGACTGGGAGATCATCTGCGACCTCGCGCGGCGGATGAGCCGTCGCCTCGGACTCGACGCGGAGTCTGAGTTCTCGTTTGGGCACCCGTCGGAGATCTGGGCGGAGATGGCCGCCCTCACACCGAACATGGCCGGAATTTCCTATAACCGCCTCGACAAAAATGGGGGGATCCAGTGGCCTTGCCCAACCCCCGACCATCCGGGTACGCGGTTCCTCTACGAGGAGGACTTCCCGCGCGGCCCGCAGGCGAAGTTCGTGCCCTTCGATCAGGGCCCCCAGGCGGAAGAGATGCCGTCGAAGCGCTTCCCGCTGATCCTGAACACAGGCCGAGTACTGTACCACTGGCACGGGGGCACGATGACACGTCGCTCGGCTGGCCTGCTGGCCCGCTCGCCCGAGCTACAGGTCGCTATGAGCGCCGAGGACGGCGAAAGATTTCGCGTCGCGGATGGCGAGTGGATACGACTACGCTCGAGGCGAGGCGAGCTCGAAGGGCGCGCGACGTATACCGACAAGATGCGAGCGGGCGAGGTGTTCGTGCCCTTTGTCAAGATGCAGGAGCACGCCGCCAATTTCCTCACGAACTCGGCGCACGATCCGGACTCGAAGATCCCCGAGTATAAGGTGTGTGCGGTCCGCATCGAGAAACTGCAGGATGCGCAGGCCGGCCAAACAGACAGCAGCAGGCAGGTCACGCCCGTCTATTCCCAAATCACCTCGGACAACTGATTCTTGAAGCAGGTGGACCGATCTATGGCTACGCCGATCACAAAAATACCAAAGCCGGGCGCCGAGCAGTACCAGGACACCCGCAAGCTCTTCCTGGTGCCAATGTACATGCTGGCTCCCGACGCGCCCAAAGACGGCCAGAAACTCCTCGACCGTTACTGGACCGAGGTCCGCGACCACATCGAAAACCTGGAGCGGACTCTTGGCAAAGTGTCCCACGTGTACCATGAAGCGGTCTTTGTCGATGGAGATGCCGGAATGGACATGATCGAGAGCCTGAACCCCAAGGCGATCTCCTTCATACGCGCTATGTGTCACTCGGACGCGCGGCTGGAGGCTACCGATCACCAGGGGTTTCTCGAAGAGAGCACTGACTGGCAACGTTGCATCTCCATCGGCCTGATGAGCACGAAGGTCATGGACACGGCCGTTCAGCGATTCCGCGAGGCGACCGATGGCCGCTACGCCCACATCGGGAATCGGATTGGAGCAACATTGCAGAAGGGTGAGGCCGGTGTCCTCTTCATTCGACCCGACCATAGGGTCCAGTTCCACGACGACGTGAAGGTCTTCTACGTCTCGCCCCCGGCCCAGGACGTGTTCAAGCGGTGGATGGACGACCAGATGCGGGCGGCCACACAGCGGTACCAAGAGGAAATCCAGGCCTCACAGGACGCGGAGAACGAGGCCGGGTCCGGAATGCGCGCGGACGAGAGTGGTGAGGACGAGGACAGACCGACGCAGAGCAAGTAGTCGCGGGGCTGCGGGGCGCTACTACGGGACTACGCTCCCGCCGGTAGGATCGCGGATAGGCGTTGGCGCGGGGCGTTCGTCCCGCTGCTCCCTGATCGACTGGAGAAACTCCGACGCTGCGGCCAGGTTGATACCCATGCCGGCCGCGAGTTCCACATCGTCGGCAGCCTTTTCGTCCTGGCCAAGCATAGTGTAGGCGACGGCCCTGTTCACGTAAGCCATTGGGATCTGAGGCTGCATTTCCAACACGAAATCCAGGTCGCCTACCGCTCGTTCGAAAAACCCGAGGTACAGCCAAGTGGACGCTCGGTTCAAGTAGGCACCGATGTACTTGGGAGCCAGCCGAATCGCCGCGGTGAAGTCGTCGGCTGCTTGCTTGTATTCGCCCATTTGGTAGTAGAGTGCCCCTTTGGTGTTGAACGTCTGAGGGATCGTCGGGTCGAGTCTGGCGCTTTCCTCGAAGTCCTCTAGGGCAGCCTCGAACTGGCCGACCGATGCGTAAGAGTTCCCCCGATTCGTACGGGCCGCAGCGTTCTCCGGGTCGAGTCGGAGGATTTCGTTGTAATCCCGAACTGCTTCGACGTGACCGCCGAGCTCGCTATACGACGTCCCCCTGAACAGGTACGCGTCTATCAACTCCGGATCGAGGCGAATCGCAACATCGTAGTCCTCGATTGCCCTATCCGGACGACCCAGTACGCTGTAGCTCGCTCCCCGGAGAAGATAGGCCTCGGTATACTCTGGGTCTAGTCGGATCGCTTCGTCGTAGTCCTGGATAGCCCGTTCCTGGTCGCCCATGTCGCTGTAGGCATTGGCGCGCTTGAAGTACGCGGTCGGGTCGTCCCTATTCCTGCGGATTACCTCGCTGAAGTCGTCGGCGGCTTCCACGTACTGCTCAATCTGGCCGTGGGCCGTCGCACGAGCATTCAGGTACCCGGTGTTATCCCCGTCCAGTCTCAAGGCCTCGTCCAGATCGGCGATCGCCTCTTCCCACCGTCCAGCCTCACCATGGGTGGCCGCTCTCTCGGCGTAGGCCCGATCAGACTCAGAATCGAATTCCAGTATCTCCCCAAGGTCCGATATGGCGTCGTCATATCGTTCGAGCTTGCGGTACACTGCGCTGCGCCCGAAGAAGGAATCGACGTCAGAGGGGTCCGCGTCGAGGACCGAAGTGAAATCTGCGACAGCTTCCTCGAACTGTTCTCTCTTAAGGTAGATCGCTCCTCGTCTACTGTAAGCGTCCGTCATCTGTGGCGCGAGCCGGATAGCTTCCGAGAAGTCGTTGATGGCCAGCTGCGACTGGTCCAACGCTTCGTGAACCACGCCTCGGCCGAGCCACGCCTCAGCGTTCTCAGGCTCGCGGTCCAGGACCGTTTCCAGGGCAACCAGAGCCTCTGCCCAACGCTCCTGGTCTTTGAGCTCGAGAGCGGCTTCATAGTCTATGTTCTGGGCGGTCGTCGAGCACGCCACGGCCAGTATCAGAAAAACAAGAGGAGTGATTGTTGGGGAGAATCTCATTTGACCGTCTTGCCGAGCGGCGACGATAGCCACGCCTTCCAAGCGAACGGAGCCCTCGAAACGATTATGCTTAGCACCGGACGGAGTGTCAAGAAAGTGTCCGCAGGCGTTTGGTGCCCACATAATCCATACGCGTTCCACCGTCTAAGAGATTCAACGCGTTCGTCCCGCCACGGTTGGCAAGCGATACGTGATGCGCGGATGGGGCTGGTCGAGCCGCATGGATACGGCGGAGCGGCTACTCGTCGAGATGGGTGGGAGGGAGGACTCTCCCGAGCCAATTTGAGAGATCAGCGACCACGTCCGCGGTTATCTGGTGGCCCATCTCGTACTCGTGGTATTCTGGTCTGTAACCTGCCTGCTTCAACAGACCGACTGCTTGGCGGCCTTCCTCTACCGCGATCATGTGGTCCGCCGTTCCGTGGGAAACGAAGATCGACTGTTCGCGTTGCGCCTGCAGACGCGGAATCAGCTCTTCGGGTTGCGGGAATTTACCGCTGAGGACCGCCAGTCCCCGGAAAACTTCCGGTCTGGTCAGTCCGACTTGCAGTGTCAGCATACCGCCTTGAGAAAAGCCTCCCAGGACGACGCGCTCCGGCTCGACTTCGTATTGGGCTGTCACTTCCTCTACGAGAGTCGCGATTCGGTTCTCGGACGTCCTGGCCTCTTCAACGGCTCGTGCGTCTCCCTCGTCCAGGCTGAACCAGGCGTGGCCTGTCACGCCGTACCCGAGCTGCATGCTTATAGGGGCGTTCGGACATACGTACCGATAGCCAGTGGAATGGACCACGGGACACAAACCGGCCAGGTCATCCATGTTGGAACCGTAGCCGTGAAGCATAACGACCAGCGGATAGGGGAGCTCCGGCCGATAGTCGTCTGGCTCAAGCGCTATGTAGTCGAGCGATTCTCCGCGGTGTTGCGTGGCTTTCACGACGACAAGGGTCTCCGAGGGTACTGGGCGATTAACCGAGCGGTCGGAAGGACGGGAATCGACTCAAGATGACGCCACCGAGTCGGTTTACGATTGCTTTAACGCGCTTCCTAGCGGCCTGTAGCAAGCCGGTCCGTGAGGTACTTTGGGAGCCCGCGGTCTTTCATCTTTTCCTGGGTTGTCGCGATGTCATATTCTACTCTGTGGTGAGTCACGACCCCGTCGTTGGACTGGTAGATCGCGTAGCTGCTTCTTGGATCGCCATCTCGAGGTTGGCCTACCCCACCGGGGTTTATGATGAGGCGATCCGACCCCAGCGAAACGGGCTTGTCGTTCGGGAACTCCAGGAACACGGCTGAGCCGTCCTTCGGCCGGCATATGAAAGGTATGTGGGAGTGTCCGACGAGACATCTTGGACTGCCGTATCAGGTCTATACACTCCACCGGGTCCGGTCCGTAACCCACGAATCCCCCAGCGACCAGATTTCGTCGAACCCGCCTTGGTCCGTTAGGACGCTCTGGAACGCTTCGAGATTGCTGTGTATGTCCGATACGATTATTGAACGCAACTCAACTCCTTGAGTACGAGAACCGCCACGATTATAATACACGAGCTTTCCGGACGGTACATTCCATGTGGGTGCTACTCCCGATTAGTTTAGGGCTGCCTTTGAAGAAGACCGAGCTGGAGGTTGTCAGCCGAAGTCCCAACGAAACAAGGGAGATCGGCAGGCTTTTAGGAGAGCAGGCCCAGCCCGGCCAGGTGTTTCTTCTCCTTGGTGACCTGGGCGCGGGCAAGACTTGCCTGACCCAGGGGATTCTTTGGGGCCTGGGCGCCGAAGACTTTGCTCGAAGTCCCACGTTCGTGATGGTCGCGGAGCACGCCTATCGTCTGCACGTTTACCATGTCGACCTTTACAGATTGGACCGTCCGCTGGAGGTTTCCGAGATCGGCCTGGATGAGTACCTCGGCAGCGACGGCCTTTGCATCGTCGAATGGGCGGATAGGGCCCCCGACCTGCTTTCGACCGGCTTCCTTCAGATACGGCTGTCGACGGTCTCGGAGGAACGACGGCGCATCCGCTTCGTTGACCCGATCGGAGACTACAATGGGCTAATTGAGGCGGTCGGAGCGGCTCGGTATCGAGCAGAGGAATAGACACCTGCGGATGACCTGGGACCGAAGGCTCGGTGTGACGATTCGAGGCTGGCCGTGATGGACCTTTCGATTGACACGTCTA
>Ga0310121_10002342_pt1 | contig 18095 bp, 15 predicted proteins | sample CB27_Tmax_986_MG_FD_203504 | JGI IMG/M metagenome (GOLD analysis project Ga0310121, IMG submission 203504) | Marine microbial communities from Western Arctic Ocean, Canada - CB27_Tmax_986 | ecosystem: Environmental > Aquatic > Marine > Oceanic | place: Canada: Western Arctic Ocean | collected...
TGACATTCCGTGTATCGACCACAAGGGATGCATGTTCGCCAACTCTCTCGTAGGTCACCGACTGGTGGTCGGTTACAATGACAACTGCATCGGCTGCTTGGAGATTGCGCTTGGAAAGCGGTACTGATTTCAAGCCAAGTTTCCCCTTGCGCCCGGATGGATAATCCGGAACGTATGGATCGTGGTAGGAGACAGTCGCCCCCAGATCCTGGAATTTCCGGATGATCTCGAGGGCGGGCGATTCACGGACATCATCCACATCCGGCTTGTAGGAAACTCCCAAGACGAGGATCCTTGAGCCCGACACCGGTTTCTTGTCTTCATTAAGGGCATGGACTGTTTTTCCCACTACATAATCCGGCATGGAGGTGTTGATCTCTCCGGCCAGTTCGATGAAACGGGTGTTCAACCCATACTCGCGCGCCTTCCACGTAAGATAAAAAGGGTCAATCGGAATGCAGTGCCCGCCAAGCCCAGGGCCTGGGTAAAAGGCCTTGTACCCAAATGGCTTTGTCTTGGCTGCTTCAATAACCTCCCAAATGTTAATTCCCATCGCATCGGTCATGACTTTTAGTTCATTGACGAGTGCAATGTTGACGGATCGGAATATGTTTTCGAGCAGTTTTGACATCTCAGCCTCTCGGGTGCTTGAGACAGGGACGATCTGGTCATAAACGTGGCCGTAAAAGGCTTCGATTGCCTGCGAACAGTTCTTGGTGTTCCCGCCAACCACTTTGGGAATGGACGCTCCTGAAAACTCCTGGTTATTGGGATCTTCTCTTTCGGGTGAGTAAGCCAGAAAGAAATCGCGTCCGACCTTTAGTCCGGATTCCTTTTCCAGGATGGGTAGCAACAACTCATCAGTCGTCCCAGGATAGGTCGTGCTTTCGAGCACGACGAGTTGACCTTTGCGGAGATTCTTACCGATGATTGTGCCAATAGCTTCAACATACTGAAGATCAGGTTCCCGGTGTGCGTCCAGCGGTGTTGGGACGCAGATGCTGATCGCGTCAGCCTTGGTCAGCTGTGAGAAATCGGTCGTTGCCTCAAACCCCTTGGCTCTGGCGCTCTTGATGTCATCGCTTGAGATGTAGTTGATGTAGCTCTTATTTCTGGAGAGTTGCGAAGTTTTTTTATTGTCAGTGTCGAAACCAAGAGTGCGGAATCCAGCCTCGGCGAAGAGCATCGCCAGCGGTAGGCCGACATAACCTAAGCCGACGACTCCTGCGACAAAGTCACCGGATTCAAGGCGATCCAAGAAGTCTTTCCTGGCAGTGGGAGACATCGTAATCTAAAGCCGCGCCTTCAGCCATTCGATGGTGACTCGAATCGCCTCATCAAGATTCTCATTGGAACCCTCGAAGGGATGCTTGGCTCCAAAGGTATGACCGGCTCCCGGCACAATCTGGAGTTTCCTGATACCTCTCGGGGTGTGGTCATGGAGGAAGCTGCCTTCCTCGAAAGGAACCGTTTCGTCCTCGTCACCATGGACCACCAGATAGGGTTTCTCGAGTGTCTGAACAGTAGCCAGCATGTCGTAGGCCTCCCGGTTCGCCTCGACATCCTCCAGAACACATAGATCCATCGGCATCTGCTGGCCGGTCCGCAGGTTGGGAATGTAGTGGACACCGTTGTTTCTCCATTCCTGGACAGTCAGCTCGTCGAAACGATCCACGGTCGAGATCCCCGCCCAGGCAACCAGGGTCTTGACTCGGGTATCTTTAGTTCCGACCAGGACCGAGGCGGCGTTCCCCCGGCTGTGACCGAGGGTAGCGATACGATTCTTGTCCAGACATCCAGATTCAGGAACAGTGCCATCGCTTACCTTACCGAGGACTGTGTTGAGGTCCTCGATCTCTTTGGCAAATGTATTGCGGCGGAATTTATCGAGCTCTCCGAATGTTTCCAGGTCCTCACCGACTCCGTTGTGGGAGAAATCGAACCGTAGCGCCGCTATCCCGGCAGCAGCAATAGATTCTGCCAGGAAGGGGTGGAACCCCCAGTCCTTGAAACTCTTGAACCCGTGGCAGATCACGGTCAGCGGGTGTGGTCCGGATGTTCCTTCGGGAAGATGGAGGTTGGCGCGGATTAAGTCACCGGATGGGTTATTCAGCTCGAATGGCAGGTTTGGCATGATGAGTGGGGTCCAGCAGTCCCTCCGGCCCGTTACCTTTATACAACAATTCCGTGATTTTCGGGTAGCCCTGCTGCCCGTTTGGCGTAGAAACCAGTATTCCAGCCGTATGGGAGCCGAATCAGGGTTCTCCCCTACAGGAACGAATTGTGGTAGAAATAAAGACAGAGCCGGGGTGTAGCGCAGCCTGGTAGCGCGCTTGCTTTGGGAGCAAGATGTCGCCAGTTCAAATCTGGCCACCCCGACCATTGTTGCTCTAGCCTCGTTCGCCTACCCGAGACACCACGTTTTCTATTTGTTCGCCGTTTCAACCCATTCCGCGTATTCTGCTACCTCGTAGGCGGTCAGGATGTCCAAATCGCTCGTCCAACCTAGGTTTGGGATGGCAACACTCCTACTATCCGGTGCCCATTTAGCCGAAGATGACGCCATCCCCGAACCACTAAATCCTAAATCCGACATTAGTGAAGACCAAATGCCAAGCTTCTTGATGGTGTTAGCCGTTCCATCCGAAAGATCCCAAATAGCGAGATGAGTCATTCCGAAGATTTGGAACTCCTTTGGGCGTACATTCGAAAAGAGGACTTTCATCCCGTCGGATGAAATATGGAATCCACCAACCTCTTCGTTATCTTCCAATCCAATTTTGTCCACCACTCCATCTGGCGAGGCGACTACGATCTCGCGCGCTGCACCTTCACCGGCCAAATACACAATCCTTTTCGATTGGTGGCTCCAATCGAAGGACAATCGGTCGCTCGAGGAGGGCTGATTCGGAGCTGAGTTTGGTAGATCAGTTCTCTTACCCGAACTCAGTTCCAGTAGAGCAACTGCCTTTCCCTTTTCAACGTTTGCACCACCATCACTATCGCACAGCAGCACAAATTCTCCGGGTTGAAGGATGGCCTCGTACATCGATGCTGGAATCGAATGCTCGCTGATCAATTCAGAGGCCCCGTTCCTGACTTCCAATCGCAGGCGCTTTACGATTGTTTCGACAATCGCATCTTTGGTCCCGTCATCGATTTGCTCTGAGGCAATACATTCAAACTGATTCTCCCCCGTCCATTTCCCCATGGTCGAATACCCGATCTCTTCGAACATAACGATTGAATAGGTTTCTACATTTACCACAGCCAAAACGTTTCTTGGTTCTGAATCTTCTTTTTCCAATCGATGGTTGATGAGCACGTATTTCCGATCGGGCGACCAAACCGGCGTACCTCGGATTGCGTAAGATCCCATCGAATCAGGGGGCGGATTGATCGGTAGACGTTCTATCTCCCTATCCAACGGACAAAGGACCACTTCGGCCTCGTGATCGTTCCATCCTCCCAAATCCCTAGTCATCGTAAGGGTATCGGGGGAGTAATCTGACAAGAAATTCCAATAACCTTCTTCTAATGACTTCCTGGCGATGACTCGAGTCCCGTCGGTTACAACCAGTTCCTGATTTGCATCCAAACGCCCGGTTGTGTACGCCAACCTCGGTGGCAAACTGTCCATCCATTTGTAGTCACCAGGGATTTCGGTCGAATAACCCCAGACAGGCATCTTTCCCTCCCACACGGGGGGTAAAAGAAAGTAGGTCAGGGATGCTCCAGTCAAGATTGAAAAAGAGAGAACCACGAGCTAAGACCAACGGTTCCTCCAAACGAGAGTGAGGATACCCACAAGAAAGGCAGCGCCGACCATGATCGTCAGCCACTGCGTAAACATGACGTACCCCAAGAATATGGCTGGTGCGCCCAAGGAGGCTAAGAAAACTATCGTTAGGGGAAAGCAACAGACTCCTCGCTTGCATGGATGGGAATGAAAATTACTTTGAAGACCGAGGGTAACCAAACCTAGGACATAAGCGACAACGATCCAATACGACAATCCCTCGAATCTCCAAAGCGGAGGCGCTCCCAGAATATAGGTGATAACGACCACGAACCATGAGGTTGCACATGCGATAGGGAATAACGTTCCCCTAAATCGCTTCCATTTTGCGCGGAATGTGAATGGAGTTACCGAGTCGAGGACCTCCGCTTCGATTTTTGATGGTATCATAGCGGCTAGAACCAATATGGCTGATTTGAACCCCCGGTATTGCGGTTCAAGGACCAGTCTGGAGTCAGAGCCTTCCAACACGATGCGGCGCTTGCCGAAGAGGTGTCCTCCTTCAAAGGTCATATTGTTTATTTCTCCGATTGGTATTGAACGGGTACCACGAAAGGGGAATCTGACAACCACTTTGCCGCTTGCAATCGCAATGAGCTCCCACTTTTTGTAGAGAATCGGGGCAATCACTGCGATGACGGATGCGACGGCAAAACCAAGTACTTTCACTAGGCCAAGCCCCGTTTGTGAACCAACCAGTCCGAAAACATACGTCGTAGTGAAAACAAAGAACCCCACACTGATGCCATGGAAATAGTCCCAGACCGTGCGCCCTGACAATCCGAGTTTCCGAGCTACCTTGACGGGAGGGCCGAGAGCCCTCAGCGCCGCCGTTTCGCTATCCTCTCGGCCACCCTTTTTGTGGGCAGCCTCTTCCATGCCTCGTTCAACTTCTTCGAGAAGGGCAGATTCTAATTCAGGGTGGGCGCCGTCAGGGTCGGCCTGTTTCGCGAGATAACGGATGTAGGTTTGGACACGGGCATTCATTCTAGGGGACATGCTACCCCCACCTGGGAAACATTTCTAATTGTGTTGACTTCGCCCAATTCCTTAACGATAATAGATTCTCAATAAGGCGGTCTGGGACCTGAAACGATGCTGCGATACCTATTGCTTGGAGTGCTCTCCCTCTTACCTCTTAACGAGGGCTTCGGAGCTGAAGCTGAGCCCATTCGAGTCTTCGTGAGTATTCCTCCTCAAGCCTATTTCGTGCAACGAGTCGGCGGGGACCGGGTGGAGGTAGAGGTGCTGCTGCGTCCCGGGCAGTCGCCGGCTACCTTTGATCCAACCCCTAAGCAGATCGATCGGTTGGCCCAGGCTGATATCTGGTTTCAGATTGGAGTTCCTTTCGAACGATCGCTCGGGCCGCGAGTCGCTTTCTCCTTGCCGAACCTTGAGGTGGCGCAGACTCAGGAAGGTGTCACCTTTCGGTCTCTGTCGCGATCGGGGAAGAGTGAGAACCGTGACCCTCATATTTGGCTCGATCCTGACCTCGTCAAGATTCAGGCAAAGAACATTTGCCACGCGCTATCGGCCTCTAATCCGGATCATGCCACCGAGTACAGCGAAAACCTGTTCCGGTTCGAGGAAGATCTCGATAGCCTCGCAAAGGAAATCTCCAGTATCCTGGAACCGGTCCGGGGTAAGGACCTGCCTGTCTTCCATCCGGCTTTTGGTTACTTTGCAGATCGCTTCGGACTGAAGCAGGTCGCCATCGAGGTCGAGGGAAAGCAGCCGGGGATCAAGCAACTTCAGGAGTGGATTGACAAGGCACGCGCGGAGGGAATCCAAGTCCTGTTCGTTCAATCTGAGTTTTCTACCAAGGCGGTGGAAGTAATTGCGGCGGCAATACCGGCTCGGGTGGTGGTCCTTGACCCGTTGGCTGGAGATTACATGAAGAATATAAGGCGCATGGCACGTACCATTGTCGAGGCGCTCATTCCGCCGGCAGATGCTGTGGCTGCTAACCCTCTCCCGTTACAGGAATAAACTGAAGTGACCGAACCTGCCGTCTGTTTCAAAGAGGTTTCCTTCTCATATGGAAACCAGTGCGCCTTGGAGGGTGTCGATTTCGATATTGAGGTCGGGGACTTCGTCTCGTTCATCGGTCCCAACGGCGGGGGCAAGACAACCCTTCTCAAGCTCATCCTGGGGCTGCTCCAGCCAGACTCGGGTGTGGTTCAGGTCTTCGGGCAAGGTCCCTCCACAGTGCGGGGCCGAGTCGGATATATGCCGCAACGTCCGCGTTTCGATCCGCTCTTTCCAGTCAGCGTTTTCGAGGTGGTCCTGATGGGATGTTTGCGGAGCGGAAGCGAGTGGGGAGGGTATGGTGCTTCCGACAAGGATCGTGGGAGGAAGGCGCTCTCCGAGGTAGGTCTGGATGAGGAACGCAAGCGGCCGTTCGGCTCCCTTTCCGGCGGCCAACAGCAGCGCGCATTGATTGCCCGAGCTTTGGTTTCCGAACCCGAAATACTTCTACTGGATGAACCGACCGCAAACCTGGATGTCCATGTCGAGGGAGAGTTATACGAACTCCTGGAGCGGATCAATCAGCGCATGACTATCGTTTTGGTATCCCACGATTTGGGTTTTGTGGCGCGGAGTGTGCGGACCGTGGTCTGTGTCAATCAGAAGGTCCGCGTTCACCCAACCACGGAACAGATTACGGCGGATGCGGTTCGTGAGATCTATGGCGAGGATATCCGCATGGTCCGTCACGATGTTGATTTCGGTCACGACCACTCGCATGACTGAGTTTTTCGAGGCTTTGCGGAGTTCGACTGTCCTGCAGAACGCCTTACTGGCTGGGCTGTTGTCGAGCGTAGCCTGCGGGGTAGTCGGAAGCTATGTGGTCACCAAACGCATCTCTTACATCGCGGGGGCGCTGGCGCACTGTGTCCTGGGCGGCTTGGGCATGGCGCGGTACCTGGAAATTGTGTGGGGATGGGAGTGGATAACTCCCTTGCATGGAGCGTTGTTTGCGGCGCTGATTGCAGTCGGGATCATCGGCTTTGTGACCCTGCGGGTCGGCGAACGTGAGGATACGATCATCGGCGCGGTTTGGGCCATCGGCATGGCAATCGGAATTCTGTTTATCCAAGCCACCCCCGGTTACGCTCAGGACCTCGAGGGTTACCTTTTCGGCAACATCCTCTTCGTATCGGCACAAGACCTCTGGCTCATAGTGATCTTGGATATCCTCGTCGTGACTGTCAGTCTCGTATTCTACAAACCTTTGCTTGCAATTTGTTTTGATGAGGAGTTCGCCCGTCTGCGCGGGGTCCGAGTGGAACTGTATTACCTGCTCCTGCTTGGCTTGGTTGCTGTAACCGTGGTGCTGCTCTTATCGCTGGTGGGGATCATCCTGGTAATCGCGCTACTCACACTGCCGGCGGCCATCGCCAACCGTTTTTCTGCGACTCTGGGGTGGATGATGTTGCTGGCGACCGTTTTCTGCGGCGTGTTCACTACCTCGGGATTGGCTCTCAGCTATGGACCCGAACTCCCGGTGGGGGCGACGATTATCATGGTAACGGGGGTTGCCTACCTCGGTGTAACTCTGTTGTCCGCTGTTCTCCGGCGGTAGGGTCACTCTCCCCTTCCGTTATTCTCAGTCAGGGCTTTATAGAGGGGTCCCAAGATCGGATTCGCTTCGATGCGCTTACGCTGGTCTGCTTCAATCTCTTCCTCGTTCATACCCTTGTGGCGTTCGATTAGTTCCGCCTGAATCCGGTTCTTCATTTCCACACAGTCGAAATCTTTGACTTTCGGCATTTCAAACCAACTCCTTGGGCGAATAGATAGGGACCGCGCGGTATCCCTGTATTTTATCATCATGGACAATATGGTTAAAGTCTTGAAGAACTCAGTCTAAACAGGCAATATCAAATACAGGTTCCAGAATGAAAACACGACGCATCTACTGCGATACCTCGGTTCTTATCGGAGGTCGTCTGAAATGAAACTTTACCCGGACTGTGTTCGAATGAAACATGAAATACAGAAAAAGCTCGCGGAGGATTTTAAGGGGATGTCCGAAGCAGAAATCCGTGCTGAACAGCGGCGGCGGATTGAGGCGAATCCAATTTTCGGATCGTTGGCCAAGAAGTGGCGAGTTGTGAATCCTGATTCGGTAGAAACCGGTGGCAAGTAGCCATGGAAACGGCGGTCCGCACAGCGGACCCTACACGACGCTGAACCCGAGATCCTGTATCAAACCCTTGGTATCCGAATCGAGACCGCTACCTGTAACCGTGTAAGAGGCAAATTCTCTTCGCTCGCGGTATTCGTTTCGCAGTTGGTCGAAGCGGCTCCTTCTTTCGTTTGGTGGGAGTCTTAGAATCGACCGCATGTTCTTATCATCTTCGCTGATGTTATAAGCCGCGTTTACTGCTTCGCGGATGGCTTCCCTGCCCTGGCCGGTAACTTCAATCACGTTATTCTGGAGCGGTTCGACGAAACGATTAACACGTCCATGAGGTTCTACTCCCGCATGTCGGCAGGCCGCATCGTAAATCATCTGTGTTCCCGCGACTTTCCCTTCCAGTGAGTACCCCGCGATGTGCGGCGTGGCCAAGGTCGTCTTCTCCAGCAATTGCACGTCGGGTTCTGGTTCGTTTTCCCATACATCCAGGACCGCGGCCTTGATACGGCCTGCTTCGAGGGATTTTAAGAGGGCTTGGTTATCGACGACGGCGCCTCTTGCTGTGTTGATCAGGACAGCATCCTTCCCCATCGAGTCCAGATCGCTCTCACCTATGAGATGGTAAGTTGGGTAATTCCCCTCTCGGGTGAGCGGAGTGTGGAGTGTAATCACTTCGGCCTGTTCAAACACTTCTTGAAGCGACACGAAGGGCGCCCTTCCCTCCTTCTCTGCGCGGGGGGGATCATTCAATAAGACCTGCATACCCAGGATTTTCGCTTTCTCGGCAACCAGTCGGCCAACATTGCCTACGCCGCCGACTCCGATTGTCCTGCCATCGAATGACGCACCTAACATTTCTTCCAGTTGAAGAAGGGCAGCTGTTAAGTATTCAGCAACCGAGTTGGCGTTAGAACCAGCGGCATCCGCGAAGGCGATGCCTTTTTTGGAAAGATACTCGGTGCCGATGTGATCGGTTCCGATAGTTGCTGTTCCCACGAAGCGGACGCGGGAACCTTCCAGGAGATCAGCGTTCACTTGGGTGACTGAGCGGACAATCAGAAGATCAGCATCGGCTACAGTCGTCCGGTTGATATGACGTCCTTCCTCGAGGCGGACCTCGCCTAAAGGAGAGAATGTTTCCTTTGCGAACGGAATGTTCGGATCGACAACGATGAGCGGGTTCATGGGGTCGGGTTTTTCGCGGCAACACCCGCCTTCCGAACGGGCGGGTAATCGGCCTAGCGGAATACGAGGTCCTTCTCGAAGGTGGGCGCATCGGGAATGGTCACGCGCTGTAACTTCGCGCCATCCGCGGAGAATTCTCCCACCACCGCTTCGTAAATGCCTGGCGTCACGCCATCGAAAGCGAAGTTGCCCCATTGGTCGGTCAGCGCCACATACCCCTGGAGATCAGAGTCAAAATTCGGGTACAGGGCCAGGGTAGAGCCGGAAAGCGGACCTTCATTGGAACTGGCATTCCCGGTGTAACGGGTCCCTTCATCAATCACAAAGTCCACGCGGGCAATCTGCCCTTCCCGGACCTTCGCGGTTCGGTACTGGAGGACACGGCCCTGGGGGGAGACCACATTGGAACCGCCTCGCTCGATGCGGCGAAGGACGAGATCGTGCTCGCCCGGTTCAACTCCAGGTAGGGTGTAATACCCATCCCGGTCGGTCTGAGTCATGTTTGTCGGGCTTTCCTCGCTGGCGCCTGAATAACCCAACCCCGATTCGAGCTCGATGACATACTCCCCCGCGCCCTGACCATCGGAGAACCGGACCTGCCCTTCGATCGTTCCTCCCTCGCCGAGTGTGACAACGCCCATGTCGAAGGGTTCCCCCTCCTGGAGGGGAATCCCCTCGCGGGTGTGAGCGGCATAGTTCGGATGGGAGACAATCACTGTGTATTCATCAGGCTGAAGCCCACCGATCTCAAAAGACCCATCGGACTCCACCTGTTCAGTCACTTCGCCAAGGTGGACAACAGCCTCCTGTAGCGGTCTCTCGTCCGGGCCGACCACCGTTCCGATGATGCTCCCGCCCCGGTTCAAAAACATTCGGAGAGATTCAGAAGAACCTCCGCGGGGCACTTCGATTCCGAATAAGGTAGCTTCACCATCTGAATCGGATCGGGCGGTAACTGTGTAGAGGCCTTCAACCAGACCTGAAATCTCAAAGGAGCCATCTTGAGAAGAAAACGAATGTTCCCCCAAGCCATCTGCATCCGTGATTTCCGATAACATCATAAAGACTCCCGAAGAGACCGGCTTGGCTTCAACAGTAAACTGCGTACACGGAGTTTGACCGTCAGATAGGAAAACGTTACCAAGGATGGAAGCAGTGAGAGTTTCGAGTTGAAAATCGACGTCAGAAGCTCCAGCATCTACATCATAGCGATAGTCAATACTTTTCAGTCGGTACACTCCTCCCGAAAGACTGCAAACAACAAGGTATTTCCCCGATTGAAGACCATGCAGTGTATAGGTTCCCCCATCGTCAGATTGAGATTCGACCCACATTCCATCCAGGGGACCTTCAATCACGGAGTACGAGATATACCCGTCTTCTGTGAGAATTCCAGTGGACATCAGCATCTCGACCGTCCCCATCAATGCCAAGACGCCTGCATCTTCGATGGGATTCCCTTCACCATCCATTACCTTTCCTGAAATTGTGAGTGCGTCTTTCTTTTGAAGGGTAATTGTTACGGCCAGAGAGGTTCCTGAAACAGCATTGACGTTCTCAGCACCTCCGGGCCAATATTCGGAATGTTGAGCTTCGGCGCTGTAGCGGCCCACGGGGATATTCTTGAACTGGAACTTGCCCTCGGCGTCGGTGTATTTTGTCTGCTGGGGCGCGGTTTGGTTTGCGTATGCGGTGAGAGTAACCGATGCGCCTTCGATACCAGCGCCTTCGGGAGTGACCACGCTGCCTTCGACGACAACGACATTCGCCGGGGCAATCTCAATGACAACACCTTCCATAACCGTGCCTGGGGCGATAGTGACACCGGGGCGTGTGGTCCCATCCGCCTTCGTTTCGGAGAACCGCCCGGTTTTGTAACCGGACTTTTCTGCGGATAGCGAGTACCGCCCTGGCGGAATGTTCTTTAACGAGAAAGAACCGTCCTTCTCGGTTTTCACTCCCGGAAATTCATTGATGTCCGAAACAAGACGATCAAGGGGAAGCATCCGGACTGTAGCGTGACCAGCAGGCTTTTTGCTCCTGGCGTCAACGACATTGCCTGAAATGGAAGACTGAAGCGAGAGTTCGATCGTCCCCAGGTCTTTGGAGGTTTCATCTCCCTCAAAATTTGCTTCCAGGTCCGCATGGGAGTAGCCTTCCGGTCCTTCGATCTTGACGGTATTGCTGGCGCGCGGACTCGAGAACGCAAACTGGCCTTCCGCATCGGTTTCGCTGGCAGGTTGCTGGTTCTTGTCCATCGTGGTGAGCAGGAGTTTCGCCCCCTGGATGGGTTTCTGTCGGTAATTGCTGATGACCCGGCCCGTGATTCGACGCTCCGGGACGATCAGAAGGTTCTGCTGATAGTTTCCCTTTCCTCCGGAAAAGGATACTTGGTACCGGGCTGATTCCGATTTCCCGTGTGTGGCCTGTGCTTTGAGCTGAAACTTTCGCGGCAGTCCGCGGACCGAATAATTTCCGGAAGCATCGGCAATGATAGGGCCGTGCAAAGTGGGAAATCCGGATGCTTCACATCTTAGTGTGATCGTAGCACCTGGAACCGGACTCCGTCTCGGCGACATGAAAACAGTCCCTTCGAGCCTCGATTCCGGTTCGAGGCGGAGCGTGATGCTGGGGTCACCGGTGGGTTGGTTGGCAAACAACTGCATTGCGTAACCGTCGGCGGAAACGAGTAGGTTGTAATTTCCCTCTTCCAGCCGGTCAAACTGGAAGAGACCATTCTCATCAGATTCTTGGCTCGCCAACTCTCTGACACGCGGCCCAAATCGAGTATTGTCTACGACTGTTTCCTTTCCCGGTGGTGTACCAACAATTTGTCCGGTTCGGTTCTTTCCTGCGACGATCTGTACTTTCGCTCCGGGGATTTCTTTTCCGACAACGCTGACAACCCTCCCGGCTAGTGTGACAGAGCGGACGACGGCCAAGGCAACGTCCGACTTGGTTTCGCCAGTCGCCAGGTTGAGGGCCACAAAACTGGAGTGGACCTCCGCATATCCTTCGCCCTCGGCCCACAGGACCCACGGTCCGGGAGCGAAGTCTTCAAACTGGAAGCTGCCATCCGGGATCCTGGAACGCGTCTTTTTTTTGGTGGATTCGGCCTTGCCCCAAACGGTTACACCAACGGCGGGTTCCTCTGTTCCACGAACAATGACATTGCCGGATAGGCCCGTCTTGGAATCGACTGGTTCAGTCTTGTCTGGCTGTTTACTGGCATCACTCTCTGGTCCCGGTTGCTTGGGGAGAGGCGTTGCTTTCGCATCCAATTCGACCAGTTTGATCGCGGGCGCGGAGGCGGGTTGGGGTCCATCCGATCCCTGCCACGCCAGCCAGAAACCGCCACCCAGGCCGATGACGACGACCGAAAGAGCAAGAATGATGACCACCGGGTTAAAAAGGCGCTGTTCTTGTTGCGGCATAAGGGTTCCAATGTACGGGAGAGGCCAACCTATGACAAGTGAACGGGCGCGGAGTCCTGGGGGTCACTCTGTTTGAACCAGGCTACGCTGTGTGGGTGCATTTGAACTGAGAATTCCGTCATGATCCCCTTCGATGAAGAACAAGAAGGAAATTTTCGGCTGGGCGATGTTCGATTTCGCCAATTCGGCGTACACGACGAACATTGTGACAGTAATCTTTTGTAACTATTTTGTCTTTGCTGTGGCCAAAGGAGTTTCTCCAACTGTCTTCGGACACCAATTGGGGGGGGAATTTCTTTGGGGAATGGGCATTACCCTCTCAAACCTTCTGATCATTTTGACTGCGCCTATACTTGGCGCGGTGGCTGACTATTCGGCCCATCGGAAGAAATTTCTGGTCATAACATGCCTCTTGTGCGTCGCAGGTACGGCGGGGTTATTTTTTGCCACTCCCGGCGCTGTGGTTCTCGCGATCGCTTTGTTTGTAATTTCAAACTACTTTTTCCAAATCAGCGAATCTCTCTGTGGCAGTTTTCTCCCTGACCTGGCCGAGCCGGATGAAATTGGCAAGATCAGCGCTATCGGTTGGAGCCTGGGCTATGTGGGAGGGCTGGTGGGGCTGCTTTTGTGTTTCCCTTTGATCGGCGGCGGAAAAGGGTTCGGAATCGAGAATGAGTGGAATATACGTATCAGTTGCCTTATAACAGCAGGGTTGTTTCTCGTCGCGGCAATCCCGACATTCATTTTTCTTAAGGAACATGCGACCGGAAGGCAACTTGCCAAGGGAGAAACCTATCTGCTGGTCGGTTTTCGAAGAGTGCGGAATACGCTAACCCATCTGAAGGTCCTGAAAGATCTTTCTCTCTTCCTCGGATCGTTTCTTCTTATGGCTGTTGGGCTGACCACCGTTATCGCCTTCAGCACAATCTACGCCCTTCAGGAAATGAAATTGGGAGAAGACAAACTCGTTATCCTTTTTATCGTGGTGCAGGTTAGCGCCGCGCTGGGTGCTTACTCCTTTGGAATGATCCAAGATCGAATCGGATTAAAGTTTTCAGTTCAGCTGATGTTGGCATTTTGGGTCGCCGTGCTCACAGGCGTTTTTTTTACATATACGATTTGGATATTTTGGATCCTTGTTCTCCTTTTGGGCGCCGGGCTAGGGGGTGTGCAGTCCGCGGCAAGGGCCATGGTGGGATTATTTGCTCCCCCCTCGAAGAGCGCTGAGATCTTCGGGTTCTGGTCTTTAACTTATAAGTTGGGAGGGCTTGTGGGGCCGGTGTCCTATGGCGCCATTGCGCATTTTTCGCACCGGTGGGCGATGCTTTTCATCGCGGTTTTCTTCGGCCTCTCATTCTTGGTGCTACTACTCGTAGACCAAAAACGCGGTCAGGCGGCTGGAGCTGCCTTTGAAGATCTGCTCGCCGATAAATCAGAACCCCGCGTGTGAGCAAGGGGACACTATGCCGGTGTGTAAAAATCTCTAAATCATTCCCCAGCTGACATTGTCCAGTATCTTCTGGTTGGTGGTGCGAACATGCTTGCTGACCAGTTGGGCCACGTTCCGCATGACTTTGAGGCCAAGGTCGTGGTCGGACTCGATCAGGTTGTCGAAATCCTTCTTACCAAGGACAAGCAAATGGGTGTCTGTCGCCGCCCTCGCGGTTGCCGACCGGGGAGCATTATCGACGACAGAAAGTTCGCCGAAGACATTTCCCTTCCCCAGCGACAGGAGTGGCATCGAGTCCTCCTCATTGGACAACTCGAGTTGAATCGAAACCTCTCCATCGAGGATCATAAAAAGTTCATCGCCCTCCGTATGCTCAACGAAAATAAATTCATCGGCGAGATAAGTTCGCTCGCTGCAAACCTCCGCGAGCCGATCCAGTTCGGAATCGTTCAGGTCCGAAAAGATCGAGATAGTTTTGAGTGACTCTTTGTGTCCCATCAGTTTCCCCCACTTTGGTCGAGCCGTCCGAAGAGCGGACACGGCTCGTTATTCTTGTGCTTGACCAGAAGATCCGGTGGCGCTTCGTTCTGTGCTACCGCCGACGCCCTTCTGAGAAAGAACCTTTTGTTTGATCTGTGCCCCCCAGACATCTGACCCCTCAGCAGAAGATTTTGCGGCCCCCTCCTTATAAACCCGGACACCACCGCGCTTGTCCCTTTCCCAGTATAAGGCTACATCCACATTCTCCAATCCCTGGCCATCACCCAAATCCTGAACGACACCGTTGTACTCAGGCAAAACCTTCGCGGGTTCTTCCAAGCCAAGGTCCACGTGGTAGCCATCATAGATTGCGGTAACCGTCTTCCTCGAATTCCCGAAGCGGATGGTCACCTGCCGCGGTACATCTTCGAAAAGAGTGAACGAGATCGGTTTGATGCGTTCCTTTTGGAAAAACTCGTATCCCTTGCCTTTGACTATCTCGACGAAGATTTTCCCCTTAGGTCCGTGATGAGTCGGGTAGTCAGGGTATTGTGGGCCAGGCTGCGGATATGGATTGTGCGGAGGAGGATATTGAGGTTGCTGAGGATACCTTGGGGGCTCGTAGGTACGGTGCCCGACTGTCACTTCTTTCCACCAGTAATCGGTGAGGACATGGCTTCCGTCATAGGTTCGCACGTAGTGAAAGTTTCCAGGTTCATGAACCATTTTCAGCTCAGTCACCGGGTAAGAATTGCGGCGGACCCTGCTGTTGTCGAGCGAGAAAACATGATCAGCCCAGCAGACGCCGGACGGAAACAAGATTGCACCCGCAACTAGAATAGCGAAACCGGCCTTAACGCCGTGACATTTACCAATTACTGACATAAACCTGAATGATCTCATAGTCCATCCTCCTAGGCCGGCGGTGGTACCTGGTCGCGCGAATTAAACACACAACGATTATAGTGGCAAAAGTTGGCTGCTCCCACAAGGGCTTCCGCGGGAGCAAGTTCCTTCAGATTCACCATTGGAGTATGCTCCAAACGGGATGTCAAATGAAACGAATGTATTAGAAACCGGCACCGCTGCCGGGGAACAGCTTAAACTGGAAATTCTGCGTCTGAATTCGTCCGGCGAGGGGGTGGCCAGCGATGAGGGATTGACTGTATTTGTGCCGGGAATCCTTCCCGGGGAAACAGCCCTGGCGGAAATTGTTAAGGTATCGAAGAATTATGCTCGGGCGCGACCTCTCGAGCTGCTTCGGCCATCGCCTGACCGGGTATCGATCCCCTGCCCCGTTCACATCCAACCGGGCCAGGATGGCCGGTTTGAAGCTTCTGGCCACTGTGGTGGCTGCGTCCTCCAGGATTTTGACCGACAGGAAGAACTGAATTACAAGCGAAAGATGGTTGAAGATTGTCTAGGCAGAATTGGCGGTCTTGAAGCCACGGTCCAACCGGTAACAGCGGGCAGCCCCTACCACTACAGAAACAAAATGGCGTTCAGCCTGACCACGAAGGCGGAACACTTAGCCTGGGGGTTGCGGAGTCTTGCGGATGGCAGCGAAACCCTCCCCCTTCCTGGATGCGAAATCGCTCAACTCGATCTCTGGGAGACCAGCTGTGAGATCCTGGATGTCCTGGACAAGGAATTCGGAACCTCGCTAGTTTGGGACGGAAGTGCGGGTGCTGTCCGCTCAGTCATGCTGCGGGCGCATTCGGGACGGCCACATCTTGCCCGAACACAAGCCGATCGTGCCAGTCTCGATTCCTGCGTCATAGCCCTTTTCGCTGTGGCTTCATGTGATGTGGAACCGGTTGAAAAGATCGTCTCGGCGCTTTCACATATTGATCACGTTCGACCGTTCTTCTCTTACTCCGATCCACGCGCGACCGGGGTCTACTTTGACCGGGCCCGTTTCTATAACAGGATTCCGGGACAGGAACCCTACTGGGGAGAGTGTCTGATCAAAGAGGAAATGGCGGCCTGGCACTCAGTAGGTCCGTGGTCCACCCTGGTCGGCCCCACGAATTTCCTGCAGGTCAATGATGAGATGGCGGCGCAGCTTTACAACAGGGTGTTGGACCTCCCGTTTGAGAAAACAGGGTTCGCTGTCGATGTTTATTGCGGAGTCGGGATTCTAACGCGCGCACTAGCAGACCGCTTCGAGCGAGTGATGGGCATCGAACTGGATCCGCAGGCAATCAAGCTGGCTCGCACCACCGCCCGTCGGCTGGACGACTGCCGTGTGGAGTGGGTGGCCGAAGCGGCGGAATCTGTTTTTGGAGCCTCCAGGGAAGCTGGTCCCGGGCTGGGCGAGGAATCGCCGGACCTGGTTATATTGGATCCACCTAGAAAGGGATGTCAGCAGTCTGTCCTAAAGTCGCTGCTTTCGTTGCGTCCGACAGATATTGTCTACATCAGCTGCCACCCCGCCGCCTTGGCCCGCGATTTGAAAGCCCTTTGCAAGTCCGTATACCGGATCGACCGGGTGGAACCGTTCGACCTTTTTCCCCAAACACACCACGTGGAAACGCTTGTCCACTTAAAACGGAAGTAGTTTGGCCGAAAATAAAAGGTAGGGTGTGTTCATAACGCCTCTGCAAGGTTTGATTTCTGCTCATGCGTTGCTCGCGTTATGAACGCACCATTTGCGACTGAGTGGTGCGTTAACAACGGGGACGAAGATTGCTAATTGAACTAAGGGGTTGAATATTCCCGTTGTTAACACACTCTACGTGTTGTGCAGACCGAGTGGTGCGTTAACAACGGGGACGAAGATTGCGAATCGAACCAAAGGGTTGAGCATTCCCGTTGTTGACACACCCTACGTGTTGTGCGGTGGTTATTTATGAACCCATTCATCAAAGCTTACAGCGATTACCTCCTTACCGAGCGCGGGTTGAGCGAGAATACGATTGACTCGTATGCCTCCGATATCAGGAAATTTGGAACCTATTGCCAGTCCGAGGAAGGAATTTGCGAATGGTCCGCAGTCCATCCCCGTCACCTGATCGGCTACCTCGAAGATCGCCGCACGGGGGGTGGGAAGCAATCCAGTCTCGCGCGCGGGTTGTCATCGATTAGAAGTTTCTTTCGTTTCCTCAAGGATGAGGGGGTGGTCCAATCAGAAATCACTGCGGACCTGGAACGCCCAAAGGTCAGGCGGCCACTGCCGAAAGTGCTCGGGACATCCGAGGTCGAAAGTCTGCTCACAGCTCCGGATGCCGAAACTCCAGTAGGACTTCGCGACCGTGCTGTATTGGAGCTCATTTACGCGGGCGGCCTTCGAGTGTCGGAAGTGTGCGGATTGAAGGATGAGGCACTGCACCTCTCCAGCGGTTATCTCGTCGTCCTGGGCAAGGGAAAGAAAGAGCGGATCGTCCCTGTCCATGAACGCGCCTGCCTGGCATTGAAAGAATATGTCAAGGAAGGCCGTCCTCACTTGGATCCCAACGGAAACTGCCCAACTCTTTTCGTTGGCAGCCGGGGTAAACCTCTCTCCCGGAAAACGGTCTACGCCCGGTTGAGAAGGTATGCGCTGGCAAAGGGACTCAAGAGGATTCCCTCCCCCCATGATTTAAGACATTGTTTCGCCACTCA
>Ga0310121_10002343_pt1 | contig 18090 bp, 31 predicted proteins | sample CB27_Tmax_986_MG_FD_203504 | JGI IMG/M metagenome (GOLD analysis project Ga0310121, IMG submission 203504) | Marine microbial communities from Western Arctic Ocean, Canada - CB27_Tmax_986 | ecosystem: Environmental > Aquatic > Marine > Oceanic | place: Canada: Western Arctic Ocean | collected...
GAGCACCTTTTGGATCAGTTCTTTCACGACCCCAGTGTTTTTCTGCGCCTGCTTCATATCCTTTAGCAAATATATCACAAAATGTTTCACCTTTTGCTGGATCTAACAATAATTCGGCTACTACGGATATTTCTTCTGACGTACACTTGGATAAACTCGGATCCTCGGCGCAATCTAACTTATCAATTCTAGAGAGCATAATTTCTTCTACATCTTGAGCCTTTTCTATATAATTTCCATACATTGGTGTAGCAATGGCCGCAAGAACGCCAATGATCGCAACAACTATCATCAACTCAATAAGTGTAAACCCCTTACTCATTACAATAAGCCAATTGCCTTTAGTAATGCACCTTGATCACCCATATGACTGGGCCAATTCATATCTGCTACAATAACAATACCTACCCATATTGAAACAAGCAGAACTGTCATCCAAATGCTGGTATTTCTAACCATAACTTTTCTCTGTTAAAAAAGTAAATTTCTTCATCACTTGATGCCCCTTCCTCAAAATACTTCGTAATGTCTGTTCCTGGGCACCAACTAGATTGCCAACGGCCATCATCATGTTCTTTGATGATAACTGTCGAGCCCGGATTCATATCCTTAAGAAAAACATCCATTTCCTCTTCGCTAGGAAAAAATTCAGTACCTATATCCATCATATCCATATTTCCTTGTGGTCGTTAAGTTCATATAAATCTTTGTCAACGTCTGGTAATTCGCTATCAGCGATAAACGTTAACCCTATTTTGTCTTTTACTGTGCGGAGGACGTCATTATAAGTCCAATCACCACCTACTCCACGCCAAGCAGTACCGTCTGCTTTCCTTGCAAATTCATTAGCCGCTTTGAATCCTTCAACTTGCCTAACTAGGCCTTTTGCGGCTCCCAATATATGATAAACGTTTCCGTGGGAACCGCTTAAATTGAGTTTAACGTGTTTGAGTCCGTAGGACATTACTTTCTCCCTTTCAGTAGTCGGTGGATTAGTTTTGCCTCTTTAGGTTTGATCTTTGGATTCTTCTTAATGGCTTCGTCAACCGCTTTCTTGTTATAGGTTGCCATTATGCTGTACCTCTTTTTTCTGCGTTGCGATAATCAACATCTAAGTAATCTGGCTCCATTCTGTCTATATAAGCAATTTCTGCTTTTGAGCCGCATCCTTCACAAACAACTATATCTCCGATTTCGGGATATACTTTGAGAGAGATGTGCTTTCCGCAGGTTGGACAGTTTGGCACAAGTTTATTAGAGTTTAACAATTTTGAAATCCTGAGCAAGATACGCTGGTTGTTTAAGTGTTTTGAAATATTTGGTTGCTTGGGGTAATGTGTTAAAACGTGCGTGGACTGTTTTTCCGAGGGCACGACAAACGGTTGAATTTGGGGTGTACGCGATCCATTTTGCTTGGGACATAGGGTCTCGACTGTTAACTAATTTACTATACTATTATAGCATATCGAGCAGATCTGTCACTCTTTTTCAGCGTCTAAGTAGTTGAAATCATAGAATATTTTAGAAAGTTTACCGAAATCATTGATAATCATGAGTTTTTCGGGTGAATTCTTGTGTTCTTCGTAATACGAATGCGCCGCATTCGCACCCATTTTCGCATACCACGCATATCCTGGCATATCACGATTTCCATAGGTTAGATATAACTTTAGTTGTATTTGTACAGTTTTATTGGGTTTTTCTTTTGACACTTGTTTTATATATTCTCTAAAAATCGCCCTCCAAGTATGCAATGGAGAAGTATTATATAAATGAGAGGTTGCTATTTTGTTTACACGTTCATGTGTCATATCACTAATAGTCAATGTAGAATCCAAATATTTCTCTCCCCAATCTCCAGCATTTAATACTATATTTTTAGGAAATAATTTAAGTCCTCCATGGTAAGTAGGATATCCATAAACTCCGTCTATTGCTTTCCAAACATATACTTTATTGTCAAACCCTTCATATTCAAACTCAAAATCATCCCTAATACGTGAATCTCCATCTACCAAATAAAATAAATCAGTAGTAGACTGTTCAGCACTATACTTGTGAGCATTGTGTATACCTACTATATTATCTACTCGTTGTGCGTGTGGTGCTTTTTGTTTTAGTACTTCAAAGTTCTCGTCAGCATTGAGTTCATCAAAGCATTGAAAAAATACATCAAACATTTTACTTTTTGTTTTTGTGATAAATCCGTTGGGCCAACATAAATTCTTCAACAAGAGTTTCTTTTTTAACACGGCCATCTAATTTAACATTTAACGCAGACTTAGATAATTCATTAATTTGTTTTTTTGACATTTCGGTAAGTTGCTTTCTAGTATAGCGTTTTGTATCTTTTGTCGCAGGTTTTTCTTTACTTTTCCAATTTTTTTCTGTTATTTTAAGTGTCTCTTGAATAACAGGCTCTACAATAGTTTCAACTATTTTAGTTGCAGACTTTACACCAAGTAAAGATTTAATAAAATCAAATGCCATTTGTATTCTCCATAATATGCTAGTATTATTTATATTGATTGAAATTCAAAATTTCCTTCTTTAAATTTAATATTTAAAATATCTGACATTTTTCTAAATTTATAGAAATACGTTCCCCAAACATCTAAATTCATTATGTGTTTTGTGCTACTTGTACCCTCACAACCTAATGCTCCTATGAGCATTATTCCATATGTTTTATTAGGAATCATACACAAAGTACGCCATTCGAATTTACTATTTAAATTATATGCATCAAATGTTATAACATCTGATATAGCATGACATTTAGTTTCTTTTACTTTTTCCCATAAGTTTCTGTGTTGATTAAGATGACTTTGATTTAAATCATAATATTCTTCAACTGTACGCCACATTCTTGCACTAATATTTGGTTTAACTTCTTCTACCATATCGGATGTAAAAGTATAAACATCATCTATCTCTTTAACGCCAGTAGTAATTATTTCTGGAGTATAATATTTGTTAATTTCATCAAGAGTACTATAATCTTCAAAAAATACTAAAGAGCCATATAATTTATCTGGTATTATAATAGCATCTTTTAATGCTTTTATATTTTGTACTACTCTACATATACCTGGATAGCCTTGACTTAAAAGATTACTTGAAACAGTTTCAGAAATAATCACATCTACTTTGTCTGTAAATATGAAGTCTTCATTAACCTGATCTTTTATTAATGTGTACTTCTCTGGTGAAATTTTTGCTGATTTAAATATTTTTTCAATCATACTACAACAAGCAGGATTGTGTTCAACCATATAAACGTGTTTCGCGCCAGCATGAATAGCAAATAAAGATAGTATACCTGAACCAGCACCTATATCCATACATACTTTGCCAGGACATGCTTGTTTTATTTGTTTATAGAACCAATTATTCCTATGTTTACTAGTAAACAGTTCTTTATGATGAAACTCTTTATTGATAAATTCTTGCATAATTTATGGTTGGTCCGGCTGGAGTCGAACCAGCGACCTCTGGTTTATCAGACCAACGCTCTAACCAACTGAGCTACGGACCAATTATTGTGTATTTCCCTGTGACAATTAGCACATAGTAAGTCACACTTATCTAATTCTGTTTGCAATCTACCCCAATTTACTAATCTTAAACCTCTGTCTTCTTTTACTGTAGGATCTCTGTGATGGAACTCTAATGCGCCGCGGCATTTATCATAACCACAACGACTACATTTACCACCTTTATATGCTATTGCTTTTTCACGCCGTGCTACGCGATTTACTTCATTTATGTTGCCTTGACATTTCTTACAACGGGATTTTTGTCGTCCTGCGAAATTGTTGGGATTTGTTTCGCCACAGGCGCATTCGTGCCAAGTTTGTCTCATATACTTATTTAGTTGTTTTGCGACAAAAATATAAAACAAATGGCGGTGGGTGAAGGATTCGAACCTTCGGTACCGATAAAGGTACATTGGTTTTCAAGACCAACGCGATAAGCCAGACTCTGCCAACCCACCTCTCCGTGGTGCCCGCGGCTGGACTCGAACCAGCACGCCTTGCGGCACAAGTACCTAAAACTTGCGTGTATACCAAATTTCACCACGCGGGCTATATTACATACGGTTCTAACCGCTTTTCTTTATTTAATACTCGTATTGGGTTAAAACACTCTAAATTGATAGTTTGATACTTACCAGTAGTAATTAGTTCCATTAAGCCACGCCCTATACCAGGAGCTTCCATTAAACCTCGCCCAGTAAATCCGGATGCTAGATACACATTGTCCATTTTTGGATGTTTGCCTACTACTGCGTTATTGTCTAACACATTAGTATCATAGTAACCTGCCCAAGCATTCTCCATTTTAAGTTGCTCAAACATAGGTGCTCGCATTGCCATTGGAATCCAAACGTCCTCATCAAAGTCATTCCAATCTGGTTCCAAGTCCTCTTGGTCAAATCTACCATTGGGCGAACCAACAATGTAACCATGCCCTTCTGGGCGCCAGTATATGCCTGTCGTAAAGTCTGCTGTAAGAGGCATGTCAGGCATATGTATTGGACATTTAATGTTAAACACGGTATGCTTCTGTGGCTTAATTGGAATGTCTGGTAGCAACTCGCCTGTCCAACAACCTGTTGCTACCACTATAATATCATCCTCTACATCATCTAAACTTTTAACATCTTGTTTAATAAATTTTGCGCCTTGTGCTATTGCTTTCTTTTTAAATTCTGTATGTAATGAATAAGGATCTAACCAACCTTCAATGCCTGTGTCTGTATATGTTGCCATTGCTAACCCTTCTGGGTTAATCCAAGGAAACATATCTTGTATAAAACTTACATCTATTGTATTAGAACCAGCATTACATTTACCTTGATTCATTACTGCTATCATTTGTTCTGCTTTTTGTTCCTCATTAAATAGCATTAAATAACCATTTGCTGTAAATTGAACTGATTTACTGAATTGTCTGACAAATTCACTGCCATACATTCCAAGTAATATGTTTTCTGTTTGTAGAAACTGATGTCTTAAACCACCACATGAACGCCCAAACGATGCCTCAGTATAAGTAGGATCTCGTTCTAATACTTTAACATTAACATTTTTAGCGGATAAAAAATAAGCAGTTGATGCCCCTATTATACCACCGCCAACGATGGTAACATTCATTATCTGCCGCCAACCCTGAGTGGATGATTTGCTAAATCAGGATCGTTTTTAGCGGCGTTAGAATTGAGAAATATACCAACAACTATATTCTGAATTGGTAGTTGTCCGCTTTTTACAGGAATTGCTTCTTCAAATTCCGCACCCGCTTTAGACTGCTTAATATTATGAATTCTCTGCCAAAGTAATTGTGCTTGATCTAATGTGCCGGCGTCTGTGTGTTTCTGCTTAAAGGCTTCTCTTTCTGCTTGACTAATAGTTCTATCATTATCTGTGTCAATTGTACGATATTCTTCACCGCCTGGTGATATACTTCTAATAGCATCACGTTTACTAGGCCGCATGCCACTAAATGCACCAGCACGAGTATCATCACTTTGGCTAGTTCCAATAGTTTTATAATTATTTTCTATTTTTTGTCGATCTAAAACAAAAATAACGTCATGATTTTTGCCACCCAACTGAGTATCAGTGTTACCAACAGCATAACTCCAATCACGGGTAACAGAAACAGTAGGTAATTTAGTTTGTGCAGTAGTAGCCGTTTGTCCAATACCTGCTTTAATATGCCCAGATGATAAGATACCTTTAGCACCATCTACACTACTAAAATGATATAGGTTATTACCACCAACTGCTTCCATTAATTTAGCTATTCTAGGTTTGAATAGTTTTTGATCGCCTTTAGTTGTTTTTAACACTGGTTGATTGTTGTCGTCTGTAGTAAACCCCGTAATTGTTGCTCTACGATTTTTAAATTTTCCTACTAACACTTCATCACCTATGTTAATACTTGGAAGTTTTAGCACATCTTTTATTTTCATATCAGTATTTATGGCGGAGAGGGTGGGATTCGAACCCACGGTACCACTTACGTGGTACGACGATTTAGCAAACCGCTCCTTTCGTCCACTCAGGCACCTCTCCGATAAGTTGGCAGGGGTACAAGGAATCGAACCCTGTCCTTCAGGTTTGGAATCTGACATGCAACCAGTGACACTTTACCCCTAATGGAGCGGATAGAGAGAATCGAACTCTCGTCCTTGCGTTGGCAACGCAATGTAATACCATTATACGATACCCGCGTCTGGCTCCCCAGGATGGACTCGAACCACCGACAAGCTGATTAACAGTCAGCCACTCTACCAACTGAGTTACTGGGGAAAGCTGGCGGTCCGTAGGGGAATCGAACCCCTGATTGCGCCGTGACAGGGCGCCGTGATAACCGCTTCACCAACGGACCGGTTGGTAGGTCCTGAGGGGGTCGAACCCACGACACCCTGGATGTAAACCAGGTGCTCTACCACTGAGCTAAGGACCTAACTTGGTGGAGCTGACAGGGGTCGAACCTGCGACATCCACCGTGCAAGGGTGGCGCTCTCCCAACTGAGCTACAGCCCCAAATTTGGAGCCCGTTGCCGGATTCGAACTGGCCACATCCTCCTTACAAGGGAGGTGCTCTGCCTAATGAGCTAAACGGGCACAATTTTATTTAGTTATATAATTGGTGGGCCCAGAAGGACTCGAACCTTCGACCAATGGATTATGAGTCCACTGCTCTAACCAACTGAGCTACAGGCCCATAAATCTGGCTGGTCCACAGGGATTCGAACCCCAACTGAAAGAATCAAAATCTTTAGTGCTACCGTTACACTATGGACCAATCTGGTCGGGGATGTAGGATTCGAACCTACGACCACTCGCCCCCAAAGCGAGTATTCTACCAGACTGAACTAATCCCCGGTTACTTACGGGAGCTATTCTTTTGCTTTTTCCGCCTAGCCTTCTTTTCTTTTTTGTCAGCTTCGTTCTTTTTAAATTTATCTTCCATTTCTGGATTAATTACTTTAGCAACAACAAACCCACGTCCTTCATTACCTTGTAGAGTAAATTTTTCGCATTTACTTAATCCAGCATAACCTTCAAGATAAACTAATCGAGCAATGCCTTTTAACTTTTTCTTATCAGCATTAGTAGTCTTCATTGCACGACTTTTTATACTATTTTTCATTTTTTCAAATATGTCTTGTATCATTGTATTAAATTTTAATTGATTTTTGGATGATTGGTACACCGACGGGGGATCGAACCCCGGTTGTCGGCGTGAAAGGCCGATGTCCTAACCATTAGACGACCGGTGCGTACTATTCAAAGATTTTAACAACTACACCTGCACCCACTGTTCGACCGCCTTCTCTAATAGCAAAACGCAATCCTTCTTCCATAGCAATTGGATTAATAAGTTCTGCCGTTAGATTTACATTATCACCAGGCATTACCATTTCTACTTCTTCGCCTAAGTCACATTGTCCAGTTATATCCGTTGTGCGGAAATAAAACTGTGGACGATATCCTTGGAAAAATGGTGTATGTCTTCCACCTTCTTCTTTTGTTAATATATAAACCTCTGCTTCAAACTTTTTGTGTGGTTTAATAGAACCAGGTTTTGCTAATACTTGTCCGCGTTCTACATCTTCACGTTTTGTGCCACGTAAAAGAGCACCAATATTATCGCCTGCTCTACCTTCATCAAGTAACTTACGAAACATTTCAACACCAGTACAAACTGTTTTTACAGTTTCCTTAACACCAACAATTTCTACAGGTTCGCCAACTTTAATTATACCACGTTCTACACGTCCAGTAACAACAGTTCCTCGTCCTTCAATTGAAAAAACATCTTCAATTGGTAATAGGAAGTCACCATCAATTGCTCGTTCTGGTTCTGGAATATAAGAATCCAGTGCGTCTGCAAGTCTATGAATTGATTCTGTACCTTGCTCTGTTTCTTCACCTTCTAGTGCTTGTAATGCTGAACCAACAATAATTGGTGTATCATCACCTGGAAAATCATATGTATCTAAAAGTTCTCTCATTTCCATCTCAACGAGTTCTATTAGTTCATCATCATCAACTTGGTCTACCTTGTTCATATAAACAATCATATATGGAACGCCTACTTGACGCGCAAGTAAAATATGTTCTCTTGTTTGGGGCATTGGTCCATCAGCCGCCGATACAACTAAAATGGCACCATCCATTTGGGCGGCACCAGTAATCATATTCTTTACATAGTCTGCGTGTCCTGGGCAGTCAACGTGAGCATAATGACGTCCGTTTGTTTCATATTCAACGTGAGCCGTAGCAATAGTAATACCACGAGCACGTTCTTCTGGTGCGTTATCAATTTGGTCAAATGCTACTGCATCACCACCAAACTTTTCACCAAGAACCTTTGTAATTGCCGCAGTTAGTGTAGTTTTACCATGGTCAACATGACCAATTGTACCCACATTAACGTGCGGTTTCGTTCTTTCAAATTTTTCTTTTGCCATTTTTTATATTTTTAAAACCTTATTATTATTATATAGTATTTTCGCTATCTGTCAAGTATTTTACTATATTATTTTCCAACTACCATCAGCTTGTCGACATGCTGTTCCATAACCTTGTTGTGCCCTACCACCAACGTAGATAGTTTGGGTAAATTCCCTACACGGACTACCGTTATATACATTAGTATTTCTAACAGTAAAATTACCTGAGTTTCCATTATTTGGATTGTGCCAAGTATTAGTAGAGTTATCTGGCAAATGCTCTAGAGAACCATACACTGTATAAGAATGTAATTGCTTACCTTGTTGTGTTAGTCTAGCATAATGACCACCAAACTGCCAACCACCAATTAAGCCTAAACCCACCCATGCATTTTTGTTCGAACTGTCTTTACCTAGTTCATATGCCAAAATAGCACCTAGTAAGGCGCCAATAAGATTACCGTTAATAGAATTTTGTGGCGGGGCTACTGGCGTATTATGATGCCCATAAGCAGTAAATGATGTTGCCATTAAGCATATTAATAAAAATTTTATTGATTTCTTCATACTATTTCCAAACTGGAAATTCCCAGTTATCTTCGAAAAGTAAATTACTTACACTTTCTTCGTTATGGACATTTACAATCGCCCTGGCTATTAACGGAGCAACGCTCACATACCTAAGATTTTCTATTTCTAATCTTCTGGCTAATCTAATGGAGTCTGTAACAACAACTTCACTAAGAGCACTGCCATTAATTTTGTCATCTGCAGATGGGGTCAAAACACCATGCGTACAATATGCTTTCACTTTTGTAGCACCATTTTCAAGTAATGCTTTCGCCGCATTAACTAATGTGCCACCACTATCACATATATCATCTACTATTACACATTCACGACCATCTACATCACCTACTACATTCATAACTTGACTTGCACCAGGTTCAGGACGTCGTTTATCAATAACTGCAATTTCTGTATCAAATTCTTTAGCATAACTTCTAGCTCGTTCAGTACCGCCAGCATCTGGACTAACAAATACTAAATCTTCACCATTTACTTTATCTTTAATATCAGCAATCAATATTGGTTTTGCTATAAGTGTATCAACTGGTATATCAAAAAATCCTTGTATTTGCCCTGCATGTAAATCTAAAGTAAGTATGCGATTTGTGCCAGCAGTAGTTAATAAATTTGCTACAAGTTTTGCACTAATTGGTGCTCTACTCATTGTTTTTCTATCTTGACGAGCATACCCATAATATGGAATAACTGCTGTAATGCGACTTGCACTTGCTCGTTTCAAAGCATCAATCATTACCAGTAATTCCATTACATTGTCATTTACTGGCGTACCTGTACTTTGTATTACAAAAACGTCTTTACCTCTAATATTTTCGTGAATTTCTGCTCTAACCTCGCCGTCAGCAAATCTACCAATATTTGCCTTAACTAATGGAACGCCAGCAAATTGGGATATTCGTTTCGACAACTCCAGGTTAGAGTTACCTGAAATAAGTTTCATTATAGTTATCTCTTGTTAGTTACAACTATCTTCTACCGCTTATCAATATAATCATCTAGTATATCAGTAGTATTTACCAATTCCATAAATAATTCTAATTCTTTCTCATAGGCTTCATCTTCCCAGGGCAACTTCCAATGACCTACCTTCTTTTCTCTTTTACTAGACCAAGATTTTCCACACCACGTGGTACTACCATTTTGATAATTTCGTAATTGTTTTCGAGCAAATTGCTTTAAATGCGTCATTTCGTGTGCCAATGTTAATAACATTTTTGTTATTCGTTTACCAGCACATATTTCAATTTGAAATTCTCTTGGTCGCGAGAGGCGATCATCAAGTATAGTACAATAACCAAACAACGAGCCTTGTACTCCTTCTTTTTTAGCCAAATCTTTTGCTATTATAATCTCAAGATCTATATTCTCAACTAAATCCTTCCGCATCATTTTTAATGCAAAGAATTCAGAAGCATCCTCCATCAACTTAACAAGTCGTTTACTGTGCGAACGATAACCACTAACAGTTATAAGCATTATTTCTCCTGGTTAGTGCCGAGTACTTCGATTTGCTTCATCGTGTTTAGAACAAATAAATTTATATAAATTATTTACTTCTTCATCTGAAAGAAAATGACCTATTGACTCTAGGACTACCTTTTCACCAAATATTTTAATAAGGTCATCAAGAACATCCCATTTGTCAAATAGTTTAGACACTATTAATCCTCATCATCTTCGTCATCTTCAACAAAATCAACAGTTGCTTTGTAATAACGTTTGGCATGAAAATTATCTTCAGCAGTAAAATATTCTCGTGCATCACCCCAAGTTGGAAAGCGAGTTTCTTCCAAAACACTTTCAACCATAATATAACTTTCACCTGGAGTTACTTTTTTCTGCCATGTAGCAATATCAGTGAACATCCAACGAAATGAGCCACTACTTAAACCAATACCATCACCAACCCATCGCACTACTTCACCAACTTCTTGAATGCTTGGCAAGGTTGATGAATATTTCTTCTGCAACGCTTCTTTCGCTTTCATTGCGTCAACTGTGCCAACACCGACTAATCCGTGATCAGACATTTAAATCTCCTAGTTCTTGCTCATATTCGTGATTGTGCTTGGCACGACGATTATAAGCGGTTTTCTTACGCTCAACTTTCTGAGAGTAAGGGTTATCACGTTCAAACAGAACGCGGGCAAATCGCGTTTTTTTGCGATGCTTCATACTACTATGATACTGCATTTTGTTCATTTTGTCAAATATATAATCAACTACTTATATACGCTACCAATTCTGGTGAAGTAGTATGCTTACACTTTCTCCTGTAAACAAAACCCGGACAATTACACGTTAAATTATCCTTCCAATCTTTATATACTTTATACATAAGTCCCTGCACTGATCCTGATTCATACGTTGCAACTAATTTAAGCGGGACTACTTTAACTTGACTTTTCGCAACACGATCCATCATCTCTTTGCTGATGGTTCTGTAATGATCAATTATCTTTTGTGCTATCGGGTCCATCTTTTGAGTCTTCCTCTGTTTTCTTTGAAAAGTCAACTTGTATAACAGTGCCTTCCGGTTGTTTGAGATGTTTTGCATTGTGTTCTACAAATCCACCATATATATCTTCTCTTTGACCCGCCTCTTCATCAGTTTCCACAGTTTCAGTTATAACGAAACTTGAAATATCTGCGTCGAGTTTTAATCGTTCATGTAAGATATTTGATATCCATTTTTTAGTATATTCGTATTCTGCTTCGTCACCATCTTCCAATACAGTAGTGGTAAACGGAATATACTGATCCGGTTCAAAGCCAGTTCTAATTGGCTTGTACGTGAAATATAATGTTAGTATTCTTTTCATAATAATTTGGTGCCCCCGGCTGGATTCGAACCAGCACCCTCGAAAGGGAAGGGTTTTAAGCCCTCTGCGTATGCCAATTCCGCCACGGGGGCAATCACTTAACAGTCCTCCCAATCCCGCATTTCAGTATCAAGTTTATGAGACCACCACATATATTCTTCACGTGATTGCTCATCTATAGAACCACATATAGAGCATTCACCATATGGATACTCTTCATATTCAAATAAATCTGTAATGTGCTCTTTAGCACACTGGCTACAAATTATTAGATTCTTATCTTGTTTATGCCGCCATACCACCATTATTCATATACTCTTTTGCAAGTTTCCAAAGATCTTCTGTGCGAAGTGGGCCAGCGTTGATGCGACCCGGCATCTTAAGTTCGATCCACAATTTGAATTCTTCATCCGTCATAAACTCATACGGTGTCCAATCAATGCTAACATCACCTGAGGGCCATGAGCGAGCAACGTGGTAAATTTTTGAGCAATCACCATCCGGCTCTTCTTCACTATGCTGTACAAGATACCAGCCGTTGTACCGATTGTCTTTGCTGATCGGTTCCTTTGGCGAGTAGTCGCCTAAGTATTTTTCCAAATGTTCTGCGTATGACATTATGCCGCCTCGTCGAGTGCGTCTAGCATCGCCACTTTCATGGCATTGCTACGCGGTTTGAGATTCATATAATACTTCACTGCCCGCTTGTGGGCAACCTTCTCACGCTTTTCGCGGAGGTACTCCTTCTTAATGTATTCAGCTTCACGAAACACATCCTTCTGCAGACTATCTGCCTGTGTACGCAGGTCTTCGATAGTCATTGCAGAGGTGTCACCGCGGGGACGAAAACCGTACAATCCCTTGTACGTGTCCGAAATGTATGAGAGGAGGTCGTTCCGCTCATCAACCTCATTAGAGGTATTGATGATTTGGGTCCAACCGGGTGCGAATGTAAGGGTTTTTGACATAGCCTCTGTACTTGGGTTTACTTAACTATACATACATTATAGCATATCGAGCAGAATTGTCACTCATTTTTGTGCTCTAAATGCTTGATTTTAAAGGATTAGTGAAAAAGTTGAAAGGTCAATGAAATCAATAAGTTAAAAAGTCAATGAAATCAGTGGGTTACCATGTGCCGGTTGTTTCATGTGAATACTGGTTTTTCATCCGGCACAATCTTCTTAACTTTGGGTTTCTGATAGCTTGATCGTTTGCCGCCGATTGGTTTCGGAGAAGATTTTTTACTTCCGTCAATATCACCAAATCCTGGTTTTGGATCAAACTTATTACTAAACGTATCAACTTGAGGTTTTGTAGAAATTCCTTCAACATCACCAAATCCTGGTTTTGGATCAAACCTACCACCTCTACTAAAATCATCAGTTGGCGCACTCACTCTCGGCCGGATTTTCATCCTTAGGCCTTCATTTCGCATTTTAAATGCTTCTTGAATAATGCCAATTGCTTCGCGCTCTGTTCTTGGGATATTTGCATCATCCCAAAACTTCCACCAAGGACTCTTCTTTTCTTCTTTTGGTTTTTTCGGATAGCAATGGGAAACATCATCACCTAAAGCTTGTGCAATTTTAACACAACGTTCAACAGTTTTTGTGCCATATTCATATAATGAGCCTTCTTTAATTTGACGACGTAGAATATTTGGTTGTTTGCTAGACATTAACAAAGCATCACCATCTAAAGCATTATCAGTTGGCTTTTGCTTTTTTGCTACATATTGTGCTACTGGACCTTCACCACTTGGGCCACCAGGTTTACCAGTATATGCTACTGATTTACGTGAGGGGTTAGCAACGTGTGGATTTGCAACAGTGGCGATATTACCACTGGCTGTTGCACCAGCAGTCGCATCTTCCGAATATGCTTTCTTTTTACCGGGACTTTTATCATAATCTTCTTGAGACATCCACTCTGGTTTTCCACCAGGTGGTAGTTTCTGTGGGCCGGATATTTTTTTCCATTGTTTATCTGACATCCACTCTGGTTTTCCACCAGGTGGCAGTTTCTGTGGGCCAGTCATTTTATCCCAATCTTCTTGAGACATCCACTCTGGTTTACCTTCTTGGAATTCTCTTAGTTTGATATCTTTAATACGCATAGTAATATTATTTATCTACATGTTGCTCTATTCTATAATCTCGAATGTAAGTGTCTAAATCAAGACTTTTTCTTTCACTATACAACAATGTATTAAACACTACAGTATATCTTTTATTTGCCATGTTTGGTAATACCCAATGTTTTACATGAGATGGGAAAACAATTAATATGCCACATTGTGGAATAAATTCTAAATTGTCAATAACATAATTTTCTTTATGTAAATCTGAATGGTCCATATTGATTATACGACGTATATTATGTTCTTTTATTACAGGTGTTGTGGGGTTTTCAAATACTAATGAAGAACTATTTGGGTCTATATATGGATAATACACACCACTTAATACACTTTCTGGATGTTTATGTGCTTTTATAGATTGCCCTGTTTCTTCTGCTTTACACCAACTAGATGATATTATAACTGGTTTTATATTTGCTTTTTCACAATATACATCTAAACATTCTTGAAATGTTTTCCATAGTTCTATTAAATCAAACTCATTTAAAAATTTTTCAGCGTTATTATTATATAAATTAGGATCTTTTAATTTAAACCAAGTTTCTATTTTCTCAATGACTAACTGCTCACACTGGTGCTTTGAAAGATTAAATTCACTTATTAATGTAGGAAATACTATACTATGTTTAACATCCATATAGATATTTAATTAACCGCCTCGAATCTCTCTCCAATATCTGACAATTCTATCTTGATCCAATCCTTCCCAAAAAGCATTAACACCATTTAGCATTTCCATACCAGCGGCAATAAACTTATCTTTATCAAACTCTGGCACATTGTCATGTAACTCGCGCAATTCGTCCCACGTATGCTGTGCGTGTTGTGCTTCTAGTTTGTCATGGAACGAGAAAAAGTTTAATGGTAAAGTAATATCTTCCTTATTAAATTCATTAAAGTTTTTTATGCCATCCATCAACTGTTTCCAAAAACCAGCATTTGCCCAATTCTCTACAGCAAAACTAGCACCTGCACCAATATTAAAATCTTCATTACCATATAAACGTATTAATTCGTCACAATAAAATAATGTAGATGGACTGCCGTGCTTGCGTTTACCAATATCGTTAAACTCCAAGCCTAACTTGCTCGCAAAAAGAACAAGCCACTCAAAATGAGCGGCCTTAAATCTAAACGTGCTGTTGTTTACTGTTTCGTTTGTAAAAAGTACACCTAATTCATTTACTAATATTTCCTTAGCATCATGCATTTGTTCTAAACTATTGGCATTAAGTGTTTTATATAATTGAGCAACTATAAATTGATTTGAAAATACTGAAAATTCTCTTGTTAGGATAATAAGATCTTCTTTGGTTAAATCTGTTGTTTGTGAAAACCACCAAAGATATCTGTTTCTTTTAATGATTGGGTGGGATAAAACTGTTTCTTTTAGTTCTAGTTTAAGATACTCGAATGCCTCTGCATCACTAATCATAACTACTCCCCTATATAGTATTATTTAGTGGGGAGCATATCCTGGTCCTGTTGCGGCTCCACACCCACCACACGTACCTGATCCACCCTGTTCTTTAAACACATCTTTAAATACAAATGATGGATTCATACCTGAAGTATCATAATCTATTGTAGCACCTTCCATAAATGATAAAGCAATAGGATCTATATACACATAAGGAGCTATCTGTATATCTCTCTTTTCCTTCTCTTCTGCAAATGTCATTGCGTGTGACATACCTGAACAACCGCCACCATGAACATATGGACGTACTGCTACCATATTATTCTCTAAACACATTTCTGCTATCTTTTTTTGTGCCGCTTCTGTTACTGTAATCATATTATTCTCCTAATGAAATGTACTTTCAAACCACTCAACAAATGGACATGAAAATTTGAATTGCCACGAACCTCGACCATATATTGTTTGTTCATTAGTCCAATTGAACTTATAATATTTATTGCTATCTAATTGGTTATCTCTATTTAAATCTTTAGTTACTATCTCGCCTGTTGCTGTGGATGGCCAGGGTTCACCAACTCGTGCAGGGTCTACCGATACTAATTGATATGTCGTCAGAACATCGCTCAATTTACTTTCTTGCGGCGTATAATTTATACCAGATAATTCTATTGATTCTAATGTCACATTAGTTAAAGCATTCATTGGGATAAGATCAAACTGTAATATATGTTCACCTGAATTACATTCTGCATCAAACCAAATCTCTGAAATTTGGCGGTGGCCACCAACTGCCTGGCAAGCCGGCCACATTGGGTCGTCAACAGTTGCATCACCCATCAACGGGTGTTGTTCATCCATTGGTAATGGTTGATTAGAAGGCCAATGAACCGCTTCTTCTATCATAATAAATTTATTATCTAACTGCCTCCAAATAATTGAACGTTCAGAAGCTTCCGATGTAAAAGTAAATTTAACTGCTTCTTTCATTCTTCAGGTATTCCATTAGTATCTTTTAATTGATCAGGACCTATGTCTGGATCTTTAAATTTAGGTACTACTGCTCGTTTATGCCCGCAAGCAAAACACTTGTAATGCGTGTTGTTTTCGTTTACAGCGAATCTCGACGCACGACAACCCGGACATTGAATTAAAGTACCTAGATATTTTTCCTTATCCGTTGTTGAGGGTTGCATGATTAGGCAATTGAGCCTCCCGCAAACTTTCCCAGCCAGTGCCAGCCGCTGGGTTATCCCATATTCCTATATGTTCTATTTTTAATTTTGTTTCTCGATCAAGATATTTCCACTCAAGTTTTGTTAAGCCAAAATCTCGTAATTTTTCAAATACAAGTATTGGTTTAAATGGGCCACAGGTATACACATCCAATTGCATTAACGCTGGTGATGCTTCATCCCATACGTGCATCGCAATATGGCTGGTTTCTATAATTGCTACAACGGTAAGTCCGGTGTTTCCTTCAATGTCCACATACTTACAAAAAGGACCATCGAGGAGTTTCATATCTATTTCATCGATTAGCTCTGTAGTCCAATCGATCATTCGTTGAATATCGTTTTTTCCGGGTGGATCTTCTACTTCTGCTCTTATGATTAAGTGCTTATGTATAGGTGTTGTGACCACGCCTAACTATTTTCCTTAAATTTTTATCAATATACCAATCAACAAAATAATAATTAAAAACAACTCTGCGGCAAGAATAGTGTGATACCACACCCACCTCGCCCTGTAGATTTTCTTTTCGTTAAACGTATCTCTAATTCCTGACACAAATTTACTAGGAGCCGGTTCTGGTTGTGGGATCGATTTCTTGAACAAGCTACGCATACCCTATTTATTAGGAAGCGCCGCAACTCTGTATAAACCCTGTAATCCACCAGATAAGAAACAACCAACCCATCCATTTTAAAATACGTTTAGGGTTTGATCCCCACAGTGTATTGTTATTAACAAGTTCAGCATTTGCGCGGTGTATACTTTTAAAATAGCCTGGTTTAATTCTATCCTCAGTTCGGAACTTCTCCATTGCTTCTTCTAATTCATTGCGTACAGGTATTGGCAATTTCCCGCCACCACCAACAACTAAACTAAAATTATGTGACCATTTTTCCCACGGGTCACCTTCAACATGAGCAAGCTCATGGGCAAGTTTATATGTTTCGGGATAACCATAACTCATTATTTCACTTACAACGTGAATTAATTGACAATCAGTTAATGTACTTAATGCTTTTTTTAGTTCTGAAATCATATTAATGTAATGTAGGCCTTACTTTATTTTTAAATGACATTATTGCTTCTTTCTCATTATTAGTTAATTCTGTTGATTGTTTTAAATCTATATAAACTTCTTCTATAGCATCAAATTGTCGTTTAACACCATCTTCACCAACTGTTTCATATTTCATTTCTTCTTTAGGAACATATTTAAACATTTGTAGAAAAGTAACATAAAGATTAAGATAAGATTTAGCAAAAACTCGTGATTGTATTAGTGGTTGTGGATCATTTGGTGTATTAGGATTATTTATTAACCAATTCTCAAATGCTTCTGCAACATCAGCATAAATCATTAAGTCAACTGGATCAAGTTTAAGCGCCATACTACTATTTATTATTAGAA
>Ga0310121_10002344_pt1 | contig 18088 bp, 18 predicted proteins | sample CB27_Tmax_986_MG_FD_203504 | JGI IMG/M metagenome (GOLD analysis project Ga0310121, IMG submission 203504) | Marine microbial communities from Western Arctic Ocean, Canada - CB27_Tmax_986 | ecosystem: Environmental > Aquatic > Marine > Oceanic | place: Canada: Western Arctic Ocean | collected...
GATAACCATGCATTTCAACTACATACCAGTTGCCATATTCATCTATGGTCATTGCTACTGGATCAGAAATTAGAGGTTCAGAAACAACTAATTCAATTTTAAATCCTGAAGCTATTTCAAAAGACGGGATTGATTGAGGTGCAATTTCCGAGTTATTTGACTGATTATTTTGTTGGCAGCTACATAAGAATAAATAAATAAGGAGAAGAATAGATGTGTTGAATTTTAACATTTCTTATAAGGATTTTAGTTGCTTAAATGTAAGAAAAACTTCCTAAAGTTAATTAGAGGGATGTGGTAATATACCCATATAGCGAACCTCTCCCAAAAAGGAAAGTGGATCTATTTTGGAGGTTGGGGCTAACAAATTAGGGCTTATGGCTGGATTTTTTAGGGTTTTAGTATCGCGCAGGTAACAAAAAACATATGATTTGTTGCCAATATGTTGCCAAAAGATTAATTTAGAGTATGAATAACGAGAGACGTAAATTTATTCAGAAGACTGGAATTATTGCTACCACTACCGCTTTTGCACCTAATATTCTACTATCGGCCAACAGGCCACAAAAAGAAAAATTAGGAGTTGCATTAGTGGGGCTGGGTTACTACAGTACTTATTTGCTTGCCCCGGCCTTGCAATTGACCAAAAATTGTGAACTCAAGGGAATAGTAACTGGCAGCCCGGAAAAGATTCCTAAATGGCAGGAAAAATATAAGTTAAAGGATAAAAACATTTACAACTATCAGAATTTTGATGAAATAAGAAATAATTCTAATATTGATGTAATCTATGTGGTATTACCACCCTTTATGCATGCAGAATATACAATAAGGGCTGCAAACGCAGGGAAGCATGTTTGGTGCGAAAAGCCTATGGCTCCCTCAGTTGCTGAATGTGAAGCCATGATCAAGGCGTGCAGGGATAATAAGGTCAAACTTGCCATAGGATATAGATGTCAGCATGACCCCAATATTCAAGCTTATATGAAAGTCGGAAAAGAAAAACCGTTTGGTCAAGTAAGGATGATTACTTCGGCAGCGGGTTACTTTGACGGAAGAACCGACCATTGGAAACAAAAGAAGAATATGGGTGGTGGTGCCATGGGAGATATGGGGGTTTATGCCCTGCAAAGTGCACGATTAGCAACCGGTGAAGAGCCTAATTCTGTTTTGGCACAATCATTCACAACGCGACCGAAAGTATATCATGAGGTCGAAGAAACCATGATGTTTCAACTGGAGTTTCCCAGCGGTGCACGTGCCGCCTGCCACACAAGTTTCGGCATTCAAATGAATCACCTACAGGTAAATTACGAAAAGGGATGGCTCAAAATGCAGCCTCATTCGTCATATGGTGGTAACAATGGGAGCATGTCTAACGGCACGGTAATTAATTTTCCGTTAGAGAACCAACAGGCGAAACAAATGGATGAAGATGCCGACTCCATTTTGAATAATAAGGCTCTGATCGTTCCCGGTGAAGAAGGACTAAGGGATATTCGGGTGGTAGAGGCTATTTATAGGTCTGCCGCACAAAACTGTATAGTGAAGTTGTAAGATTTATTTTTACTTTATTATAATCTTAAACTTATTTATATTGATTAATCAAGTTTTTTCAAATTCGAATAAAAACCTAAAGTTAATTTTTCTGTTTATACCAATTTATACTTGCAAAAAGGACAAATATTGAGAATAGTCCAAAAGGAATATTAATAATCCATTCTTTAAAAATTGTATTGCTGTAAATTATATTGATAGTTCATAAGGATTGACCAATAAAATAAAGTATAAATGATATTAAGAAAAGCAATCGTATTTTTTTCACTTTATACTAATTTTATGGAACAACTTCGATAATTAGCCTTCGGTATCCTTTTAAAGATGGGCTCCCGTTGTCGCTTACTTCCAGAATCAGATGTATAGTTTCAGGTTTACTCACCCTGGGAGCTGTAAACGTTACTGTTTTTGAATTTGTAGTTTCTATTTCCATCGAACCATCAAAACTTCCTGGTTCTTTGTATTGCCACCACTTAAATTTTAGTTCATCTCCATCAGGGTCTTTGGTTTTTTCAGCATCAAAGCTTGTTTTTTTACCGCTCTTTATTGTTATGTTTTTATCGCCTTTAGTTTTAACTATGGGCGGATGGTTTGCCTCATCATAACTTTTTACACACCAATCCATTCTGGCTTCAAAATCGTTATTAGCATCCTTTACCCATCTTCGAAGCGATTTTTTTATGTCACCGTCATCTTTGGCGTCGGTATATACTTTTTCAAATTGATTGAATTTGGTAAATCGACCTCCCCAGCCACCGTAGGTAGGATGCTCGTGGTTACGTAAACCATTGGCAATGGAATATAAAAAGGCGGGGGAATCCCCTTCGCTAACATAGTCTTGAGGATATAATGAACCCAATGGTCCATGGTTTTTCTTTACGTTGTTTTCAATGAAATCGTAGGTGTTTTTCTGGCTTCTGTAATCCCAGGTTCCGGCAAACGAACCACAATACAACATGGTAACTTCAGGGTGATTTTGTTCAATGTAATTACCGGCTCCATCTTGGTACCAAATATTATACATTATCACTTTCGAGAGTGCCCTTTTGTAATCATCGGGATAATCCATTTCTAATTTATAGAAAGCACGAGCAGCAGTATTTCCGCCTCCCCAGACCTGGATATAAACCGGTTCAGGATTTTTTTCAAGCAATACTTCAACAATTTTATCCGAACCCGGAGTGTCTTTCCAGTTCTCAGGTGTAAAGGTTGTTTTTGCACCTGGTTTTAATTCCCATCTCTTTTTTCTCAACCCTCTCAGGTGGTCGTGGTCTTCATCGCCAATAAAACTAACCTTTTTTAAATATTCAGGCGTAGGATAATCGGGGTTGTGTTTAATAAGGTTCGAATAGACCTTAGCGTATGCTTCTAATTGATTCTCATACCAATCTTCTTTGCTATGTCCTTCTCTTTGAAATATTGAATTTGTTTCAATTATAGCACAGACCTCGACATCACAGGTATATAGTAAGAATCGAATCATTGAACTGTGATCATCAATTTCTCCATCCGTCATTACTATAATACGTGGTTTTGTATTTCCTGAATTATGCGCAAATGCAAGAACAATATTTGAGTTCGTGAATAATAGAAGTAAAATAGTATAAAAAGAAATCCTGATAAAATTCATATTCTAAATGTAACACATTCTATAAGTATTGGCAAATACACGAACTTATAGAAGAAGATATTCCTGTTTTCAAAGTTCTTGCGTTCTACTTTTGTAGATGATTCACCTTTAATAAATGTAACTGTCACATTATTAGATCTATACTTCGCTTGTAATTCTTCTAAAGGTTTTAAAGAGATATCCATTAAGTCTAATATCTTTTCAACTTTAATATCCAGTTTTATTATATCCTTGTTTTTGATATAATAATGTTTTTTGAAATATTATATAAAGTTATCTTCAAATTCTTGTAAACTTTTTACATCTATATATTTTTCTGACCAGACAGATGCTTTGTCTAACAGCTCTAATTTTTATTTAGCTTTTTTTTTCAGCATTATTAAAAGCGTCTTGGTTAAATGCTAATAACATAGGTTGAAATTCTTTTTTCAAGTTTTTTCATTCCAATCGCCATGTAATTTTATTACCAAGGCATATGGAAAGTATTCACGTCTATTAAAAAGGGAACTAAAGCATAAACTTAAGTGATAAATAGAAAACAGATGGACAAAGCAAACAGCCTAATCCTGTAAAAAAAGTGGCTGTTAAAGCTCCATAAGGAACTAATTTAGTGTCGGTTGCAGCCAAGCCAGCGACTACTCCACTAGTGCTCCCAATGAGTCCCCCAAAAACTATTGCAGCATGCGGATTGTCTAATTGTATTTTTTTAGCAATCAAAGGCGTGAAAATTGTAGCTACAATAGTTTTAACAACACCAGCAGCAACACTAATCGCTATAACATCTGAACTTACACCTAAAGCAGAACCAGTTACTGGGCCTACAATATAAGTACATGCTCCTGCTGCAATTGTAGTTAAGTTTTCTGCATCAGTATAGCCCATATAATAGGCAAAAATTCCTCCAACAAAAAAGGATATAAATATGCCGACAAACAATGCGATAACTCCTGCCCATCCGGCTTGTTTTATTTTGTTGAGATCGGCCCCCATAGCAGTAGCTACAATCGAAAAATCCCTCAACATGGAACCGCCCAGAAGTGCCATTCCCGAAAATAAAGGAAAATCGGCAATACCCTTTTTATCTCCTAAAAATGCCAATCCTAACCCTATGATAATGGCAATGGCTACATCGGGAATCCGCTTTCTCATAAGTTGATTAGAAATCCAATAGGACAATAACATAATGACTCCAACGCATAAAAAGGCAAAGATTAAACCGTTTTTAACAAAAATATTTTCAACGATCTCCATGTGCTTTGTTTTTTATTGGGGAATCATTTTTGGTTTTTCCAATTTTTGATAAAAGCGGTACTAAAGCCATTCCTGCAATTGTTGCTCCCGCACCTGCTAAGAGAGCAACTGCCCCTCCAGTAATAGCTGCAGTGACATTTAGAGTTGCTGCCATAGCCACAACAATAGGAATGTAAATGGCGCTCCAAAAACGAATTCCAGTTTCAGATTCTGTGTTTAGCCATCCTCTTTTTCTTAAATAAAAAGAGGTGCCCATTAATAGTAACATGGCAAATCCAACTCCCCCAATATCATTGTTGATTTGGATCAATTTTCCTAAAAGATTCCCCATCAGTTTTCCTAAAAGAAAACAACCCGCAAGTAAAGCGACTCCATATATTTTCATGTTTAGCTATTTTTAAATAACGTTTTTAATTCATTTTTGGTTACTTTGCCCATCACATTTCTGGGTAAGTCCTTTTGGAAGATGAATTTTTTAGGGCTCTTATAGGTAGGAATTCTTTCTCTAATCCAATTTTTTAAATCTTCTAAATCAATTGAATCCGTTTTTAAAATTAAACTTGCTCCAATGATTTCTCCCCATTCCTCATCAGGGATACCAACTACTCCACAATCCTTTATTTGTGGATGAGTGCGCAAAATTTCTTCAATTTCTAAAGCCGAAATTTTATATCCACCCGATTTGATAATATCAATAGAATTTCGCCCCAATATTTTATAACTGTTTTTGTCAAAAACAGCAATATCTCCCGACTTGAACCATCCGTCAGCCGTAAAGGCTGCAGAAGTTGCTTCTGGTTTTTCCCAATACGCTTCAAATACATTTGCTCCTTGAATTTGAATTTCTCCAGGATTCCCTTCAGTAACAACTTGATTTTTTTCATCTGCCAATCGAATAGAAACCCCTGGAAGCGCTTGTCCAATGTGACCTGGCCTTCTTTTTCCACGATAGGGATTGCTTATGGCCATACCCATTTCTGTCATACCATACCGTTCTAAAAGGATATGTCCGCTTATTTGTTTCCATTCTTCTAGAACGGTTATGGGTAAAGCAGCAGAACCAGAAACCATCAATCGGAAATTTTCAAGATGTTTTGAAATATTTTTTTGCATTTCTGGAGCACAGGACTTCCAATAGGCTATCAGTTTAAAATATATGGTAGGCACAGCCATAAAGAGGTTAACTTCTCTTTTGCAAAAAATATCAAAAATAGTAGCAGGATCAAATTTTGGAATTAAATGACAACACCCTCCGCTCCATAGGGCACAACTCAATACATTAATGATACCATGCACATGATGCATGGGGAGTACGTTTAAAATATGGTCCTTACGACTCCATTTCCATGAAGTAGTGAGTGCTGTGATTTGAGCTTCAATATTGGCATGAGTTGTCACCACTCCTTTAGGGGCTCCTGTGGTGCCACTGGTATATAAAATAATGGCACTTCGGCTTGACAAAACTAAAGGTAAATTTCCTTCTTGTTTTGGAAAATCGCCTACAGGGATAATTCGTAAATTCGGTCTGTTAAAAAGCGGGGATAAAAGTTCTTCAAAAGCTTCTGTATATAGAATCACATTAGCTAAGGTATCTTCAATAACATATTCAAGCGAAGGTAAGGGATGCTTTTCGCAAAGTGGAACAGCAATTCCGCCGGCTCGCCATATCCCCCATTGGATGCAGACATATTCAAAACTGGAAGGAATTAAAAACGCAATGCGGGCTCCGTTTAAATCTTTATCACCTTTCAATAGTGTGAGACCTATATTTTTTGAGGCCTCTAAAAGTTGATTATAAGTGTATGAGGAATCTTTAGTTTTTATTGCTAAGCGCTCCTTGAAGTTGGACGCTCTCTCAATTAATGTGATCATTTAATTTTCAACTTAGTATTAGTTTTGCTAAGTTATCGAATAAAAAGGTTTTAAAAACACTATGTGTATTTGATCAATAATTTGTTTCAGCACATATAAAGAAGAAGTATAATAAGGTCAAAATTTTCTTGGTAAGGAAGAGGTCACGAGTTCAAACATTGTCATTGGCTCCAACAATAACAAGGCTTCACAAATTTTACAATTCTAACAAAAATCTAAAGTAGTTTTTTAAATTTTCCTCTAATTAACTTTAGGGGGTTTTTGTACATTTAGAATATGAAAAAGTTTCTTCTACTTCTATTATCCGTTATAATACTTTCTTGTTCTAAAAATTCTAACAGTAGTCCAGATATATTTCGAATAGAATATGATAATACAATTTGGGTTGAGGATACTGTTGGAGAGTCATATGTTAAATTTAGTAAAGATTATGTTGTGAAAATATTTGACGAATTTTCCTGTGACATTAATTATGAAGGAGAATTTAATTTTACTGACTCTGATGGTTATAACGAAGTTTCAGCCCTTTCTGTAGGAGAAGAAACGGAGACCACTTTAAAATTTATTCAAGTAGATATAAGTAATCCAGAAGGAGAAAAATTGTATCAGTTTTATTTTGAAATTGTACCAGATGGAAAACTTTATTTTAGAGTATATTGTGATGGAGTACTTGCAGTAGACACAACTTTTACTAAGGTAGATAAACTTAATTTTACAGAACCTATCAACTGTGACGAAAATTATATTATGGCTTGCTAAGGGGGAGGTTAATTTGTAGGCAAGTTATAAATGAAGCCAATGATTCCAATAATAAACAAAATACGTATAAACCAACCATAAACAATTTGATCACTTTTGATATATCTATCTTTCTCTTTTCTGTAATAAAATAAAAAAGTAATAGCAATAAACCAAAACCAACCAATGAAGAATATTGAAAGTATATAGTCTTCTATCATAAAACTAAAATAGATAAATTATGGCATACGGAGTTTTGACCTCTAATTAACTTTAGGGATTTTTTCTTAAATTTAGATTATAAAAATGTTTCTTTTTATAGTTCAGCAACCTGAATGGGTTAATACAATAAATAGAAATTTTACAAGGAATTTTTTATAAAGATAATAGTATAGGAGACTGGTAATGAATAAATGAAAATGATGAAAAATATAGTACTAACAATAAACATAATATAGTTATGAATAATAAAAATAATTATAATTTCACACGACGAAACAATTAATGGCGCTCGCCCTGCCTTGCCGCCTCTTGGCCTTGATCCCGGTCATCACGGAGGTTCCTATTATTTCATTGTTGAGGTCAAAGAGACCAATAAAATAAAAAGAGGCTGGCTTTATTTAACTTATTAGTAATAAATAATTTTAAAATTGAAAATCAATACAAAAAAACTTCAACCTATTAAGATAGATGATTTAATTCGTGTAGGTAAAAATAATGATGGAGGTTATATTATTCCTAAATCGATTTTTACCCATTGTGATGGTTTAATTTCTTGTGGAATAAATAAAGATTGGTCTTTTGAGGAATACTTTTTATCAGAAAATCCAAAAGCTGTTATTCATTGTTATGATCATACTTTAAGCATGAAATCATTATTTGTTTATACAATTAAATCTTTTTTATTAATAATAATTCATACTCTTTTAATAGATTCAAATCGTTTAAAAAATTCATTGCAGGGTATTTTTGTTTTAACTAAATACAAAAAAATTTTAAAAATAATGTTGTTCATTATAGCCATCGTATTTGGAAGAATAATATTAATAATAGTAAAACCATTGAGGATGCTCTTAATGAAATTTCTGTTTCGAATGCCAAGAATATATTTATAAAAATGGATATTGAAGGTGCTGAACATGAAGCTTTTGAAAATATATTTAATACTAATAAAATGGTAGTGGGTATGGCGATTGAATTTCATCAAATTGATAATAATTGTTTAATTTTCAACTCTATCATTAAAAAAGCTTTAAAAAATTATCATATCGTTCATATTCATGGTAATAACTACTGTGAATTAATTGATTATAATAATTTTCCATCTACAGTAGAAATTTCTTTTTTACACAAAGATTTCGTGGAAACACCTATAGAATTATCTAAATTTTCTTACCCGATTAGTGGGCTGGATCAACCAAATAGATTTTCAAAACCTGATATTAAGTTTAATTTCACTAATGATAATTAATAATTTCACCTCTAACTAGTTGTTCAATTGACTCTTAGTTAAAAGAAGACCTTTTTATTTTTGGGATGGGTATAGTTGGGTCAATAGTTATTGGCACAGACTTTTTAAAATAAATAATCTATTTGGTGATTAATAATATTAACTATAAGGACTTAATTATTCCTCAAAAAAGTACAACTTATACATCTTGAATCAAGTCCGGTTTGAAGCAATGAATTATATACTACTGATGAAATTTCTATTAATCGATTTGAAAGTTTATATAAAAATTGCCTTTAATTTAAGCTTTGCAGATATTTTTCAGCATCTAAAGCAGCCATACACCCTGTCCCTGCAGCAGTAATTGCTTGCCTATATTCTTTATCTTGAACATCTCCTGATGCAAATACTCCAGGAATGTTCGTTATGGTTGATTTTCCTTTAGTAATTAGATATCCTAAATTATCCATTTCTAACTGATTTGCAAAAATTTCTGTATTTGGTATATGTCCAATTGCTATGAAAAGACCAGAAACAGAAATTTCTTCTTTCTTTTTTGTTATAGTATTAATTATTCTCAATCCATCAACAACTTTATTACCTAGCACTTCATCAATTTCTGTGTTAAATTTTAAATTAATATTTTTTATTTTATGAACTCTATGTTGCATAGCTTTAGACGCTCTCATTTTATTTTTCCTAACTAGCATAGTTACTTTTGAACATATTTTGGCTAGATATGATGCCTCTTCAGCAGCAGCATCTCCACCTCCAACAACGGCAACACCTTGATTTTTATAAAAAAACCCATCACATACAGCGCAGGCAGAAACACCTCCGCCAATTAATCTTTGTTCACTTTCTAAACCTAGATATTTTGCAGTTGCTCCAGTACTAATTATTACAGTTTTTGTTTCTATTTCAGTACCGTCCTCTATATATATTTTGTGAAGACCTCCAATCTTTTTTGAAAAATTAATATTTTTTACATGCCCAATTCTAATATCAGTTCCAAATCTTTCAGCTTGTGTTTGAAGGTGAATCATCATAGTTGGACCATCTATACCTTCAGGATATCCCGGAAAATTATCAACATCAGTAGTGGTTGTCAATTGACCTCCAGGTTCTAACCCAGTATATAGTATAGGTTTTAAATCAGCACGTGCAGCATATATGGCTGCAGTATAACCGGCAGGACCACTTCCAATAATTATATTTTGAACTTTTTCCATATATAGTTAATTAAATTCAATTTTTATTTAAGTCTATAATTTTTCCATTTTCAATATTGTAAACCCAGCTATGAATTTTAATATCATTAATTTTTGAAATGGATTTTCTATAAATATCAGATTTTAAAATATTGTTAGCTTGAAATTTCACGTTAAGTTCAACAATTTTTCTCATACGTATTTTTTTATTTTTTATTGAATCAACTTCTTCTTTGTTATTAAGATAAACATTTATAATGTTGTCAAACCATTTGTTTGAATTGTTTTCTCTTCTATTGGTCATTGCCTTTATTATTCCTTCACAGTTATAGTGACCACAAACGATTATATCTTTAATTGTTAATTTATTAATAGCGTAATCTAAAACAGTTCTAAAATTCAAATCATTGTTTAATGCTAAATTTCCTATATTTCTATGAACAAAAATTTTGTTTATACCTAAACTTGTAATTTGGTTTGGAATAACTCTACTATCAGAACATCCTATCCAAAATATTTTTGGGTTTTGTTTTTTTGAAAATTTTTTAAAAAAATCAGAATTTTTTTTAATTTGATTAGTTGCCCATTTTTCGTTTTCTATAAAAATTTTATTCAATAAATCACTCATGAATTAAAAACATTTGTTTATAAATATTTTGAATAAATTAATGGTAAATATAAATTCTAAAAAGATAAGTTTTTAAAAAATTCTATTATATTTTATTAAGATTTAATTATTAATAGACTTTTTTTAATTCTAAAATGAAAAAGATAAACTCAAAGGAAGGAATGTATATCAGATATGTTTTATATTTGAATCTCAAAAATAAGTCTTTCTATGAGATTTAAACAGAATAAAAAAGTTATTAATTATAAGTCTCCAGGAAGTTTTGAAGAGACTCGATTTGAAAAATTACATAATATAATTTATGATAATTCTGATGAAGCATCAATATCAATAGCTAATTCAATAGCTCAACTTATAAAAGAAAAACAGTCTCAAAAGAAGAATTGTGTTTTAGGTTTAGCTACTGGATCTTCTCCTCTTAGTGTATATAGAGAGCTTATAAAGATGCATAATGAAGAAGGACTCAGTTTTAATAATGTCATAACTTTTAATTTAGATGAGTATTTACCAATTTCTAAAAATGATATAAACAGCTATAATTATTTCATGAGGGTTAATTTATTTGATCATATTGATATTCTTAATAAAAATATTAATCTTCCCAATGGGGAGATTGAAAATCAAAAAGTGAGAAAATCATGTATAGATTATGAAAAAAAAATTAAAAAGCTTGGTGGAATTGATCTTCAAATTTTAGGTATAGGTAGAACAGGTCATATTGGTTTTAACGAACCAGGATCACATTTTAATTCTCAGACTAGGGCTATAAATTTAGATGATTTAACGCGTTTTGATGCTGCAAAATCTTTCCAAGGAATTGAAAATGTTCCAAGAGAAGCAATAACTATGGGTATTCAAACAATATTGAATGCTAAACGAATAATTTTAATGGCTTGGGGATCTAATAAAGCTAAAATTCTTCAAAAAGCAATAGAAGGTGAAATTTCATCTTTAGTCCCTACTTCATATTTACAACATCATAATAACACAACTTTAGTTTTGGATAATGAAGCATCATCTGAACTTGTCAGAATAAAAACACCTTGGTTAGTTGGATCATATGAATGGACTTTTGATAATAGGTCTAAAGCAATTATTTGGCTATGTGAAAAGACGGGTAAATCAATTTTAAAATTGACTGATAATGATTATAAAGAAAATGGGATGGTTGATTTATTAGCTGTTAGTACTGGATCTAGTTATGATTTAAATATTGAGATGTTTAACAAATTACAACATACAATCACAGGGTGGCCTGGAGGAAAACCTAACTCTGATGATTCAAAAAGACCTGAAAGAGCGTCACCTCATCCGAAAAAAGTTATAATTTTTAGTCCTCATCCAGATGATGATGTTATATCTATGGGAGGTACTTTTGATAGATTAGTTTCTCAGGGAAATATTGTAAATGTTGCCTATCAAACTTCTGGGAATATTGCAGTTTCAAATGAAGATGCTAGTAAGTTTATTGAAGTTACTCATGATATGTTTTCAAAAGAAATAGACAAAGATTATAAGAAAATTATAAATAAATTTAAATCAAAAGGTTCTAATTATCCTGATTCTAATATAGTTCGAAAACTTAAGAGTTCGATTAGAAAAAGAGAGTCCCTTGGAGCAACAAGATATTTTGGTCTTCCTGATAGTCAAGTCCATTTTTTGAATCTTCCATTTTATGAAACGGGTACTGTTTCAAAAGATCTAATTTCGAAAAAAGATGTTGAAATAACTATAGATTTAATCCGGAAAATTAAACCTCATCAAATATATGCAGCTGGAGACTTAGCTGATCCTCACGGGACTCATGGAGTATGCCTAGAAATTATTATTAGAGTAATTAAAAGATTAAAAAAAGAATCTTTTATGAAAAATTGTTGGGTTTGGTTGTATAGAGGAGCATGGCATGAATGGGATATTCATGAAATTGACATGGCCGTTCCAATGAGTCCAGATCAAGTTGTAAGGAAAAGAAATGCAATTTTTTTCCATCAATCTCAAAAAGATGTTGTGATGTTTCAGGGAAATGATCTCAGAGAGTTTTGGGTTCGTGCTGAGGAAAGAAACGCGCAAACTGCAAAAAAATATCGTGAGATGGGTCTTTCTGATTATGCAGCTATAGAGGCCTTTAAAAGACACCCTTTTTGAAGTCATTTAAATTTTAAGAAAATATTTAGATTAAACGTTTTTAATATTAGATTTTATACTAATCAATTAATTTATTTAGAAGATTAAATTATTTGTAAATTGTTATAAAATATTAAAATTATGGAGTTCAATTATTTATTTCGCACAAAATTTTTTTTGTTAATTTTTTTATTATTTCACTTTTCGTGGATTAATGCTCAACAAAAATTTTCAAAAAGAAGTATTTCAAAAATTAAAATAGAAGCTGAGAATCTTGTTCAGAAAGATCATAAGAAAACACAGGTTATGGTTGATAAAGTATTTAGTTTTGCTGAACTTGGTTTTCAAGAAAATGAATCATCAAAATATTTAACAAAAATATTAGAAAGTGCTGGATTTTTTATTGATTATGGAATTTCAGATATTCCAACTGCTTGGACAGCAACTTGGAGCCAAGGGAATGGTCCAGTGATAGCTTTAGGGAGTGATGTAGATTGTATTCCTAAAGCATCTCAATATCCAGGGGTTTCATATCATAAACCAATTGTTGAAGGAGCTCCAGGTCATGGAGAAGGACATAATTCTGGGATTCCTGTAATTATAACTGCAGCATTAGCTTTACAGAAAATAATGAAGAAATATGGTTTAGAAGGAACATTAGTTCTTTGGCCTGGTATAGCTGAAGAATTAGTAGCATCAAAAGCTTGGTATGTTCGGGATGGATATTTTGATCAAATTGATATTTGTATTTTCACTCATGTTGGGAGCAATTTAGGAGTTTCTTATGGATTAGCTCGAGGAACAGGGTTGATTTCTGTTGAATATACTTTTGAAGGAGAAGCTGCGCACTCAGCAGGTGCCCCATGGAGGGGTAGAAGTGCATTAGATGCGGCTGAGCTTATGAATATAGGATGGAATTATAAAAGGGAGCATATACATCCTTTGAAGAGATCACACTCAATATTTACAGATGCTGGAGATCAACCTAATGTAGTACCATCTAAAGCTTCAATTTGGTTTTATTTAAGAGATATTGCATATGAAGGGATTATGGATATGTATAATGACGCAAATAATATAGCTAAAGGAGCCGCTCTTATGACTGATACAAAATTTACATCAAAGATTGTTGGAACAGCATGGCCTAGACATTTTAATAAGGTAATTGCTGAAACAATGTATGTTAATATTAAGAAAATTGGTTTACCAAAGTGGTCTGAAAATGATCAAAAACTGGCAAAAGCAGTTCAAAATGAGGTTAATTCAAAAAATCAAAATGGATTGTCTATTAAATTGAGTAATTTGGGAAAACCTTCTACAACATTAGTAAGTGGTGGCTCAGATGACATTGGAGATATTTCATGGAAGGTTCCTACAGTTACTTTAAGATTTCCATCAAATATTCCTGGTTTACAAGGGCATCATTGGTCTAATGCTATTGCTATGGCCACACCAATAGCTCACAAAGGAGCCACAAATGGAGCAAAAGTTGTTGCCTTAACTGTAATTGATTTTTTAAATAATAAAAAGCTGTTAAATAGCGCAAAAGATTATTTTAATAACGTACAATCAAAGGATACCAAATACAAACCTATGATAAGTAAAAATGATTCACCTCCAATATATTTGAATAAAGGTATTATGGATAGGTATAGACCTAAGCTAGAAAGGTTTTATTTTGATGAAACTAAATATGACAACTATCTTGAACAGTTAGGAATTGAATATCCAACTGTAAAAAAGTAATGTTTTGATTAAAGGAATCCTTATAATATATTTTTTATTTCCATTTTTTATATATGGGCAGTTTAATGTTAGTTTAACAGACTCCATTTCAATTATGAGGGTTTTAAGATATCAAGAAAATTCATGGAATGAAGGAGATATAGATAAGTTTATGGAGGGATATCTTAAATCAGACAAAATTGTTTTTACAGGATCAAATGGATCCATTTTTGGTTGGGAAGAAACAAAAAATAGATATTTAAAAAAATATTCAAATAGAACTTTAATGGGTAATTTGAAATTCAGAATTATTGATATTCAAAAATTAAGTAGCAAAATTATTCAAATGCAAGGAAGTTTTCATTTAAAAAGAAAAATTGAAGATAGTAGAGGGTTTTTTTCATTAATATGGAAGAAAAAAGGGAAAAGATGGTATATAATTAGTGATCATACTTCAAGTATGAATTAATTTTTTATAATTTAATAACGTAATCAAGTAATTTTTTTCTAATATCTAATTCATATAACTTTTTTTGACTTCTATAAGGGTAAACTCTGTTAGTTAAAAAAATTAGATAATATTTTTCTTCTATATCACCCCAAAAAAAGGTTCCTGTAAATCCTGTATGACCAAAACTACTTTTTGATGCAAGTTTTGTAGGATAATATGTTGAATCTTTTTGATTGAATTCAGGTTTGTCAAAACCCAATCCACTTCTATTGTTTTTTTTAGGATAAGCTTTGGAAGTAAAGGTTTTTATAGTTGAAGAGTTTAAATATTTAATATTATTATAATTTCCTTCATTTATAATCATTTTTAAAATTTGAGCTAGTCCTTCAGAGTTACTAAAAAGTCCAGCATTACCTGATATACCATTCATTAAAGCAGCTGTTTCATCATGTACCCAACCGTGAACTAGAGTCTTTCTAAATAAACTATCTTTTTCGGTAGGTATGATCTCATTTTTTTGAAATTTTTTTAAGGGTAAAAAGGAAATTCGATTTATTTTCATGCGATTATAAAAGTGGAAATCTAAAAATTCTTCAAATGATAAACCACTTATAGATTTAACTATTTTAGGAAGAAGAACAAACCATAATCCAGAATATTTATATTCACCAAGTTTATTAATTTTACTTTTTTTAATTCTTTTAAAAATTTTTTTTGAATATTTTTTATGTATAAATAAAGAATCTGAAAGATTTGATGTAAAAAAATTATTCTTTTTATTTGAAATTGTTCTGAATTTAGGATTTCCATTTTTTCTATATATTTTGTAATGGTGATTTATATATGGAATCCAACCTGAACTATGACTTAGAACTTCTTTAAATGAAGTGCTTTTTTTATTACCTTTTTTTATTAATTGCAAATAGTTTGAAATTTTATCGTTTAAATTAATATTATACAATTCTTTTAATTTCATAAATGAGAGAGTACCAGCAAAAATTTTAGTTAAAGAAGCTAAATCAAATAAACTTTTATTATTTACTTCAATGATGGAATCATAAGTATGGTATCCATAAGATTTATTTAGAATTATTTGATCGTTTTTATAAATAAAAACTTGAGCTCCTGGGAATGCTTTTTCTAAAATACTATTGTTAATTAATGAATCAATTTTTTTTTCAAATTCATTTTTGATAGTTTTTTGAGCATAGGAGTTTAAATAAATTAATATAATTAATGGGTAAAAAATTTTTTTTAACATTAAAAATAAATTTATTCAATTTAAATTTATTTTTGATTTTAATGTAAATTTATTTAATGTTTCAGAAAAAAATTTCTTTATTTTTAGTGTTTTTATTATTAATTATTTCTTGTCAGCAAGAGAAATTTGTTCCACCAAACATAATTTTTATTCTTACTGATGATCAGGGTTATGGTGATTTAGGTGTTTATGGGGGAACTGATATTTCAACCTCAAACATTGACATGTTAGCTTTTCAAGGAGCAAGATTTACTTCATATTATGCCACTCAGCCAGTGTGCTCAGCTTCAAGAGCATCTATTCTTACAGGATGTTATTCAGATAGAATAAGTATTTATAATGCTTTTATGCCTAATTCAAAAAAAGGAATAAACAGTCAAGAAACTACACTTGCTGAAATGTTAAAAAACATAGGTTATACAACTGCAATTTATGGCAAATGGCACCTAGGTGATGCTCCTGAATTTTTTCCAACAAAACATGGTTTTGATGAATTTTATGGTATTTTATATTCAAATGATATGTGGCCATATCATCCAAAACAGGGAACAGTTTTTAATTTTGATGATTTAATATTATATGAAAATGAGAAACCCTTAAAAGTAATTAAGGACCAATCTTTTTTGACAAAGTCTTTAACAGATAGGGCTATAAATTTTATTACAAAGAATAAGGAGAGTCCCTTTTTTATATATCTTTCTCATCCTCAACCCCATGTTCCACTTTTTGCAGATAAAAAATTTATTGGCACACAAGATCGAGGAATTTATGGTGATGTTATTAATGAAATTGATTTTTCTTTTGGAAGAATTTTTGAAGTTTTAAAAAAAAACAGGTTAGATAGAAATACAATTATAATTTTTACTTCTGATAATGGACCTTGGCTTTCTTATGGCTCACATTCAGGTTCTCCTGGAATATATAGAGAGGGAAAAGGTACAAGTTGGGAGGGTGGACATAGAGTCCCTGGAATAATTTGGTTTCCGAAGTATATAAAACCTAATACAATTATTGATGCTCCAGTAATGGGAATAGATTGGTTTCCAACATTAACAGAATTTTCAAAGGGTAAACTCCCTAAATTTAAAATTGACGGAAAATCTTTGGTTCCTTTATTGACTGGTAAAACTTTAAAGTCTCCTCATGAAAATTTATTTTTTTACTATAGAGAAAATGAACTACATGCTATCAGACATAATGATTGGAAATATTATTTAAAACATTCTTATAGAAGTTTAAATGGTAAAAAAGGAAAATCTGATGGAACTCCAATAAAATATGAGATGAATTCTATAAAATCAGCCGAGTTATATAATCTGATTGAAGATCCAATAGAAAAAAATAATGTTGCTGGTTTATATCCTAATATTATAACTAAAATTGACAGAATATCTGACTCCATAAGTTTAATATTGGGGAATAGTCTCGAAAATATTAAAGGAAGTGAAGTTAGACCTATTGGATTAATTAATAATTATGAATTACAAAAATTCAAAAAATAATTTTAATTTTTTATTATTATTCATGTGTTTAAATACGATATTGTTTTCTCAGGATAATGATCTTGTTATTGATTCAATTCCTTTTGGAGCATTAATTCAATCAGAATTAGGTGGAAAAAGATCTAAGTTTTATGGTAACACAAGGTTCACTTTAAATCAGGCATATTTTTCTAACTGGATTTCAGGAGGAGAAACTTCTGTTACTGGTTTATTTGGGCTTGATTATAATTACAATTATTCAGATCGAAAAGGATTAGTTTGGGATACAAATTTTTTATTATCTATAGGAGTAACTTATATAAAAGGAAATGATTTTGCTAGAAAAACAGATGATAGGATTGAAATTAATTCGTTAATTGGAAAGCAAATAAATAAATTGTCAAGTTTTTCAGTTTTTGTAAATATTAAAACTCAACTCCAGCCAGGGTATAAACACCCTGTTGTTACTGAAGAGGAATTTAGGAGAGAAAAATTTTAAAATTTTTCTCTCCAGCAATAATTTAAGGAGGATTTGGAATTTATATAAAGAAACAACTTATTTATTTGTTAAATATGTCACCATTGGCTGCTCGATTTATTATGGTTAAATCTGATTATACAAAAAATTTAAATGAAGAAGAAAAATATTTTGGTGTACGTGTTGGTAAAAATAATAAATTCTTTTTTGGAGCTTCTATAACTGGTAATA